>Ga0210074_1000679_pt1 | contig 11542 bp, 8 predicted proteins | sample China_Galinas_Co_FD_184860 | JGI IMG/M metagenome (GOLD analysis project Ga0210074, IMG submission 184860) | Wetland microbial communities from San Francisco Bay, California, USA, that impact long-term carbon sequestration -... | ecosystem: Environmental > Aquatic > Marine > Wetlands ... | reverse complement strand
TGCGCCGCGTCGCAACCGCCGTGAGCGAGCAGGAGATCGGTGAAGAGCTCGCGCCGAAGCATCGAGAGTGCCAGGATGCGACGGAGTTCGGTGGGATTGAGGAGGCTTCGGGCAGCGATCCAGGACGCAAGACGCTCCTCCGGTACGGTGGACGAAACGAAGCACACCTTGCCGCGGCTGAAATCCAGTCGGCGCTCGCCTCGGCCGCCCTTCAGGGTGAGGCGGCCGCTGACGTTGCCCATATGGAACCACTGGAGAAGATCTCCGAAATGGAGCCGGTCCAGACAACCTTTGATCATGCCCCAAGTATAACCACGCCCGGTTCCCATCAGGCCCGGGTGTACCATGGCGCCGTGAATCTCCTGCTGCTGACCGCCCGCCCCGATCTTGCGACCAACCGCCGTCTGGTCGAGGCGGCCGGCGACTTGGGGCACCCACTCACGGTGCTGGACACCAACCAACTGACCGCGCTGGCGTCATCCACCGGCCTGCAGGCCATCGGCGAGGCCGCCCTCGATCTGCGGCCGGCTGTGGTGTTGGCCCGGATCGGAAACTGGCGGCCTGACAGCGCCCTCGCGGTGCTCGAGGCGCTGGTCGCGGACGGAGCGGCGACGCCCAACCCGCCCTCGGCTATTCGCGTCGGCCGGGATCACTGGTCCACCATTCAAGCGTTGGCGACCAACGGGTTGCCGGTACCGGAAACCGTGGCCGGGGCGGACCCCGAGGCCCTCGCGTCGGCCGCGATCGTACGCTTGGGACTGCCCGTGGTGGTCAAACAACGACGATCGCGGATGGGCGTGGGAGTCATTCGCTGCACCACGCGCGATCACCTGGACGCCGTCCTCGACAGCCTGTGGCGGCTGGGCGACGAGGTGATCGTCCAGCGGTGGATTCCGGAGGGCGTCGCTACAATCCGGGCCCTGGTGGTCGGCGGCGCCGTCGTCGCGGCGGCGAGATTCCGGGCCGCCGCGGGGGACTGGCGCTCCAATGCGGCCCGCAATGGCACCGCAGAAGCCTTGCGACCGTCACCCGAGGACTCGCGGCTGGCAGTGGCGGCGGCCGAGGCTCTCGGTCTCGGTCACTGCGGGGTCGACCTCGTGGTGACAGCGGGAGGCCCGGTGGTGCTCGAGGTCAACCCGACCCCGGGTTTTCTCCGCCTCGAACAGGCGAGCGGCATCGATGTCGCTCGCGAAATCGTGCGCGGCGCAATCGGCTGATTCTCGAGGATCGGTTCCCGGAGTGGACCGGTCAGGCCTCGGTGGTGGCGATCGGGGATGCCGCCGGTCGCGCGGCCAATTCGCGGTCGATCATGAGCAGGCCGTGCGGGCTCGACTCCACCATCTGCACCTGGTGGAAGAGGGTGTCGGCGGTGGCTTCCTCCTCGACCTGTTCGTTGACGTACCAGTGCAGGACCACGGTTGTCGCGTGGTCGTTTTCGTTGTTGGCGAGGTCAACGAGCTCGTTGATCCGCCGGCTGATGTACTGCTCGTGCTTGAGCACGGCCTCGACCGCCGCCGCCGGCGACGACCACTCGCTCTGTGGAGCGTCGAGCGCCAACAACTCGACCGTGCCGCCCCGTTCGTTGACGTAGTTGAAGAGCTTCATGGCGTGCCCGAACTCCTCCTGCGCCTGAACCCGCATCCAGTGCGAGAAACCGTCGAGGTGGATCTTCGTGAAATACGAAGCAACCGAAAGGTAGAGATAAAAAGAAAAGAACTCGGCGTGGATCTGCTCGTTGAGTCCCTGTTCGACCTTGGAATTCATGGCGTCAACTCCCTTGTGGTGGTGCCGCAGCCCGGAGCCCCGGCCGGCGGCGCGTTGCTGAAGAGTATAACGTCTCCCGGTCGCCGTTCATGCCCGTGCCGGGGGAGATTCAGGTTAGTCGTTCTCGTTTTTGAGGTCCGCGGGCGACCACGGCTCGATCCAGGCGCGGATGTTGTTGAAGCTCCCGGCCACTCCCCACACGACGCCCGATACGCGGCCGTCCGCGAGTGGGCGGCCCGCCAACCAGAGCGTGCTCGCTGCCAGCACGACTGCAGTGAGGAGCGCCGCCACGGCGCGTGACGAGAGCCCTTGCAAGGGCCGCGGATAGGGAGGGGGAAAACGAAGCCAGGCAAAAACCAGGGCCGCGGTCACCGGCACCGCGAGACCGAGCAGCGGCCGCCACGGCACGGCACCGCCCACGATCCAGACCACTCCGATCCAACCCGACACTGGAACGACGAGGTGGACGACAACGGTTGCGACACGAGCCGTACGGCTGAGGTCGGACCGGGACCGGCGGGCCAATTCCAAAAGACGGAATGAGGTGAACGCCGCCATCACCGCCGCCGCCGCAGGCGCCAACCAGACCAGGGACGGCGCCAATTCGTGTAACAGCAGCCACCTCGCGAGGTGGCCGTCGACCGGGTCGAGCAGCGGCAGCCAGGCACCCGCTATCAGTATCGCCCACCAGACCATCTGGACCAGCGCAAGTTGGCCGGCCAGGGTCGGGTTTTTCGGCCGCAGCGTCAACAGGAAGATGGCCGCGACCATCGGCAGCACGATGGACCCGAGCCAGTATCCGCCGGCACCGGGAAGCGACGAGAAGTTGAGCACGGGCTGGTTGACCAGCGCCCATACCTGGCGGTCGAGAGGGATGGTGACGCCGATCCACCCACAACCGCCGGCCACCGCGCCGAGACCCTGACCGATGGCGGACAGCACCAGCGCCGATCCCTGTGCCGCGATGGCCGCCAACCACGAGACGGTGACGGCCGACACTACGGTCGCGTGGGTTTCGGTGCGCATTGGCCGGCATGCTACCATGACGGCCGCCATGAAGGTGCAACACCCCTGTCTGCAGTGCTTTCTTTTGTCGGTAGCGGCCGCGTCGAGCGGTGTCGCGCCGCTGTCGGCCCAGGCTCTGCACAGCGAACGGCTTGCCAACGGCACGGTCCTCGTCGTGGTCGCGGAACCGCTCTCCGACGCGACGACCGTGGTGTGGCGGGCGATGGACGGCGAGGCACCTTCGGTGGTGACCAGCGGCGACATGACCTTGATCAGCGATCTCGAAGCGGCGTTCGCCCTGCAGGTGGACGCTCCGGCCCCGCCGGTGGTGATCGCGGCAGGGGGGGCCCCGCTGGCCGAGATTCGCGGGGTTCTCGAGAGAACTCTCGCAGGGCGGCCTCCGGCGCCGCCGCAACCTCTCTTCAGCGACCCCATCGACGAGGCCCGGATGGAACGCCGTCTCGGGGCTCCGGGGTCGGAGGCCGAGATCCGGCTCCGCGTCAACCTGCCGCCGCCGGACGATCCCACCCGGACGTCGGCGGAGGTCCTCTGGGACCTCCTTCCCGAGGTCCTGGCGGGGGACCTCGCGGGGTTGCGCAGCCGGGTTGACGGCAACGTCGGTTTCCTCGAAGCGCGGGTCGACGCCGAACGGGCGGATCTGGCGCTGCGCCAGTTGCGTCTCGGTCTGGCCCGGATCGCGGAAGACCCGCGTCTTCGCGACGAGGAGGTCGAGGCAGCGGCCCGCCGGCTCACTGTCCAGCGGCGCGCCTTCCTCGAAAAACACCCGGAGGCGGCCCTCCACCTCCTCGTCTTGTGGAGCGAAGGTGGGATCGCCGCAGTGCGCGAGTATCTGTTCGCCGCCGAGGGCGTCACCCTCGGTGGGGTTCGCGAGGCCGCCCGGAGTTGGCTACCGCAGCACCCGGGAAGCGTGGTGGTGATCCTGCCGCCACAGGCCCTCAACCCGAGGTTCGCTTCGCCGCCGCAGGTCGTCCAGCTCGAAAGCGGCCTCGCGGCTGCGATTCTCGAGCGGCCGGGCGCGCCGCTGTCGGTGGTCTGCCTGCGGCCGGTGGTGGTTCCGGATCTCGACGATGAGATGGCGGCCACGATCCTGACCAGGATCGCTCGCGAGCTGCGCGCTGGCGCTGAACGGCCCGGCTGGATCGAAGTCGCCTCGACGCCGCCTCGTCTCGAGATGGCCGCCCCGGCGGACAGCTTCGCGGAGCTTGCCGAGGCCCTCCGGGCCGCTACGGACAATGTGGCGGACGATCAGCGGTCGATCCCGTTCGAGCCCGGTGATGCTCGTCGGCGGGCCCTCCGCTTGACGGCCGGTGTCCTTGGGATCGCCGAGGGGTCGGAGTTGGCGCCGATCACCCTCCTGCGCCAGGACAACCTCGCCCTCGGCGTCGTCGCCGAGGACGGAGAGGCGGCCGCGGAGGCGGTTCGAAAATTTTGGGCCGGGCGGGTGCCGGCGGGCGGGGCCACCGTCCGTCCGATGGCGCCGGTGCCGAAGACCCGAGAGGCGATCGCCGGGAACCAATCCTCAGTTGTGGTGACCCTCGAGCTTCCACTCGGGCTCGGGGTCGCGCAGCCGATGGTCCTCGCTGATCTTCTCGTGGGGCGCGGATCGTTGCGTTTTCCCGAAGCCACCGTGGAGGTTCTCGCGCCATTTGTGCCCGGGCGCTCCGTGTTGTTGCTGGTGGTGACGGCGGTATCGCCGCTCGAGGACCTGGAAGCCGCGCTCGAAAAGGGCTGGAAGGCCGTGACCGCTGCGGTGACCGAGGAAGAACTGGCGCGCGCACGGCGTCGTGTGGCAGCGGCCGCTGCCGCGCGCTGGAGCGGTGCGACGGGCCAGGCGCGTCGTTGCGCGGCCGTGGCGGCCGGCGCGGCACGGTGGCAACCGGCATCCGAGTTGGAGATGAACATCCTGTCGGTGCCGGAGGAAACCGTGAATCTGTTGTTGAGCGGTCTGCAGTGGGAGACGCTTCAGTTCACGGCCGCCGGGGTCCTGCCGATCGGCGAGCTCGAACGACAATGACTGCAGACTGCACATGGAGGAGAGCGTGAAGGAGCTCGATGTTGACGAACAGCTGAGCTATTTGACCAAGGGGTGCGTCGACGTCGTTCCCGACGACCAGCTCGCGGCCAAGCTCAGACGCGCTCAGACCGATGGCTCGAAGCTGGTCGTCAAGGTGGGGTTCGACCCTTCCGCTCCGGACCTCCACCTCGGCCACACCGTAGTCATTCGCAAGATGCGGCACTTTCAGCAGTTGGGCCACACCGTGGTGTTCCTGATCGGCGATTTTACCGGTCTGATCGGCGATCCCACCGGCAAGAAGAGCACACGACCGCAGCTGACACCAGAGCAGATTGCGGCCAACGCCGCCACCTACAAGAGGCAGATCTACAAGCTGCTCGACCCGGAGACCACGGTCATTGATTTCAACTCGCGCTGGCTCGGCCAGTTGAGTTCGGCGGACTGGATCCGTCTCGCGGCCAAGGTGACCGTCGCCCAGATGCTGGAACGGGACGATTTCCGAACCCGGTACGAGGCCCAACAGCCGATCGCGTTGCACGAGTTCCTGTATCCCCTGGCACAGGGATATGACTCGGTGGCGCTCGAGGCCGACGTCGAACTCGGCGGCACCGACCAGCTCTTCAACCTGCTGGTGGGTCGGCACCTGATGCGCGAGCACGGGCAGGAACCGCAGGTCGTGATGACGTTGCCTCTTCTCGAGGGGCTCGACGGCATTGAAAAAATGTCGAAATCTCTCGGCAACTACGTGGCGGTCGAGGACACTCCGACAGATATGTTCGGCAAGCTGATGTCGGTGTCTGATGATCTGATGTGGAAGTACTGGCTCTTGTTGACGGATCGAGGGGAAAATGAGATCGAGGCCGACCGACGCCGGGTCGACGAGGGCGCTCTCCACCCGATGGAGGTCAAGAAGGACCTTGCGGCGACGATGGTGGCGGAGTTTCACTCGGATGACGACGCGGCGGCCGCCCGTGCGGAATTCGAACGCGTGTTTTCCAAGGGCAAACTGCCACAGGACATCCCCGAGCTCAGCCTCGGGGTGGCTGATGACACAATTCTGTTGTCGAGGGTCCTGGTCGATGGCGGTCTCGCATCGTCGAATTCGGAGGCGCGCCGCCTCATCCAGCAGGGCGGAGTCAAGGTGGACGGAAAGGCGGCGAGAGACACCAAGGCGCTGGTGAACACGACGAGCACAGAGCCCGTTCTGTTGCAGGTGGGCAAACGCCGGTTCGCCAAAGTGAGCTTCCACCGCACTTCAACTCGCACATAAAAAAGCCCGCTCTACTGAGCGGGCTTCCGGGTGGTCGAGTGTTTTCGGAATCAGAAAAACGTCGTGTCCTGTTCGACCTTCTGTCCTTCTTCGCTGAGACCCTGGACCTGGATCGAGATAAAGGTGGGCCTGAACTTGTGCTCCTGGCACAAGCGGCGCAACCTCTCGTCCAGGTCGGCATCCCAGAATTCGATGATCTTGCCGGTCGCGGTGCACACCATATGGTGGTGGCCGCCGCCGGGCTCCATCTTCTCGTAGAAATAGTGTTCGCGGCCGAGGCGGCTCTTTCGGACCAAACCGCACTGAACCAGGAGGTCGAGAGTCCGATAGACGGTCGCACGCGACACCTTTCGCTGCTTGACCTTCATCCGTGCGAGCAGATCGTCGGCATCGAGGTGCTCGTCGGTGGCGAAGATCTCGTCGAGCAGCGCCAGCCGCTCCTGAGTCACCTTGAGGTTGTTTTCCCGAAGGTATTGGATAAACAATTTCTGGGCCCGTTGTGCCAATTTACTGCTCATAGCTTTAATCCAGTCTCATTATCATTGTCTCAACCTAAGGTAGCCTTCGCGAGACGTCGTGTCAAGAGCGTTCATGGGACTTTCTCGCTCCGCAAATCAACAGTCCACAAGGTTGTCAGGGAGTGGCGAGGGGGGATTGGCGGGCCGCATGTTGCATCAGTTGCTCAATCGTACACCCTTTAGGTTCAGCCATTTGCGTGACATTGTTGAGGCTGATACCTTGTCGCGCGGAGTCCCCGGGAGAGACGATCCGCTGCCGGGGAACATCGAAACGAGGATCGGGAAGCGGCGCCGGTTGGACGGCCGGCTGGGAGGCATTCATGGACTATCCGGTTTGGGGCCTCGCGATGGGCGGCGGTCTCCTCATGGCGTTGGTGGCGATTCCGCATGTGATCGTCTCTCATTTCGCGGTCGGTGGCGGCCTGCTGATCGCCGTCTCCGAGACGCTTGCGGTCAAACGAAATGACCCGGAGCTGCGGGAGCTGGCGCGGCGATCGTCGCTGGTGCTGGTCCTGGCGTCGACTGTCTTCGGTGCCATTTCCGGCGTTGGTATCTGGGTGGTGGCCGGGCTGATCTCTCCGGCGGCGATTTCGGCGCTGATCCACACCTACGTGTGGGGTTGGGCGATGGAGTGGGTGTTTTTCATCATCGAGATCGCGGCCGCGCTGGTCTACTACACGACATGGGGCAAGATCTCCAAAAGCGCGCACGTGATGGTCGGCTGGGTCTACTTTGTTGCTGCCTACGTGTCGCTGGTGATCATCAACGGCATCATCACATTCATGTTGACACCGGGACGGTGGCTCGAAACCAACGCCTTCTGGGACGGTTTCTTCAACCCCACCTACTGGCCGTCACTGGTCCTGCGCACCGGCATCGCGATTCTGATGGCCACCGCGTTCATGGTCTTCCCCGCCCTTCGGTCGAGTGAGCCGCGCCGCGCTGGGATTCTCCGCTATCTCGGCTGGTGGTTCGCCGCCGGCGCCCTGGTCAGCTACGCGGGTTTCAGGTGGTGGGAAGCCGCCTTGCCGGAAACCGTGCTCAGCCTCTTCGCCGGCGGGTCGCCGACGCTCGTGGTCCTCGCCGCGACCCGAAGCTTCGCTCTGTGGTCGCTCACCGGAGCGCTCGTGGTCGGCGTGGTCATCCTGATCGTGGCGCCGAAACTGACTCGGGGAGTGACCGCGGTGGTGTTGGCGGCGCTGGCCTTTGCTTTCTTCGGCGGTTACGAGAGGCTCAGGGAAGGCACCCGCAAGCCGTTTCTCATCCACAGCCATATGTTTTCGAATGGGCTGCTGCTGAGCGATATCGCAGCCGTCAACGCCGAGGGCATTCTCGCCCGCTCGGGTTGGGCGGCGCGTGGTCCGGAGGCCGAGGCGGCGGTCGGACAACGGGTTTTTCGCACCCAGTGTTCGAGCTGCCACACCCTCGACGGTTACCAGGGCATTCGCGGGTTACTGCCCTCCTTCGACGACATGTATCAACTGGCAGAGGCCGACCCCGGGGGATCCGCGGAGGCGCTGTATGCGGCGGAATGCGCAGCCTGCCACGCCGACATCACGAGTGCCGAAATGCTGGAGATGATGCCGTCGGCAGCTGAGATGGCCGAGGACCCGGAGATGATCCACGACCTGGTGTCCGGGATGATCTCGGGCTCGCTCGTGAAGCTTCAGGAAATGGGGACCGACTACCTCAACGCTCCCCTGGGCGTCATGATCGACACCACCGGCTTCTCCGCACCCTACATGCCGCCGTTTGTCGGGACCGATGCGGAACTCGAAGCGCTGGCGGTCTATCTCTCCGCTCTTTCGCTGACAGAGCCTTCGCCGCAGCAGCTCGCCAGCTCTGGAGGTGTGGAATGAACCCGAACCTGATTCCTGCCCTCGATGCCGCCGGTCTGCCGGGGCCTCCGTGGTTGTTTCACGTGCTGCTGGTCTTCACGTTTTTTCTCCACCTCGTGTTCATGAACCTGACCCTCGGCGGCACCCTGCTTGCCGCGATCGCCCATTTCAAAAGCGGTGGCCGCAGGGACGACTTCCGGGGCGTGCTGTCGGGCCGTTTGATGGCCATCAACAACTACGGAATCTCCCTCACCATCACTACCGGAATCGCACCCTTGCTGTTCATCCAGTTGGTGTACCAACCGTTCTTCTACTCTGCCACGATTCTCCTCGCGCCCGTGTGGTTGGCGATGTTGCTGTTGCTGACGGTCGGATACTACGCGGCCTACCTTTATAAGTTCCGCGGCGCACCGGCGCGGGGGCAGGGTGGCGGCGCGTGGATGGCTCTGTCGGCGCTGATGTTCTTCGCGATCGCCATGATCCACGTGGCCGTCCACCTCGTCCATGCGCAGCCGGAGAAATGGGCGGCACTGTCAGACGGGGCGTGGTGTGTCCTCGGCGACCCCACCTACTGGCCGCGGCTTCTCCACTTCGTGTTCGCCGGCATCGGGTTCTCCGCCCTGGTGACCGCGTGGTGGGCGGTGCGCTGTGCGCGCGAAGGCGTTGAGGTCTCTGTCAACACCGACATCGCGAAGTGGGCCTGGCGGTGGGCGTTGTGGGCCACGGTGCTCCAGGTCGTCGACGGTTTCATCCTCCTGATGGTTCTGCCACAACCGGTTCTGCGCGGCATCATGAGTGGTGGGTTGGCGACCCTTGGTCCGTTGACCGCGGCGATACTGGTCGGTATCGGGCTGTTGATGATGCTCTCCAGGGCCACCAACCCGGTCGACAAACCCGGTCTGGTCACCGGCACCCTCGCCGCCATGACCTTGACCATTGCCGTCATGAGCATCACCCGCCACCAGGTGCGGGCGCTGTATCTGGATCCCTTCACGGCCGGTTCCGAGTTCCTGGTGATTCCGCAATGGGGCAACTTCCTGTTGTTTGTGGTGTTGTTGTTGGCCGGTCTGGCAACCGTGGCCTGGATGGTCCACCGGGTTCTGACCTCACCCGCCTCGGGCGCCGACGCGGCATGACCTGAAGCTGACGGTGGCCTCCCAGGGGAGTCGCGAGCGCTCTTGACGATTGTATACAATCTGTATACAGTTATCCGTGATGCGGGATGTTGAAGGGACCGTGGGTGTGGAACCTCGAACCGTCGCAGAGCACGTCTATCGAGCTCTGAAACGCGACATCATCATGCTTCGACACCGACCCGGAGCGTCCCTCACCGAGAGCGATCTCGCCTCTCTCTACGGTTCCAGCCGGGTCCCGGTCCGGGAGTCGTGCCGGCGGTTGCAGCAGGAAGGGCTCCTGACCTCTCTTCCCTACAAGGGGTACTTCGTGACCCAGATCTCGCTCAAGGAAATTGGCGACAGTTTCGATCTCCGGGAGGTTCTCGAGACCCACGCGATCGCTCTTGCCGCCCGCCGCGTGACGGCCGCGGAACTCGAGCGGTTCGAAATCCTGGCCGCGACCGAATACACATATCACGACTGGATGTCCTATGCGGACTTCCTCGACCGCAACTTCGATTTTCACGTGCAGCTCGCGGCCCTCGCCCGCAATGACCGATTGGTCGTGATGTTGCGGGACCTCCTGAGCTCCATGCAGCGGTTCTTCTTTCTCGGGCTCGATCTCGGCGACTTTGCGAGTGAGATGCGCACCGAACACGAAGAACTCGTGCGTCTCCTGCAACTGGGCAATGCCGAGGAAGCGGCCACCTGTCTTCGCCGGCAGATCCGGGCTTCCCGCGACCGCATCCTGCGGGCGCTGATCGACGACCGCATCGACCTACCGCTCGAGTGAGGTGAAACATGTCCGACTTCGTTTATCTCGACAACGCCGCGACCACCTTTCCAAAACCACCCGAAGTCATCCAGGCCGCCTGCGACTTCTACTCGTCCCGCGGGGTCAACCCCGGTCGAACCGGGTTCGACCTCGCCCTCGAGGCGGAAGAAACCCTGACCGGCGCCCGTCAGGCGTTGACGGATTTCTTCGGCGGCAGCGACCGTAACCGGCTGGTCTTTTCGTACAACGTCACGGACGCCCTCAATCTATTGATCTCGAGCGTGCTCCAGCCCGGTGACCATGCCATCACGACCTGTCTTGAGCACAACTCGGTCCTGCGCCCCATGTACCGCCACGCGGAGCACGGCGTGGACGTCGACTTCGTGCCTTTTGACGGTGCCGGTTACATCGATCCTGACGACATTTCGCGTCGCATTCGTCCCAATACGAAATTGGTGGTGGTCAACCACGGCTCCAATGTCATCGGCACCATCCAGCCGGTGGCGGAGATCGGTCAACTCTGCCGAGAGCGTGGGGTCCTGTTCGCGATCGACGCCGCCCAGACCGCGGGCCTGGTGCCGATCGACATCGTCGCGATGAACGTCGACGTGGTGTGCTTCACCGGACACAAGTCGCTCTTCGGCCCCTCTGGGACCGGCGGCATGTACATCGCGGAACACGTCGAAATCGAACCCTGCCGGGCCGGCGGAACGGGCGTGATGAGCGCGCTCAAAAGCCAACCCGAGGCCTACCCGTGGCGGATGGAATTCGGGACGGTCAATCTCATGGGAGTGGCCGGCCTGCTGGCGGCGCAACAGTGGATTGAAGCCCGTGGCGGGGTCGAGAAGATCTTCGAACACGAGATGCGCCACGCCCGTCGGCTTCGCGACGGCCTCGCTGAAATCGAAGGCATCACCCTCTACTGTGCCGACCTCGACCGCAGTCACCTCCCGGTATTTGTCTTCAACATCGACGGCCTGCCGGCGGATCAGGCCGGGACCTTTCTCGATGTCGAGCACAACGTGATTACCCGTACCGGGCTCCACTGCGCTCCCCAGGTTCACGAGGGCATCGGGACCTTTGCAGCAGATGGCACCGTCAGATTCTCGCCGGGGATCTTTACCACCGACGCCGAGATCGAACGCGCGATCGAGGCGGTGTCCGATATCGCGGCATACGGACGCGGCCGAATGGCGACGAAAACGGCGGGGTTTACGAGGGG
>Ga0210074_1000678_pt1 | contig 11543 bp, 9 predicted proteins | sample China_Galinas_Co_FD_184860 | JGI IMG/M metagenome (GOLD analysis project Ga0210074, IMG submission 184860) | Wetland microbial communities from San Francisco Bay, California, USA, that impact long-term carbon sequestration -... | ecosystem: Environmental > Aquatic > Marine > Wetlands ... | reverse complement strand
GGTCCGCTTCGCGCACGGCAGAGTGCAGACGCCGTTTCGCATCGGCTATGGCAGAGCTGTTGAATGCCGACCGGGGGTCGCGGGTCCAGCGGGTATGGGGGATTTCCAGGAGCCGGAAATACTCGGAAAAATGGCGTGCGAGCCTGCCGCCGCCGATGATAGCGTAGTTGGTCATGATGGTACCTGTCCTCCCCGGATCAAGTCCTGTCTGTTACAAACCTGCGATGCAGTCTAACCCTGCTGCCTGACCCTCCCGGACCGGTAACCGCCTGTGTAAGGTCGATTCGTCTATACCCGATATCGCATGCAGCGTGGTCATTATACTTTATCTGAGGGCGTTTTAGCCAAAGCCAAGGCCGCGAAATATCGACAAAAAACCAACCCGACCGAATGCTTTACCCGGTTCGGGTTGGTCGCGTGATTGCCGGTTCCGCAGCACGCGAGTTCGTGGTTATTGTGCAAACGTCTGGAAAACCTTCACATCGCTGTTGTTGTGTATGTCGCCGACGATCTCCATCTGGTCCAGCTCTATGTTGTAGCGCAGGCAACCGACCTTGCCGTTTTTGCGGGTGAATGTCACCAGGCAAACGCTGTCCGGGACCTGTTCGATATCGATCAGGGTCTTGAAGTTGCGTTCAACCGAGGTGCCGAGACCGTAGCGCGAGACATAAATGCCGGTTTCCCATCCGGCGTGCTCGCCCTTCCGCGGCGGGGTCGCCGAAATGAAGTGGGCGCGGCTGTTGACGTTGTATTGATCCGAGCCGATGCCGGAATCGTCAGCGCCGTGCGCCGTATACAGCACCGTGTCGATACCGACCTTGGGCGCGTCGTTCTCGCTGTGACGTGAATTCACCTGGCTTTCGGTCGCAACCATGGTGGTCAGTGCATCCCCTTCAGGGGTGTTGACGGTCTCGATGGCCGCGCCAAACAGGTTGTGTACACCGGAGCGTACCAGTGACCAACCGTTAATCTGCGCGGCGACCGTAAAATTGTACTGGTCCGCGTCGAGTTCCGTGACCGTGTTGGTGGCAAAGCCATAATTGAAGAACCTGCCGCTGTCGGCGTTGTGATAGGTGGCGTCCTCGGGACGGTTGATGTAATTGAAAACATAATGGCCACAATCCGTATTCCAGACCTTGTAGTCCCCCGGCACAATCCATTCCGGCGGTATGTTGGAATAAGGATCGGTCGTCAGCGGTGAACAGGGACCTTCTGCGGCTTTGCCAATTGATGGCGCGGAGAAGGCGGTCAGGAGAAGAATGATATTTAGCAGTTTTTTCATGGCTGATTCCCGTTTGTTCCGGATTCGACAGGGCTTGTTTTCTTCAGTCTAGCAAGGATTGCCTGAATACCGGCTTAACCCCGGCAACTGGTCGGGCGGCGTGTCATGATCCTGTACCGACCCTCGGCCAATGAGCCATCAACCGCTGGATTGAAATTTACCTTTTCACTATATTACTGTATATATATACAGTATGAGTCCATGCCCCGAATCCAGTCCCTATGCAGAGCTGGTTTGCACCAGCAACTTCACCTTCCTGCACGGCGCCTCGCATCCACAGGAACTCGTCGCGCGGGCGGCTGAACTGGGTTATTCCGCCATTGCGCTGACCGATGAATGTTCGCTCGCCGGTATCGTGCGCGCCTTCGAGGAAAGCCGCCGCTGCCAACAGCAGGGACTGGACATCCAGCTCATCTGCGGCAGCCTGTTCCGGCTGGAAAATGGCTCGAGACTGGTATTGCTGGCCGAGGACAATACCGGTTATGCGCAGCTGTGTACGCTGATCACGCGCGGACGGCGCAATGCGCCCAAGGGGTGTTACGCATTGCCGGACCGGGCCTTCGAGAAAAACCTCGACCACTGCCTGGCCCTGTGGCTGCCGGAAGCCCGGGCCGGCAAACACGAGACCGCCGGTTCGGAGCGCGATGTGTTGACCGCACACTGGGTGGCCGCGCATTTTCCCGGTAGAGGCTGGCTGGCGGCCAGTCTCTGCCTGGGTTTCGATGACAGGTCGAGACTGGCGCGCCTGGTCGACACCGCAAACGCCGCCGGCCTGCCGCTGACGGCCTGCGGCGATGTGCAGATGCATACCCGCCCACGACGCATATTGCACGATGTACTGGCCGCCATTCGCCACGGCTGCACCTTGCCGGAACTGGGTTACCGCGCCCTGCCCTGCGGCGAACGCCACCTGCGCAGCCGGCAGCGCCTGGCGATGCTGTACCGCCAGGAACTGCTCGACGAATCGGTGCGCATCGCCCGACGCTGCCAGTTCCGCCTCGACCAACTGCGCTACCGCTACCCGCGCGAGGTGGTGCCGCAGGGCATGACCAGCGCCGCCCATTTGCGCGACCTGACCGAGGCCGGTATCAGGCGGCGCTGGCCAGGCGGTATCGACGCTGCGCTGCGCCAACAGATCGAGCACGAACTGCGCCTGATTTCGGACCTGCGCTACGAGTCGTATTTTCTGACCGTGCACGACATCGTCCAGTTTGCCCGCAGCCGGGGCATCCTTTGCCAGGGACGCGGCTCGGCGGCGAATTCGGCGGTCTGTTATTGCCTGGGCATCACCGAGGTCGATCCGGCGCGCATGAATATGCTGTTCGAACGTTTCATCTCCCGCGAACGTGATGAACCGCCGGATATCGATGTCGATTTCGAACACGAACGCCGCGAAGAGGTGATCCAGTATATCTACCGCAAGTATGGCCGCGAACGGGCGGCGCTGGCGGCCGCCGTGATCAGCTACCGGCCGCGCAGCGCCATCCGGGACGTCGGCAAGGCGCTGGGTTTCAGCCCCGCGCAGGTCGATCAGCTGGCGCGCAACATGTCGTGGTGGGATGACCCCGGGCAATTTGCCCAACGGCTCGCCGAACAGGGTTTTGCCGCCGACAACCTGAAAGTCCGGCAACTGTTGTACCTGGTGCAGAACCTGGTCGGCTTCCCCCGCCACCTGTCCCAGCACGTGGGCGGTTTCGTGATTTCCGAAAATACGCTGGCCTCGCTGGTGCCGGTGGAAAATGCATCGATGGCGGACCGCACCGTCATCCAGTGGGACAAGGACGACCTGGAAACCCTGGGTTTGCTCAAGGTCGACTGCCTGGCGCTGGGCATGCTGACCGCCATTCACCGCTGCCTGGACCTGGTGAACGGCTTTTACGCCACCGCTATGGGTCTCGCGGATAAGATAGTTTTGGGTCAGGGTAAAAATTCAAAAGGTCAGGATCGGCATCGTGATGCGCAGGCAATGAATTTTTACCCTGACCCCAAACTATCCCTCGCCAACATCCCGGCCGAGGACCCCGCAACCTACGGCATGATCCAGAAAGCCGACACCGTCGGTGTCTTCCAGATCGAGTCGCGTGCACAGATGGCCATGTTGCCACGGCTGAAGCCCGCCTGTTTTTACGACCTGGTCATCGAAGTGGCCATCGTCAGACCCGGCCCCATACAGGGCGACATGGTGCACCCCTATCTGCAGCGGCGGCGCGGGATGGAACCGGTGAACTACCCTTCGGACGCACTGCGCAAGGTGCTGCAGCGTACGCTGGGCGTACCCATCTTCCAGGAACAGGTCATGCAGATCGCCATGGTAGCGGCCGGTTTCAGCGGCTCGGAGGCCGATGTTTTGCGCCGCTCGATGGCCGCGTGGGCGCGACGCGGCGGCATGGAGCACATGCGCGCGCGCTTGATCGACGGTATGCTCGAGCGCGGTTATCAGCGCAGTTTTGCAGAGCAGATATTCGAGCAGATCAGGGGCTTTGGAGAATACGGGTTCCCGGAGTCGCACGCCGCGAGTTTCGCCTTGCTGGTATACGTATCCGCCTGGTTAAAGCGCCACCACCCCGCGGCATTCACCTGCGCCCTGCTCAATTCGCAACCCATGGGTTTTTATCAGCCGGCCCAACTGGTGCAGGACGCACGCCGCCACGGCGTCACGGTGTTGCCGGTGGATATCCGCTACAGCGACTGGGATTGCACGCTGGAAGGCGGAAATGAAAACACCCCGCAGCTACGCCTGGGTCTGCGTCTCGTCAAAAACCTGGGACAAGCGGCGGGCGAACGCATCGGTAGCGCCCGGGATGAACGGGCGTGGACCTCGATACAGGACCTTTGCGCCCGCGCGCAACTTGACCGGCGCGAGCTTGCCGCATTGGCCGAAGCCGCGGCGCTGAGGGGGATCGCAGGCCATCGTCACCGCGCCCGCTGGGAAGTGGCCGCGGCGGAGAAACAACCCGGCGACCTGCTCCGGGGTATCGCGCGGGCCGATGAAGTGACCGCCATCCGCCCGGCCTCGGAAAAGGATGACCTCAGGGCCGATTATGCCGCCACCGGTCTGACCCTGGGACGCCATCCCGTCGCGTTGATACGGGACGTATTGCGCCGCCGAAGGGTCAGGACGGCGCAGCAACTGCTGCAACTGGCGCACGGCACCGCCACCCGCGCCTGTGGCCTGGTCACCATGCGGCAGCGGCCGATGACCGCCAACGGCACCATCTTCCTGACCCTCGAGGACGAAACCGGGCAGGTTAACGTGGTGGTCTGGCAACGGCTGTGGCAGTCCCGGCGCAACATCGTTCTCAATGCGTCACTGATCGCCGTGGATGGCGTGATGGAAAGCGACGGCGAGGTTTACCACCTGATCGCCCGGCAGGTGCATGATTTTGACGGACTGATGAAGGGCTTGCAGACCCGTTCCCGGGATTTTTGCTAAGACAATTTATTTTGCGTGTAATCTGCGGTTATAATCGCCCGCTACTTTTACTTATAATCCTATAAACCTGCAGCGGTAACTCTTTATGCGTATTCGAAAAATAATACTTTCTTTGTCATTGTGCCTGGCATCCGTCCACGCCTTCGCCGACGGGGACTACGAAGCCGGCAAGATAAAGGCATACACCTGTACCGGCTGTCACGGAATACCCAACTATCAGAACACCTACCCGACCTACCATGTTCCCCGCATCGCCGGGCAGAACAAGGAATACCTGGTCAGCTCGCTGAAAGCATTCAGGTCCGGTGAACGCAAACACAAAACGATGAACCTGCAGGCTGAAGCCCTTTCCGACCAGGACATTGAAGATATCGCCGTCTATCTCTCGGAACAGACAAATAACGGGGATGCCGAATAAAATGAAAAAAATCCAGATCAAACTCGCCGTCGCCCTGCTTGCACTGTTTCCGGCCATCGCATTTTCCGTCGGCAACGCCGCTGCCGGAAAAAACAAGTCCACGGTATGTCATGCCTGTCATGGGCCGACGGGCCAGGCCGTGCAGCCAATTTACCCGAACCTGGGCGGGCAGCATGAAGACTACCTGGTCAAGTCACTGAAGGATTTCCGTGACGGCACCCGTCAGAATGCGATCATGAGCGGATTTGCCGCCAACTTGAGCGATGCGGACATCGAAGATATTTCCGCCTGGTACGCAAGCCAGAAAGGCCTTACGGAAATCAAACACAAATAAACGCACCAATCGCGTTGCCGGGGGCACATTGCATGCGCCCTCGCGTGCTTGCTTCCAGGACGGTGTTTACTTGTAGTAAGGATTGCTGCCGCTGGCGTGGTCGGTGGCGTCGATAACCGCCTTGACCTCCGGAAAGTACTCCTTCAGGGTTTTTTCGATGCCTTCCTGCAACGTGACGTTGACCATGCCGCAACCGTGACACCCGCCGCCGAAACGCAGGACCACTTCGTTATCCGGGGTAATCTGTTCGAGTGAAACCCTGCCGCCGTGGGATGCCAGGCCGGGATTGATTTCCGCCTGCAATACCCAGGCGATTTTCTCTTCGAGGCTTTCGGAATCATCCGGCTTGCTGCCCTTGATACCCGGCGCCTTGATGGTCAGCTGGCTGCCGGCATCGGTTTTTTCAAAATCGATTTTTGCCTGCTCCAGCCACTGCTCGGTGCCAGCGGGTATATACAGCTTGAAACCGTCGTATTCGAACTCGATTTCTTCCTGGCCCGACTGGCCCGGGACGTGGAACTGCAAATCGCAGGACGCAACGGGCGTTCCGGGTTTGAGCACCGTCAGGTAAAGACCGACATCGTCCATTTCCTGTTGGGCGATCAATTTTCCAAAATACTCCTGGGCGCTTTGTGTAATTTCAATCATCAAGGTTCCAATTAATGTGCAATGTCATTTATCAGCGGGGACATCGGCCCCGCAGGCGGTGTACAAGGCAGTGGCCAGTTCAGGCAAGGAAACATCCAAACGCCAGTCCATGCCTGAATGAGTGCCGTCGAACTCTTCGAAATGGTGATCCACACCCAGCATTTCAAGACGCCTGCAAAATGCACGGGTTCCATACTGTATGTTGTACTGATCACGATTTCCAGCATCTATATAGAACACGTTCTGCGCGGAAAGTTGACTGACGAGGGCGTCGGGCAAATAAAGCGGATCATGCGACAGCCACCGTTTCCAGCGTGTCTCGTCCATTTCACAGGTATACAGGTCGAATGGCAAGCGGATGGCTTTTTCCCGGCAGTCGCCCGGATCGTAACTGGCGGCCATCGCCACGGTAATCAGCGTGGAATAATCAGCTGAAGACGGCGAGTTGTCGCGCCAGAAGTGTTCCAGGAAACGGTAAGGATCGCCACCGAAAGCGGACAGAACAGCAGCCGCCCGTGGAAAACCGGGCCGGTAAACCCAATCAAAACCGATGTCGGCGGCATGTACCGCCAGCCCGCCCCAGGTCCCGGGGTAATGCATGGCGTGGACCAGCGCACCATAGCCGCCGGACGATTTACCGAAGACACCGCGGCCATCACGGTGGTCAATGACATTGACATGCCTGGCGAGAAACGGAACCAGTTCGTCGACAACGTAGTCCGCGTATCGACCCACTGCCGGTGAATTTACATATTGATTGCCACCCAGGGAGGTATAACAATCGGGCATCGGGACGACCACGGGCGGCATCTGGCCGCTGCCGATCAGGCGATCCAGCCGTTGCGGCAGGTTTTCGCCGTGGTTTCTCCAGTTCAGGTGACCCGGACCGGCGTTGCTGAACGCGGCAAAATCCCACAACGCAACATACGCGCTGCCGGACTCGTTATAACCCGCGGGCAAATAGACGTTGAATTCGCGTTCCGCCGGATCCGACCAGATATTATCCTCGAGAACTTCCGAACGGTATCTGAAACTCACGATCTTGCCGCCGGGCCATTTGCATTGGGGTCGTACAGCCATCAGTCCGGCAGGTTTCTTCTCGTATCAAAATACTTCAGCAGGTCGTCGCGTAAATCGTCATGCTCGAGAGCGTAATCTACCGTGGCGCGTATAAATCCTGCACGGCTGCCGCAATCGTAACGTACACCCTCGAAACGGTGCGCCAGCATCGGCTGCGTTTCAAGCAGTTGGGAGATCGCGTCAGTCAGTTGAATTTCACCACCGACCCCGGCGCGTACTGATTCGAGCAATGTGAAAATCGCTCCTGGCAGGATGTAACGGCCCACCACACCCAGGTTGGAAGGCGCCTGATCCGGTTCGGGTTTTTCCACGATTTCACGTATGTAATTCCTGCCGGAAGCATCGGTCTCTACCGATACGACCCCGTAGCGCCTGGTCAACGACATGGGAATTTCCTGAACACCCAGGCTGCCGGCCCCGGTCGCATAATACTCGTCGACCATCTGCTTCATACATCCGAATGCGGGACTGCGGATCAGGTCATCGGCCAGCAGCACTGCAAAAGGTTCATTTCCGACGAGCTTTTTTGCACACCAGACAGCGTGCCCCAGTCCCAGCGCCTTCTCCTGGATCACGTACCGCGTTGAGACATGCGCCGGAATGATGTTATGGATGCGCTCCCGGAGTTCTTCTTTGCCCTGCTTCAGCAAATGTTCCTCCAGTTCGCTATCGGGGTCGAAATGATCGAGGATCGCGGCTTTCTTGTGACTGGTGACAAAAATGATGGTATCGACACCTGCTTCGACCGCCTCATCCACCGCGTACTGGATCAGCGGCTTGTCGACGACGGGCAGCATTTCCTTCGGTATTGACTTGGTGGCCGGTAAAAAACGGGTGCCAAGTCCGGCGACAGGAAAAACGGCCTTCCTGATGGGTGGCAATTCAGTCATGTTTACCTGCTTTTATAGATGGGGGTGACTTTTGAGGGTTCAGCGCTCAAGACGGACTTGGCCAACTCCGGCACCAGGCGCACCAGCGCCTTTTGCAGGTACTTGGTGTCGTAACGCCTGACCGCCAACTCGGAATTCTTCAGCTCCGCACGCAGTTCTTCCCAGTCGGCCACGCGTGGGTGGGCAAGGAGGATTTTTTCATGCGAGGTGCGTTCGTAAGGTTCGAGTTCGTGGAATAACTGTTCGAACAATTTTTCACCCGGACGCAGACCGGTATAGATGATTTCAATATCACGACCCGGTTCCTTGCCCGCGAGACGTATCAGGTGCTCCGCGAGATAGGTGATATTGATCGGTTCGCCCATGTCGAGTACGAAAATCTCGCCACCGCCACCCAGAACCGCAGCCTGCATGATCAATTGGCTGGCTTCGGAAATCGTCATGAAATAACGGGATATCTCCGGATGCGTAACGGTGATCGGACCGCCCTTGGCGATCTGTTCCTGGAACAGCGGCACGACGCTGCCGTTGGAGTTCAATACGTTGCCAAAGCGGACCGTGATGAAGCGCATTTCCGAACGTGCGTTCATGTTCTGACAGTACATCTCCGCCACCCGCTTGGTCGCACCCATGATGTTCGCCGGGTTGACCGCCTTGTCGGTCGAGATCAATACGAAGGTGCCAACGCCATGACGTTCCGCGGCCTCGGCCACGCGCATGGTGCCGAATACATTGTTGCGGAAGGCTTCGCGAACCTGGGTCTGCAGGATCGGCAGGTGCTTGTACGCCGCGGCGTGAAAGACCACGTCCGGCTTGTAATCGCCGATGACCTTTTCAACGGTGGCCGGGTCACAGATATCACCCAGCACCGCGTGAAACACGAGGTCATGAAAATCGCTGCGCAGTTCGTGGTCGATTTTGTACAGTGAATATTCGCTGTGATCCACGACGATGAGTTCAACCGGGTTCAGGCGGGCGATCTGACGGCACAATTCCGAACCGATCGAACCCCCGCCGCCGGTTATCATGACCCTTTTGCCCACCAGTCCCGCACGTATGGACTCCCATTCGAGGGACACCGGTTCCCGGCCCAGCAGGTCGTCGATGACAACCCGTTTCAGGTCACCGATGCTGGTCGCCTGGGAACCCAGGTCCTGCAAAGTCGGCAGGGTGCGAAATTCGATCTCGCTCAGTTCACAAATTCCGACGATACGCTGCATCTGTTGGTTGGTCGCAGACGGCATTGCGATGATCAAAAGATCTGCATTGTGGGCGGACCCGATCCCGGGCAGTTTGTCGATGGGACCCAGTACCGGGACGCCATGGACCTGTGCGCCGCGCAAACGCTCATCATCATCCAGGAAGCCAACCACGCTGAAACCGCCGCGCCTGCGCAGCTCCCTTTCCAGCATGGCGCCGGAACGACCCGCACCGATGATCAGGACACGTTTGATTCCCTTTTCAGACGTCGGGGCGGCGATTTGCGAGTCTTTCCAGAAGCGGTAGCACATCCTGGGCAAACCCAGCAAAACGAACAACAATACGGGGTAAATCAGGACTGTCGGCATCCACTGGCTGATCGCGGGGCCTTCCACGACCGCAAGCACGGCGACGATCGCGACCGTGCCGTAGGTGCTGGCACGGGCTATGTTCCACATATCCTGGAAGCTCGCGAAACGCCATAATCCCTTGTAGAGGCCTGTCGCCCACAACACGATACCCTGCAGTACGAGCACGACGGACAGACCCATGATGGTCGCGAGGTTGCTGCTGATATGTATCGTGGAAGTGCTCTCGATCAACCACACGGCTACGAACCATGCGACCGCGACCATGCAAAAGTCATGCGCTATTACAGCTGCGCGCGGGTGGCGAAGTATATCGATGATCCGTTTCATTTCACCTGAACTTCGGCGGTCATGCCAAGCCTCCAATTTGCAATGTACCAGCTTGCGCCGAGCAACAATAAGGTCGATGCTACTGTTTCCAAAGCGTATTGCGGATACATTTTTGCCAACGCCATGGCCGGCAAGACCAATACAACGTTAATGGCCTGATAAACCACCAAAACCTGCCGGTGAGACCATCCCTGGGCAATCAGCCGCTGGTAAACATGCTGGGCATGCGCAGTATACCACCGCTCCCCGCGGAATGCCCTCGCAAGCAACGTCAGCGTTGCATCAACGAGGAACACCGACATGATCAGGATGGACAGCGGCAGACCGATACTGCCGGTCTGTATTCCGTAGACCGCGAACGCGGCAAAAACAAATCCCAGCGGAACGCTGGATGCGTCGCCCATGAAGACCCTGGCGTGTGGAAAATTCAGCGGCAGGAACCCCGCACAGGCAGCCGCCACAACCAGGGCCAGCAGGGCCATCGAAGACTCGCCGCCGAGCTGCAACAACAATGCCATTGTCATGCCCGCGAACACACCCTGAAAGCCCGCCATGCCATTACTTCCATCCATGAAGTTGTACAGGTTCATCAACCAGATAACAGCCACAATTGCGCATGTCCAAAACACCTGATCCCGCCATGGAAAATCCAACCAGCCAAAGCCTATCAACCAAATGCTGACAGCAAGCTGAATGAGAAGACGCAACAGCGGGGAAACCGGTAATTTGTCATCACGCCATCCAACGATGGCCAACAACATTACACCGGGGAGCACGTTTTTCCACCAAAAAAAAGGTAAAGAAACAATTAACTCCAGGCAAAGCGTTACCAGCAGGATGCTGAATACCAGGCCCAGGCCGCCACCGGTCGGTGTCGCATTCCGGTGGCTTTGACGCGCACCCGGCAACGAGACCATGCCTGACGCCAGGGCCACCTGCATGACCTTCCTGCAACTGAAGTAACTCAAAAAACCGGTGGTCAAGGCAACGACAAGCCACACGACTGCAACCTGCCAACCATGGGCCGCCTCGATCACCGGCTACTCTCCGAGCACACCGCGAATGATCCGCGTCGTACTCCATTTTTTGCAGCTGGGACACTGCCAGTGATGACTGTGACCTGCGTAGCCGCAATGCGTGCAACGGTAGGACGGTTGTCTCGCCAGGAGTTTTTGCGCCACCGCGCGGAGTATTTCGTCACCGGACTCGGTTTCCGGTCCGCCTTCGAGCTTCAGCTGGATCAGGTAATCCAGCCCCTGGACCGAAGGCCGCCGCGTCAGGGCGTCGGCCAGGTAACGGGTGGCGGCTCCGAGACCCCGTTCCTTGCGTATCACGTCTGTCAACGCAATCAACAGGCTGATGCCATCATACTTTTCAACCCATTTCTGCATGCTCGCCTCGGCGCGCTGAAATTGGCCGGCTTTTTCCGCACTGTCCAGGTACGGTTCCAGTATGTCGTGGATGTATTCCATGTCCATTTCAACGATTTCTTCGTAAACATCCAGCGCTTCGGTGTACATTTCCTGCTGCAGCGCAATTTTCGCCAGTATGAGTCTCGCG
>Ga0210074_1000677_pt1 | contig 11544 bp, 8 predicted proteins | sample China_Galinas_Co_FD_184860 | JGI IMG/M metagenome (GOLD analysis project Ga0210074, IMG submission 184860) | Wetland microbial communities from San Francisco Bay, California, USA, that impact long-term carbon sequestration -... | ecosystem: Environmental > Aquatic > Marine > Wetlands ... | reverse complement strand
CGCGATGCAAGCGGCCAGGGGTAGCGTGTCGCGGATCGGTTTGAAATCCAGCTCACCCGTCAGTTGAATATCCGAATGCAGGCTCATGTCGAATTTCAGACGTTCCAGGTCACCCTCTATGAGGAAGTTGGAAAAGTGTGCACTGAGACGGCCGTTCGTCTGCGCCCGGGCCTGGATCAGCGCCAGTGGCTGATCGCCTGTCAAAGCGTTCAGGCCGGCCTTGACACTTTCGCAGGCGGATTCGTTGAAGCCGGATTCGATCAGGCAGCTTTCGTAAGCCTGGGCGTTCAGGAGGTCGCATTCACGTTTTGCATTTTCTGCATGGGCGATACACGCGTTGCGTTCCGCTTCGTACCTGGCGTTCTGACGATTTCGCGACGCCTCGCACAGCGGGTCTATCGTCTCGTTGACGCAACGGTTATTCAGCGGATTGCGGAACTGGCAGGAGGAGCAATCCCGCGTGTCCCTCAGCCGTTTACATTGCGCCAGGTTGATCTTGCACAATGGGGCGCGCACACAATCGCGGTGTTCACAAATGATGTCCTTGCTGTCGAACGCCTGGAGTTCTGCAGCAAACCGCAATTCGGTCAGGCTGTCGCTGTCGAAGCCTGCATCGAGGTTCAGGTCCGCCAGCGATGACTCGAGCACATCACGCAGAAAGGGGCGTTGGACTTCGATCAGGGCAATGCCGGGTTCGCCGGTGGCAATGGAGAAACTGCTGGTCCGGCGCTTGAATTCAGATTTCAACTCGTCGAATGATTGCTTCGCCTCGGGTTCGTTTACGCGTGTGATCAGAACTTCGGATTCGAGCTTGCGTATGGATTTCGACGCCAGTATGCAACCGGACTCCTTTTCCACGACCAGTACCTCCCACTGGGAAACATCATCTTCCGGGGCGATGTTCGACGACCAGGTTCTCCAGCGTTCACTGGGCCCCACGGACAACTCTTCAACGGCCTGCGGCAGGCCATCGGCAAACCAGTAGTGGATGATGGTAAGTGGGCGCTTTGCGCCAGCGATTTCCGAGTAAAAGTAGCGCGCGTCATTTGCATTGTTGATGCTCTGCGCAATCCCAATGGGCTCCCGGGACTGTACGTCCCGCGCAAACTCGGCGCGCGAAACCGTGACATCGGCAGGGCAGGTGGACAGGTCCGGGATAAACGACAGGTCGAGGGCGACGCTGGTGACGGGCGAGTCGATCAGTATGGCGCTGCCGGCAACCATGAATACGCCCCTGAGTGACTGTGTGCTGGTGGCAGTGGCCCCGGTCCAATCCGGCAATGTTGCGCCGACCTGGATCTCACCCAGTGGAACAGGGTTTATCCGAATGGTGTTTGTGTGGTTCTCGATAACGGTCTGCGCGATACCCGAGTTCAGACCCCGAAGTATTGTCGCGGTGAGTTCCGGGGTGGCCTCGGCATAGGCGGCGCCGGAAAATACGAAGTCCCTGGAGCTGACCCGTAGTTGACTGAACCGCGGACGCCACTCGATTCCCCTGCCACGGTAATGCAGATTGATGCTGCCAGTCAGGTCTGCAGACAGCTTGTTTCCATCTTCGTCGTAAACATCAACGATAGCTTCTAAGTGTATAATTTGTCTGGAGAATGAAAAACCAATTTTCTCAAATTGATAGATGCCGCCTGCAGCAGCCTGATGTCTCAGAACAGTGTCGAAACGGTCTTCCAGCCAGTGATTGTCCAGCCTGATCAGGGTGTCGATTTCTTCCAGTTCCGACAGGGCGAACAAGGCATTCACGGCGTGCTGATTTTGCAGCGAAGCCAGCTCGGTCACCGGTTCCCCGGTCTGGACCAGCGAACAGCCCGCAATGAAATGCAGGCCGACAATCAGGTAGATGAGGACGCCTAAAATTCTACGCATGCTGAGTTTTCTTGCTTTCCTTGCCGTTAACCCGTGTTGGTCTTGCTTGCTTTCCCTGCCAATATATTAAGCCATTTTTCGGGCTACGGCCTCGTATATTGGCAGCCGGCGCCATCGATCTGCTCAAAATCGTTCACATTTGTCAGGTTGCGGACCGCAGACGGTTCAACGCAAAAACTGTCCAGACGTGGCTGTAAATTTTTAAACACCGGACCAGCTTGGTTGCCAGCGGGCTCATTTCGCGGAAGCGGTGACGATGGCGGCGTCATCGAGCCTATTTCCACACACAACCCGGAATGATCACGATCAGGGCGCACTTGACTTCGGTGCCGTACCGGGTGCGCCAGCTGAATTCGGGCGTGATGACATCCCAGAAGCGTTGCAGCTCACCTTTCAGACCCGGGTCGTAGGCAAAATAGATCAGGCCCGCGGTGTAATCAAACGGAAGGTCCGGCAGGGGTTGGTTGAGCATCTCGATCAGGTCCTTTCGCAACGGGTAGTGAAAGTCCTTTTGAAAATCGCTGCTGCCGTGTACCAGCGGTTTGCCGAACAAACGGTCGACCACCGATTCCTCCGTGATATATTGCCGTGCCAGGATCGTGCTGGTCAGCACCTCTTTTTCCAACGCTCCCATGCGGTCGAAGTCATGTTCAAAATACGGTTCTGGCGCCGTTACGCCGGGTGGCGATGCCGTGAGCGTTTCCGGCGAATTTTTCGCGGGTGGGACCGCGGGCGGCGGTTCCACTGCAGGTTCAAGTGATCCGGCATCAGGTCCAGGGTCCGGAGCAAGGGTGGCAGGTGGCCGCTTTTTGACCAGCGCCAGTTCGATTTCGAACGACCGCTCAAGCCCCTCCACTGGCTGATCCTTTAACGCTATCGGGATAAACAGGAAAATGACGTGCAACGCCAGCGCCAGGCTGATGGCAAGCCAGATTCCCGCCCAGTCCCCGCGCCCGTACCGTCCCCTTTTGAAGCTGCTGGTTTGCACCGCGAAATGATATCAATTCGGCGTTAAATACGCGTTAAACTCTTATTCGCATGGTACTTGTGATAGCCTTATCCATTGTCTGAAAGTTTCGGGATGACGGCAAATGGTACAGTCAGGGCGAAACCGGAAATCCATCTGTTTGCGGCGCGGTTTAGCAGCGCAACAAGCGAGCCTTGTGCTGACGGGTCTGATCCTCATTTTGTGCCTGCCCAACGTCCTGGCGGCAACCCAGCCGGTAAATGCAAAGGAACTGGTACGCGCCGCGATGGAGCACTGGCGCGGTGTGACATCGTATTCCGAAATGACCATGACCATCCACCGGCCAGACTGGCAGCGGTCGATGTCGATGCAGGCCTGGAGCAAGGGTGACAAGCTCTCGCTGGTTCGGGTAACGGAACCGAAGAAAGACGCCGGCAACGGGACCCTGTTGAAGGACAACGACATGTGGTCCTATTCGCCAAAGATAAACCGAATCATCAAGATTCCTTCATCGATGATGAGCCAGGGCTGGATGGGCAGCGACTTTTCCAACAAGGACATCAGCAAATCCACCGACATACTCGACCAGTATGACCATACCCTCTCGGCACGCGAGCAGCAGGACGGCCATACCGTGTATACCGTCACCGCGGTCCCGCATGAAGACGCCGCCATCGTCTGGGGCAAGGAGGTTTTGAAAATTCGTGACGATTTCGTTTTGCTCGAGGAGCAGTACTGGGACCAGGAGGGCAGGCTCGTCAAGGTAATGAAAACCAGCGATATAGCAGAAATGGGTGGCCGCCAGGTCGCCCGGATCATGCGGATGGGCAAGTTGGAAACGCCGGAAGAGTGGACGGAAATAGTGGTTTCCGCCATCGAATTCGATATTGACCTGCCGGAAAACCTGTTTACCCTGTCGAGTCTCAGAAACCCGAGGCACTAGGGGGCCGGCCAACGAGATGCCCATGGACAACGGTCATTCTTATGCAGCACAACGCGTATTGGGCGACGTGTTTCACGGGTACGTAAGCGAAACAGAGGCGCCGTCCCATGGTATAACAATCTCGGTTCCCGGGATAGGCTCTGCAAACGCCGGGCATACGCGCAGCGCCGGCATGGCCTATTGACAGCGTGAACAGCGGACACCCAAAACGGCGGTCCCTGGTCCTCGGCTTCCGACTCGCATGGCGCAATATATGGCGTCAGAAACGGCGCACATGGCTGACCGCGCTGGCGATGATTTTTTCCAATATTCTGCTGGTTTTCATGATCTCCCTGCAGTTTGGCTCCTATGACATGATGATCAACAACAGCTTGGCCATGTTCAGTGGCCAGGTCCAGGTCCAGCATCGCGGCTACCAGGATAACGAGAAGATCCGCCTTGCCATCGACGGCATTTCCACGTTGGCCGGAGACATTCGCGACCGCTTCCCGCAGGCGGCGGTGACCGCACGCGCGAGCGCTTACGTGCTGGTTTCGAGTGAGGAACGCTCTTTTGCAACACAACTCGTGGGTGTGGAACCAGCCTTTGAACCGGCCGTGTCAAGCCTGCCCGGGTTGCTGACCGGCGGCAGGTACCTGGAAAATCCGGGCGCCGCTGAGGTGGTCATCGGCGAGGTCATGGCCCGAAACCTCAAAGTCGGCGTGGGCGACGAACTGACGTTTCTCGGCAGTGGCATCGATGGGTCTTTCGCCGCCGGCGTGGTTACCGTCACCGGCATTTTCTCATCCGGTTCACAGGAGCTTGACCGCAGCCTGGCAGAGGTTCCGCTGGCCTATTTCCAGGACGCCTTCGCCATGGGTGACCGCGGACACGTCATTGCGCTATCGGTACCCGACCTGGCTGCCGTGCCGGCCTTGCTCGGACCCCTCAGGGCCATGATCAGTGAGCGGGCAAATCTCGTGGTGCTGGACTGGGAAGCGCTGATGCCGGGCCTCAAGCAGGCCATCCAGGCAGATATGACCAGCGCCTGGTTCATGTACGCCGTGCTGATCATGCTGGTGGCATTCAGTGTTCTCAATACGCAGTTGATGTCGGTGCTCGAGCGGACGCGCGAATTCGGCGTGATCATGGCGCTGGGTATCAAGCCGAGGCGGCTTGCGATGCTGGTCTTCCTGGAAACCTTCATGATGGCGGCGATTGGCCTGGTGATCGGCGTCGTGCTCGGTTCGCTGTTGACCGGCTATTACGCGCACACGGGGTTTTCCTATCCCGGCATGGAGGAAATGGCTGCGAAATTCAACATGTCAGCTGAAATGTACCCGTCACTGGCGCCCGTTTCACTGTTGCTGGGGCCGTCCGTGGTGTTCGTTTTCTGCCTGATTGCAACCATTTACCCGGCCTTCAAGCTATTTCGTCTGCGCCCGGTCGAAGCGATGAGGGCGGCCTGATGGCGATGCCCTTGAAAGCGATGTCCGTGCTGGCATGGCGGAATCTGTGGCGCAACTACAGGCGGACACTGATCATGTTGCTGGCGATAACGCTCGGGGCCTGGGCAATGATTTTCATGACGGCGCTGTTGCGCGGCATGGTCGATGACATGGTCAAACAGGGAATCGCGGCTTTGCCGGGTCACGTGCAGGTGCACGCCGCCGCGTACCGTGACGATCCATCCGTGACGCACAGCCTGCCGGCGCCCGGACAGGCCCTGCTCAGGGTGCTCAATGGGCCGCAGGTCACCGCGTGGAGCAGCCGGGTGAAGGTGCCGGCCATGATTTCCAGTGAATACGACAACCGCGGCGTGTTCCTGCTGGGTGTCGATCCCGCGGAAGAGTTGTCCCTGGGCTTCAAGGCGGCGGATATCGTCGAGGGCCGGTTTCTCGAAGGCAGTGATGATACTGGCGTCGTGGTCGGGCGGAAAATGCTCCAGCGTCTCGAAACGCGCCTCGGTAACCGGGTCGTGCTGATGAGCCAGGACCCGGACAATGCCATCGCGGACGGTGGCTTCAGGATCGTTGGAGTCTTCAAGGCGGAACTGGAAAGCCGCGAGGAGGGCTACGTGTACGCCGGCCGTGATGCCGTGCAAAAAATGCTCGGCATCGGCAGCGAAATCTCGGAGATCGCGGTGCTTGGCCATGACTACAAGACGCCGGAAAAGCTCGCAGCAAGCATCAGGGCGGTGCTGCCGCCGGATGTCGACGTGAAGACCTGGCGGGAACTCGATCCGTACCTGGCGACCATGATGCGGGTCATGAATGGCTTTGTGCTGGTGTGGATGGTGGTCATATTCCTGGCGCTTTCCTTCGGACTCGTCAATACGCTGATGATGGCCGTATTTGAGCGGGTCCGCGAAATCGGCCTGATGCGGGCGCTGGGCATGCGGCCGTCCGCCATCCTCTACCAGATACTCGTGGAGTCCCTGATGCTGCTGGCACTGGGTTTGCTGGCCGGCAACCTGCTGGCGCTCGGCACCGTCATGCCGCTGAGGGACGGGATCGATATATCGGCCGTCTCGCAGGGGCTGGAGATGATGGGTGCGTCCAGCGTGTTGTACCCGGTGCTGTTATGGCCGGACCTGTTGCTGGCCAACGCGGTCGTTATCACGCTGGGGATGATCACCAGCTTGCTGCCGGCCTGGCGCGCGGCCCGGTACCGGCCGGTCGAGGCGCTGACCAGGACCTAGCCCGTGGCCTTGAAGAACGAAAACCTGGAGAAACCCATGACACAGATGACGGGATCAATTTTATGTCTTCGATAAGCTGCAGGGATTTGTGCAAGTATTACCAGCAGGGTGACGCCGTGATCAAGGGACTCGATCACGTCGACCTGGAGATCGAACAGGGTGCGTTCATTTGCCTGTCAGGTCCCTCGGGTTCCGGCAAAACCACGCTTTTGAACGCCATCGGCGGGCTCGATTCACTGGACAGCGGGGAAATCAGCATCGATGGCCAGCGTGTCGACCAGCTCGGTAAAGCCGCCCTGGCGGACTTGCGGCTGTATCACATCGGTTTCGTGTTCCAGGCCTATAACCTGATCCCTGTGCTCAGCGCACGCGAGAATGTCGAGTTCGTGATGCAGGTGCAGGGGGTTGGCGCCGCGGAACGCAAAAGCCGTTCTTCGGAAATATTGAGGGAGGTTGGACTCGAAGGCATGGAGAACCGGCGGCCGGCGCAGTTGTCCGGCGGCCAGCAACAGCGCGTGGCGGTGGCCAGGGCCATCGTCAGCCAACCCAAGCTGGTGCTGGCCGATGAGCCGACCGCCAACCTGGATTCGGCGAGCATGAAAAAGCTGATGGCGCACTTCCGCGAGTTGAACCGCGTACACAAGGTCACGTTTCTGATCGCCACCCATGATCAGCGGGTCATGGAATGGGCTGAACGGCGGATCAGCATGGTGGATGGCAGGGTGGTCAGCGATGAGTTACAGCAAGCCTGTTAGCCGGCTCAAATGAAAACCGGACCCATGATGGCCAGGCTTGTCAGGATAACGGTCGCGGTGTGGGGCTGCACGGCCGCTGCGGTCATGGCGTTCGAACAGGGCCCCGGCAATACGGACTGGACTTTTGGCGGGCACACGAAACTCCAGTACATTGGCACGACGATTCCCGGCAACAGCGTGCTGCAGGACCTGGCCGGTGATGCCTTGCAGGAAGGCAATCTCGAGGTCCGCCTGAAATTCTCGGCGCGCTGGGGGCGCTGGGATTTCAACGCGCACGGGCAGGTGATTTCGGTCTACTCCGAGGCATTGGCTGGCCTGTCCTCGCTGCCGGGGCTGTTTTTGCCCGGCGCGGATGTGATCAACGACAAGCGGCGCTGGTTTGACCTGACGCACCAGGTTCATACCGGAGACCAAAACGCCACGCTGGTGCGATTCGACCGCGCCAGCGTGACTTACAGCGGCGCCAACACGGTGCTCCGTTTCGGCCGCCAGGCAATCTCATGGGGCAATGGCCTGTTGTTCACGCCGATGGATATCTTCAATCCTTTTGATCCGACCGCCATCGACAAGGAATACAAGTCAGGCGATGACATGCTTTATGCGCAGTATCTTTTCAGCAACGGTGACGATGCACAGGTGGTGGCCGTGGTGCGCCGCAACCCGCTGAACGGGGAAGTGGAACAGGACCAGTCTTCGTTCGCGGTCAAATACCATGCGATCCGGTCGCTGGGCGAGTTTGACCTGATGGCCAGCCGTCATTATGGTCAGGCGGTCCTTGGACTCGGTCTCAGCAGCGGCCTGGGTGGCTCGGTCTGGCGCGGCGACCTGGTCTGGAACGAGACGGAATCAGGATCGGCATGGACGGCAGTTGCCGGCGTCACCGCTTCGTGGGTCGGCGCCGGTCACAACTGGACGGGTTTGTTCGAATATTTTTACAGCGGTTTCGGGCTGAGCGGCAGGGATTATTCGGTTGCCGCGCTGGCGGCCGACCCGGCATTGCTGGCGCGTCTCGCCAGGGGGGAACTGTTCAATATCGGCCGCCACTACCTGGGTGCTTCGGTGACGCTGGAGGCAACGCCGCTACTCGACCTCACACCGAATATCTTTGTCAATCTTACCGATCCCTCGGCGTATGCGCAGCTGGTTGTGTCATACGACTGGAAACAGGATCTGCAATTGCTCCTGGCCCTGAACATCCCGATAGGGCCAGATGGCAGTGAGTATGGCGGTATCGATGCCGTGCAAACCGGGAAATACATATCCACCGGTGCCGCGCTGTTCGCGCAGTTGGCGTGGTACTTTTAAGCGGATGACGGTTGGGGTTCCGTCATCGGCTTTCAGTGCTTTTTGCCCGTCCTCGTTGAACGGCCCGCTTATTGGCAGGTGCCCGATGCCAGTTCCATGGCATCTACGACCCGCACCTTGCCTTTTTTGCCCTGGCTCGTTTCGATAGTCCAGGCGAGGGTCCAGTCGGTACCCTGAACCACGGCAAATGCCGGGCACACACCCTTGGTCGTGAACGTACTTTCACTATCGAAAAGCCTGCTGTACAGGCTCATTTCCTCGTCGCCGGCCAGGACTTTCAGGTTGACTGACATGCCTCTACGAACGTGCACGAATGCACTCGTCTCGCCGATGCATGTATATTCGCAAGTGGCAACCGGCACGCCAGAACTGGTGTCCGACCCTTGCGCCATGTCCAAACCCCCTAATGGATCCGCTGACATCGTGACTTTTCTTGCTTCGGCGCCTGCCGAGAAGACCAGGCAAAGCAGTAACGCGATTAATAGTCTTTTCATTTCTTTAGCCTCCGGGTTATACAAAATGAATGCCTTCCGCATTCCCTTGCAGCTAAAAAGTTGATTTAAAAAGACATCCCCTTTGACCCAAGTATAGCATATCTGGGTATTTTGCACATTTATTTAGCACGGTAATCCGCTGAGAAGTGATTGTTATCTATACGTTCTCTATACGTCCTTAATATCAGCGGGATGGATGTCACAAGACCTTTCCGGTTTGTTGGTTCTTCACGACCCGCGCATGATAGGTCCCACGGGACGTGGCCTGACAGTGGAATAAGTCACGGCATTCCCATAAAAAAGCGCACTTACCCATGGCCTGCAGTCATCTCAGGCAATTAATTTGCCGCTTTGGCCGATGGTTTCGAAGTTTGGAAGGAAAACGCTACCATAACGGATTCTGACATGCATTCGGAATACAAGTTGAATGAATTTTTTCAGGCCTGAGCGCAACGACAGCGTGCACGGATGAGAGATCTTCCCATACAGGTATGGCGGTTGATGCTGACTTACGCCCTGATGATGGCCGGAACATCACTCACGGTGCTCATCGCGGGGATCATCGGCACCCATTTCGCGCCTTCGCCGGGCCTGGCCACCCTGCCGGTTGCCCTGTCGGTCGTCGGGCTGGCGTCATCGACCCTGCCGACCGGCTGGTTACAGCACCAATACGGCCGCAGAATGGTTTTTATCGGCTATGGATTCCTCGCGCTGTCCGCGGCGTTGCTGGCGGCGCTGAGCCTGGTTCACCAGAGCTTCACCGGTTTTTGCACCGCGGCAGTCATGATGGGCTGGTCAGCGGCAGCGGGTCATCAGTACCGGTTTGCGGCGATGGAGTGCGTATCCGCCGAACAGGCGCCAAAAGCCACCTCGGTCTTGCTGCTCGGCGGCATCCTCGCGGCTGCCGTGGGACCGGAGATCGCCGTCCGGGGCCAGTTTCTGCTGGCCACGCCGTTTGCCGGTTCCTATCTCCTGCTGGCGGGTGTTTACACGCTCGGTATCATCCTGATGGGCTTTTACCGCGACACCCGTACCGGTGGTTCCCGCAAGGCGATACATGGGCGTCCATTGCTGCAGATCATGCGTTCACCGGTGATCGTGCTCGCGGTCGCCGCCTCGGCGCTCGGTTACGGGGTTATGAGTTTCGTCATGACCGCCGGTCCGGTCAGCATGCACGAGCATTCAGGGCACAGCATGCAGGCCACCAAGTGGGTGCTGCAATCGCATATCGCCGCGATGTATCTGCCCTCGCTGGTGTACCCCTGGCTGTATAGCAGGATGGGTTACAAGGGCCTGATGTGGACCGGTGTCACGGCGTTGCTGGCTTGCCTGCTGATTGGCTCGGTGAATACCGATTTTATCCACTACTGGCTGACCATGGTGATCCTGGGTGTCGGCTGGAATTTTCTCTTCCTGAGCGGCACCAACTTGCTGCATTACGGATATTTCGATGAAGAGCGCTTCAAGGTCCAGTCGTTTAACGATTTCCTGGTGTTTTCGATACAGGGCATCGCCAGTCTCAGCTCCGGTTGGTTCCTGTACCACTGGGGTTGGCAGGGTGTGCTCTACGCATCGCTGCCGCTGGTGCTGCTGTTCGCGCTGCTGGCGTGGCTCATCGCCATTCCGCGATCGATTCCAACACCGGCGTCCTAGGTGTACAGCCTGCCCGCCAGGCGCCAGTGACAATGATTTCTTCAAGTTCGCTTTTGCCTGCCCGCGTGAACGGTTTTGAGATTACAATGTAGCGGTGGAAAGCAGACCTGAAAATGAGGGATATCAGGGATGACGGAAAACCGTTTCCTGAGTTTCGACAACGAACCCGGCAAACTGATCGTCAATGTCAAGGGGCGCTGGATATTCGACGAGGTACGGGCTCTCGAGGCTGCGACAGCGACCGTGTCGCCGGCGAAAGGCGAGAACGTGACCTTTCATTGCAAGGACCTCGATGACATCGATATCGCCGGCGCCTGGGTGCTCTACGATCGCACGCAACAACTTTCCGAGCTCGGTTTCAAATCGGATTTCAGTTGTTTCAAAGACGCCCATTTCAAATTCCTGCGAAACATTATCGATACCGCCGCGATCAGGGAATACGAGGAACCGGTGGCCGGCGAGGCCGGTCCCAGGCACTTCAGGCGCGCAATTGAAAAACTGGGTTCGAAGACCGCCGGCGTCATCGAAGATCTTGGCGAGATAGCCAGGTCCATACTAGAGGGCACCTTCCGTCCCTCTTTGTACATGGTCGGCGAAACCATCAAGCAGGTTTATGCCACCGGGGTCCAGGCGATTCCGGTAGTCATGGTGATCACATTCCTGATCGGCATCGTGACGGCCCACCAGGCTGCCGGTCAGCTGGGCAAGTTCGGCGCGACGGTGCTGGTCGTCGACCTCGTCAGTATATCCATCACCCGCGAAATGGGTGTTCTGCTGGCTGCGATCATGGTCGCCGGACGCTCCGGCAGCGCTTATGCCGCCGCGCTGGGCGTGATGAAACTCAATGAAGAGGTCGACGCCATGCGGGT
>Ga0210074_1000676_pt1 | contig 11546 bp, 8 predicted proteins | sample China_Galinas_Co_FD_184860 | JGI IMG/M metagenome (GOLD analysis project Ga0210074, IMG submission 184860) | Wetland microbial communities from San Francisco Bay, California, USA, that impact long-term carbon sequestration -... | ecosystem: Environmental > Aquatic > Marine > Wetlands ... | reverse complement strand
TGCCACGAGGACGAAAAAAGCCAAAACGCGAGCCCCCGCTTTGGCAGGACACGCTTTTTTTCAGACCAGAACGGTAAGCGGATGCTCGGCAGCACCGCCGTCATCCATAACGAGCCGACCTGCGCCGGTGCCGCGTGTCACAAGAGCGTCAAGGAGCAACCGGTACTCGGGGTCCTGGATATCGTCTACCCGCTGGACGAGATCGAGCACACGCTGCGCTCCAACACCTATACGATTTTCGCCCTGTCCTTTGGCTTTATCATCCTTGCGGGTTTGCTGGTCAGCTACCTGGTGCACCGCATGATTTACCTGCCGCTCAAGGACCTCGAAACCGGCGCGGAAAAACTCGCCTCGGGGGACCTGGAAAATACCATTCCAATTCGCAGTAAAGACGAGTTCGGGCAACTGGCCAACTCGTTCAACAGCATGACAAAAGCCTTGCGCAGATCGCATGACGAGCTCGAGGACTGGGGCAAAACCCTGGAACAGAAAGTCGAAGAAGCCACGTACGAACTGCACAGGGCCCAGGCCGAATCCGCGCGCAGCGAGAAGCTCGCATCCGTGGGCCTGCTCGCCGCCGGAATCGCGCACGAACTCAACAACCCGCTGACCGGCGTGCTGACCTTCTCGCACCTGGTGCGCAAGAACCTCCCGGACGGCAGCCCGGACGCCGAAGACCTGGACCTGGTGATCAGGGAAACCAAGCGCTGCGCCAGCATCATCCGCAGGTTGCTGGATTTCTCCCGTGAGAAAAAGCCGGAAAAAACGTTTTCCAATCTCAACACGCTCATCGAGGAAACCGTGCACCTGATCGACCAGTCTGCGCAGTTCGTCGATATCGACATCAATACCGAACTCGAAGGTAACCTGCCGGAAATATGGCTCGACGAGAACCTGATCAAACAGGTTATCATGAATATGCTGGTGAACGCCCAACACGCCATCGAAGGTCAGGGCCGCATCACGATCAGGACCCGCCTGCTCAATGCCGGCGAATGTCCGGATTCGATGAAAGAACCCCAGGAGGTGGCGGAAATTTCGATCACCGACACCGGTTGCGGTATCCCCGAGGGCGATCTGCAGCGGATTTTCGACCCCTTCTTCACCACCAAGGGGGTCGGTAAGGGCACCGGGCTTGGATTATCCGTCAGCCACGGTACGATTGAAGCACACGGTGGGACAATAGAGGTTGATAGCACAGTGGGTAAAGGTACAGAATTCCGTATTTATCTGCCGGTGGGTGGACCAGTCGTTAAAGGGAGCGAGGTGTGAAAAAGCGGATTTTGATCGTCGACGATGAAGAGATCGTAGTCAGAAGCTGCCTGCGCATCCTGTCGTCGGACGAATACGATATCTCCGTGGCCAACAACGGCCTGGAAGCGCTCACGAAGATCAACGACGAGTCATTCGACATGGTCATCCTCGATATCATGATGCCAAAAATGAATGGTATCGAAGTGCTGCAAAGGGTCAAGGAATCACACCCCGATATCGACGTCATCATGATCACCGGGCTGAACGAAATCGACACCGCCGTCAAGGCCATGAAACTGGGCGCGTTCGACTACCTGCCCAAGCCGTTCGAACCGGAGGAGCTGGAACTGGTGGTGCAGCGGGCCTTTGAACGCCGCCAGTTGTTGCAGGAAAACGTCAACCTGAAGAACGAGGTCAGCGCCCGTTACAGCTTTGAGAACATCATCGGTTCATGTCCCGCCATGCAGGCCGTTTACCGCCTGATTGCGCGATGCGCGCCAACCAACAGCACCGTGATGCTCAGGGGGGAAAGCGGAACGGGCAAGGAACTGATCGCGAGGGCGATCCACTTCAACAGCCTGCGCAAGGACAAGCCATTCGTGACTGTCGATTGCGCTTCCCTGAGTGAAAACCTGCTGGAAAGCGAGCTGTTCGGACACGTCAAGGGTTCGTTCACCGGCGCCGTATCGAATAAGAAGGGCCTGCTGGAAGTTGCCGACGGCGGCACCCTTTTCCTCGACGAGATCGGCAATATCTCGATGTCCACGCAGGCGAAACTGCTGCGCTTCATCGAGGCCAGGGAATTCAAGGCCGTTGGCGACACGGTCTCAAGGTCGGTCAATATTCGCCTGATCACCGCGACCAACAAGGACCTCGAAGGCATGGTCGCGGACGGCACTTTCCGCGATGACCTCTACTATCGCATCAATATCTTTCCGATCGAAATTCCGCCGTTGCGTGAGCGCCGTGACGACATACCCGCACTGGCTTTCCACTTCCTGAACGCGTTCAGCAAGGAAATGGACCGCAAGGTCAAGGAGTTTTCAGCCAGCGCGATGAACCTGCTGATGAATCACGACTGGCCCGGCAATGTCAGGGAACTCGAAAACGTCGTGCAACGCGCGGTCATCCTGACCAGCGATGAAACCATCCGCCAGGCGCACCTGGTCAACATACTGGAAATGCAGCCGCTCGGTGACATGGATGTTCCACGGACCAGCGAAGAACTGAAAAACATCAAGAAAATCGCCCGTCAGAAATCGGTTGAAAATGTCGAGAAACTGTTCATCCTCGGCGCGCTGAAGCGGAATGATTGGAATGTAACCGCCAGCGCCGAGGAAACCGGCATGCAACGGACCAATTTCCAGGCGCTGATGAAAAAATACGATATCCACGTGCGCGGGACCAGTTCGGCCGAGGATGAGAACGGCGCGGGCTAGGTCTGTCGAAACGGCAACCTTGTCAAGTCATGTTGATCGTGCCCGATCGACAACTCCCTGACTTACGGACTAACGGCTTCTGATTCCCTCGAAGCCACTGAAATTTGCTTAACTGCTTAGCCAGTGGGGGGCAATACCTTCTTTCAGGACCGTGCGAGACAGGAGTCGAGCCCGAGCCTACAGGGATGTATTCACGGCGTGTCCTGAAAGAAGGTATTGCACCCGGCTGGCGGGTTGGCAGAAGCCTAGGTATCCCTCCGAAAGGCGAAGCGCCAACCAGATGGGCACCGCTCCTCGGCAACTGCGCCTGCGTTGCTCCATCTCCTGCATCCCTGCAGTCGGGCGCGACCCTGCTTTTTGCCCTGTGCCAACCTGAAAGACTTCGCGTCGCACGTGCATGTGTTTTTCCGCGGAGTGCCATTCCTGCGGAACAAAAAAGGCCCCGAAGAGGAGTACGGGGCCTTGTGACGGCCGACCGGCTGACCGGTCAGCCTGAAAGTTTGACCACTATCAGTGCTCTTCCTCGTAGCCCGTGAACATCTCCCTGAAATGGGTTACTGGCGTATGGCCGAGCGCGCCCATGTAGGCATGGATCATGGTAAAAGACACGAAGAAGATATAGATCAACACGTGAATGGTATTGACAACCTCCAAACCGCCGAGCATCGCGATCACGCCCTCGAAACGCTTGACATCCCACATCATCAGGCCGGTCGCAAACTGGATGGGTACCACCAGCAGCATCACGATCTGGTAGGTGATGCTTTGCATCGGGTTGAACTTGTCATACGGAACCACCTTGTGCGGGCTCTTCTCTCCTTTGAAGATACCGTAGCTGTAGTACATGATCTGTGCAAAAGCCTTGTCGAAAAACTTCTTCATATTCAGTTCGGGGTGGTAATTGGTAATCCGGTCCGAGAACAGGTAGAAGCCGAGCCACACGAGGTAATTGGCCATCACCGCGAACGCGACCCAGTTGTGGGTCTTGACCGCCGTTTCAAACGTCATCAGGTTGAACTTATCCTGGTACCTTATGTGTGTACCTGTAAGAATCAAGGCGACGAAACCAAGTGCATTCAGCCAGTGCCAGATGCGTACCGGCAGCGGGTTGATGTACAGTTCGCTATCCTTGGTCTTGAGCCAGGCTTCCGGATTTGTTTGTTCTGTTGGCATACTTGACATCACCTTTCTCCTCTTTCCATGTACTCTCTGATCATCTTGCCCAGCGTAAAATGTCCGATCGGAACGGCGATGCCAGCCGCCAGTGACAACAGCAACAGGATATCCAGGATCTTGTTGGGATTGCCACCCAGGGCATAGAAGTCACTGATCGATTCAGCCGCCTTAACCGAACTCAAGACCTCCCTGTCGGCTTCAAAACTCTGTTTCATGCCTTCAGGCGTGGTGATGGTAAGCGTGACATTCTGTTTTTGCCTCCAGCCCGGTTCGTGGCAGCTTTCACACGTCCTGACGGCGAAGCTCTTGCTGGCGATCTGGTGAGCCGCAACCCCGGACATGACCTCCATGCGGCTGCGCAGCGAAATGTCCACGGCTTTGTCCACACCATATCTGGATTTCCATATCTCCAGCGGGTCGCCAGTGCCACCTTCACTTGCAATGGCCTGCAGCTGTTCCTGGATGGGTGCATCGCCCTCTTTCATGGCAAGCGGAACGCCGGCGGTATTGTCATAGAGATGCAGATCAAACGTGCGCTTCGCGAAGGGTGCGTGGCAAACGGCGCAGGAAACGATATCGAGATGGGTGCCCGCGTTGGGCAGCCATTGGTTATGCAGCAGCGTCACGTTTTCGTGACAGGCGATACACGTGGTTCTGAGCACGTCGCCGATGGCCAGGGCCGTGATTTCGTGTGAATGATGGCAATCGGAACAGATCGGCGCCTGGATGTGACTGTCGCGGATCGTGTTGCCGTGCAGCCTTGCCTGCCCGTGGACACTGGCCGTGTATGCGTTATAGATATTCTCGTGACAGTTTTTGCAGGGCAGGCCCGTTTCCGCCTGGAAGTTGGCCATTGAAACCGGTGCATGCGGATTATGGCAACTGCTGCAAACCGGCGCCTTCTCATTACCCTGTTGAACGAGCGCGTAATGAACGCTGCCCTTGTACTGCTTGTATTTCTGCAGGTGGCACTTGCGGCAGCTTTCGTTCAATTCAACCGAAAATTCCCGCTCGCTGGCGATGGAGATGTTGGTGCTCTTCGATGGGTGCTTGATTTTACCGATAGCCTTGTGGCAACTGACGCAACTGATTGCACCGTGCGCCGAATCGAGATAGGCCTCCTTCGGTACCTGCAGCGACATTTCCTTGCCATTCTCAAGCAACTTGGTCTTTTCGCGACTGTGGCACATGAGGCATCTTTTATTTTTCTTCTGAATCTCCTCGAGCCTCGCCGCGACAGCATCCTTGGCTGCTTCATCCTCTTCAGCCGTGACGGCCGCATTCGCCTCCGCGCCCGTTTTCGCCTCTTCCTGTGCTTCGACGGCCGCTGCTTTTGCGTTAGCGGCCGGCTGTTCCGCCTGCGCGGCATACACAGCGCCGCCGGACAGCATGCAGAAGGCAATCAGCATAATAAAAACGGGTAATGCGGCGCGCGTATTACCCTTGAAGTTCCGGACCAACATTTTGAATCTCCTCTTGTGGGCCGTTTCAATGCTGACCGGGACCTGCAAAAGGTCCCGGCAACTCAGTAGCAACTTTTACTTCTAAAAGCGCTATTTTATTTACTTGTTCGTCTGTTTTTTTGAATGGGCTTCGAGCCCCAGTTTCGCGAACATGTAAAAACCTACGAATGGTAAGGCAATTACATAACCGAGGGCAATGAAAGGAGAGGCAAAGAACAAACCGATGTCCTTCAGGGCCCGGCCTGCGGATTTCGGTGCTGCCTGTGCTTTTTCAGTCTTCGCTACGCTTGCTTCCTCGGCTTTGACAGCCTTCTCGACGACGGGCGCTTCGACCTCTTCATTGGTCTGGTCGCGATCTTGCAGGGCTTTGAGCGTAACGCTTTCGATCATCTCCGGTGTCAGGGGCTTGCGCACGAAGCCATTGGCGCCGAGCACCGAAGCCCTGACTTCGTTGGCCTGCGTGCCGTAGCCGGTAATGACCACCACCGGTGTCCAGGGGCACCTGGCCTTGATACGCTCGGTGACTTCCAGGCCATCCATGCCCGGCATCTTGATATCGGTGAAAACGACGTCGAAGTTTTTGCCTTCCATGGTTTGCATGGCCTGTTCGCCATTCAGGGCCGTGCTGACCTGGTAACCCTTCTCGGTAAGAACCCTGTCGAAGCTGCGTCCGACAACTGCATCATCGTCAATGACCAGTACCTGTAGTTTAGTGTTCATCATTTGCTCCTTGTCTCAATTAATGGATAGTCAATTCGTGTTCGTTTTCAGGCATGGGCGCGGATGCATCCCGTGACTGCCGTTCATCGCGGTCACTGTGCAATGCCCAGCGCTTCTGGTTCATGGCGCCGTGCGCCGCCTTGACAATTTCGGCCGGACCCAGTGGCTTGGTCAGGTAATCGAATGCACCCAGTCTCAATGCCTCCTTTGCCGATTCGAGGCACGGGTAACCGGTGATGATCACCACTTCGCTGTTTGGCCAGCGTTGTTTGATGGTCTTTAATACGTCCATTCCATCCAGGTCGGGCATCCGCAGATCGAGTAACACGACATCGAACTGGTCCTGTTCCATTACCTGTAATGCCTTCCTTCCATCTTCCGCAGCGCGGGCGTTGCAGTCGCTGCCCTGCAGGCTCCTCAAATGGCTCAGGCGAACCACTTCTTCATCATCGACGATGAGGACGTTGGCTTTATCGTTCATGTGACCACCTCTCTGTGTTGTTTCACCCTGTATAGATGCAACAAGTGTGCCAGAGAAGGCAAAAACCGGAACTGATTTAATTAGTGCTTGCAATTCAATGCGTTGCAATCACGGATCTGGAACCTTTGGACGGTGTTTTGTGCTTCATCCGGGCGCCGAAGTACATTATTTTTATACTGAATGGGCGTGTGGAAGAAACATTTACCATATATTTCATAGCGTTATACTACCGAAACCAATGTATATATTTTGTGTACATGCATATATGTTTTTGGTGACCCGCCTAATTTCAGCTATGATGATCTAGGTCAAAACCGGAGCCGGCAAGCTGCCCTATATTGCGGCTTGTTATTGATTTTGCTCAGGTCGTGATGTGAGCCCGCTGCACCGGTTGCAGTTTGAAATGAAAACCATGTCCAAACAAAAAAATAAGGATCCGTTGCCAATGGCGCGTTTTAATGAAGCCCTCTCCACCCGAATTTCTCAAACCCGTTCAATCCTGCGCTTGAAATTCCTGTCTGCAGTCGTCCTGTTCCTGATGGCCGCGCAGGTGCCCCTGAGCGGACCGGCGTATGCCGAACCGGATAACCCCAAGCTGGCGAATGACAGATGCCTGAGGTGTCATGGCAGGGAGAATTTTTCCCGGCCAACGGAAAGCGGGGAAGAACGCTCCCTGCACGTGGATGCGGAAAAGTTCAAAGAGAGCGTGCATGGCAAGCGTGATTGTGTGGGCTGCCACCAGGACATCGTCAAGATTCCGCATCACAAGGGTGTCGATCGCAAGGTCGGTTGTGTCAAATGCCACGAGGACCTCTACGCCGAAGGGCAAAAGGAGGGTCTGAAGACCGAGGAACAGGCCCATCTCGGCGTGGTGGTCGAGCAGATCGAAAGCTACATGAACTCGATCCACGCGCGGCCGAGCATCGAAGACCAGTCACGCACCAATGCGACTTGCTATGACTGCCACGACGCGCACTACATAACGCCCTTCGACAAGACTAACCGCGCCGAGCACAAGCTGAAAATTCCTTCCATCTGCGGTAAATGTCACACCCGGGAACTCGAAATCTACAAGACTTCCGTGCACGGCGAGGAAATAAGCAAGGGCAATACCAAGGCAGCGGTCTGCAGCGACTGTCACACCGCCCACAATATCGGAATTCCAAATGATACGTCCGGGAGACTGGCGATCACCGCACAGTGCGGCAGTTGCCACAAGGACAAGCTGGAAACATACATGGAGACCTACCATGGCAAAATCACGCAACTGGGTTATGGCGAAACGGCCAAGTGCTACGATTGCCACGGCTCCCACGGCATCAAGCGCGCGGATAACCCGGAATCGAAAGTCGCCCCCGGCAACCGCCTGAAGACCTGCCAGGCCTGCCACAAAAACGCCACCCAGGGTTACGTCACCTTCCAGCCGCATGGCAACACCCACGACTTCAAGCAATACCCGATGATGTGGATCGCCAAGAAGGGCATGATCGGCCTGCTGTTGGGCACCTTCGCGTTCTTCTGGTTGCATTCGGCCCTGTGGTTCTACCGCGAGTACAAGGACAGGAAGACCGGCAAGGACCGTCCGCACATCCGCCTCGATGACATGGACCCGCACGGCGGCGAGAAGTATTTCAACCGCTTCACGATCTGGTGGCGCGTTGGGCACCTGATCGGCGCGTTGTCCATCATGTTGCTGGCCCTGACCGGGCTGACGGTGCTCTTCTCCGGCAGTTCCTGGGCGCCCTACGTCATGAACCTGCTGGGCGGACCAGAAACTGCAGGCATCCTGCACCGCATCGGCGCCGTCGGCTTCATGGGCGTATTTTTCGTCCACCTCATTTATTTCGCCATCCATATCGGCAGGAACTGGCGCACCTTCGAATGGTTCGGACCCAACTCCCTGGTGCCAAACTGGAACGACCTGGGTGATGCCATCGCCATGTTCCGCTGGTTCTTCGGACTGGCGCCGCGCCCGCGTCTCGATCATTTCACCTACTGGGAGAAGTTCGACTACTGGGCCCCGTTCTGGGGTATGACGATCATTGGCGTCAGCGGCCTGATGATGTGGTTCCCGTCATTTACCGCGTCATTCCTGCCGGGCTGGGTATTCAATGTCGCCGCCATCGTGCATGGTGAAGAAGCGATCCTGGCAGTGGTCTTCCTGTTCACGGTGCATTTCTTCAACAACCACTTCCGGCCGGACAAATTCCCGCTGGATACCACCATGTTCACCGGCTGTGTACCGCTGGATCACTACCGGCACGAACACCGGCGCGAATATGACCGCCTGGTGGAAAGCGGTGAACTCGAGAAGTACCTCGTGGATGCGCCAAGCGAGCCGATGTCGACGGGCTCCAGCATCCTCGGCACCGTGCTGATCATCATCGGGCTGACCCTGCTGACGCTGGTGCTGCTCGGCTTCCTCGGCATCTGAACGGAGTGGATGTGAACCGATTGCGTCAATCACGGTATAATTAAGTGAAGGCATTGCGGACGGAGGACATCTCCGTCCGCAAGTCCGTAACCAGCTAACGGGGCTGCCCGATTCGAGGTAATATGAAAAATTTTGCTTTTGGCATTTTGTTCCTCACCCTGCTGGCTGCCTGTTCCAAAGCGCCCGAGCCCACCGAACCCGCCGTCGATTTGGCCGCCGGCAAGGCGCTCGCCGAAAAGGAGTGCTCGGCCTGTCATGGCATGGATGGGCGCGGCGTCACCCCGGAGATTCCCAACCTGACAGCACAACCCGCCCAGTACCTGATCGATGCGCTGCACGCCTATCGTGACGGTGGACGCATGCACGCGGCCCTGCAGGACATGGTCAACGATTTGAGCGAAGCCGATATCGCCAACATCGCAGCTTACTATGCCAGCCAGACACCGCTGGAACCGCAGGTCGCCGAGGCGGCCGGTGATAAATCCTATACCGAAGGCGAGGAGGTTGCGGTGGTCTGCGAAGAGTGCCACGGCAATAAGGGCATCAGTACGACCCCTGGCGTTCCCAACCTCGCGGGACAGCAACCGGCCTACCTGATCGCATCGACGATGGAATACAAAACCGGTGCCCGCAGCCACGAGGACATGGGGCAGATGCTGGCCGACCTGGAGCAGGTCGATATCGAAAAAATGGCCATGTATTTCGCGGCGCAATCACCACCCGCGCGCGAGGCGCCGCCGTTTGGCGACCCGGTAGCGGGCGAAGCGGATTCCGCCACCTGTGGTAAATGCCACGGCGCCCGCGGTATCAGCCACCAGCCCCTGGTACCCAGCCTGGCTGCCCAGGATCCCGTCTACCTGGTGCGAGCCAGCAAGGCCTACCGTGACCACGAACGCATCGATGATACGGAGATGCCGGCCAAGACCGATGCACAATACGAAAATATCGCCGCCTACTATGCGACCCAGAAGATGACGGCGCCGGTTGGAGACCAGTTGTCGGTCAAGGACATGGCGGAAAAATGCGACCGCTGTCACAACCCGCCGACCGGGCAAAGAAAACTGAACGTGCCATCGTTGCGCGGCCAAAGTCACGATTACCTGGTCAAGGCCATGCAGGAGTATCGCGACGCGGATCGGGAAAACTCCATGATGCACAAGATGAGCGCCAACTACAGCGATGAAATGATCGATGCCCTGGCCACCTATTACGCTTCTCAATAACCACGCATTTCGACCCCTGAAAACGGAACGGCCCGGTGAGCATACCGGGCCGTTTTCGTTATAATGACGACGGTACCAAACGACCCCGAAACAGGCATCAAACATGATCAATCCGAGATTTTTTTATATCCTGCTGCTACTGGTGGCGCTGGCCGCCTGCGACAACAAACCGGCGGCCAGGCCGGCAGCGGCGAAACAACAGGGACTGGCAACCGGCAATGTCCAGTCACTCCAGGGCATCGAACAAATGCAGGCCAAGCTGCTGATGAACCCGAATGACTTCGAAACCCTGTCCATTCTTGCGGACATGTATTTCGAAGCCGCCCGCTATGTCGAGGCATTCGAGACCTATGACAAAGCGATCGCGGTCAACCCGAGGTGCGCGGATTGTTACAACGACCGGGGCCTGGCACTGTTTTACATCGGCGACCCGGCATCGGCGCTGGAATCTTTCGACAAGGCCATCGAGATCGATCCGGGTTATGTCCATGCGTGGCTCAGCAAAGGCTACGTGCTGACCTCTGAAGGCAGGTTCCAGGAAGCCGTCGCACCGCTCAACAAGGTCAAGCAACTCGACACCACCGGCACGCTCGCCGAGCAGGCCGACAAGTTCCTGGCGGTCGGTGCGCAAAACGGCCCGAATTAGGTCCGGCTCGCCGTGATACGCAAACAAAAACCCCGGTCGTAAAACCGGGGTTTGTTTTCAGTGCGCCAACGTCAACGAAGGCCGCACGGGTGAAGATTTTAACGCGGGGTCTTATTCAGTCCCCGGCGTGAAACTGGCCTCTTCCAGGAGCACGTCGTACTTATAGCCATAACCCAGGTCGATATCGGTATTGACGGTGCCCTTGACGGTGACCAGGGCGCCGGGTTCGACCGTTTCCTGGGTGGTCGCCAACAACTTGTCATTCGGATCCGTGCCGGTGCCGTCCTGCAGCGTAACCCAGTTCTTGCCCATGATGTTCTCGCTGACCTTGATCACCTTTGCATTCAGGCTAACCACCTGGCCTTTCAGTTGGCCCGCTTCGGCAATAATCGCCGCAACCGTTTTACCGTCGGCCAGGGGCTTTATTTCACCGGGCGCCGGCGCATTCACCGCAGCGGGCCTGGCGATACCGGCGTGGCCTTCCATCGGCGTCGCCGGTTGTGCCGGGACCGCACCATCCGCGGGACCGGCTGCCGAGACGAACAGGATGGACTCGAAGGTCCTGTCCAGCGTGCTGCTGTGAAAGTTGTTCATTTCCATTGCACCGCTGTACTGGACCGTGTCACCCACGGCCACCGGGAAAACGTTGGCGGCGATCCAGGTCCCGTCATCGAGCTTGATGTATACGTAGCCGCCCGACTCCATGGTCT
>Ga0210074_1000675_pt1 | contig 11564 bp, 10 predicted proteins | sample China_Galinas_Co_FD_184860 | JGI IMG/M metagenome (GOLD analysis project Ga0210074, IMG submission 184860) | Wetland microbial communities from San Francisco Bay, California, USA, that impact long-term carbon sequestration -... | ecosystem: Environmental > Aquatic > Marine > Wetlands ... | reverse complement strand
CGACCTTCGGGTTATGAGCCCGACGAGCTACCAGACTGCTCCACCCCGCATCAATTTGTAAAAAGGTAACCTAATATTAGCTGCTCTGATTGTCAAGTCATTATCTAAACTAAATCTGGCCCAGCAGAATCTTTTTGATAGATTCCTTCCGGGATTCAAAGTCGGTATTCTTGTCGATGCGGACTATAAGGCGCTTGTTGCGACTGGCTTGACCGGATTTTATTTCCACGCTGGATTTGGGGCATCCCAGGAGCTTTGCCAGCAGCTGGATAAGGGCTTTGTTGGCTTGGCCTTCCACGGGCGGTGCGTTGAGGTTTATTTTGAGCGCTGTTCCGTGAATCCCAGCAATGGCATTTTTAGACGATTTGGGTTGTACCCGCACGTCGATCAAGAGGCCTTCGGGATGGTCGGAAAAAAACATAGATTAAGGGCTGTTTTTAATCGTCTTGATGATCTGGGACGATGAAATGTCTTCGCGGACAGGCACCAGCACCACCCGCCCGCCCTGCCGGGTGACGAGGTCGCCGCCGCGCACCTGGTCGGATTCGTAGTTGCTGCCTTTTACGAGCACATCCGGCTTGATCGTTTCGAGTAATGCGTCAAACGCATCGGACGCGAATACCACAACGGCATCCACACTGTCCAGGGCACTCAGGATGCGCACACGCTCGTCGGCGCGGATAACGGGGCGGCCATGGCCCTTGAGGGCCCGGACCGAGGCATCGTCGTCGATGGCCACGATCAGGAAATCCCCCAGCTCCTTGGCGGCCGCAAAAAGTTGAACATGTCCGGCGTGGAGCAGGTCGAAGCACCCGTTGGTCAAAACCACCTTCTGGTTGCGTCGTTGCAGGTCGCTGATCACGGCCGGCAGATTCTCCAGGCTATGGTGCTTGGAGGGGCGCCGCTGGGTGTTGGTGAGCACGGCTTGCAATTCGTCGAGGCTGACCGGCGCCGTGCCGACTTTGCCGACCACGATGCCGGCAGCGGCATTGGCCATGACGACGCTCTCCTGGAAAGACGCCCCTAATCCCAAGGCCAGGCCCATGACGGACAACACGGTATCGCCAGCACCGGAGACATCGAAAACCTGGCGGGCCCGGGTGGCGATGCGGAAAGGCGGGTTGCCGGATTCGAACAGTGCCATTCCGTCCTGACCTAACGTGATCAAAAGCTTCTCGAGACCCGTGGTGGCCATGATACGTTCGGCCGCTTTTTCCAGCGAGACATCGTCCACGATTTCGACCCCTGCCGCCAGGGACGCTTCCTTGCGGTTGGGGGTGAGGATGGTGGCACCCTTGTATTTAGAATAATCCAGACCCTTGGGATCCACGATGACAAATTTGCTGTGGTGCTTCGCGGCACTTACGACCCACTCCATCAGGTCTTCGGTCACCAGTCCCTTATTATAATCGGAAACCAGCACGATATCGATTTCCGGCATGACGGCGTCCATAAAACTTATCAGCTTATCGAAGGAGGCCATGGAAATATCGCTTTTGGTTTCGCGGTCGATGCGCAGGACATGCTGGTTGGAGGCGATGATCCGAGTTTTTCGGGTGGTGGGGCGTTCGGCTTCCTGCACCACACCCCGGCAGTCAACCGCCAGTTGGTCAAACATGGCAATCAGGCGATTGCCATCGGCGGCCGTGCCAACCACACCGGCCACGGAAACGCCGGCCCCCAGCGCCCTCAGGTTGTTGACCACGTTGCCGGCGCCGCCCATGGTCAGGTCTTCGCGAACGACCGAGACCACCTGCACCGGTGCTTCCGGAGAGATGCGGTTGACATCGCCCCACAGGTATTCGTCGATCATTAAGTCGCCGATCACCAGCAACCGGCATTCGGCGAAGCGCTGGAGAAATTTATGCATACGCGCGTGTCCTGGTGTATGCCTCACGCGATCAGACTTGCGAGACTGTTCGCGAAAGGAATGATCACTTCACTTTTCGAGGTCCGACAGGGCTTCCTCCAGGAGAATCTTCAAGTCATCAAACGCTTCCGTTACCGGGAATTGTGGGTATTCAGAAATCACGTTTTTGGGTGGGCGGAAGAGAATGCCTTTTTCCGCGGTCTTCAGCATGGTGATGTCATTGTATGAATCACCCATGGCGACCACGTTGAAATTCATGCTTTGCAGCCCTTCCACGACTCTGCGCTTGCCGTCTTCCTGGCGAAGCGTGTAGCCGGTGATCTGTCCGTTGGGCGCTACGCTAAGCGAATTGCAGAAGAGGGTGGGGCGTTTCAGTTTGGTGATAAGTGGATCAGCAAATTCGACGAAGGTGTCCGATACGATGATCACCCGGGTGCAAGTGCGCAGCCAGTCTAAAAACCCCAGGGCGCCCTCGAGCGGTTCCATGGTGGCGATAACGTTCTGGATATCTTTCAGTGTCAGGCCGTTGGCATCCAGGATACCCATCCGTTTGCGCATCAACACATTATAATCGGATATGTCGCGGGTGGTCAGCCGCAGTTCGTCGATGCCGGTGATCTGGGCGACATTGATCCAGATTTCCGGCACAAACACGCCTTCTAAATCAGAACAAACAATATGCATGAATCCTCGCTGACAAATTGGATGACAGGTTAAATGGATAGGTCGATCGGTTTTTTCGGTATTCGCATGGCATGGGGTTAATCCAAGCTGTTGGTTTCTTCCAGGCGGATGAGCATCGGTTTTTCATCGACGACATCCAGGGCTTCTATCCGGCGGAAAGCGTTCTGTACGTCCGCTTCCCGGGCCCGGTGGGTCAACATGACGACCGGCACGGCACCGCTGGATTTGCGGCCTTTCTGCTGGACGGACTGAATACTGATACCGTACTCACCCAGAATACCGGCGATGGTGGACAGGACGCCCGGTTGGTCTTTGACGGTAAACCGGAAGTAATAGTGGGTGACCAGTTCATCCACGGAAACAATGGGAATGCGGCCGATTCTGTCTGGCTGGAAGGCGCGCAGCGGCACCCGGCCGGTGGCATCCCGGGACAGGTTGCGAGCAATATCCACCACATCGCCAACGACGGCGCTGGCGGTTGGCATCATGCCGGCCCCGTGACCGTAAAGCATCACATCCGCCACCGCGTCACCCGAGATGTTGAGGGCGTTCAGGGATCCGCTGATGGTGGAGAGAAGATTGCCCTCGGGGATCATGGTGGGGTGCACCCGGGCCTCGACGCGGTCACCATGGTTCTTACTGATGGCCAGCAGTTTGATCCGGTAGCCGAACTGACGGGCAAAATCGATATCCAGCGGGGTGATCTGGGTGATCCCCTCGATGTATATGTCATCGAAATTCACTTCGGTCCCGTACGCGATCGATGTCAGGATGGCCAGCTTGTGGGCCGTGTCGAAGCCTTCCACGTCCAGAGTGGGGTCAGCTTCGGCATAGCCGGCTTCCGTGGCCTTGGCCAGGGCTTCGCGGAAATCGATGCCCTCATCGGTAATGCGGCTGAGAATATAATTGCAGGTGCCATTCAAGATGCCGCCCATGCCGTTGATCCGGTTGCCCACCAGAGATTCCCGCAGGGTTTTGATGACCGGCATGCAGCCGCCCACACTTGCTTCATATGCCAGATCGACCCCTTTGCGGTCGGCGGCCTGGAAGATTTCCGCGCCGTGTTTGGCCAGAAGCGCTTTGTTGGCGGTAACCACCTGTTTGCCGTTTTCGATGGCTTTCATAATCAGGGTTTTGGCAATGCCTTCGCCTCCGATCATCTCGATGACGATGTCCACTTCCGGGTCGTTGACCACCCGCTCGGCGTCGTCGATCAGCACACCGTCGGCCAGGCGGATGCCCCGGTCGGTTGCCAGGTCAATGTCGGCCACGTATTTTAGGTTCAGATCCATTCCCAGCCGTTCCCGGATGCGATCGGCGCTGTCGATCAACAACCGTGCGACGCCGGTGCCCACCGTTCCGAATCCCAGCAGCCCCACTTGCAGTGTCTTCATTTCCTGTTACCCCTCTCTATCGTGCGGCGTTCCGGTCTTATACCAATGAACGCATACAGGTTTGGTAATGATGTCCGCATACGCCGCCCTATTCAGCCCGGTCCGGGTGTCCCTTGCCTTTGCTCGCCGGCATTCGTGATATCCGGGACAAGGGCCAATGGCTGGTCAAAACGGATCACCTTTAACAAATTTTCCCCACCGTGGAAAGCATCCGGTGAACCTTGCTGGTTAAGCCGTCTATTTAAGGACATGGCGGATGCCCCTGACCGCCTGGCCGATGCGCATGCTGTTTTCGATCAGGGCGAAACGGACAAAATCGTCGCCGTAGTTGCCGAAACCCAGCCCGGGGGACACCGCGACTTTGGCTTCCCGGATCAGGAATTTGGAAAAATCCACCGATCCCATATGTCGAAATGCTTCCGGAATGCGGGCCCAGACAAACATGGTACCTTTGGGGGACGGAACATCCCAGCCGGCCCTCCCCAGACCGGTAATCAACGCATCCCGGCGTTCGCGGTAGGTATCCCGTATTTCGGCCACACAGCTCTGGTCTTCGTTCAGCGCGATGATGGACGCAATCTGGATCGGCTGGAAAATGCCATAGTCCAGGTAGCTTTTGATGCGTTTCAGGGCCGAAATAATTTCTTCGTTGCCAACGCAGAAACCGACGCGCCAGCCCGGCATGCTGTAGCTTTTGGACATGGAGAAGAATTCCACACCCACATCCCGGGCACCCTTGGCCTGCAGGAAACTGGGGGCCCGGTAGCCGTCGAAGGTCAGGTCGGCATAGGCGAAGTCATGGATGACCATGATGTCGTGGTCTTTGGCGTAGGCGACGATTTTTTCGAAAAATTCCAGATCCACGACTTCGGTGGTGGGATTGTGGGGATAGCTGATAATCAGGATTTTGGGCTTGGGCCAGGTCTGCCGTGTGGCCTCGAGCAAGTTGGCGAAAAAGTCGTTGCCGGGACCCACCGGAATGCCCCGTACGTCGCCACCGGATATAATGGCGGAGTAGGGATGAATCGGATAGGTGGGGGTGGGTGTGAAGACCACATCCCCCGGGCGGATCGTGACCAGCACGAGATGGGACATACCTTCCTTGACCCCGATGGTCACGATGGCATCCCGGTTCGGATCGATATCGACGTCGAACCGTCGGCCGTACCAGTCGGCAATGGCGCTTCGCAGGCGGGTAATGCCCATGGAGGCCGAGTAGCGATGGTTGTGCGGTTTCCCGGCGGCTTCGACCATCTTTTCGACAATGTGGGGCGGGGTGGACAGGTCGGGGTTGCCCATACCCATGTCGATGATATCTTCCCCGGCACGCCGGCATTCCATTTTTAATTCATTGACAGTGGCGAAAACATAGGGCGGCAGCCGATCCAATCGTGCAAATCGCGTCATCTTACACCTCTTGGGAGTTTACCTGATATTCGATCCCGGTCTGACACGGTATCACGCGAATCAGGTCTTTTGGGAAACGACATGCGGCAGGCTTCGACGATATAAGCGTCATGTCTCGATGGCATTAGAACTGAGTTACAATATCGCCGGGGGCTTGTCAAAAAAATTGTTTTAGCATATCAGGTAGGGAAATCGAGCTGTTGGAGGCGCCTGAAACGATGCTAAAACTTCGGGTTGCGCTTGAGGGCAATGCGCATGGCCGTGAAATAGTGCCGCATAGGTAACGCTATGTGAGCATCTTGAATGGCCAGGTAACACAGTCATCGGGCGTTAGACGGTGTTTCAAATGGCTTCTCAACATTTTGCGGGACCAGGAGATGTAACCATGACCGAGGAATTGACCTACGCCGACGCCGGCGTTGATATTGACAAAGCCAATCGTCTGGTGGATCGCATTAAAGAGATCGCCAAATCGACCACGCGTCCCGGCGTCATGGGAGATATCGGCGGGTTCGGCGGGCTGTTTTCATTAAACGTCGCTCACATGGAAAAACCGGTGCTGGTCAGTTCCACTGACGGGGTCGGCACCAAACTCAAAATTGCCTTCCTGTCCGGTCGACACGACACCGTCGGTATCGATCTGGTCGCCATGTGTGTCAACGACATTATCGTCCAGGGCGCCCGGCCGCTGTTTTTTCTCGATTACTTCGCCACGGGCCGTTTGGACGAAGGCCTGGCCGAGGCCGTGATCAGCGGCATCGGTGAAGGCTGCCGGCAGGCCGGGTGTGCCCTGATTGGTGGTGAGACGGCAGAAATGCCGGGTTTTTACGCCGATAACGAATACGATCTGGCCGGTTTCGCCGTGGGCCTGGTAGACAACGCCAAGATTATCGACGGGAGTGAGATTCGCCGGGGAGACAACCTGGTGGCCCTTGCCTCCAGCGGATTGCACAGCAACGGCTACTCACTGGTGCGCAAGATCGTCTTTGATGTCCTTAAAATGGACGTCCAAACGCATGTCCCGGAGTTGGGCCGGACCATTGGGGAAGAATTGTTGACCCCCACCCGCATCTATGCGACGGCGATTGAAAGCCTATCGCGCGATCTGCCGTTGCACGGCCTGGCGCATATCACCGGGGGTGGGATTACGGAAAACGTGGTGCGCGTCATTCCCGATTCCTGCGGCATTCGCATGTTCGAAGGCAGTTGGGATATTCCACCGATTTTTCCCTTCCTGCAAAAGGCCGGTAAAATTGCCGACAGCGAAATGAAGCGCACCTTCAACAATGGGATCGGGATGATTGCCGTGGTGCCGGAGCAGGCCACTTCCGAAGTGGTGGCGCGCCTGCAGGGCATGGACGAGAAAGTGGCCATTGTCGGCGAAATCATCAAGCGGCCGGATTCCGGCCCTCGTATCGATTGGGTGGAAAACGATGTCTGCCGCGCCCGCTAAAGGCGAAGGGACGTCTGCCAAAGCCGACCCGGGATGGTTGCGGCGTCTGTTGGCGTGGGTATCCCGGGGAGCTTCCCAGGCACCGCTCTGCGGGAACTGAGGGCCGGCACGCCCGGTTCCCGGTGGGAACTTGAAACGCCCCAAACGATAGTTTTTCATCGGTCCTATGGAAAACGCGGCGTGGGCTTCGACGCCCCGCCGACCCTTAAGAATAGATTTTACGGCCGGACGTCGAGGACACCCGGCCATTTTCGTGTCGGATGGTGGTGTATCCGGCAACAGGAATAACACCAAACATGTTGATCTTAGGCCTTGAATCTTCGTGTGACGAAACGGCGGCCGCGGTCGTGGAAGACGGTCGACGTGTTTTATCATCGGTCGTGGCGTCGCAGGTCGAGATTCACCATCGTTATGGTGGCGTGGTGCCTGAGCTGGCCTCACGCAAACATATCGAGGCCATCCTGCCGGTGACCCAGGAGGCGCTCTCCCAGGCCGGCATCACCCGCACGGCCCTGGACGCAGTGGCGGTGACCCAGGGGCCGGGCCTGGTGGGATGCCTTCTGGTGGGATATTCTTTTGCCAAAGCTCTGGCCTACGGGCTGGACATCCCATGGGTGGGAGTCAATCACCTGGAAGGGCACATTCTTTCCGTCTTTCTGGAAGACAATCCGCCGGATTTTCCATTCTGTGCACTGCTGGCTTCGGGGGGGCATACCGCCATCTACTATGTGACCGACTTCACGGAGATCGAACGCATGGGGCAGACCCGGGATGACGCGGCGGGTGAAGCCTACGACAAGGTTGCCAAAGTGCTCGGCCTGGGGTATCCCGGCGGCAAGGTCATTGACGATCTGGCACACCGGGGGGACCCCACCCGCATTCCGTTCAAGCGACCGTTCCTGGATCCTAACGGTTTTGATTTCAGTTTCAGCGGTATCAAGTCGGCCGTGAACCGCATGGTGCAGAACCAACCGGAAATGACAGCCTCCCAGGTCCCTGATGTGGTCGCCGGTTTTCAGGAAGCGGTGGTCGACGTGCTGACCCATAAACTGATGCACGCGGCGCGTGCTAAAGGCTGCAAACAGGTTGTCGTCGTTGGTGGCGTCGCGGCTAACCGCCGTCTGCGGGAGCGCATGCGTCAGGCCGGCACTGATCAGGGTGTTGCTGTCCATACGCCCGGGATCGATCTTTGTGGGGATAATGCGGCCATGATTGCCGCCGCGGGGTTCCACTATCTGCAGGCGGGACGGCGGGGCAAGCTGGACGACGATGTGTACTCGCGGGTGCCCTTGTAGTGTCCGTCCAACAAAAATCTTAGCTCACTATACGCCTTTTTCATCCGGCTTTTTGTGGTACCATTTTTCATTGCCGTACATGGCGTCGATGCAACTCGGACACAAACCATGACTGAAATCGACATCGGTATGTTGGCTGATATAGGTCTCAATTTGGTTCCAGTAACCGCTGTCATCACGAATTTTTTTGCATGAAGCACAAATAGGAAGAAGACCTGAAAGCGTTTTTATTTCTTTTAATGCTTGTAAAAGCTTGTCGTGTTCTTCCTGTAAATCAATTTCTGCAAGTTTGCGCTTGGTGATATTCTTAGACGTGCAAATCACGGTTTCAACGGCACCATCATCATTACAAATGGGCTTAACGGTCGTTAAATAAAAAGTGTCACCGGCGGGCAGTGGTACGCGAACCTCGATCTCTTCCGTCTTTCCTTCGGAAAATACCTTTTTTACAACCGCAAACCTTTTCTCAGCCTCATCCCTATCGAAGACATCCCAGATTTTGCGGCCGATGATTTCCTCCGACGTTTTGCCGACGCCTTTGGCAAAGGCATTATTTACATATCGATAGGTTCCATCGGCATAAAACGAAAACGTCGGGTCCATGGATTCATCCATCAAAATTCGATAGTGCTTTTCACGCTTTCGAATTCGCTCGAGTTCATTGTTTAGTTCTTCCGTATCCATTTCAAGACTCCATCAATACCCTATATAACGACAGGTGCGATATTTATTCGCGGTGCACCAGAAAAGACCGATGGCCTCAAGGGTGTCGCAAGTAATTAACGAATATATCACCTTCTTTGTAAAGTTATCTATTAAAATCCGTTGTTCCACGTCGTCTTGCAGAAAAATTGAGATTTCCCGGCAATGTTCAAGCCTGTCAAAACCTGGTAAACCTTATCTCTATCACAAAGAAAATGCCACCAAAGGCCGGACATACGGAGCAATAATTAGACCGAACTGAGTTGGCAGGCGGCATTTGATGGAACAGGCCTGCGGTCCGCGTCCTTAGAAAGTCCTCCACGGTCATTCCGTTCTATCGGGGAGAAAGTTTACGCCAGGTTATTTCAGTCTGAAATTGTTGGACAATATTGACTAATAAGGGATTTTATCTTATATCATTATTTCTTCTCCGCGTTCGCAATGGATGCGCTTTCAGGCATTAGAGGCTTAGCCGGCATGAGTATTGAGTATGCTATTGACAACGAGCTTGTTGTAGTGACCCCTTGCGGTGCCAACACCCTTGCTGAGATGATCAATGTATTCAAAATTATTCTATCCGACCCGGCCGTCAACCTCCCCATGAAAATTCTTTTCGATGCGCAGCATACCGACTATGGACCACCCAGCGAAGAACTGGAAGCGCTCGTCGACACTCTATGCAAGTTTGATGCGTTTCGGAACGCCCGATGGGCCATTGTTAGCATTCCGAATACCCTGGTTTACGGGCTGGCCCGTATGTTCTGCTGCCTGGCCGAAAGCCAGGGAATGGTTGCCGATACGTTTAACGACCAGCACGCCGCTCGCACATGGCTGCGTGCGCCCGAATCCCAACCTGCTTCGTAAGAAAACCCTCGTTTACAGGCAATCTCCCTCTGAACAAATAATGGGCATGCTGCGGGAAGCCGAGGCTGACTTGGCTATCGGCTGGCGGCAACTGCGGTAGCGCAGTCTTAGAACCTTTGATCGTTTCCGGTTTGAATCGGCAGTTGAAAATAGACCCCGAATTCCTTGTAAAAAGTGTTACTAAAGTTGTGTTCGGATGAGATTTCAGGATGCGATGGCTTAGGAACGATTCAAAACGGATGGGTGCCCAAACGGTCATGCGCTATCGAACCACCAGCACCAAAAAATTAATCGCGGTAAGCTTGCCGCTGGTTTTCTCGATGGCCGCGACCACGATCATGGAATTTACCGATCGGGTGTTTCTGGCCAACTACGCCATTGATGCCATTGCCGCTGCCCTGCCGGCCGGGATCGTGGCCTTTCTGGTTTTGACTTTTTTTACGGGCGTCACCACCTATCTGAACGTTTTTGTGGCCCAGTACACAGGCGCGGGAACCTTACGGCAGATTGGAAGCTGCATCTGGCAGGGAATATACTTCACCATCCTGGCGGCCGCCATCCTGATCGGATTGTCATTTAGCGCCCAGCATATTTTTCAACTGGGAGGACATCCGCCGGAAATTCAGAAACTGGAGCGCATTTACTTCCGGATTCTCTGTTTAGGGGGTGGCATCAACGTGCTGGGGACATGCCTGGCCAGCTTTTTTACCGGGAGGGGGAAAACCCGGCCGGTGCTGTTGATCAATATTGTCGGCATGGCCTTCAACATCCCCCTGGACTATGCTCTGATCAACGGCATTTGGATCTTCCCGGAAATGGGCATCCGTGGCGCGGGCATCGCCACGGTCTTCTCCTGGGCCTTGATCGCGTTGCTTTTTGCCATGCTTGTTTTTGACCGGCACAACGAGCGGAATTACGGCATTTTATCCCGGCGCGCCTTTGATGCGGCCTTGTTTCAGCGGATCATCCGCAAGGGCGGGCCGGCGGCACTGCAATTCACGATGGATGTGCTGGCCTTCACCGTTTTTATCTTCCTGGTCGGCCGACTGGGAAAGGTTGAGCTGGCTGTCAGCAATATCGCCTTTACCATTCAGTCGATTGCCTTCATGCCGGCCTTCGGGTTCTCCATGGGGCTGTCGACCCTGGTGGGCCAGTCGCTGGGACGCAACGACGAGGCCGGCGCCGTCCAATTCACACGGCAGACCATAGCTATCCTGCTGCCCTATACGCTGCTGCTGGGCCTGCTGTTTTTCTTCGCCCCCCGGTGGATCCTGGGCATCTTTATCATGGACGCCAGCGGCAGTGCTTCCTACGCGCAGTTGCTTGATCAGGGCGTTGTGGTATTGCGGATCATGGCCTTGTTCATCGCTTTCGATGCCATGTATTTTACGTTCATCGGCGCCTTGAAGGGCGCCGGTGACACGCGCTTCATCATGTGGAGCATTGGACTGGCAACGCTTTTGGTGATGGTGGTGCCGTTGACCATCATTGTGGAATTCACGGCGTGGGGACTATATGCCTGCTGGATCAACTTGACATTTTATGTGATTTCGCTTTTTTCCGTAACACTGTGGCGCTACCGCCAGGGCAAATGGAAAAAGATTCGGGTCATATAATCGGGATGAGGATATGCCAGAACGGCAGCGTCTTTGAGTAGCCTATAAGGAGAATGCCCTAAGTCTTTGATAATTTGATACTATTGATCGAGAAATGGTGGCGGCGGGAGTCGAAGCTTAATAAAGTCCATTATATCAATATGTTTTGAATGATTCAGTATGATCTAAAATGATGTAACAGCAACGCTTTTTCAATTTGCCCGTGATAGTTCCGATGTCACTACGAATCACAAGCTTTCACTGATAATTTCGGAATATAGACACAAAGTCAGCTCTTAA
>Ga0210074_1000674_pt1 | contig 11587 bp, 7 predicted proteins | sample China_Galinas_Co_FD_184860 | JGI IMG/M metagenome (GOLD analysis project Ga0210074, IMG submission 184860) | Wetland microbial communities from San Francisco Bay, California, USA, that impact long-term carbon sequestration -... | ecosystem: Environmental > Aquatic > Marine > Wetlands ... | reverse complement strand
AAATACGTTATAGAGCAAAGCGGTGTGGATATCGCGTTCATCATCATCAAAGCCCAGCTGAAAATTCAGAACATAGGGTGATTGTCCCTGCAAAGGACGCTGATTCGATGTCTGGATATCACTGTTCTTATCAGCCAGGGTGATCTGGGAATCAATCCAGGCGTAGTTGGTATTGACGTAGAGATTCTCCCAGACAGAACCCCAGCCCCACAAATCCCCCATAAAATCGAGCGTTTTGTATAACTCGAATTCGATACCAAAATTGTCTGCCGCCTCGGCATTGTCAAAGGAGGTCAGTTCGCTGTCTGCGGATGCCAGGATTACGGACTCTATGGGGTCCTTGAACTGCTTATAGAACACACCGAGGGAGACAAACTCACCCGGGTTGAAATAGTAGTCCCAGCGCAGGTCGTAGTGCGTGAGGTATGCGGGGATCAGCTCGGGGTTGCCTTTGACAAGTCGGTCCAGGATCGGATCCTTGTACAGTGACTCCGATAATTCCTTGAAATCCGGCCGGTTAATGGTCTGGGCATAGCCGAATCGAAGCTGGTGGTCACCGTGAAACCAGGTGCCCGTCAGGTACGGAAAAATATCATCGGTTTTTAAATCAGACTCCACGGCGTTTCTGTCAGGATCAAACAGGTTAAAGGTGCTCACCGATTGCCTGGAAGACTCATCCCGGAAACCACCCGCTACACGCAGGGTCTCGTCAAAATTCAGGTCAAGCCCCAGGTACCAGGCATCGATGGTCTGGTCAGCCGTATAGGCATCAGTCGCAATGGTGACTTCCTCCAGTTGCCATCCATTTGGAAGGATCGTTTCATCGAAAATAATATCGTCCACCGACGGGTTTTCGCGCAGTTCTCTATTGCCCGAGACACTGCCCCGCGATTTAAATGAAAACCTGCGAATGGTGGAATCACGTGATTTATCAACCTTGTTGATCCCCAGCAGCAGGGCCATATCGACTTTCTTGAAAAAACCCAGCGGTTGCTGAAAATCCATATTCCAGCTTGTACTGTCGTCTTCCAAATTACTCCAGCGACGCTGGTTGCTGTCATTGCGAATCGAAAATATGAAATCGTCCTCGTTCGGGGTCAGCGTATTCGGATCATAACGGTAGCGACGTGTATCCGGTGAGTCCGACGTCGCCCTGGCCTGCGTATACTGCCAGTTGAGTTGGAGACCGCCAATGGCGGGAAATAGGTGTTCGCCGAGCAATTGATTGGCCATCATCTGGCGCTCGACCCACTCCAGTTCAGTGAATTTCACGTCACCGCCGCTTGCGTCCTTGTTATACCCCTGTTCGATTTGCGCCTGGTCGGTCGTATTCCGCAATAACATCCAGTTATATGCAAACTTGTGGTTGTCACCCGCTTCAAGTCCAAGCGTAACGAAACCACTCAGATCAATACTCCTCAGGGTAATGTCAAACTGGTAATCGTTTTCTGATTCAAGTTCACCGTTACCGGAATTGATATAGTCGGTGCGTTGCTGGGTTAACGTTAACCAGTCATCCTTGTAGTTGACAGCCGCCATGAAACCCAGGCGCCAGCCATTCTCCATCTCGTGCGCATACCCGCCGGAGGTGTTAAATCCGACATTCGGACCGATTTTTTTGGGTACGACAGCATAGATGACCGGTAGTGAATCACCGACAATTTCCAATTGTTCCGGTGTATATCCATCACCGGTAAACCGGTTGTAGGGCTTAAGCTGCACACCATCCGCGGTCGCGTCTGCAAGTTCCTTCGATTCTGCGCGTATACCGCTGTCATAACCCGTCCAGTCATAGCGGCCACCCCGGTACCTGAGGCCGTCATCAAAGGTGGTGCCCTGGCGATAACCCAGCGTCAACTCGATATCGAAGAATGATTCTTCCGGCACACCGCGTGTGCGTATCTCCACTGCTCCACCGCCGAATTCACCTGGCAGATTCGACGTGTAACCCTTTTGCACCGCGATGCTGTCGATGATCGCGGTCGGGAAAAGATCCAGCGGCACCACCCTGCGGGTTGCATCCGGACTCGGTACATTTGCGCCGTTCAACAGGGTGCTTGAATAGCGTTCACCCAGACCACGGATATAGATAAAGCGGCCATCCACCAGTGTCAAACCGGTGACACGGAGCAGCGCGCCAGCGGCATCACTATCGCCGGCCTTGGATATCTGCTCCGCACCGAGGATATTGGTCACCGCCACGTCCGAACGGCGCTCTTCGAGCACCGAGGCCAGGCTGCCTGCGATATACGGCTCAATGACAACAAATTCCGGCAACTCCGAACCGCTGGGTGTCAATTTCAGATCCAATGAAACCTGTTCATCGGGAGAAACTTCTACATTGTCACGTGTGATGGTATTGAAGCCCGAATGCAGCACCGAAACTGAATAACTGCCACTGTCCAATTCAATTTTGAATGTTCCGTCCGCCTCACTGCGTATATCCCGCGACTGGCCGGAGATGAAGATACGCGCACCGTCAACCGGACTGCCGTCTTCGGCATCGGTTAGCTTGCCGGACAGGGTACCCGGAATGACCTCGGCTTCAGCGGCGACTTGTTCAGCCGGAGAGGCGACGATGCCGGGTAGATTGGAGGATTCAACATCGGTAAGTGCGCTCAATCCACGTGTGATATTGACAATCCACTGGCTGACCTCGTCCTCGTGTGCAATGATCTGCTGATCGAGCACCACCAGGTCCTGCTCACGGAGTTCGAGGGAATGCAGACCCGGGGAGGTGTTAAATACCACGACGCCCTGCTCACTGGTCCATCCCAGCACCTCACCGTCGACCAGCAACTCGATATTGGCGACCGGCAGGCCCTTTTTGAAAACATACAGGGTAAAACCTGCCTGCTGGGCAAGCGCGAGCGACACCAGCAACCAGCCAAGCATTAACGCAAACAATACACGCCTGCCCTGTGAGCCCAACTTCAAAGACACTGCCAGCTATCCTCTGAACAATCCTGGATAGCCCGCCGAAGTTCTGCGGCCTTGCGGAAAAGGTCTGAGCGTGTAAGTTTCTGCAGGTGCAATTCGGCCGTGTCGAAATCACCTGTTTTGAAATCCGCATAGGCCAGCGCGTAAAGGATGTCCTCATCATCCAGCAGACCGGTGCGCCTGAGGTCTTTCTCCATTGCGGCAGCCTGTTCGTAGCGTTGTAATTCCAGCAAGAGTGCAAGCCGTTGCCTGAACTTGACCTGTTGATCGGAAATCTGGCCGTTTAACATCAGGGCGCGATGCGGGCGGCCCGCACGGCGATACAACTCGGATGCCTCACTGGTCAATGAGGGTTCCAGCAGCGAAGCTTCATAGATCAGCGCTGCAGCCGTGTTAATTTTCCCCTGGTCAAGGTAGGCACGCGCCAGGACCTTGTTAACATCCACATCCCCCGGGTACATCAGCCTGGCCTGTTCCAGCAGCAATATCGCTTCGTTCAATTCCCCACCGGCACGCAGCGCGTTACCGAGGGCCACGTAATCGGCACGCTTACCTTCACTTTGTTGCAGGTAAATACGCCCCAGTTCAGACGCCTCCCTGTATAAACCCAGTTCGATCAGGAAGAATACCTTGCGACGCAAAAAGGCGGATTCACCCGGGAACATCAGGCTGGCCATCTCCAGCGTGGCCAGTGCACTGGCCGGCTCCTGCAACAACCAGTAACACTGGGCACGCATGTGGTAGACCGACGCTATTTTTTCCAGCTCCGGACCCGCCTGGTCAAGCGTCGTCAGAACATCCCGATAACGTTCGAGCTGGAAATAGACCTGTGCCAGGTACACGTAAACAACTGATTCGGCGGTGCCGGTGGCAACTGCTTTTTCGAGGGCATCGACAGCGAGTTCGGGCTCGTTGCGCCGCAGATGTGTCATCCCACGCAAGGTGTAATAGCGCTTGAGGTCGATATCCTCGTCATCGAGCGGTACCTGGTCCAGTGCAATCACCGCACGATCGAGATTGCCGTCACGCAACATCAGGGCCGCAAGGTCCAGGTAATTGACATCCACCTCTTTTGCCGCAAAACAAGGCAGCGCCAGCAGGCAAGCGAGAAGTACCAGGTATTTCAAATTATTCACGTCAAATCCCCGGTGTTCTCAGCTTAAATCAAACCTGACGCGTTGCCGCGCCCACGCACGAACCGCCTTGCCCTGGTACATGGCAGGTGCGAATTTCCATTGGTTGACACCCTGTAGGGCTGCATCGTCGAACACCCCTTCCGGGTAGGATTCAATCACCGTCACCTGTTCGATCTCGCCGGTAACGCCGATCAAGAGCGAAAGCACGACATAACCCTTGATCCCCTTGGCCTTGGCACGGGGCGGATATAACATCGGCGCCTGGAATGTCGCCTGCGGCGGGTTATCAACCGTGTCATCGGTCATTACCACGCCGTTGGCCCCGCCCAGCAAGTCCCCATCCAGTGCATCCAGGTCCGTCATGTCAAATCCGGGTAAACCGAAATCGATACCGGACAGGTTCGTACCCAGACCGGCAAACGGCGGTGGCGGTGCGTTTACGTTACGTTTGGGTTTGGGTTTTGGCTTGGGTTTATTGACCACCTGTTTTTCCGGCGGTGGCTTGCGATTAAAGACGATCTGGTCCTCGTCACCAGCACCCTTGCGGTCGAGGCCATCAGCGAAACGATTGATCAGTATCACCGTACCCAATACCAGGACCGTACCCAGTACCATGGACACCAGGCCCATCATCAAACGGCGCAGTCTGACTCCGCGTTTCATACTCAGCCTGCCCCGGCTTCCTGCACGGTTGCGACACCGACATCGGTGGCACCGGCCAGTCTCGCCTGGTCAATGACTTCCACCAGGCGACCAGCAGGTACACCGTCATCCGTAATGACCAGTACCGACTTCGATGTGCTGGCGTCCATCAGATCACGAATCCGGCTTTGCACCACCCACACCCTGACCGGCTCACCATCGAGGTAGATCTCGCCCTGGTTGTCGATATACAGACGGATGGCCTTGGTTGAAGCGGTCGAGGACGAGGAAGCCGCCGGACGATTCAGGTCGAGCTTCATATCCTTCACAAAAGTTGTCGAGACCATGAAGAAAATCAACAGGATAAACACCATGTCAATCAACGGGCTGATATCGATATTCTGTATGGATTCCTTTTTTTCACGATAACGCATCGTCAGGCTCCTGAAAGTTTGCCGGATCCGGCATCCGGTCGGTACAGAGAATGTCTTTGACCTGGGCCAGTTCCAGCTCGATATCTTTTTGACGTCGATACAAAATACCGTTGACAACCAGGCCGGGAATCGAAACCGCCAAGCCCATCTGGGTGGTAAAAAGGGCCTGGGAAATACCACCCGCGATACCACCGGACTGCGAATAAAGCGACATATCACCCAGCGAATCGAAAGTCTCGATCATGCCTATGACGGTGCCGAGCAGGCCCAGCAAAGGCGATACCATGACGATGGTGGTAATCAGCACGTGAAACCTGCGGATCTCTTTTTCTTCCTCCGCAAATGCGTCATCCAGAAAGCTGCGCAGATCGACACGGCCCTTTTTGTACAGCTTGATACCCTTTTTAACCGCCCTGACCACAACACCATCACCCGTCGGTTTCTTGTTTTGCTCCATACGCTCGATCAGATTTCTGACGCCGCGCTTGGTACCCCGCTGCAATGCCATGAAGCGATAACCGATGGCAAACCAGAGCACCAGCAAAAGGAAAACCAGCGGCGGCATCACCCAGCCACCGGCTTGCATATAGGACAGAAACTCCTGCAGGAAGGATCGCAACATGATTCAGACCGTGCGCCGGTGTTCTTTGTACTGGTTGATCACACCGAGAGCGCCTTTTTCCATATCGTCCTTGATGCTCTCTGACCAGCCGGACAGAATATTTCCAGCCATCAGGGCCGGGATGGCCACGGCCAGGCCTATTTCGGTTGTCACCAATGCAATTGAAATACCACCGGACAACAGCTTGGGATCACCGGTGCCGAACTCGGTAATGATGTCAAATGTCGTGATCATACCGGTCACGGTGCCCAGCAGACCCAGCAACGGCGCCACCGCCGCGATCACCAGGATCATCGCGCCAAAGCGGTTCAGATGGGATGATTCATGCAGGATGGCTTCGGAGATTATGTCTTCAAGATGCGTACGGTCCCGCTCCAGGTTCCTGACGGCCATCCCCACCACTCGAGCGGTTGCGCCTTTAAATGCTTTACAGGCCTCGATTGCTTCTTCAACGCGGCCTTTGCGCACCAGCATACCCACCTGGGAGACGATTTTTCCGGTTGCCGCGCCGGCATTGCGGAGAAAAATGAAGCGCAGAATCACCAGCACCAGGCCTACCATACCCAGGCCAACAATGATCCAGGCGATCGATCCACCGCTGTTGATGACACCCAAAAGCGTTTTACCGGCGTGTTCCTCGATGGCACTGGACTCTGACTCAAACAGGAATATACCCAATTGCGAAGGCGTTTGCCCCGCCGCCAGGGACTCGGCGGTTGCCATGGCCGGTTGCGTCCATATCTTCAAACGGCCTTCGCCCGCAGGGGCCAGCGCACCGCTACCGCCATCACTGATCCCGTAGGCAGCCACGCTGCCGATGCGTATTATTTCGCCCTGCACCTCGGTACCATCGGTCAGAAAAAATTGACCGGGTGTCTGATAAACCTTGCCGATGCGGGCCAGCAGGCCAATGGCCTGACCGAACAGCGTATTGATGCGTTGCCCATCCGTGCCGGAAACATACTCACTGGAAGCGAGCGCCTCCAACTGGTAAGGCTCGAGCGTGGATTCCGCCTGTAAAAATGTCGCTTCCAGGGTCGTACGGGCATCATCGATCGACTCCAGTGTGCGCTCCGCATCGGACAATGTATTCTGTATCCGTTCGGATTCTGACTGGAGGTTGATCCACTCGCCTTCCGCACGGTCAATTTTTGCCTGTTTGTCCGCCTCGGATCGGGAAGATTCGGTTTGCAGGTCGGCGCTGCGTTGCCGCAAATCACGTAATTGCGCTTCGAGGAAGGCGTATTCTTTCTGATAGGCCGCCTCTAGCTGATCGATCGCCTCCTCCTTGTTGATCTGTGGTGCCTGGGGTAGTGCAGCGCTTTCGGTCTGCTGTGCAGGCGAATCCTGTGCCGGGGCCGGCGAAGCCAGCAGCAAACTGACCAGGCCGATCAGCGGCAGTGTTTTCATTGACGGCCTCATGACGGGTCCTCCATTCGCGGTGGTAATGTCGCCGGAAGCTCAAAATATCCCTGCCTGATCTGCTTTCTGAGGGAATCAAACAGGAGCGCGACCTGTTCCTGGTCTTTGCTCGAACTCAACAACTCGAAGCGCCAGCCAGCGGCCGTGTAAACGGCACGACCGTATTCCATGTCGCGGGTGCGGAAAAACATCATCACGCTGCCAAGCTTGGCTACATCGACGAGTACGTTGCGGCCATCGAGCAAAACAGACTGTGAATAAATGGCGTTTTCCCTGGAGATGCGTATCTCGTCCTCGATGAAAGCCCACAGACGGTTGATCCCGCGCTGGGCGGTCATTACACCGTTGCTCAACTGGCTCTCAAGTTCATCAAGCTCCGCCACCCGTTCGATAGTTTTGAATGGGAATCCACCGGATACATGTGCCCGCAACGAAGCAATCTGTTCCAGTGCAAAAGGCAGCAACGCGTCAGAATTAACACCACCCTTAGCGATCTCCGCCCGCAGCGAATCCAGGTTATCCTGCATTTGGCTGACCCGCAGCGCTTCGCGATCCCGGTTGGCTTCGAGCTCCGCTAGCTGGGCCGTCAGGTAGACCATGCGGTTCTTGTGCTCTTCACGCCTGATATCCAGCTCGCTTTGCAGTTCATCCACCTGGCCGCGCAGGTTGACCAGCCGTTCCGCCAGCGTCTTCTGCGACTCCTGCGCAGTAGCCGTGAGGACAAAAAACACCGTGCACCATGGCAGCAGCTTTCTAAGGATTTTCATGTCTGTTTTCCTGAATCAACTTGTCTGTACGCTTGTGGTTTTAATACTGCGCGAGGCGGCTTTAATGGCGGGAGTATAGAAAGCGGATGTGACAGTCGTGTTACACAATTCCATATTTACCGGTCATCACCGACTGTCACAAACCTGTAACCAAATCGTCACGGTTTTGAAAAGAACAGGCAGTAATATGCCTCGCTGACCGTATGCCGTTATGGGGCTATCGGCATAAAGCGTAAATTAATTACACGGAAACAAAGGAACTAAACAATGAGTGCCAAAAATTGGATTAACAGACTCGTACTGGGGCTGGCAATGTTGCTCAGCACACAGGTTGTAATGGCAGACTATATCGATAGCTGGATGAATGGCTTCTATTTCGAAAAAAATGTTGAAGCGCGACGCGGTCTCGGTTTGAGCTACATCCCGACCGGCCCCGAAGCCGGTGTTCTTTTCGTAGCCTTTTATACCTATGACGAAACCACCGGCCAGCCATTCTGGGTTTCAGGCGCAGGCGCGGTGCAGGCTGGCGATTTCTCAGTTGATATCACGCTGGAACTGGTCGAGGGCGGAAGCTTTGGTGCGGTCGTGGGTAACCCCGCCACCGTCGATGCAAACTGGGGAACCGCAACACTGACCATGAACAGCTGCAGTGATCTGACATGGAGCTGGACCTCCACGAACGTCGCCGACGGCTCGCTGACCGAATCATCCGTCAAGGACGCAGTCTTTGGTGTAACCAATAGCCAGTGTGTCTATCAGCAAGCCTTCACGGGCTGCCCGGCGTTTGCGTCTGCCGGTATCGATGACCGTACCTGTATCATCTCTGGCGGTGAATATACCCAGGACCTGCACCTGACCAACGATACCCTGTGGATACTTAATGGTGGGGTTTTTGTCGGTACAAAAGACAACCCTGATAACACCAATGCCATCTACATCGAACCCGGAACCCGTATTGTCGGTGTTGACCAGTCACTGCTCGGTATCTCCCGGGGAGCCAAAATTTACGCCGAAGGCACTCCCGGTGCGCCGATCGTCTTGACCGGTGTCAACACGGCCTCTGACCCGGTCACACCGGGTGCTGCAGGAGACTGGGGTGGTATGACCATCAATGGCAAAGCACCGATCAACACCTGCGAAACCATTGGTGCATGTACCGCTTTGGGTGAAGGTGAATCCGGCACCTACGGTGGTGCTGATGAACACGACAGCAGTGGTGTACTCCGTTATTTACGCGTGCAGTTCGCCGGTATCCTGTTCACCGATGAGAACGAATTGAACGGCATCGCTTTTCAGGGCGTTGGTGACGGAACCGTGGTTGAAAATATTCAGATCCATGCCAATGCGGATGATGGTGTTGAATTCTTTGGTGGTACCGTCAATGCCAGGAACCTGGTGATCACGGCCGCCGAGGATGACAGTGTCGACTGGACCCAGGGATACAGGGGGCAGTTGCAAAACGTGCTCGTCATGCAGGCCGGTAACATCGAAATCGGTGCAGACAACGGTATCGAGGCGGATAACCTTGAAGCCAATAATGATGCCGAGGCCCGCGCCATGCCGTGGATTGCAAATGCCACCTTCATCGGTCGCTCGGATACCAATGGTGCGCTCTTCCGCCGCGGTACCGGTGTCAAGATCACCAACTCCATATTCACGGACTTCGGCACCTGCATCGACATCGACAGCTCTTCAACGTTTACAAATGCCGGTACACCACCGAATGCGTTGACCGGAAACCTGACCATGGAAAACAGCATCCTGAATTGCGCCACTAACTTCGTTGAGGAAGCGGGTGACCCCTGGACCGTCCAGTCCTGGTTTACAGCGCAGCCGGGCAACATGCAGATCAATCCGATGTTGCAGGGACCATTCCCACCGGCCTCAGCCAGCTACCTGCACGGTTTTCCGATCAACCTGGATGAGTTCGATTCATTCTTCCAGAACTATGATCACATTGGTGCTTTCTCGGGCGCCGAAGCAGCCTGGACACATGGCTGGACGCTGCAGGATTTCTAAACTTTGTGTGTACGAGGGGGGTTAAAGGTGCGCTTCGGCGCACCTTTTTTTTACACAATAATTCATGGACAGTGAACGTATTTTATGTGCAGAAAAACCAGTTACTGCAAAGGTGCACAGAGTTGCTCCGGTTGTTTCGGAGACAAGGTTGGCTGACTGGTACTTAGGCAGCCGTCATGAACCAGTGAAACACACGGTCAACCTTTGAGATCATCCCGGGTAGACAAAACCCGATAACTCTACTATTCTAAAAAAACAAACATTACTCAAGGAGGTTGTGCTTCGCACCGTTTATGAGTAATAAAAATTGACTTAAAACGATGCTGCCAAAAGATGAACCAGACTCGTTTAAAGGGGGTTCATCCTGCTTTCAAATCCGTTTTCATTTCATTGCTTTTATTTTCCCGTTGGCGCCAATCGTGGCCTGGCGACAACCGTTCCTTTACTTAATTTTGCTTTCTCAGGCGGGTACCCTCATGCGAGATGTTGCGAAATGGCTTGTCATGTTCTGTCTGGGTGACATTTGTTTTACATTCTATTATGTTAATTAAGGTGGCCCGGCATTTTTGCCGGAATGTGTCGAATGGAGAGGGCTCGTACTGAAAGGAGTACCGAAAGTTAACTGAGTCCGGGGCGACGCATTGGGGAGTCCACATACAAAAAAATAAGAATTCAGGATGCCATTGGAAAGGCTTCCAGGTTCGAGGGAGTCTTTTCATTATGCATAGATATTTGCAGGTAGTCGTTTTTGCGCTGAGTTTTGGTTTTTCTGCTCTTGCCCTGGCAGAGCCCTGGACGATTACGGGTAATGTCTCCGGCCCCGGAGGCAATGTCGTGGGGACCGAAGTCCAGGTGAATGATTCTTCGGGCAACTACCTGAGCTCTTACCTCACGGATGCTTCTGGCAACTACTCGTTGCAAGTGGACTCCAGTGGAGACTACTACGTCTCAACGCCGGTGCAGGGAATGTCCGACACGACACTCAAACCCGTAGTCTATCCCGGTACGTATTGTGCCAACTGTGATGTGACCGGGGTTGGCGTCACGCCTATTGCGGTCAGCAGCGACACGGCTTCCATCGACTTTGTCCTCGAAACGGGTGGAGTAATTTCGGGCAATCTATCTACCTCCGGCGCCGCAGCCATTGATAACGGTGATATTGCCGCCTTCAATTACAACGGTGAATGGATTGGCAGTACCAACCCCGACTCCAATGGTGACTTCAGCTTTGCTTTGCCGGATGGGACGTATTGGATTCAAGTGGAAGCTTATGGTGCTTTTGAGTACTACGTAACCCAGTTTCACGATTCTACCGAGTGTCCATGGCAGCAATGCGATCCGTACAACAACATGCCGGGCATCACCGCCAACCCCGGTAGCGAGGACATTCTCAATTTCAATTTGAATTTGGGGATGAAGGTATCGGGCACCGTCGTCGAAACGGGTACAGCAACAGGAATCGACAATGTCGATATGCAGTTCCGTATCGGTTCAGATGTGTACTTCGGTATGTCGACACAGGACGGCGGACTCTACGTAACGCCTGCATTGCCGGTAGACAGCTACTACGTGGTGGCCAACGGTGACCCGGTGGGTTATGTCACC
>Ga0210074_1000673_pt1 | contig 11600 bp, 8 predicted proteins | sample China_Galinas_Co_FD_184860 | JGI IMG/M metagenome (GOLD analysis project Ga0210074, IMG submission 184860) | Wetland microbial communities from San Francisco Bay, California, USA, that impact long-term carbon sequestration -... | ecosystem: Environmental > Aquatic > Marine > Wetlands ... | reverse complement strand
TTAACAACCATCGAAGACTTGCTGTGGCAGGCGGGTCAGAGATAATCTTCTTCCAAACCTCCTAAAAATAGAAAAATTCACCCCACAGTCTCTACCTCCTGATTGTGGGGCTTTTTTTATTTATCAGGACCAGTAAGAATCTTGCATTTCGGCCAATATGAACACCCAAAAACAATGCAAGAATATAAAAAGGACTAACCTACAAAATGATGGCCGCCTAGATCAACTTCGGGTGGTCATTTCTTATTTGTCAGGGTTTCTAGGATTCAGGTCAAACAGGCCGACGTAGCCTCTTATGAGTTGCGGACACGATGGCCAGGCTGTGTTTTGGTACGAGGCTATTGGATGTGCTCGGGGAATTGAGGCATCCACTAATTTTTTAGCGAGGGGCTATTATTCTTATAGTTTCTTGATAGACTGTGTGAGGGTTCAACTGAATTTCGCACACGTGAGTTGCATACGTATCAAAGCACTACGGTGGAATGGGGATGAGACGACGAGACCGTTTTTCTTTGGTATGGGGTGGATAAACTGATCCCCCGGATTGTCTGGACCGTAAGCGGGGGCTTAAATTGAATTGTGCAAGTATGGGTCTATAGCGAGGAGAAGAGGAAATCATGAACTTCAAAATTGACGAAATGGCATCTCTTTCACCAGCACTTTCTTTAGAATCTTTCCCCGAAGATATTCAAAAAAGTCTGGAACCAGGCAAGTGGTATGTTGAATTTTCCTTTTGGTCTTCGGTCACTGAAATACCGACATGTCCATATTGTGGTTCTGTTGGCTGGGATCAAAGAGCGTGTGATCATCTTGTATTGCTATATGAGACTGAATCTAAGAACTATTTCAGGGTCTCCCAGGAGATTGCTGATTCGATAGACACAATAAACGATTCAAATATTACAGATTTCCTGAATGATCATTTTGATGATTTTAAGACTTATAAGTCAGCCTGTAGTAAATCTTCAAGCTTGGTCTGGGGCTATAGAAAAGACATCAAATAAAACGACAGGGACTGTGGGAATATCGCATTTATGGCAATTGCACTTCTGCCAAACAATGCAAGACGATTTATAAGACACCCAACTACATTCAATCCCTTACTCGTAAGGGATGACTGGGTTCTTAAATGTCACGACTTGAGAGACGATAAACGGCTTCTTATTGATAGGGGTATTTAGTAAGCACATTAATACACAAAATTATGGCCACCAGGATTCGCTCCTTGGTGGCTTTTTCTATAATGCAGGAGCTGTAAGAATTTTGCATTACTGCTAATTCCACACCCTGTGAACAATACGTGACGACATATAACAATTCCTTCTGGTTGACCATCACTCCGAACGAAGTAGAATTCAAATTGTCATATTTACATAGGTTTTTGAGAATTGCCTTAAGGAAGCTATCAATAATCGTTTGGATTGAATGCTAAGGTAATGGCTTTTAATCACCCTAATCTTTACTTTTTTACAAAATTTTTAGATCAAAATGAGATGAATTATGTCAAAAAACGTATCTGATCATTTAGTAGAAATGCTTGTAGAAGTTGGTGTTAAGAGAATTTATGCCGTGACGGGTGACAGCCTTAATCCGGTAAATGATGCCGTGCGAAGGGATGGCAGACTCCAATGGATACATGTAAGGCACGAAGAGGCCGGAGCTTATGCTGCTTCTATGGAAGCGGAGTTGAACGGCATCGGTTGTTGCATGGGAAGCAGTGGGCCAGGGCATGTTCATTTAGTCAATGGACTATATGATGCCAATAGAGCTGAAAACCCTGTTATTGCTATTGCTTCAACCATTCATACTGAAAAAATGGGGCTGGACAATTTTCAAGAGACAAGACCCGAAGCCCTATTTCAAGATTGTTCGAAATATGTATTCCAAGCTAATACTCCAAAACAAGCCATAAATGGTTTGCAAACAGCTATTCAGCACGCCATAAGCAAGAAAGGGGTGGCTGTTCTGGGGCTTCCAGGTGATGTGGCTGCAGCAAGCCTGGAATCTGTACATACTTCCAATAAAAATTTCTATACGCAAACCAGAATAATCCCAAGCTATGAAAACCTTCAGGAACTGGCAAGCATCATCAATACCAATGAAAAGGTGATGCTGTTTTGCGGGCATGGATGTCGTTATGCAGTAGATGAAGTCATGCAATTGGCACAAACACTTCATTCGCCTCTGGGATATAGTTTTAGAGGGAAAATATTTTTTGAACGTAAAGAAAATCCTTATGCCATAGGGTTAAATGGTCTTTTAGGCAATAAATCCGGTTTTGAAGCAATGCATCAAGCCGATGTCCTTTTGATGTTGGGTACAGACTTTCCTTATAGTGAGTTCCTGCCCGAAAAATGCAAAATCATTCAAATAGATACTAAACCCGAAAAATTAGGGCGTAGAGCTAAAGTAGACTTTGGATATTGTGGTGATATTAAATCAACACTTCAAGAACTCATGCCAATGATTGAAGCAAAAACTTCCACTGATTTCCTTGATAAAATGCGTTCACTACATAAAAAATATGAAGCTATTTATGATAGCTATGTCGAAGAAAAGGGATCTGAAAAAAACATACACCCGGAATATGTTGCCTATCTGGTGGATAAATTAGCAGATGCCGATGCTATATTTACTGTTGATACAGGGATGAGTGCCGTGTGGGCCGCACGGTATTTGAAGGCAGGAACCAATCGCTATCTTACCGGATCGTTTAATCATGGCTCTATGGCCAATGCAATGCCTATGGCTATGGGTGCAGGTTTATCACATCCAGACCGGCAAGTGATTGCCTTTTGTGGAGATGGCGGCATTTCAATGCTTTTGGGCGATTTAATGACCATTAGCCAATATCAAATTCCCGTTAAAATCATTATTTTTAATAATCGGGCTTTAGGTATGGTAAAGCTTGAGATGCGGGTACAAGGCTACATGGATTGGCAGACTGATATGGTTAATCCTGATTTTGTAAAATTGGCTGACGCTATGAACATATCAGCATGGGAGGCTAAGGAGTCCAAAGATGTGGAATTAGCACTCTCAAACGGGTTTAAACATAACGGGCCTGCAATAATCAATATTTTTACAGATCCCAATGCCCTGGCAATGCCACCTTCCCTAAACTTTCAACAAGTGAAAGGCTTTGCAGAATCCATGGCAAAATTGATGGTGAATGGAAAATTTGCAGAAATAGTAGATACGACCAAGAGCGATCTAAAATACTTACGGGAACTATTATAGAACATTATGAAGGAAGCTATTAAATTCACCTTTATCTCCCTGCTTATTTCTTCCGTGCTGATCGGCATTATTTTGTGGCCTTTACCTGGTTTTATTGTTTTTGTAGTGTTGCTTGTGTTGCTTGGGCTCTATGATTTATCTCAGAAAAAACACACGATACTCAGAAACTTTCCTGTAGTTGGCCACATACGTTACTTATTGGAAATGATTGGTCCGGAGCTTCATCAATATTTCGTAGAATCTGATACAGATGGCAAGCCTATTAACAGGAATCATCGCAGTTACATCTACGAGCGATCCAAAGAACAAACCCAAACACACCCTTTTGGCACTGAGCTTAATGTATGTGATGATGATTATAAATGGATGCAGCATAGCATCTATCCGGCCAGGAAAATGGAAACACCGCCACGAGTTGTCATTGGTGGGAAAGATTGCCAACAACCTTACAGTGCCAGCCTTTTTAATATTTCGGCCATGAGTTATGGGGCTTTGAGCAAAAATGCCATTCAGGCACTAAACCTGGGTGCTAAAGCAGGTGATTTTTTTCACGATACCGGTGAAGGAGGCATATCAAAATACCATTTACAAGGTGGAGATTTAGTGTGGGAAATAGGCACAGGATATTTTGGTTGTCGCACGGGTGATGGAAATTTTGATGCAGAAAAATTTAAAGAAAAGGCAAATTGGGAACAGGTGAAAATGATTGAAATCAAAATTTCACAAGGCGCAAAACCCGGACACGGAGGTGTATTACCCGCAGCTAAAAATAATGAAGAAATCGCTGAAATAAGAGGCGTTAAACCACATACCGATATACTCTCACCTCCCGGACATTCAGCTTTTAGTGATGCTGAAGGATTATTGCAGTTTGTTCAGCAATTGAGAGTTTTATCTAATGGTAAACCTGTCGGCTGTAAACTTGCAATAGGAAGTAAACAAGAGTTTATTGAAATATGTGAAAAAATGTTAGAAACAGGTATCACACCAGATTTCATAACTGTTGATGGTGCAGAAGGGGGGACAGGTGCTGCTCCCATCGATTTTTCAAACTACGTAGGTATGCCTTGGGAAGATGCACTGATTTTTGTCGTGGATACGCTCAATGCATACAAGCTCAAAAAAGAAATAAAAGTTATTACTGCTACGAAGATATTCACGGCCTTTGATATTTTTAAAGCGCTTTGTATCGGGGCAGATGTTTGTAATTCCGCCCGGGGTATGATGTTGGCTTTGGGCTGTATACAGGCCCTGAAATGCAATACCAATGAATGCCCTACAGGAGTAGCTACGAATAACCCAAAATTTGTCAGAGGTTTAGTGGTGTCTGAAAAATGGAAAAGGGTCAAGAATTACCACAAAAACATACTGGAAGATTTTTTGGAATTATTGGCCGCATCAGGCTGTAATTCACCAGAAGAGATGAATAGAAGTTTAATTTTTAAAAAGGTGAATAAACAATGGCTTTCCTATGCTGAAAAGGATGAAGCAATATAAAATGGAGACTATCTAAAAAAAATGAATTAGTCCCAGTAGCACAAAGGCTTTCATGGAAGATATGATAGGGGCGCTAAGTAATTACACGCAAAGGAGCAATCAGAGGTGGTTCCCAAAAATAGGACAGTGCATTAAGGTGTAAAGCGGAACCGCGACTCAGGCCAAAGTTGCCCTTGAGGCAGTTGACGTTTTCTCATAAGTCACGACTGCCGAGACGAAAATGGGCGTGTCTTTGATAGAGCAATTTAAGAAGCCCATGATCCATAAAATGGGGCCACCAGGATTGATTTCTTGGCGGCCATTCTCTTGCTAGTCAGGACTACTTGAACGCGGATATCTGTGACTGGCCTGTTCAATCAGTCTTCTTGAAAACGTCTCTTAAGAGCCCCTTGACCTCATCCCAAATCTGTTCCGCTCCGTCTTTCATATCTTCCCATTCATCCTCGCTGACCATCCCTATCCCCTGCAGTTTTTCCGCCGCCTGATCCCGCTTCAGCTGCAAGGCTGCGACAGCTTTGGAACAGGCAAGCTTAGCTTCAGCGGTGGCGTTTTCACCCTGGTCCTTGAGGCGGTCGATCTGGACATCCCATTCAACAATCTGTGCGGAGAGTTTTTCAACAAATTCGGTTTGCTTGTCCATGTGATAGCCCTTTTCCTGATTGCTGCGGCGATGACAAGATTACTCCAAGGTGAAAGAGAAATTCATCCATTCCAGGTGCGGAAGCTGATGTTGAAGTGTACCATCCATCAACTACCGCGCCAGAGACGCAGCCAATCAGCAGCATCAGGAGGTATTTCGTTGCCTGGTCAAAATGGCCTGTTTCATCGTCTGACCTCGTCATCATGGCCTGAAACATTCGGATAAATTTTTTCAACCAGTCTCCCCAGAGTCATCCCCTGAATGCCTATGGAGAAGACCACGACCATATAGGTCATGATCACTATCGTGGTTCTTTCCGGAACCGCCGGAAGAGAAAGGGCTAGAGCCACCGAAATCCCCCCGCGCAATCCACCCCAGGTGAGAATTCTGATCGTCCCCGCGCTGAATGACCGGAATCTCTTCATAAGCAGGACGGCACCGCCAACGCTCGCCCAACGGGAGAACAGGGATATCAGGATCGCCAGCAGGCCGGCTATGAACAAGGCGGTGGTAAAGGGCATGATCAGCATTTCCAGACCGATCAGCATGAAGAGCAGGGCGTTGAGAATCTCGTCCACCAGTTCCCAGAAGTCGTCGAGGTGTTCCCGGGTTGTTTCCGTCATGGCGAAAGCGCGCCCGTGGTTGCCGATCATTAGCCCGGCCACCACAATGGCAATGGGGCCGGAGGTGTGAATCCGGTCTGCCAGGGCGTAGCCGCCCATGACCAGCGCCAGGGTGATGATCACTTCCACCTGGTAGTTGTTGACTCTTTTGAGCATCTGGTAGGCCAGCACTCCGATCACCAGCCCCAACACGGCTCCGCCCACCGCTTCCTTCAGGAAGAGCAACGCCACCCTGCCCAGGGTGATTTCGTGCCCGCCTACAGCAAGTTCCAGGATGATCAGGAAAACCACCACGCCGATCCCGTCGTTGAAGAGGGCTTCCCCGGCAATCTTGGTCTCAAGGTTTTTGGGAACTCCCGCAGTCTTGAGAATACTGATGACCGCCACCGGATCGGTCGGTGAAATCAAGGCTCCGAAGAGCAGGCAGTAAATAAACGAAGCAGGAACGGAGAGCAAACCCAGCACCAGCCAGGTCAACCCCCCGACAATGAATGTCGAGGCCACAACCCCTGCGGTGGACAGGACCGTGATGGCCCACTTCTGGCTGGTCAGGTCCTTAAACTTGATTTGCATCGCCCCGGCAAAGAGCAGGAACGACAACATGCCATGCAGCAGCGCCTGATTGAAATCGACCGCTTTCAAAATTCGGTCAATTTCTTGCTGTCCGATATCAATACCGATCCAACCCAGGCCAATAATCCCAAGTGAAACAACCAGGGAAATGAACATCACGCCAATGGTGGTCGGCATGCGCAGCACACGGTAGTTGATGAAGCTGAACAGCGCCGTCAGCACCATCAACAGGGCGGTAATTTCGAATATCTTCATGACCTGCTCGACAGGGTTCCGTCGCTCCGGGCGCTTGTTTTTTTCATAGATGCATTTATATCATTTTTTCAAGCATTTACCTGCTTATGCGAGGCAACAATTGGAAGATCGGGCACCCCGATTGAGACACTCTGTAATGAGATGACTACTCTTGCCCATCAATCACGGCTGCTAGGAAGGATTAAAGGCAAGTAGGTTTTCTTAGATTGCAGGATCAGCAAAAATCTAGCATCTCGGCCAATCCCACACCCACAAAACAATGTAGGACGATAATCAAGAAAACCCCATTTGACCTCAACCCATGCCCAAGTATAGTTGATAACATCTGATTTATATGAATCTCTTGGGAATCCGCCATTTATGACTACCGACCAAACCATTCTCTTCATTCTGATTTCACTCATTTTTATTTTTCTCATATGGGGCAAGATACGTTACGACGTGACAGCATTTGCAGCACTTGTTTTGGCATCTCTGGCCGGTGTCATTCCAAAAGACCAGATTTTCTCTGGGTTCGGCCACCCGGCTGTCATCATCATTGCCCTGGTACTAATCGTTAGTCGCGGTCTTTCTCGATCGGGCGCCGTAGAAATGTTGGCCCGCAGGGTCGTCGACTCGTCACGCAGTTTACAGAACCATATCGGCATTATGGCAGTTATCTCCGCAACACTTTCGAGCATTATGAACAATGTTGCTGCGCTGGCGTTGCTGATGCCGGTCGACATACAGGCTGCCCAGCGGTCCAAGCGGAGCCCGTCTCTAACGCTCATGCCGCTTTCGTTTGCCTCTATCCTTGGCGGCATGATAACTCTAATCGGCACTCCACCAAACATCGTTATCGCCACCTTTCGCGAAAGCGCTCTAGGCGAACCGTACGGCATGTTCTCTTTTGCCCCGGTCGGGCTGGTGGTAGCGATTGTCGGGGTGCTATATGTCTCTTTTGTTGGCTGGCGGCTGATTCCGGCTGAACGCGGCAAGCACGATACTCTCCTGGAACTTGGCGATTTAAAGGACTACATTTCAAACGCCAAAGTGCAAGAAGCCTCCAGCGCCCTGGACAAGAAGCTCAAGGATCTCGAACCGTTTGCTGAGGAGAGTGATGTCAATATTCTCGGCCTGGTGCGGAGCGGCAGGCATCTGCCCGGTTCTGCCCGGCAAGAAGTCATCCGTAAGAATGATCTGGTGGTGCTCGAAGGGCGACCTGATGCCATCGACCAGTTTGTCGGTGCCGCAGACTTAGAATACGTAGGTGCATATAAGCATGACAGCATGCTCGCCGAAGCTGTGACCCTGATGGAAGTCGTTGTCCCGAAAGGGGCTATGATCGAAGGCCGTAAGGCGATGGAGGTTCGTTTACTCTCCCGACGTAACGTGACCCTGCTCGGTATCTCGCGGAAGGATCGGAGAATCCGTGAACAAGTACGCAAAGCCCCAATTAAGGCGGGAGATATCTTGCTGTTACTTGGCCCGGAGGAGCAACTTCCGGATGTGGTGGACTGGCTTGGTTGTCTGTCACTAGCCGAACGTGGTCTCGAAGTCCCTCAGCGGGGCAAGGCGTGGGCGGCGGTAGCTATTTTTGCCGCAGCTATTATTGCCGCCAGTACCGGTTTGATTTACCTGCCGATGGCGCTGGCTGCAGTGGTCGTCGCTTATGTCGTTCTGCGCATTGTTCCATTATCACAAGTCTATAACTCGGTCGAATGGCCCGTTATTGTACTGCTTGGCTCGATGATTCCGATCGGCGCCGCTCTAGAGGCGAGTGGTGGCACAACTCTGGTGGCCAATGCAATTGTTGACTGGACTGCTGGCTGGCCAACCGTCGCAGTGCTTACCATCCTGATGCTAATCACCATGACCCTTTCAGATGTGTTGAATAACGTGGCGACGGCACTGATTGCCGCCCCCATCGGCATCGATATAGCCACCCGGCTCAATGCCAACCCGGATTCTTTCCTGATGGCGGTCGCAGTCGCTGCATCCTGTGCATTTCTGACTCCCATCGGTCATAAAAACAACACCATCATTATGGGCCCTGGTGGCTATAAATTTGGCGATTACTGGCGAATGGGTCTGCCACTGGAGATTCTGGTAGTGGTAGTTGGCATTCCGACGATTCTCTTTATCTGGCCTCTTTGAAATTCATGAGAAGTAACTTTCTCAAAAGTCACCATTTGCGGTAACGCATGGGGATCACCGGTCAGCATTCTTATATATATCGTTGCAACCCATTCTCGACAGGTGTCAAGATGGTTGTTGCCTCATTTGATTATGCTGCTATATTGAAGCCCTCTTCGGAGGCTCTCCTTGGACAGTCACAAAAAAAACCACTTGCAATCGTGCAGATGGCGTGTCGTTAATCGATTATATCCTCCAAAATTCTTATTCACCAGGCAATTGAGACACGCGCCATTATCCGCCGACCGGCCTCAAACAGCAAAACACAGGGTGTATCGGAAGTTGTGTCAGCAATTTTTGACGGCCTGAAAGTAGCCAAGGTGGACAGTTCCCAGAACCCCTGCCACTGACACCCCTTGCTTCATGATCCAAGGTGGTGATAATTCTTGGAACACAATACTTATTCTGAAGTCACCTGTTAAGCTATTGTCATACTTCTAGCCTTAGAAGCCTCCCGGACGTTCTGAAAGGGTTTATGATGCTTTCTACTAAGAACCGATTCGGACCAGAATATGCGTCCATTGACGATTCGGCATTTATTCCAAAGTACCAGGCCGCGTGCTTTTGTGGCCGCGTTCGATACGAGGTGGGCGCTGAGCCAGTGGATGCGAAGCTCTGTCACTGCAAAGCATGCCAGATACTGCACGGCGCTCCCATGCAATGGGCCGCCATCTTTCACAAACATCATGTGAGATTCATTGCCGGTTTGGATCAGTTGCGCTTTTTCAATAGCGAGCAAGGCATGAATGACCGCATTTTGCCTTGCAAGGTTAGCTGTAACCGGTGTGGGACCCCGATTGCCGATGAAGGGCGCAGGATGTGGCTTGCTTTCCCCACGCTGTTTCACTTTGGGCAATGCACCGAGACGCCCGACTCATTCAAACCAACCTGCCATATTTTCTATGGCCAACGGGTTGCTGACATCTGTGACAATCTGCCCAAGTGGTACGGGCACAAGAACCATTCTGCCCGGCTATGATCGGGGCTTATTTATACCTCGCGTCTCGAATTTAGTGGTTTTTAGCTTGATACTTGACTCTGCGTTACTTGACTCCGACTGACATTCCACCTAACCGGGCAGAAAACTCTCTAAGTAAATTTGCTCTTTGAATAATTACGGGTTCGTTTGTATCAGCGAGAACAAAATCTGCAATCTCTCTCAACTGGCTAACCGCTCGCTTCTTTAAAGCCTCACTGGCGGTTTGATTCAATGGAAAGATGGTTTCAAAAAGATCTGCGATGATCTCCTCGTCCCATGCTTCAAGCAAACCCAAAACGGAACAGGTGAGGTCAGATTTTTCAGCATAAGGTTGTTTCCTGCTTGCCTGCTCCGCTCTGATCAATGCCACTTCAACTTTCATTTGCATCTTCGATAAACGTTCAGTTAGTTCTTGTGAAACATCCATGCCATTGATTTCATCAGACAAAAACAGCATCAGACTGGACAAATTCCCTTCAACCATTGCTCTCTCAAGCCAAAACGATTCTTCCTCAGGAGTATTTTCGGTCAATCTGGAGAGGGCAATATAGAACTGGGCCGTTCTGGCACGCAAACTAATTGCCTTGCTCACAACCTCCTGAATCCCGTCGACAAATGACGGCTCGGGGATCAAGGTGTTTTCTAGCCAGAACTGATAAAGAGAACGGAAATTCTCAAGCCCGCCCCCCTTTCTTGGAAGTTTACACAAATAGCAGTTAGCACCCAAGGCATAGGCCTCAGCAACAAGATCTGGTGATTTGTCACTGGAAAGGATAATCACCGGTGTCTTCGACCATGTGGGACTGGCTTTAATGTTTTGAAGCAAATCCAAACCTCTCCCGTCAGGGAGGTGCATATCCGACAGGATCAGGTCAACAGCGGATTTCTTTTGTTTTCTCTCAGCGAGAAGGTCAAGGGCCTCATTAATCCCGGTTGCTTGAAGAATTTCTCCTGTAAAACCAAAATTCTCAAAGGTCAGTTTAACTAAGTTCGCCAGGCATGGGTCATCCTCAATGTGAAGAACTGTCTTTCGGGCCATTTTCATATATTTCTCCCAGTAATCTGGAGCTTAGATTTACAGAACTCTGGAAATAATGACGGTTATAAGTAGAGGTAAAAATGAGAAATTGAATAGCCCCTAGCTCTAAACAGCCTTTCGTGATAACAAAAAAAACCACCCGCAGTCATGCAGATGGCTTGTCGTCAACGTTCAATATTCCCCCTGTGTCCTATACGCCAAGCAATTGAAACCTTACAAATATACGCCGATTAACCTCAAACGTCAAACCAGCAGGTGTCCTACAAGTTGTTCAGACGTTCATAAGAACTGAATTTTGCAAATCTGCATGAATCGTATAACCTCTGCCGCTGAAAGATGAAAAACGTTGCCCTCATGGTTAACCTTAGTCCACCATTCTTTTGCATAAAGGATCTTTTCTACATCTGTTGATTATGCTGTTTGTGCACCATTAAATATCTTTGAACTGCCCAATAAAGCCTTTCACATGCCAAGATATATCTATTGAGAATCCTCCCTCATTCATCGCCAAAAAACTCTCGGACGCATTCTTGGCTCGCACTGTTTCCAGGTACAGGGACAAGAAAGCCCTCCCGCCAT
>Ga0210074_1000672_pt1 | contig 11608 bp, 11 predicted proteins | sample China_Galinas_Co_FD_184860 | JGI IMG/M metagenome (GOLD analysis project Ga0210074, IMG submission 184860) | Wetland microbial communities from San Francisco Bay, California, USA, that impact long-term carbon sequestration -... | ecosystem: Environmental > Aquatic > Marine > Wetlands ... | reverse complement strand
TGTAGAACCCCAGATTGAAAGCAAAGAATCATTTTTTTGTCTTGACACTTTTCACTATAATACGGTAAATAAGCGGTTCGCTTATCTGAGGAGGCTAAAACGATGAACGTTGTCAATTACATCGGCATGGAAAATATGAGGAAAGACATCCCCCAGTTCAAGGCGGGGGATACGCTACGTGTACACGTCAAAATCACCGAGGGCGACAAGCAGCGGATCCAGGTCTTTCAAGGTGTCTGCATCAAGCGGCGCAACAATGGTGTTGGTTCGACCTTTACCGTACGTAAGGTCTCCAACGGCATGGGTGTTGAGAGGGTTTTCCCCTTGCATGGTCCGGTCCTCGACAAGGTCGAAGTGATGATGGTCGGCCGGGTCCGCCGTGCCAAGCTCTATTACCTGCGCAACCTGCAGGGCAAGGCCGCACGGATCAAGGAAGTGCGCCAGCGCTAGAGCAGCACACAGGAATGAATTCGCAAAGCCCCGGCTGACCAGCCGGGGCTTTTTTTATGTCTTGAATCCCGCGGAGACCTCTCCGGCATTTCCTGTGAGCAGCGATAATTTGCTTTCATGGGATAATGCGCCGATTTTAATCCATCCCTTCCATTGACCTCAATCGGTACTGGTGTAAACTGTTAAAATACTAATTTATCGAGAGTTTTAGGTCTGCACAGGATGGAGAATATCGGATGTCCATGAAAGTCGATGTTGAGTTGAAAGATGGTGCTGTCTGCCAGATGGCCAAGCAGGCGTTTAATGTGTTTCTGTCCTTGGACAGGGTGGTAAGGTTCAGGCGCTCTGACGGCTGGATTGTTGTCGGCACGGATCCATTGAGAGATCTGGAGAAAGACGACAATTATCCCGCGCTAGCTGATCGCAGGTCTACCGTTTGACAACCTGACTTGCCGGGCGCCCCAGCCATGGGAGCCCACCTGCTTCTTTTTGTTGAATTGCCCTGTCAATTCATGAATACTGTTGGCTTATCCCGCAAGGCTTGGGTCAATGGAACTCTTCCCGGAACATACACAATCGCAAGTTTTCTTCGAGGATATGGCACGAGGCCGTGGCTATCGTGCCGTTGCCGGCATCGATGAGGCCGGCCGCGGCCCTCTGGCCGGCCCGGTTGTCGCTGCCGCCGTGATCCTGCCGAAAGATTTTACACTCCCCGGGCTGAACGATTCCAAGCAGATTTCCGAAAAGAAACGCAACCAACTGTTCCCGATGATTTACGACCAGGCACTGGCGGTCGGCATCGGTGTCAGCAGGGCCGATGAAATTGACCGGATCAATATCCTCCAGGCAACCCTGCTGGGGATGTCACGTGCCGTGATGCGCCTGTCGATCGCTCCGGATTTTCTCCTGGTCGATGGTATTACTCCTGTTCCTCTGGGGATCAAACAGCAGACGTTGAAGAAAGGGGACTCCCGTTCACTTTCGATTGCTGCGGCATCGGTTATCGCCAAGGTCGTGCGGGACCGCATCATGCTCGCCTATGACCGGCTTTTCCCGGAATACGGTTTCTCGGGCCACAAGGGTTACGGCAGCGAAAAACACCGTGATGCCGTGGCCCTGCATGGGCCGTGTGTCTGTCATCGGCGGACCTTCGCCGGGGTCAGGGAACACTGTGACAGGCCATGAGTGAGGCAAGGATAAACCTGGGGCGGATGGGCGAAGATGCCGCTGCACGGCATTTGCAGAGTCTTGGCATGAAGATCCTGCAACGTAATGTTCAAACGCCGGTCGGTGAGATCGACCTGATCGCGCGGCAACGACGTACCCTGGTCTTCGTCGAGGTCAAGACCCGGCGCAGTACGGCATTCGGCTCTCCAGCCGAGGCTGTCGGGCCGCGCAAACAGCGGCAGATCATCCGGGCTGCCAAGTGGTACCTGAATGATGCCCCGAAGAAGGGTTTACAGCCCCGTTTTGACGTCGTCTCGGTCCTGGTCAATGGCGGCGACCTGGAGATCGAACACATTCCCGGAGCATTCGAGGACTGATCCCGTCGATCGCCGAACTGTCCTTAATTGGGCCAGCTCGCTGGTTCTGTTTGCTTTTCCCCCATTAGCCAATTAAAATAGTAATTCTTTCAGTTAGTTCCATTGCCTGACCTGTCGATTCAAGGAGTTGCCTGTGTCAATGTTGCTGCGGGAAATGGGTATGATCCGGGTTGCGGCGGTCTCACCGTCGTTGAAAGTAGCTGATGTGGCATTCAACCTGGCGGCGATCGAGGAAGCGACTCTGCAGGCTGCTGACCAGGGGGCGCAGCTGGTGGTCTTCCCCGAGCTGTCCATGACCGGCTACTCATGTGGCGACCTGTTTTACCAGCAGAGCCTGCTGGAGCAGGTCCGCGAAGGCCTCAGCACCCTGACCACCCTGAGTGAGCAGACCGGGATGATCCTGATTGTCGGTGCGCCGGTTCGTCAATCCGGGCGATTATTCAACGCTGCTGTTGTGATGAGCCACGGGCGGATATGCGGCGTGGTTCCAAAAACCTATCTGCCGAATACTCAAGAGTTCTACGAAGAACGCTGGTTCTCGAGCTCACTCGATCTGGTCGATGACCAGCTGGCCTGGCTCGAAGAAGCTCCACCCTTTGGTACCGACCTGCTGTTTGACGTCGACGGCATGCCGGACTGCCTGTTCGGTGTCGAAATCTGTGAAGATGCCTGGGTCGCCAGTCCGCCCAGCGGGGCAATGGCTGCCGCCGGAGCGACCCTGCTGATCAACTTGTCCGCGAGTCCCGAGATCCTCGGGAAATGCGATTATCGCCGGGCTCTGGTCCAGGCTCAGTCAGCCCGTTGCCTGGCCGCATACATCTATGCCTCGGCTGGACCTGGCGAATCGACTACTGACCTGGTCTTCTCCGGGCACTCCTTGATTGCGGAATACGGCCAGATCCTCGATGAAACAGAACGCTTCCAGTTTGCCAGCCAGGTCGCCATTGCCGATATCGATATCCAGAAACTGGTCCATGAACGTCTGCGCAACAACAGCTTCGCCGCCTGTCAGGCGGAGCAGGACTTTTTGCTGGTGCCGGTCGAGGTCACGGTGCGTGATGCGGACAAGCTGCTCCGGCCTATAATCAGGGCCCCCTTCGTTCCGGTCGGTATCGCTGAACGACAGGCCCACTGCGAAGAGATCTTTGCCATCCAGACGACCGGGCTGATGAAGCGCCTGATGCATACCGGCACCCAAAAGGCCGTGGTGGGTATTTCCGGCGGCCTCGACTCGACCCTGGCCCTGCTGGTGACGGTCAAGGCTTTCGACCGCCTGGGCTGGTCCCGGGACGATATCCTGGCGGTAACCATGCCCGGCTTCGGGACCACCGACAGGACCAGGGGAAATGCTGTAGCCCTCGCCGGGGAACTCGGCGTCAATCTCCGCACGATCAGCATTGATGCTGCGGTCCATCAACACTTTGCCGATATCGGCCAGGACCCCGGAACCCATGATGTCACTTATGAGAATTCTCAGGCTCGCGAACGAACCCAGATCCTTATGGACCTGGCGAACCAGCTCTGTGGTCTGGTCATCGGCACCGGCGACCTGTCCGAATTGGCGCTCGGCTGGGCCACCTACAACGGCGATCATATGTCGATGTACGGCGTCAATGCATCGATTCCGAAAACGCTCGTGCGGTATCTGATCGAATGGTGCGCCGAGGCAGAGTTCGTAGGCAGAGCCGCGGAGGTTCTGCTTGATATCTGCGCTACCCCCGTTTCACCTGAATTGCTGCCACCGGACGAATCCGGCGACATCAGCCAGAAGACCGAGGACCATGTCGGGCCCTATGAACTGCACGATTTCTTCCTCTTCCACGTGGTCCGCAACCAGTTTGCTCCACGCAAGATTCTGGAGTTGGCCTCACGGGCGTTTGAGGAAGACTATTCCCGGGACGAGATACTGAAATGGCTGCGGCTTTTCTACCGCCGATTCTTCTCGCAGCAGTTCAAGAGGTCCTGCCTGCCGGATGGACCCAAGGTCGGAACGGTGTCTCTGTCGCCCCGTGGAGACTGGCGCATGCCGAGTGATGCCAGTGCCGCATTGTGGCTTGCCGAGCTGGACCAGGTTGCCGCAGTGAAGAAAAACAAGGGCTCCTGACGGCTATGCACGAAGGGCAGGGCAAAGAGTCTCCGGGAACGCTCTATGTGGTGGCAACGCCGATCGGCAACCTTGATGACATCACCTATCGGGCGGTAAAAGTCCTCAATGAGGTCGACCTGGTGGCTGCAGAGGACACCCGTCACAGCCGCAAACTCCTCGATCGTTTCGGTATTCGAAAACCTCTGCTATCGTATCACGACCATAATGAGCGGCAACGGTACAGTGAAATACTGGGCCGTCTTCAGGCCGGTGAAAATGTTGCCTTGATCAGTGACGCCGGCACACCCTGCATCGCTGACCCCGGTTATCGTTTGATCGCTTCATGTCGGACCGCGGGTGTCTCGGTCGTACCGATTCCGGGAGCCTCGGCGCTGGTTGCAGCGCTCAGCGCCTCAGGGGTTGCAACCGATCGCTTCACCTTTGAAGGCTATCTGCCGTCACGCGCCAAGGCTCGAACCGATCTGCTTAAACGTCTGTCTGGTGAACAACGCACATTGGTGTTCTACGAAACCCCGCACCGGTTAATTGCCGCCCTGAACGACCTGGTCCAGGTCTTCGGTGCTGCCCGTTCGCTGGTCGTTGCCAGAGAACTGACCAAGATGCACGAAGAGTTCTTTCACGGCAGGGCCGATGACGCCGTAACGCATTTCTCGAGACAACCGGTGAAAGGCGAGATCGTTCTGATTCTTCCCCCCAGCGCCGAAGGCCCGCAGATGAATGCGCGGGATGCTTTGCGAAACCTGCTTGAGGAAGGCGGCCTGTCGCGCCGCGATGCGGTCAAAGTGATCGCCAGGGAGTATGACCTGCCTGTCAGCGACGTTTACCGGGAAAGCCTCAGCCTGACAGAAAAAGACCCGGATAACTCATAGCCGCCGATGGTTCCGCATGCCGATCACCAGAATGGCTGAATCTCTCACAACCCCACATTAACCGCCATTTCGCATAGGCTCCTGCCAATGATTGTCAGTAACTCATCCTTTCCTTCTGAAACCTGGATTCCAAATAAAAAGGCGTCTGTTTCAAGCGCTTGAATTCAATCCTTTTTGCATTATTTATCGCTCGTGCTGATGTATTGGAACGCGACTTGCTTTTACTCTTCATGTAATCCATACAACAATAGACGAAACGATAGTGCTGCAGGCCTCAGGGCATGTGGGAAAGAAGGTGCCTGATGTTTTTCGCCAAGCGAGTGACGATTTTTGCAGCACTTTTAGGTTTCCTGACATCTCCGGTCCTGGCAGATGAAATTGTCTCGTTGAAGGGTGGCTATTACAAACTGGAACCCTCCGGAGATGTCGGTGTCGGAGGAGACGTTGTTGATATCGAAAACGACCTGGGGATTAACGGCGACGACGGTTTTTTCGCCGAGATTGCACTGCAGCTTGGGGATTTTCGGCTCTTTACCAGCTATCTGCCGATCAGTTTCAGCGGGTCAAGCGTCCTGTCCATGGATTTCGATTTCAATGGGGAGACTTTTTTCGCGGGCCGCCGCATCGACAGCGACTTGGATATCGATATCTACGAGGCCGGTCTGGCCTGGTTTCTGGTCAACACTGATGACCTTCCATTGCGGATCCAGGTCGGTCCGGAAGTGGCCGTAAAATACATCGACACCCGGATTGAGATGAAGGACAAGGGACTCGACATGCAGGAATCAGAGAGCGCCGGTGTGCCGATCCCTGCTCTGGGCGCAAGAGCTCGAATCGCCGTCGCCGATTATTTTGGTGTGGTCGGTCGGGTCGGCTATCTGAAATACAAAGGCAACAGCTTGACCGATGTAGACGTCCAGGTTGAATATTCACCGATTCCCATGATAGGCCTTTTCGCCGGCTACCGGTATCTGGACATGGACATCGATGAAAACGATCTTCTGCTTGATGCAAATTTCTCCGGTCCGCACGCCGGAGCGCTGATCCGCTTCTGATTGGTTGCCTCCTTCAGTCATGGGTCGAGAGAAGGGCAGCCATTTGGCTGCCCTTCTCTTTTGGTATCGGAACAAATTTCTTCAATAGACGATCTTGTAACAATCGGATTCGCCACGGTAATCCTGCCAGCTCACTTCGACGTTGCTGACCCGGGCCGCCGGTGGGCCGTGATGGCACCATTCTACGGCTTCTCTTACTTTGTCACCTTCACCCTCGAAAATTGCTGCAACAGTGCCATCCGGGCAGTTCCTGACCCGCCCTGTCAACTCAAGGGCCCTTGCTGTCTCCACGGTTGACTGGCGGAAAAACACACCTTGGACACGGCCATGGATAATGACTTCCGCCCTGATTTTGTTCATGGCGCACCACCGGTCAGTCTTGTGAAGGCCTCTTCATCCAGGATCTCAATCCCCATTTTTCGAGCCTTGTCCAGTTTGCTGCCGGCGTTGTCGCCGGCGACGACGTAATCAGTCTTTTTGCTGACGGAACCAGACGCCCGCCCACCGAGTTGTTCAACGAGTTCCTCAGCCTCCTTGCGCGACCATTGCGCCAGGGTGCCGGTGATGACGAAGGTGTTGCCGGTCAAAGGGCCATCCTGTTGGATGACAACTTCACTCCGCGGTTCAACACCTGCCTGTTGCAGTTTTTCCAGCAAGAGGCTCTTTTCCGGGTTTTTGAAGTAGTCGACGATCGATTCAGCGACCTTGTCGCCGATTTCGTGGATAGCGAGCAGTTGTTCAACAGAACATCTGGCCAGATCATCAAGCGAGGCAAAACGTCTGGCCAGGATCCTGGCGGTATTCCTGCCGACGTGGCGGATGCCGAGACCGAAGAGGAGCCTTGAGAGCGGCCGGGTTTTGCTCGCGTCGATGGAGCGCAAGAGTTTCTCTGCCAGGGTGTCGCCCATGCGTTCCATGGTGAACAGGTCTTCTTTGCTCAGCAGGTACAGGTCTGCGACATCCTTGATCTTGTCGGCGGCCAGCAGTTGAGCAAGCTGTTTTACGCCGAGGCTTTCGATATCCATCGCATCGCGTGAAACAAAATGCTTGAAGCTCTCTATAACCTGGGCTGGGCATTGCGGGTTGTTGCAGCGCGGTACAACTTCGTTGGGACTTTTCTGTACCGGCGTACTGCATTCCGGGCATTCGGTGGGCAGTGGAATCTGCCGCTCTTTGCCGGTACGTTGGTCAGTCAGCACCTTGACAACGTCGGGGATCACATCCCCGGCGCGCTCGACGATAACATGATCACCGACGCGAATATCGAGACGCTTGATCTCATCCCAGTTGTGCAGGCTGGCCCGGGAGACAGTCACCCCGCTGACGATCACCGGTTTGAGATGGGCGACCGGGGTGATGGCGCCGGTGCGGCCAACCTGTAGTCCGATATCTTCAACAATTGTCTGCTCCTGGCGCGGGGGAAACTTGAGGGCAATCGCCCAACGAGGTGAACGGCTGACCATGCCGAGCTCTTCCTGAAGAGCCCTGTCGTTGACCTTGACAACCACCCCGTCGATCTCGAAGGGGAGGGCTTCGCGGCGTTTCTGCAGGTTGTTGAAAGTTTCAATCACTTCGTCTGTTCCCCGGGCGATGGTCGTCTCTTCCAGGTTGACACGCAGACCGAGTTTATCGAGGTGCCGGAGTGTTTCGATCTGGGTGGTGCATGCAACGCCCTGGCTGCGGCCGACACCATAGCAGAAGACTTGCAGCGGGCGCTGTGCGGTAATCTTCGAATCCAGTTGGCGCAGGCTGCCGGCGGCAGCGTTGCGGGGGTTGGCAAAAGTTTTGTCGCCGGCCTCTTCCTGCAAACGGTTGAGGGCCTGGAAGTCGGCCAGGTCGATGTAGATCTCACCTCGGACATCGAGAATTTCGGGGCAGGGGGTTTTCAATTTATGCGGAATATCGGCAATTGTCTTGACGTTATCGGTGATGTCTTCACCGATGAAGCCGTCGCCTCTGGTGCTGGCTCTAGTCAACTTCCCCATCTCATAAGTCAGTTCAATGGCGACGCCGTCCATTTTCATTTCGCAGGCGTATTCGAGTTCTTCTGAGCGGGCCAGAAAGGTTTTGCGCAAGCTGCTGTCAAAATCTTGGAATTCTTCAGCATTCTTTGCATTTTTCAACGAAAGCATCGGGATGATGTGTTCGACCGGCGCAAATTTTCCCGAAGCCCTGGAGCCAACCTTCCGGCTCGGCGAATCGGCGGTCACCAGATCCGGGAATTTTTCTTCGATCTCCTGCAGCTCACGAAACAGGGCATCGTACTCGGCATCGCTGATTTCAGGCTGGTCCAGCTCATGGTAGAGCCGGTTGTGGCGGGTGATCTCCTCGCAAAGTTCGGCGTAGCGTTGTTGGCTGAAGAGGTCGATCATCGGGAGCTTCTCCAACAGGTTGAAATATCTGTATCCGTGCAGGATTTATGCGTACAGGTAATATAGCAGATTTTTGTCTGTTCCGGGAGGGCTGAGAGTGGGTTAGTGGTTTTTCAGAGGGTTAGATAAACCTGAGGCATGAATCAAAAGCTAAAGTCAAAACCGGCGGGTCGCGTCCCGCCGGTTTTGACTTAATTATAAGCTTGAATCGTTCCAGGTTATAAAGCGGTTCTTGGTAATCAGTAAGACACAGTGCCAAGATACACTATACCTACATCCCTTATCTCCACTTAACCAATTGTTTTTCCAGCCGTTGTCAGTTATATTCTCTCAAAGCCACAAACAATCAGCCCCAGCCTGTAACGGATAATCGTATACCATGACCCAAGACCAGTGGCTGCACATCGTTGGCCTGTTCTTTCTCTTCATCTTTTCGGCGTTCTTTTCCGGTTCTGAAACCGCGTTGATGTCGATGGACACGTTGCGGGTCAAATACCTCGCCGAGAAGGATCGCCCCGGAGCGCGCAAGCTTGCCGAAATGCTCGCTCGGCCGGACAATCTGCTGGGCGCAATATTGGTTGGCAATAACCTTGTCAATATCATGGTGTCGGTGTTTGCCACGACGCTTTTTATCGAGTTCTTCGGTCAGCGTGGTGAGTTGCTGACCATTCTTATCCTGACCCCGCTGCTGTTGGTCTTCGCCGAAGTCTGCCCAAAAACCTACGCTGCGCAATATCCTGAAAAGATATCATTTGCGGTCCTTCATCCGATTCGTTTCTTCGTGTGGCTGTTGCGCCCCGTGACATGGCTGGTAAGTGGTGCTTCAAAGCTGCTGACCTATTTTTTGCATGGCGAAGTTGATCGGCCGCTGATCTCCGAAGACGAGATTCGTTCAATCATCGAATACGGTGAACATGCCGGTGCTGTCGGCAAGGAGAAACGCCGCATGCTGCACGGCGTGATAGACCTTTCCGAAATACGGGTCCGTGATGTCATGGTGCCGCGCACCGAGGTGGTGGGCATTGAAGTCAATACGAGCTTTGCCGAAGTCGTCAAGTTGGCATCGCAGGCCCATCACTCCCGTTTTCCGGTTTATGTGGGAGACATGGACCGTGTCGTTGGGATCATCCACTCCAAGGAGATTCTCCGTTACCTGGACCGGCCAGATGAATTCTCTCTGTCCGCGTTGGCGCGTCCTCCGTATTTTGTCCCTGAAGCCAAGCCCATTGAGGCGTTGATGCAGGCGTTTCGCACCAAACATCTGCACCTCGCAGTTGTCGTTGATGAGTACGGCGGATTCGAAGGAATCTGCACCCTTGAAGACATTGTCGAGGAAATTGTCGGCGAGATCCAGGACGAGTATGACGAAGAAGAAATTCTCATCACTAAACTCGGTCCTGGCCTGTATCTGGTCGACGGCAGCGTCGCCATCCGATACATCAACCGGCGCTTTAGCCTGACCCTCTCGGAAGAACACGTCAATACTCTGGCCGGTTTACTGTTGCGATCGCTTGGCAGTATCCCGGAAGAAGGTGATCTGTGTGAAGTGGAAGGCGCCCGCTTCACGGTGCGTGAGGTTGTTGACCGCCGCATCGAGAAGATTGAAATGCAGGTTTCTGGAGAAAGAGTGAAAGAGACAGCTGTAAGGGCTTAAAGCTTTAGGGCTTTAAGAATTTTAAACTTTACAGATTTATAACACTATAACTTTCCCACTTCATGCAATTTATCAGCTTTTTCGCCTATCTCCCTGAAAAATAGACTGTTGTGTTTGTTGTCCTTTTTGAAGGTCCGTGCCTTGCGCAGAGACTGAAGTGTTCAGAAGTTGTTTTTTGACCTCCACAAAACGACCTAACCCCCTAGAAAATTGAAATATTTCTTGACAGTTGAGCGCTCTGCGACTATATTTGCCCAGAAAGTGGTGAATAGTGTATTTTTAGGCCAAAGAGGGCCAAATGGGATTCCAGGGCGTTTATTTCAATTCGATCGATGCAAAAGGGCGGGCAAGCATTCCGGCCAGGTTTCGTGAACAGCTTAAAGAGCTGTTCGAAGATGAAACGCTGGTCGTGACGCAGGATCGCTGCGGTATCGTTGCATATCCGGTCTCCGAGTGGGATCTTTTCCTTGAAAAATTCGCACAGCTCCCGAACGACCAGTTCCGGGAGGACCTCTATTTTACAACAGTAACTCCCGCAACCCAGTGTGCCTTCGACAAACAGGGCCGAATCCAGCTGCCGCAATCCCTGCGTGAGTATTGCCAGCTCGATACGGACGGCGTGCGCGATGTAGTCATCGTCGGCGGGGCGAAGAAAATCCAGATCTGGAACAAGACAAGGTACCTCGAGATGCTCGCCGAAGCGGAGCAGCGCCTGGCGGACGATCGGCAAAAGCGTTTCGACCTGGGATTATAGTTCTTTGACTTCGGGTGAGTTCAGGCATGTTTCGGTGATGGCGGAAGAGGTTCTGCACTACCTCAAGCCCCGTCACGGAGGAACCTACCTGGACGGTACGCTGGGTGGCGGCGGTCATGCCCGCCTGATCCTTGAGGCGACATCTCCTGGTGGAACCCTGATTGGCCTCGATCATGACGCGGAGGCGTTGCAGGCTGCCGGAACCAACCTGTCGGAATTCGGCGACAGGGTGATCCTTCGGCAGGGTAACTTTTCCGAAATGGAGTCGCATCTTGATGCGCTGGGGATTGCAATGGTCGACGGGGTCGTGCTGGACCTCGGGGTCTCATCCTACCAACTCGACAGTCCGCAACGCGGGTTCTCGTTTCGGGAAGAAGGCCCGCTGGACATGCGGATGAACCCTTCGGCAGGAACCCCGGCCGCCAGCGTGATTGCCGAGGCCGAGGCCGATCATTTGAAGCACATTTTCCGTGAGTACGGTGAGGAGCGATGGGCCGGAAGAATCGCCCGGGAAATCGTGGCGGTCCGTGAACGGCAGCCCATTGAGACCACTCTGCAGCTGGCAGAACTGGTCAGCCGGGTTGTGCCGCGAGGCAAGGGCCCGCAGCGCATCCACCCGGCGACCCGGGTTTTCCAGGCGTTGAGAATTTATGTCAATGGTGAGCTTGACAGTCTGCAGGCGGGTCTTGACGCTGCCAGGCAAAGGCTGAAGGCCGGCGGGCGGTTGGTGGTTATCAGCTTTCACTCGCTTGAGGACAGGATAGTCAAGCGGGCTTTTCGTGCCCTATCGATCGGTTGTACCT
>Ga0210074_1000669_pt1 | contig 11622 bp, 9 predicted proteins | sample China_Galinas_Co_FD_184860 | JGI IMG/M metagenome (GOLD analysis project Ga0210074, IMG submission 184860) | Wetland microbial communities from San Francisco Bay, California, USA, that impact long-term carbon sequestration -... | ecosystem: Environmental > Aquatic > Marine > Wetlands ... | reverse complement strand
CCTTGTGGGGCGCATCCGTGGGAATGGCCATGACGTCGATCCAAAGGATGGCGCCCTGCGTCGGTACGGTGTAGGCGATGTGGACATCGTTGCCGGCTTCCTCCGCACGGTCCCGCGCCTGCAGTACGTCACCCGAGTAGCCATGGGCCACACAGAGATCGCCATTGGCCAGGTCGTTGATGTACTGGGATGAGTGAAAATACTTGATATAGGGGCGCACCTTCCGGAACAGCGCCACGGCCGCGTCAAAGTCCTTTGGATCGGTGGTGTTCGGGTCCTTGCCCAGATACATCAGGGCCGCGCTCATGCCCTCCATTTCATCATCCATCACACTGATGCCGCAGCCGGCGAGCTTTGAGGCAATGGCCGGGTCGAAGATCAGCGCCCAGGTGTCGGTCGGCGCGTCATCGCCGAGCAGGGCCTTGACCCTGTCGACATTGTAGCCAATGCCGCTGGTCCCCCACATGTAGGGAACCACATGTGCATTGTCCGGGTCCGGCGTCTGCAGCGGCTTGAGGATGGCCGGGTCGAGATTTCCATAGTTTCCAAGTTTCGACTTGTCCAGTTTCTGGTACAGGCCGGCCTTGATCTCGCGTTCCGCGAAAGGCTGTGCAGTGGGAAAGACAACGTCATAGCCGCTTCCGCCGGCGAGCAGCTTTGCCTCCATGACTTCGTTGGAGTCATAAACGTCGTAGGTAACCTTGATGCCGGTGGCGGTCTGAAAATTTTCCAGGGTATCCGGTGCTATATAGTCCGACCAGTTGTAAACGTGTACAACCTTGTCATCGGCCCGGGCGGCGTTGATGAATGCGCACAGTATGGCGGCAAGCAGAAAGGCAATCGGTGTGTGCATCAAAGTTTCCCTGGCTGCAGATGTGGGCGAGTAACGTCGTCTCAAAGTCGCCGATATTGGGCACGGCATTTCGGGCTGTCAACTTTTTCAGGAAACAAGCACGGGACAGGGTTGATCTGGCGGGATTTCTCTATGGCAGCGCTAAACGGCAGGCTGATAAACGCCGGGTGAGAGATCAGGACCCTGTCATCAATGGGGCAGATCTATGGTGCGGGCGTACATCGCGGCTGAACGGAGCGTGTGGTTGCGGGGGTAGACAGGAATGATCAGGGGCAAATCCTCAAGCCATGATTAGCTTTGCCGTATAAGTGATTGGTGTAAAAAAAGAAAACCTCTGTCTGGAGTACGACATCTGGTTGATAAATTGCCCGGTTTTAATTAGGGCGAATTTCAGATGTGGTTCACATCCAGAAAGAGGCTTCCAGTTATCAAGATACTACACAATCAATGAAGGTCAAGGAGATGGTGGAAATATTTTTGCTGTCATGCAACGTTCGATATCAGCGGAACTGTCACGGCTGATCCGCGGGTCCTGTCTCCGCCGCATCATGTCTTGAACAACCGGGAATCAATGTCTCTGAACGCCTTGAATTCCAGCGCATTATCACTAGGGTCCAGCAGAATCATCGTTGCCTGTTCGCCAGGGAGCCCCGCGAATCTCGTATAGGGTTCGATGACGAAACGAACATCTTTTCCGCCAAGCGTCTCGACCAGTGCATTCCATTGATCCATCTCCAGCACGACACCAAAATGAGGTACCGGAACCGCGTGCCCGTCAACCGGATTGCTGTGTGTCCCGTCGCAATCCCGCTTCTGGCCCGGGGGAGCAAGATGGCAGACCAGTTGATGTCCATAGAAATTGAAATCCACCCAGGTGCTGGAACTGCGTCCCTCCGGGCAGCCCAGCAAACCCGTGTAGAAATCACGCGCCGTCGCGAGATCGGTTACCTTGATGGCGAGGTGAAACGGTGGCATACACCTGAGCGTATCGGAGTGACTGGCTGGTGTCTCGCCGGTGATCCGGGTTATTTCCGGAAGGTCCAGTAGCGCACCCCATTGGATTCCAGGGGCTTGAGGCCAAAACGATCATTGGCGCGCTGTCCGGTCTGCAAAAGCGCAAAGATATCTTCCATGATGCGCCGGTCCTCGGCAAAGTAGGAGTGTCCCAGCAGACCACCGGAGACATCGCTCGCGTCCACTGTCTCGACTCCGCTCACTACCACCAGACCGTCTCCGGTTTCCCCTGCACGCGGATAGCCGTGAAAGGCTTTTGAAGCCATCAGAGCGCGATCGTTCGACGAGGCATAAACGGTTACGTGAATCCCGGTGCGCGCGAGGCGCGGTGCCATATCCAGGCGGAAAACATCGGCATCGATATCCGGTGCGATCATGACGATCTCCCGGAACACGATGAGATCTCCATCCGGGCGGTCGCTGGCAAGCGAAGTTACGGCCCGGCCGATGATTCGGTTGCCCATGCTGTGGCCGACAAGGTAGATGTTCTGTGCCTGGATGGTTTCGAGCAGCGTCGTAAGCAACTGGACAAAATCGGCCTGCGCCCATTCCGCATTGGTCTCGTCTACGGTGTAGCCTGTCAGGCTACCTTGTGATGGCCAGCTGAATATAAGAACCGGACCTGTGAATTTCAGGTCGTTGGCGAACTGCGCCACGATTCGACTGGTCTCGAGAAACTCGGTGTTATAGCCAGGCACGAATATGCTGATTTTTCCATCGGGTGACTCGGCTACCGCCTTGGTCAGACGTTTGAGAAAGTCATCCCGTGTCAGAGTGATAACATTCCGCACCTTGATGTGCTTGCTTTCATCGGCGGTGGATTCGAGTTTGAACAGGGACGGTTCCTCCTGTCGGCCCATGACATGGCCCGGGGGGATGCCAACCTCGGTGATACCGTAGCTCATATCCCCACGATTGACGCCGTAATAGGCTTGGCCTTCGGCATCCGGTGCGCGGTCGGTCGCAAAGAAGACCTTGACCTGATGCGGCAATGCCGCGGCGTCAGTCGACTGCTCACGGGAATCGCCCAGAATTCCGCAGCCTGAGATTCCTGTGATCAATGCACAGAATAAAAGAGTCAGTTTGATTCGATATGAACGATTCAGCATAACGGCAAATGTGAACAGAGTGGGAAAATGACCTGTCAGTAGAAAACGATAGCAACTGAAACAATCTTTGACCATGGCCGGCCGGATAGAATACCGCATTGGAACGACTGATTGGTGCAGACTTCGGTTGCAGGCGGAGGTGCCTATTCCATCTTGCCTGTGGATGTGTCGAAAATCAGGGGTCTGTGCGGGCTGAAATCCCGATGATATGGCGTCCCGGAGAGGAATCGAACCTCCGACCTAGCGCTTAGGAGGCGCTTGCTCTATCCGACTGAGCTACCGGGACTGGAAATCAAAAGGCCAGACGTAGTCTGGCCATCACGTGTTGGTGGAGCGGAGGAGGATCGAACTCCCGACCTTCGCATTGCGAACGCGACGCTCTCCCAGCTGAGCTACCGCCCCGTTGATTCAGTAAAAAACCGACAAGAAATCATTCGACGGCGAAATTCTAGCATCGAAACTGACTTTACTTCCATATGAATGTCAGCCCTGGTGAAAATAGGGGTTTGACTTATCCGTAAGGCGCATTGCCTGGAGTAACGGATCAGGAGAGATGTCCAGTGGGTCGGCGGTAATCAGGAAAGGAAAGCGCAACTTCGATTTCGATAATCTTGTCTGCTATCTGACGGCTGTTCACAATATAGGCATCTTCATCCAGTTGTGTGCGTATGATGCTGATGCGGTGAGTGTCGATATCGGGGGACTTGGGCAACTTGTTGAGCATAATGTGTCCAGGCTGTTATCAGAATCTCGTGTTTGGTTTCGGTTATTGTTTGATCATCCCTGACACATGAAGGTTATCGCCTGTTGAGCCTCCGGGTTTAATGAATTTTTGTGGCGATTCGCACAAAGTAGCGCTTCGGTAGCAGGGCGTTTGTCCTCAGGATGGTCTGTTCGTTGTGGGGTATACGCAAACCGTGTGTTTTTCCTTCCTTTAACCATGGAATCATGGACCTGATGCCCTGGGATTTGTCACCCGCAATCCCGGGGGCATTCCTTGCCTGCGAAATCATGCCCTTGCGGGTGGGGGCGTTTACAGGTCTGTAACGACCCTAGGGCTGGTGCCGGACGCAGGCCAATATATACCACAAGCTGAAACAGCCCGGGTTTCCACGGGGTTGCTGCTCCTGAAATCAGACCCACTCGTGCCTTGCTGAGGGTCGTCAAATAAATGATCACTTGGAGGGAGTATTTTATGTCCGGGCTGATATAATGGCTTGAATGCACCAGGACGGGTGACAAAAGCAATCATCGGACATTGTGTATGTGATTGATATTCAAAAGTATCAAACTCATGCGCGGCATGACGGTGTTTTGACTTTTTTGGGGATTGACCGGTAACATGGGCGGTGAACGGGTGTGGCCAGAACTACATTGATCTGGATGTTAAGAATAACCAGATGGGCAGCTAAATTCCTCAGGTAAAACAAATGCTAAATGATCCCAAGGTCTTGATAATCGAGGCTGACCCGGAGAACGCGAAGGAATTGTCCGCAATCCTCAGATTCATCAATTATTCGCCCATCGTTGTTGAGGATTGCGCGCTCTGGAAGCAGTCCATCGAAGATGCTGCCCGGATACTGGCTGTGATGGTGGGTTCCTGCAAGTCAGATAACCCGCTGGGTGAACTGCTCAATGATATCCATGACTACAACGATCATATCCCGGTTTATTTGCTGAGCAGAAAGGGTAAGGAGCCGACGGTTACGATTGATTCAGGCTCGTGCATCCTCGGGCGGCTTGATATTCCACCCAATTACGCACAGTTGACGACTGCAATGCATCAGGCGGAAGTGTATGCCGAATCGTATCGCGAGTCAGAAGAGGCCGGTCGCCCGGTTGATCTCTTTCGCAGTCTGGTGGGGAGCAGCCGCGCAATTCAGCATGTCAGAAAAATGGTTGAACAGGTTGCGGACAGCGAGGCGAATGTACTTATCCTTGGTGAGTCCGGTACCGGCAAGGAGGTCGTCGCGAGGAACCTGCATTATAACTCGTCGCGCCGCGGCAAACCGTTTGTGCCCGTGAATTGTGGCGCCATCCCGGCCGATTTGCTCGAATCGGAACTCTTTGGTCACGAGAAGGGCGCTTTCACCGGTGCGATAAGTTCACGTGAGGGCCGTTTTGAAATGGCCGAAGGGGGTACGCTGTTTCTTGATGAAATCGGCGACATGAGTCTTGCCATGCAGGTCAAGATACTGAGGGTCCTGCAGGAGCGAACGTTTGAACGGGTGGGTTCCAACGCAAGTCTCACGAGCAATGTAAGGATTATCGCGGCAACACACCGCGATCTGGAAATGGCCATCCAGGAAGGCGGATTTCGCGAAGACCTGTACTATCGTCTGAACGTTTTTCCGATTGATATGCCGCCACTGCGCGAGCGCCTGGAGGATATCCCGCTGCTCGTCAATGAACTGGTGCGACGCATCGAGCATGAAAGACGGGGTTCGGTCAGGTTGTCGCCCGGTGCCATCTACGCACTCTGTCAGTATGCCTGGCCCGGAAATGTCCGTGAACTGGCAAATCTTATCGAACGCATGGTCATTCTGCATCCCTACGGCATTGTGGAAGCGGGCGATCTGCCGGAAAAGTTCAGGCTTGACGAGAGGGTCGATATGGAATCGATGGCGGAAATGATGGTTGGTTCTCCGGTTACCTCGGAAGATCTCGATCCACGACTGCCTCGCGATGGTTTGAATCTCAAGGAGCACCTCAGTACCCTGGAAATCAATTATATCAAGCAGGCCCTGCACGATACCGGCGGAGTGGTCGCGCATGCGGCAAAACGCCTGGGCATGCGGCGCACCACCCTGGTGGAGAAATTACGCAAATACGGGTTGCAAAGACATACTCACACGCCATAACCCTGACGTTTCAGTCTCATTCCGCCCTGGAAGTCAGTGCTACCCTCCATGTATCTGTGGAATTAGTTCTTTATACATAACCTCTGCTGTGATAAATTCCAGAACTATAAAATAATAATTAATGGGGAGCCCTGTTCCATTGCATCTTTATAAATTCAAGCAGATCTAGCAGCATGCTGTAACGCGGCAGATATTGCCGTGCTTGCAAAATGAATATCGGGGGCATGCGGCTTTCCGGCCCCATGTGCTACAGGATGATAGTGCCAGTTAAATGGCAGAAACAATAAATCAACACCAAACCGGATGGCAGAGAAAAACAAAGACAGTCGACGGGGGGGTGGTAAGCCGGGTCAGATTGGCGCTGAACAGCAGTCCAGAGCAGACCTCGAGGCAAGGGAATATAAATATGTCCTGCATATTTCCCATGACGAACTGGCGTATCTGAACCACTACCGGCAAGTCATTGCGGCGGGCACGGCAAGATTCGCCGAAGTTCATTACAACTACCTCTTCGATAATCCCGATATCGCGGATTTGCTCTATGCGGACGAGCGCAATGGCAGAGATGTCAGTGAAACCATACGTGCCGAACTTTCGTTCATGCTCGATATGTTTTCTGTTCATCAGGAGGGAAAGCGCGAAGCCGGATTGATTCGTGCGGGCGAACAACGGTTTGCAAGAGGTATCAAACCGGTCTGGGTCACGGGCGCATACCTGATGTTTATGGAATTCCTGCGTGATCTGATGGCGGAAGAGGGTATCGCCGTCGCAGATCGGGAGCGTTTGCAAGGCGTTTTCATGAAGTTGTCGTTGCGTGATATAGGTCTGATATCCGAAGGCTACTGGAATGCTGCACTGAACGAGGCCCGCGATGAGACGGCTCACGTATGCCGGGAGCACGCGTATATCGAGAACCTGCTTTCCGAGATTCCGCAACTGATCTGGAGCGTGGATATCAGGAGCAACCGGGTTCACTATGGCAACTACCCGTTACACGCCCTTTATCCGGATGGACTCGATGCGCCGTTTCCGTTTCTCAAAAGCACCTATGCCGAACACCAGCAGTTACTGCTTACCGCATGGCAGGAGGCGGTCAACGGCAATACAACGGCACGTGAAGTGCGGATTTCACTGGCTGGCGCACCCGAACACTGGTACCGACTGGCACTATATCCATCCCTTGACTACCGTGGCCGCCCGGTTCAGGTCCACTGTATGGTCGAGGATATCAACCATGTCATCAGTGAGCGCAAACAGCTTGAGCAGCTGAGCACAACGGACAATCTCACACAATTGCCCAACCGAACCCTCTGGGCCGATCACCTGAATATGGCGCTGGCGACCTCGCGACGGGTGCCGGGCTCCCAGGTTGCCGTGATATCTCTCGATATCAACCATTTCAAGATGTACAACGATACGCTGGGTCGTGAGATTGGCGATCTGCTGCTGCAGGAAATAGCCGGGCGTCTCAGGTCGGTCGTGCGCGAGTCGGACTCGCTCGCCCGTCTCGGTGGTGACCAGTTCGGTATCCTGCTCTCTGCTGTTAATGACGCCAGGACCGCCTCGGAACGGGTTATCAACCAGGTGCTTGACTGTTTCGATTCGCCATTCTCATGTGCGGGCAAGCAGCTCTGCGTCAGCCTCACCATGGGCGCCGCCTGCTTTCCCGATCATGGTGCAAATGAACAATCACTGCTTACCAATGCCGAAAGCGCGATGTATCGCGCCAAGCGTAACAGTCTGCCTTTCCAGTTTTTCGATCCGGTAAGCGATGTCAGTCCGGCTGAGCAACTGCGCTACTCGGGCCAGATCAGGAGTGCGCTCGATAACAATGAGTTTGTGTTGCACTACCAGCCACAGGTGGATCTGCGAACTTCGCAGATTACCGGAGCCGAAGCATTACTGCGCTGGCATCATCCCCTGGAGGGAACCGTTTACCCCAAGCGTATTATACCCGTTGCCGAGCAGCTCGGGATGATATCACCGATAACTGACTGGGTACTGGTCACTGCTCTGAAACAATGCAAACAATGGACCTGCAATGGGGCCACGGTGCCGGTTTCCGTCAATGTCTCTGCACGATCCTTCCAGGGTCCGCGTCTGGTCGAGAAGATCAAATGGAGCCTGGAGGAGGCGGGGATGAGCGGAGATTGTCTCGAAATCGAGATTACCGAAGCAACCCTCATGCTTGACCTGGAAAGGGCGGCAGATGTGCTGTCCAGGCTTAGCGACTTCGGTGTAAGCATTGCGATTGACGATTTCGGTACCGGCTATTCATCCCTCTCCTACCTGAAACGGCTTCCAATCCATACACTGAAGATAGACCAGTCGTTCATCATCGATGTCGCTTTCGACAATCAGGATATCGCCATCGTGCGCTCGATCATCGATCTGGGACACAACCTCGGTTACAAGGTTGTTGCCGAGGGCGTTGAAAGCGATAAGGCCTGGGATATGCTGAACAGCCTGGGCTGTGATTCTGCCCAGGGATTCCATGTCAGCCATCCGTTGCCTGAAAAGCACTTCACCAGCTGGCTGGCAAGATCACCCGCGTCCCACGCCTAGCTGACGAGCGCTTCCGCGGGTTGTGTCCGGTTATCGCCGGTGCGACCAGTGTTGCTGCGGTTGTGGAATCCATTAACCCCCTCGCTGTCCTCCAGCCCTACCAGCCGTGTCCCCGGATCCTGTCTGGCGTATCGACCATCTGGCGAATCACGCCCAATGTGATGGTTATTTGGCGCTATCCACGGTAAGCCCCAGAAGTAAGTCAAAATTGTGACGCATGTCGCAGTTCTCTGGCCGAGACCGCTTAATGTATTATTAATATATTAAACAATATGTTATGCCTATATCTGCCGCCTCTTATCGGCAATATTGAGAGTTGGTACGCATGATGCAACATGACACAGTAACGGAATTTCAAGTTGTGTGCGGACAAGAGGTGAATTTTATGCTGGTTTCAGATGTCAAGCTAGGATGGCGGCGTAATCCGCAGACAGCACGCGTTAATGGACCGGTCAGGACCGTCGCCGTGACAGGCGGGAAAAGCGGCGTCGGGAAAACCAGCATCGCCGTCAATCTCGCTCTCGGGCTGGCAAGGGATGGCGGTCGCGTCATGCTGCTGGACGCCGACCCTGGACTGGCGAATGTGGATGATCTGCTCGGGTTGTACGCCAGATCCAGTCTTCTGAATGTCCTGCGTGGTGAACTGCAACTTGAAGACATCATTATCAATGGGCCGGGAGATCTCATGGTCATACCGGCTGCTTGTGGCATCAGGCAACTGACCGAACTGGGAACAGCCGAATGTGCCGGTATGGTCCGCGCATTGAGCGAACTGAAACACCGCATTGATACCCTTGTCATCGATACGGCAAGCGATATATCGGAATGCGTCGCGAGTTTCTGCGCCGCCTCCAGCGAGGTTCTTGTCGTCGTTGACAACGAAGCGGCCTCGCTAAGCGGCGCTATCGGCCTTATCAACCGGCTGCATACGGGATATGGCGTGGCTCGCTTTCATGTCATTGCAAACGGGGTTCAGAACGCCAGGGAGGGCGATGAGATATTTGCCAGGATGCTCAATCTGCTTGTCGATCAGCATGATGTGCTGGTTTCCTATGCCGGATTCGTTCCCGGTGACGATTCGATGCGCCGTGCAGCCTTGCAACACCAGGCGGTTATCGACGCCTTTCCCCGCAGCCGTTCCGCCATGGCGCTGAGAAATCTGGCCAGACGGGTAGGTGGCTGGCCACGACAGAATTCTCCGCGTGGTCACCTTGAGTTTTTCATAGAACGCTTGATTCACCAAAACAACGTCGAGATGGAGGTAACATCATGAAAGGTAATACGCTCACCGTTGAAACGAAATTGCAGCGGACAAACGATCTGGTCACGCTACACGAACCGCTGGTCAAACGCATTGCCTTTCACCTGCTCAGCCGGCTTCCTCCGAGTGTACAGGCGGATGATCTGATACAGGCCGGCATGATCGGGCTGATCGAGGCATCCAGAAACTTTGATCCGAAACAGGGGGCCAGTTTCGAGACGTATGCGGGTATCAGGATCCGCGGGGCCATGCTTGATGAAATCCGCAGAACCGACTGGACGCCACGGTCTGTGCATCGCAAGGCCCGCGAGGTCGCCGAAGCGGTACGCAGAATTGAAAATGAGAAGGGCCGCGATGCGCGCGACGTTGAAGTGGCACAGGAGATGGGCATCGGTCTGGAGGAGTACCACAAGATCCTCCAGGATGCGACCGGCTGCCGGATTTTCAGCTTCGAGGACCCCGGCACCCTGGGCGAAGAGGGGTTTGTGGCACCCGACCGCCAGACGAACCAGCCGTTTGAGAACCTGCAGAACGATGATTTCAAGCAGGGGCTGGCCAAAGCGATCAAGGGGCTGCCGGAACGCGAGCGTCTGGTTATGGCACTGTATTACGACGAAGAACTCAACCTGCGTGAAATTGGCGAGATTCTGGGCGTGAGTGAATCACGCGTGTGCCAGATCCATGGCCAGGCGCTGATTCGCCTGCGTGCGCGCATGGAAGAATGGCTGAAGGATTGAACTGGAAGGCTGCGTAACAGGCGGCCGACACTCATGACGATTCCGGATCATGACAGCCAGTGGTATGCCCGACGCAATGGAACCGTACGCGGTCCATTCACGGATGAGTGCATAGCACGCTATATACTGCTCGGGCGCATCCGGCTGAATGATGAACTGAGCCCGGATCGTGTCAGGTGGCAACCGGCGAGGGATTACCCGGCGCTGTTCCCGAAGGAACTCCTGCAGCTTTCCAGCTGGGAGGATTACCAGAAGCTGGTAGTGGCGCGTATGAAAGTTGATGAACGCACCGGGCAGCGACGGCAGATGCGGGAGAAAAACCCGCGGCCTGCCCGGGAGGAGAGACGAAAACAATCCGACAGGCGTCAAAACGACAGTGATGCCGAATTTTTCAAATATCACCTCATGGACGATATGTCACTCAACCCGCAGAGCCCTAAGAGCCGGCAGGGACAATCGTTACGAACGTTCCTGCTGGCGACGTTGCTGTTGACGCTGGTTCTCGCCTATTTCAGTATCTCCACCCGTTAATCCCTGTCCTTTGCCCGTATCGCGGGAACGCTCGCCCCAAAAGATTCCGTGGTATAGCGCCAGACCCTGATCGATGCCGACCAGTAGTCGGTGGGCAGACCTGCCTTGAGTTTGAGATGGCCCAGGAATCGGGCCGGGTCCGGCAACGATTCCCACACGGAGGGCAGAAACGTGCTCCTGAAGTCATGTTCCTGCAGTATCAGTCCATCGATACCCGGTCTGAGCACCTCAAGCAGGGACGACTCGGAGTCGAAATCAAGCATCTCCGGGCGGCTTAATACGGAAATCTCAAGAGACAGTGTGTCAAGCTCATCGGCCTGCAACGGCTGGAAACGTGTGTCCCTGAAGGCTGCCGAATAGGCATTTAAACTCACGTCTTCGGCCAGGCTCGTTCGGGGCTCGAGCGAGCCGATGCAACCGCGCAGTTTTTCTTCTGCATGCAGCGTGACGAAGCTTGCCCGTCTGGCTGTCAGTCTGTCAGGGACGCCGTCGACGCTGACGGCGGCCGGCTGACGGGTTTGCAGTCCTGAACGGATGGATTGACAGGCGATGCGAAGGAGTATATCCCGCTCGCCTGTCGTGAACTCCCGTCGGTTATCAGTTGAAGACATAGGCGCCATAGCCTACGACCTGATCACGCGGACCGGCGGTGTCTCCCGAGTTGCGAAGGTCAATGGTCTCGGCCGTCAGG
>Ga0210074_1000668_pt1 | contig 11629 bp, 7 predicted proteins | sample China_Galinas_Co_FD_184860 | JGI IMG/M metagenome (GOLD analysis project Ga0210074, IMG submission 184860) | Wetland microbial communities from San Francisco Bay, California, USA, that impact long-term carbon sequestration -... | ecosystem: Environmental > Aquatic > Marine > Wetlands ... | reverse complement strand
ACCCAGATTTGCATTTTTGTGTGAACCACCTCAGACCATGAAATATTTCAAAGTTAAAACAAATAGAAGTTCTCGGTCGTATCAAGCTTCGATGCAAAAGTGGTTCAATATTGAGCGCAATTCAACAAACGATAATAAACCTGAAAGCGCTTCCGCATGTCATCAGAAGGGAGATCTTTTTCTCTCCAGCTATGACGTAGATTAAATACTAATCTTCGTATGCAAGTCCTGGCTGAGGAGGTGGTAACACTGGAACAGCGTGTCTTTTTTCAGCGTAATGGTTGCGCTCCTTGTTAGTCTATTTACATCTATCGGATCTTCCCCTGATTGAGGGGGTAACACATCGATTTAGGCGAGAGGCATTCTCTGAGGGCAAGGCTGTGGCCGAATGAATTCGGCCCTACAAGAATGAATTCGGCACTACAGTAATGAGTTCGACCCTGCAACGTTAATCTACCCACCCGATCAGAGGAACAGCCCATTATATTTTGATGATATTGTTCGATGTTCATTGGAAAATAATAGGGTGAGCAGAACTTGATCCTTCTTGAGTAACCCCGATAGCGTGCCGTCAGCACGGTTAGCAAGCGCCCCGTGCCGGGTTACTGCTCCGGGGCGTTGCTAATCTGGAAGGTCAGGAAGACGCCTTCGGGATAGTGACCGTCAGCACACCATCCTGGAAGTCACTGTGCATGCCAGATGCGGTGACCGGCCCCGGAAGCGTTAATGCCCGCTCGAAGCCCGAGACGTGGCTTTCTTCCTTGATTATCTGGCCCTTGTCGTTGCTCTGCTGTTGTGTGTTCAGGGTCTCGGCAGAGATGGTTAATAACTGCCCGCTCAGGCCAACGTCGATACCCTCAGCCTTGGTGTCGGGAATTTCGGCAGTGACGACATAATGGTCCTTCTCATCATGCAGTACGACTTTCGGTTCCGCCGTGAGTTGATTATCCTCTGCCAGCGGCAGGAAAAACTGGTCTGAATGGAATTGCTGAATTGCCTCCTCGAACAGCTGGTCCATCTGCGCCTGGATCCGCTGCATTTCGGTCCAGGGGTCCCGACTTCCGATGGTCTGGCTGGCAGGCGCTTTCTGTTCCGCCTGCGTCGCGTTGTCACCGGCAGCCTGGTGATGGTAGTAGGACTCGGCGCCGACGATGCCCGCTACACCAAGCAGGGTAATGGCGACGAGGGATTTTGCCAGTTTTCGTTTGTTCATGATGGCCTCCTGGTCAAGCTAATGGTTTGATTCAGCGAAGCGGTAAATTAAGCACTGCTCCGCACCCTTTACCGGTATCCTGCATACCTCGTGCCACGTTGCGTTATCAATTCAGAATCAACAGTTAGCGATTTGTCACTGCGCCGGCGTTGTCGATGTGGGGAATATTCCCTCGTCACTGGTGATATTTGACCACTGGAAAATGGGGACGAAAGGGTGTCAGAGCACCTTTATTCCTGATATCAGGTGGAAATGTGCACTGACTCATGCTGATAGTATTGAAACAACTGTTTGCATGGATTGCGTTGGACGGAAAACAGGATTGCTGAACAGCAGATGGGTGCTGTGACACCGATTCCGGGACTAATCGGGATGGCCCTTCCCCGAATCGAGTGGGTAGGTTATCGTTGTAGGGCTGAATTCATTCGGCCACCAACCTTGTCATCAGAAGGAATGCGTCCCGGTCTAAATGGAAGTGTTACCCACTCAAGCAGGGGTAGATCCATCGAGATTACCGTCATGGTGCCTGGTGTCATCGTAGAAAAATTCGAACTGTTTCTAGCGCGCATCCTCTGAACCCTGTTGGTACGCTGAACGTCTTGCTGTTGCCGTTCAGAAGGGACTGTGTACATTTCCACAGCCTGTTGCAATATTCCCACACGCTGCCCGCAGTGCGGTGCCTATCCCGCTGATTCAGCAGCTATAGCGTGTCTGGCACGGCATATGCCTTCTCCTGAGTGGATGATCTTTTTTACGGGGGACTACGGCCATGCAGGGTATCTACAGCAAACCACTTGCCGTTGTGGTACCTCAGGCACTTGTGGCTTGCCTGGGTGGTGTCCATGCCCCCTTCACCTGGAGCACAGTCATCTTCATGGTATCGTTTGTGGGACTGGCTGCGAGTCTATATCCTTATCTGGTACCGCCGGAGATGTCGCTTGCCGTTTCGGCTTCATCCAGCGTGACGCTGGTTTTCATGCTGGCAGGCATTGGCATGCTGATACCCGTCATGCTCGTATACAACGGTTTCCAATACCTGGTGTTTCGCGGGAAGCTACCGCGACTGCCTCCGGAATGTGATCCCGTAAGCGGGGATACCGGCCCGGGGGACGCCGTACCTGGCGATCACAAGAATGCCGGCAGGATTCTTGCTGAATCCGGAGGATATTGACGGGTGTCTGAAAAAGCGGTCGATTCCGGCTATCGATACTACGTGTCGTTGTGGCTCCCGGCAGCGGTGCTCGGTGTTTTACTGATGCTTGTGCTGGTTATCCAGCTGGTACTGTCCTGGATGGCTCATGCCCAGCTTGCTCCGGTGAATCGCCATCTCACACAGATTAATCGCCTGCAGAACACCCATCTCGAATTGCAGCGGGAACTCATCGAGGACCTGAGCGACGCCGGGGTTCTTACCGTGGATGAACGCTACCAGCTGCGCGATGAGCTCAAGGCCATCCTGGATATGCAGGCACACCTGGCGAATGATACTCCCGCGATACTTTCCAGCGCCCATGCCGTGCTGGCGAATGAGGATATTCAACCGAGGGAAGCATTGATTCTCGTGCTGCAATATACACGCAAGGCACTCAACCTGGAGGCGGCTGGACACAAGAAGCTGATCGAGGAAATCACCCGCTCAACAGCGCTGGAACTCAAGCTTGGAGCGGTCGCACTGCTTGTGTTTCCGGCTTGTGCGTTCCTGCTGATCTATCTGCTGCGGCGCCGGATCCTGGCACCACTCAAGCATCTGGGCTTTCTCATGACCCTGCTGGCGCGCAAGAACTATTCGCCGGCGCCGGTTGCCATCATCGATCCGATGTTGCGCCCGCTGACGGACAACTACAACACCATGGTGACACGCCTGGCGGAGCTGGAAGAGGAACACGCACGGCGCGAACAGGATCTGGAGATCCAGGTGCAAAGTGCCACGCATGTGCTGCTTGAGCAGCAACGTCGCCTCGCCAACAGCGAGCGGCTGGCTGCCGTTGGCGAGATGATGGCACGCATTGCCCATGAACTGCGCAACCCGCTGGCAGGGGTCAAGCTGGCCTGCACAAACCTGCGCCAGGAACTGACACATCAGCTGGATTCGCCCGAGTACCGGGACCGGATCGATATCATCGCCGGGGAGATCGATCGCATCATTGCACTCCTGAACTCGTTACTCGACCAGTCGCGGCATACACCGGAGATCATGCAGGATGTGTCGATAAAACATGCCGTTTCAGAACTCATTGTCCTGGCGCGTTACCAGATACCGGCACGCATCCGTATCCAGCAGGATATCGCCGATGACATCGTGTGCCGCCTGCCGGACGCCCTGTTCCGTCAGGCATTGCTGAATCTGCTGCTCAATGCCTTTCAGGCACTTGGTGACAACAGCGGCAGTATTATCATCAAGGCGGACCTCGCGGCCGGCAGTCTGCTCCTTAGCGTCTGTGACGATGGGCCCGGTTTCCCTCCGGACCTGCTGGAATCCGGTATCCGGGCTTTCGTCACACACCGTGTCAATGGAACGGGTCTTGGCCTGTCGATGGTGCAGCGGTTCGCCCGCACCATTGGAGGCAGCCTCACGCTTTCGAATCTGGAGCCTCACGGGGCTTGTGTCATACTGGAATTGCCTTGCGGCAGGATTGGACATGTCTGAAACCCTGTTGATCATCGAAGACGAACAGTTGCTCGGCTCCGAGCTGATGCGTCACTTCCGGCACGCTGCATGGGAGGTTGTCTGGGCCAGGACCTTCAAGGATGCCCGAAGTCACCTCTTTGACCGCGAACTCGACCCGCTGGTCGTGCTCTCGGATATTAACCTGTCGGATGGCAACGGGCTGGACCTGCTGGAGGAGGTCCGCCGGCAAGGTGGCCGCGGCGAGTGGGTGTTACTCACCGGCTACGGTGAAGTACCGGATTCCGTGCGTGCCATGCGACTGGGGGCATTTGATTTTCTCACCAAGCCCTGCGAACAGGATCATCTTGATCTGGTGATCAATGGCGCGGCACGTGGTGCGCGTGCCCAGCGCCGTCTGCAGGACGAAAGCGAGAACCGTGCACGGCGCTACCTGCCGGATTCATTTGCCGGCCGCAGCGGTCCGACGCGCGATGTGCGTGAGCTGCTGGCAAAGCTCACGCAGGTGCCCTTCAGTACCCTGATCATTACGGGAGAAACCGGGACCGGCAAGGGCCTGGCGGCGCGAATCGTCCATCATGGAGGACCCCGTGCGGCGGGACCGCTGGTCGAAATCAATTGCGCGGCCCTGCCGCACGAACTGCTGGAGTCCGAACTCTTCGGTCACGAAGCCGGAGCCTTCACAGGTGCCCGGGAACGTCGCCGGGGTCTGCTCGAGCAGGCGCATGGCGGAACGATATTTCTCGATGAGATCAGCGAAATGCCGGTCGATTTGCAGGCCAAGCTGCTCAAGGTCATCGAAGACCGCAGTCTGCGGCGGCTCGGCGGCGTGCGGGAAATACGGGTCGATGTGCAGGTGCTGGCTGCGACCAACCAGAACCTCGAGGAACAGGTTCGTAAAAGCAGCTTTCGGACCGATCTCTACCACCGGCTCAGCGTCTTCAAGCTGGAATTGCCGCCCTTGCGGGAAAGAATTGCCGACATCAGGGACCTGGTGCCGTTGTTCGTCGCCGAATACAACGCGATTGCCGGCAAGAGGGTCAGCGAGGTACCGGACCAGGTCTGGGCGAAGCTGGAAAGCTACCACTGGCCTGGTAACGTGCGCGAATTGCGCAATGTGGTCGAACGCTGCGTGCTGTTTGCAACCGACCAGCGATTCCCGGTTGACTGGCTGCAGCTTGGATCGGTGGCTCCGGCAGCGGGGGCGGAAGAGGGCGGCACTGTCGAGGAGGATCGGCTGTGTCTGCCACTGGATGGTTCCATGGGACTGGATGACATGGTCGGAAGAATCATCGAGGTCATGCTGCAGCTCAATGGAAACAATGTTGCGGAGACATCCCGGGTGCTCAAGACCACGCGGGAAAAGGTGCGCTATCGAATCGAGAAGTACAACATCAGGAAGTCCGACTGAACCTGTCAGAAAGGCGCTTCGACACAGGGAGGTATCATCATCACCACACCGCCGGTGTGGCGATTCTGGTGGTCCCAGGTTTGCTCAACTACATTGTTGCGATCTACCTGATTCTGATCGGCATTATCGGACTCGCGGCCCGGCTCTGAGCGGTCTATGCAGGCGTGGTTCGGGCGAGATCGATTCCGTAGCGCACACAACCACCTGGCAGCCCCGCTGTGTGAAGGCAGTATCGTTTCACTAGCAACGCGCAGGCGTAACCATCTACAGCTACCCTGCCGGAAATGGCCCTGCCACGTCGGCGTTGTGCCGGGTGCGGATTATTTTCCACAGACCGGGCAATATTCCCCTGCATGGCAGCATCATTGCGCTGTTCGCGCAGCTATTCTCCTTCTAAAACAGTCTTTTTATGGTTGGCACTATTGCTGCATTGAGAAGGGACAGGATCTGCACTGGCAGAGTCCGATGTACAAGAGGAGATCAAGTCATGCACACATTACCCGAACTTCCCTACCGTCCGGACGCACTGGAACCGCATATTTCGCAGGAAACGCTGGACTACCACCATGGCAGGCATCATCGCGCCTATGTCGACAAGCTGAACGAGCTGGTCAAAGGCACAGACTTCGAACACATGTCACTGGAAGCGGTTGTCCGTGCCAGCCGCGCAGCACCTGGTCACGCCGGCCCTCTCTTCAACAACGCGGCACAGGCCTGGAACCATGCATTCTACTGGCAATGCCTGACACCACAGGCGACGGCACCGGACCCGCAGCTGCGGGAGGCGCTTCACAGTCGTTTTGGCTCGGTGGATGAATTCCGGCTGCAGTTTACCCGTGCTGCAGTCAATACCTTCGGCTCCGGCTGGGCCTGGCTCGTGGCAGGCTATAACGGAGAACTGGAAATCATCGCGACAAGTAATGCAGACACGCCGCTGGCGGAAGGGCGGGTACCGCTGCTGACGTGTGATGTGTGGGAACACGCCTACTACATCGACTACCGCAATGCACGCGCCGAGTACCTGGCAGCCTTCTGGAAGGTCGTCAACTGGGATTTCGTGGCTGCCAACTTCAGGCATGTGGATGAGACAGCGAACGCCGCCTGACGGCAAGCAAAGGATTAATACCATGAAAAATGATCTTTTATACCCCCTGTATGCTGCACTGCTGGGCCTGGGTCTTGCTGTAGCGGCTCCGATAATGGCCGATGATTCGGCGCTACCATCCGAACCGCAGGCGAAATCAGGTGCAACCGAATCAGTGCAACCACAGATAGAGGAAGAGTCAGTAGACAAGGCCGCTGAAAAGCGCAGGAAAATTATCGCCGAGGCAACAGCTGCGGTGGCCCAGACCAAAACAGCCTTGAAGGCACTCGAGGACAAAAAGACCGATGAGGCACTGCAGGCGCTGGAGGTGGCGACCGGCAAGCTGGAACTGATCCTTGCGCGTGATCCCAAACTGGCGCTGGCGCCTGTGGATGTTGACGTGGAGACGTACGATCTGTTGGCAAGCCTTGACACGATCAAGGCGGTCATCAAGGAAGCAGAGGATTACCTGGAAGAGGGTGAAATTCAAATGGCGCGGCCACTGGTGGCGAATCTGTCCAGCGAGATCGTGATCCAGACCACGAGTATCCCGCTGGGGACCTACCCGGCCGCCATCAAGGCCATTACACCGCTGATCGACGAAGGCAGGATCGATGAAGCCCAAACCGGTCTGCAGGCGGCACTGAATACCCTGGTGGTCACCGAAGACATCATTCCTCTGCCGATGCTTCGGGCCGAGCAGTTACTCAAGAATGCCGAGGCCCTGGCGGAGAATGAAGAGCGTACCAACAAGGACAAGGAAGCACTGGCGGATCTGCTCAAGGAAGCGCGGACGCAGTTAAAGATGGCGGAGTTGCTTGGCTATGGCGAGAAAAAATCGTTTAAGCCAATGTACGAACAGCTCGATCAGATCGAGTCCAGGACCTCCGGTGGCAAGAGTGGCAAGGGCTGGTTTGACAAGATCAGGGACCAGATGGCAGAGATATTCTGAATCGAGAGTAACAGGTCAGCGGGACGATATTGGAAACCGTCCCGCTGACCTGAATACGACATGATTCACCGATAATGTTGTTCCGAACAAACCTGATGAAGGGGGCAGACCAGGTTTACACTAATGGGGCACATATGGTGCAGGAGAGCAAATGGATATCCAGCATACCCGTACCATATTTATGCTGCGATACCTGATCAACTGAATGATGTTCCGTTGCAAAAAGATTCTAGCGAGTATGCAAATCAACGGTCGTCCTTTTTGTCGCAGCCGGTTAACAGCGTTAAGGCAATGACGCTGTAGAGTGCGCCGATGAAAAACAGGTGGCCTGCTCACTCGTTTATTCTCCAGCTTCGCCTGCCTTGGTAACAGGCTCAGGTCATTCCTGACCCGGCCACCCAACAACAATCAGGAAGCACAAAAGCCAGGCTTCTCATCCGGGGATTCAGGTTATGTTTATTTTCTGGCCATCATCCATTCAGTCGATTACGTGCAAATTACGTCGCCAAAAAGGAGTTGCAAACCTCGTTGCATGTATAACGTGTGAATGATCGTATATGGAATGCGTGGTGACACCGGTCATTCCGCTTCTATTATTAGGTGGGCAGGTCAAGATGTTTTATGCTTATGGCTTGTGCTTCGGGCTCCGGGATTGAAACATGGCGATTTGCAAAGCGAGTACCCTTTTTTTCTCCCGTTTTGCGTGCTGCCAGGTATGGGTCTTGCTGCTGTTGGGATTGCTGATCCCGGCGCAGGCAGCGGAGGCACTGAAAACAGACGTTCTGCCACAGGCGCAGGACACTCTCGAACGGCTCGAACAACAGCTCGCTACTGCCCGGACAGCGACCGCGCAGGAACTTAAATCGATCAAGAAAGAAATCGCCACGGTGCGTTCCAGTGCGCAGGACTGCGTGCAACAGGCGCAACCAGAGATCGAATTGCTCGATAGTCAACTTGCCATCCTGCAACCCGAACCCCCCAAAGACACGCAGGCGAAAACGGCAGAAGAGACCCAGCCCGCAGAACAACCGGATGCGCCGGTTTCTCCCGCCATCGCCCGGCAACTGCAGGACCTGCAAAGCAGGAAAGCGAGCCTGGAAGGACGAATCGCCACCTGCAAACTGATGCTGCTGAGCAGTAACGATCTGAACTCAAAGGTAGACGATTATTTGCACAGCCTGCAGACCCGGCAACTGCTGGCCCGTGGCCCGACTTTGGTCAGTGTGTTGCAGGCAAATCTGGATGAGCGGGAACGCTGGCTGGACCTTACCAGTCAGCTGACTGTGACATCCACGGGTTGGGAAGCGATACGTCCGATTCATCTGGCCGGTGCCGCGGCCGTTGGTCTGCTGGGTTTCATCCTGGGCCGCATTGTGCCGCGCCGACTTCGGGCCCGGGCGGCTCGCATGAAGATCGGGGAAGAGGAAGTCTCCGCCGGCCTGGTACAGGCGGTCATGGCCTGTGGCGCCAGCTACGCACCGATTCTGCTTGCCCTGGGGGGTAGCATCGCTTATCTAACCCTCGTCCCGCGCACGGGTGGTGATCTGCCGTTTGTCCTCACTCTGATGTACGGCCTGCTGGCATACTTTGCCATCGCAGCCGGTATCAGGACCCTGCTCAACCCCTGCCCACCTGCGACCCATTATCTACCGTTGCCGGAAACCGTCGCGATTCCGCTCAGCCGGCGCAGCCGCGTACTCGCCCTGATCGTGCTGTTCAGGTGGCTTATGCTGGAACTCCACGCGGACGGCTTGCTTGATGAAACCATGTTCGCACTGACCCGGCAAATTGTCAGCTGGGCCTTCATCCTGAATGCCATCTGGGTCGTCTGGCTGCTGCGCCGGCTCGAGGGCTGGCGGGATAAGTGGACGCTCCTGCTGCTGATCAGCCTGGGGCTGGTCGGCGGCGGGGTCGCTGCCGGGATCGGCTACTTGAATCTCGGTACGCTGGTGATCGTTGGCATTGCCTACACCCTGGCGTTGCTTGGTCTCGCGCTGGTGTTGAGTCAGTTTTTCTCGGACCTGTTCGATGGTCTTGATGAGGGGCGCTATCGCTGGCAAAAAGCAGTGCGTCGGTCCATCGGTCTCAAAGACGGGGACTACGTGCCCGGCCTGGGCTGGCTGCGGCTGGTCGTCAACCTTGCGCTGTGGACGTGCGCCGCCCTGCTGGTGCTGCGCGTCTGGGATCCCGATGAGGAGATCACCGCCGATATCCTGCTGTATTTCACGGAGGGCTTCCAGGTCGCTGGCGTGACCATCGTCCCCACTCAACTGCTTTGGGCCATCCTGGTCTTCGCCGTATTGCTGACGTTGACCGGCTGGCTCAAGGGCAGACTGAATACGAAATGGCTGATCAAGACGCGCATGGAACCCAGCGCGCGGGACGCGCTGGTCACGACCTTCGGATATGTCGGCGTGGCCATTGCGATCATGGTAGCGCTATCGTTCGCCGGAATTAAATTTGCCAGTCTTGCGATCATCGCCGGGGCGCTGTCGGTCGGCATCGGTTTCGGCCTGCAAAACATCGTCAATAACTTCGTATCCGGCATAATCATGCTGGTTGAGCGACCGGTGAGAAACGGTGACTGGATCGTCGTCGGGAACACCGAGGGCTACGTCCAGCGCATCAGCATCCGCACGACGACCATACGAACCTTTGACCGGGCCGATGTCATCGTTCCCAACTCGGACCTGATATCCGGCCAGGTGACCAACTGGACACTGGGAAATACCTGGGGACGACTCAAGCTGTCAATCGGTGTCGCCTACGGCAGTGATGTCGAGACCGTCATTGAAACCCTGCTTGAGGTGGCGAACAACAACACGGAGGTCATCAAGGGCAATCCCAAGTTGCCGGATCCTTGCGCCCTGTTTCTGGATTTCGGTGACAGTTCACTCGACTTCGAGTTGCGTGTCATCATCCGCGATATCAACCGGCGCCGGTACGTGACCAGTGACATTAATCGGGCCATCAATGCCGCGTTCAACAAAAAGGGAATCGAGATTCCCTTTCCGCAGCGCGATGTCCATTTTCGCGGACCCCTGCAAATCGAACGTAATTCGAGGGTGCCGCCCGAAGCACCCGATGACGGGGTTTCGCCGCAGTCATAGCCCGTCCCGGTAGCAAGCCTCTCCTGGATGAAGTACACAGCACCTCCCCGGTATCGGCTGGCAGTGTCACCTCAACCGGTAACGGACTGCACGGAAACGGGATCTTCAAGGACTTCAAGGAGGTGTTTCACCGTCCGGGTTCGTGTGTTGTGCATGCCACCGGGCTGGTTTGAAATCGACGCTTGCAGCGGATACATCATTCTATCATTCCATTATAATGCCGGCACAGCAAAGCTACCTGTAACAACAGACATTGCTTCAATGGCGCTCCTGGAGAAGTGCGTATGCAACCGAATCAGAATCTGATCCAGACCGGTCGAAACCTGATGACCATTTGTATGCTTGGCTGCCTGCTGACTGGCTGCGCGACGGTTGGACCCAACGCCATCAGCAACGGGCGGCGCGATTATAACGAGGCCATTACCAGGACGGACAATGAACAGTTGCTGATGAGTGTCATCCACAACCGCTATCAGGAAAGGGGCAGTCTGCTTGCCGTGGCGAGTGTTACCGCCAATGTCAGAATCTCCGCCAGCACAGGCGTAGAGCTAGGGTTTGGCGCCCGGGAGAATTATAGCGGGAATCTGAAACCGTTTCGCGCCGGTGCCGTGTATGAAGAGAATCCAACCATTTCCTATGTACCGGTTCAGGGCGAAAAATATGCCAGGCAGATGTTTTCCCCGTTACCGGCAGCTGTATTGGCTCAAATGGCAGGTGCGCTGTTTAATCCGGACAACATTTACACAACCCTTGTATCGAACGTGAATGGTATCTCTAATCCAGACTTTTTGTTCACCCCTGATGGCGCCGATCCACGCTTTGAACGCTTCGTTGCGATTATGACACTACTGACGCGGGCACAGCATCTATTCTGGATGGAGGATCCAAAGCAAGCTGGTCGCCTTTCAATTGTCATCGATCGCTATGCGCCAACCTATACGGCCGAGGTCCGCGAACTGCTGGAGTTACTGGGGTTGCCTGCGCCGAAAGAGCCATCTGCACAGGTGATTCTGCAGGTTTACAACTCGCTTGATGCACACGAAATAGGTGGTATTGGAGTGATCACGCGCTCGGTATTTGATCTGATACAAATCCTGTCAGCTGCAATTGAGGTGCCTGAAGAGGATCAACGTAACGGTGTTGCAGAAAAATATCCCCCACCGGGTCTGTCCGGTAAAGAACTGCGGATTCATCGCAGCAAGTCCAGACCGCAACATGCGACGGTGGCTGTAG
>Ga0210074_1000667_pt1 | contig 11629 bp, 11 predicted proteins | sample China_Galinas_Co_FD_184860 | JGI IMG/M metagenome (GOLD analysis project Ga0210074, IMG submission 184860) | Wetland microbial communities from San Francisco Bay, California, USA, that impact long-term carbon sequestration -... | ecosystem: Environmental > Aquatic > Marine > Wetlands ... | reverse complement strand
TTTCGGCCAGCTGGCAACAACGGCTGGTCGCCATCGTGTTGGGTTTCCTGGCAATACAGGTAGCCAACCTGGCTCGAATCATTAGTCTTTTCTACCTGATGCAGTGGAATCAAGATGTTTTCAACTGGGTTCACCTCTATCTGTGGCCGATCCTCATAATGCTGGACGTCCTGTTCGTGTTCATGGTGTTTGTTCGCTTCATTTCCGCACGCACGACCAACGGTGAAGTCCTTACATGAGCGCATCTGGGGTTTCTTCGAACGACGCCATAAAAGCACCAAAGCTTTACACGTTTGTCGGCAAATTGTTCATCTGGCTGATTGTCTGGTTCATGTTTTGGTATTTCGTGAGTTCCGTATTGGCTGCACCGGCAGTATGGCTCTGCGAAGCCATACTGACGTTCTCTTTACCCGATTTTGTGTACGAATTTAGCCTGATTGGGTCACAGGCTGTGCTGGTGTCCAACTTCGGGGAGCTTAATGGTGAGATAGTCTCTGCTCGCGTGGCGGGCGATCACCTTGCATTTCTACTCAATACTCAAATCCTCACCTACTCATTACCTTTTTATGCGGCCTTACATTTTGCCACCAATAAGAATATCAAGGGCATTGGATTCATCTGGGGTCTCTGCGCTCTTTATCTATTGTTAGTTATAGGCATGATCAGTATATGTTTAAAGAACCTGATGGTAGGGCTCGGCCCGATGTTCGTGGATGGCCTTAGCGTAACCGGTTCAGTCATTGGTGTGATGTCCCAGTTCAGCGTTTTGATAATACCCACACTTGCGCCATTGCTGATCTGGGCATGGCAATCCAGAAACAGCTCCTATCTCCGGCAGTTGTTGGCACAAAAATAGCGGTTTACCAGGGTATAGCGACTAATGGCGGCCCGGCACTCCCAAAATCCGTAATTTGTTAAGCAAACCAATCTTTATGTCAAAGGTACTTGACATATCTTGATCTCGTGTTTAAACTATTTAGGTAAAGTATACTTGACAATATGACAAAGGAACTACACTAATGAGTAAACTAACAGACGCCATCTTCTGTAAAAATCTGCCAGTTCGTGATTTGAAAAACGCAAACCGCGTTAATCTCTGGGCAATTGCCTGGGCCGCCAGTCTGGCCATCATTTCCTTTATCTCAAGATACGACTGGTATTCTGCCACTTTGCCAATAGCCCTGGCATTTGTTTTCAGCAGCGGAATCGGTGTTGGAATGTTCCTGGCCTACAAGCGATTTCTGAAAGAACTCGATGAGTTGGAACGGAAGATCCAGCTTGATGCGTTGGCCTCATCCGTTGGTGTAACCCTGGTGGTGTTCGGCGGCTATTCCATACTCGATAAAGCGGGATTGGCCCCTGAACTGCAAGCCTCGAGCCTCATTGTGTTGATGGCGTTAACTTACATGGCCGGAATTATTGTCGGAAGAATCCGCTACCAATGAAAAACCGCCTGAAAGTACTGCGTGCAGAACGGGACTGGACCCAGGCCAGGCTGGCCAGTGAACTGGAGGTCTCAAGGCAGACAGTCAATGCGATTGAGAAAGAAAAATTCGATCCGAGTTTACCGCTTGCATTTAAAATCTCCCGGCTGTTTGAAATGCCGATAGAGGAGATTTTTTCGGAATGAAGAAGTCCGGAGAAAATGGGACCCGGGGCCTTTTCCGGGTCCCTTTTCCGCAGCGGTAAATTACCCCTTGCATCCCTCCGGCAACAGCGAGACATCGACGCCATTGGCGCCACAACTCCACTCAACCGAAGCATTGGAGGTGTTTGCCAGATCGCCCGCGACGTAAATATACTGGTCCCCACCGCCGGTGTTCTCGACAACATCCTTCTTCAAGTAAACTTTCACGACAATCGCGTGATCGTCAGCCTCGGGCTGCACCTCCATGAAGCTCACGAACTCAGGCTCGGACAACGTGGTCGTCGCCAGGGGCTCCGCTTCCCGGGTCGTCCGCGGAAAGCGTCCGTTCACCATGTAGTATTGCGAAATTTTTCGCTTTGACTCACCGGCCAGGTTGAACGCCTCGGTCAACTTCGCCTTGACCATGTAAGATTCGTACTTGGGCACCGCGACGACCGAAATCGCTCCAATCACCACAATGACCATCAACAACTGGAAACCACCAAATCCGAATTGACGATATTTCATTTTTGTTTCCCCCTGAAAATTTTGAGTGCGTAGCTGCTTCTCAAGCAAACAACGTGCCAAATCCGGTTCAAAGGGATACCGGTGACTTTTTCAGCACGGAAAGCCCTGCGTTTGACGGTTTTCCTGTCACATCATGTCAATACCTGACAATATTTCGGGAGTAAATGGGCACCTCACACCAATTCCGGGATGGAAACCCGTGCCCACCTGGCGTGCCTGGATAATTGAAAAACAGGTTGGTCTATAATCTTTGATCTCCCGTAGGATACGCTTTCAGTTGGCCATGACCCGAATTGCAAGATGCCTCTCACGACGTTGAATCAACCGGCCTCACACGCTTTCATCTACGTAGCGCGACATGCTGCGTGCAGGTCGAGCATCCCGGCATGAAAAAACGAATTCACCCCGGGAAAGGTACCCATCAAGTTCTTTCAAAATCCGCTGCGCTGCAGATTTTCAAGCATGCGACACACCTGCGGGAAATTGGCCAGTTTGAAGAGGCGCTGATGCTGGCGCGTAAGTTACCCGATTCACCCACGAGGGCCAGGTTGTTGGTGGATATTCTATTGGCCAGTGGAACAAACAAAGATCTTTTGCAAGCAGACCATATGGCCAGGCATTGGCTCAAAAGACAGACAAAAAATCCTGAGCCGGTTGAAAAACTGATCGAGATACAGATAGTGCGCCGCGAATTCAGGATGGCTTTGAAAACCTGTGACATCCTTCAACGAAGGCTACCGGACAAGGGTGCTGCGGACTACTACAGGGCTGTTATCCATCAATTGGATGGCCGACTTGAACAGGCGCTGCCCCTGTATTTGAAATCCGTCAAAACTGACAACGCGCTCAAAAGCGATGGTTCAATGACAGCCGCTGCAGCGCTGGATGTCCGCGCGACCATGATACTGTGCGAAACCGCATTTGGCCGGTTTGCAAGCTCTAGAAAGGAGGATAAATACCTTTTACTGGACAGTCCTGGCGAGTTGGAGCTATTACGGAATCGCCTTTTAGCTTGGGAAAAGTCCGGTGCAGACGAGTGCCGGGAAGCCCCGGAATGGGAGAAATTGCAGGCTGCAGATGCCTGGTACAACCTGGGCAGCACGGTCATCGGGAGCTATTCCAGTGCTAAAGATGCCATCGCATGCCTGGACAATGCGATACGTTTGAATCCCGATCATATCGACGCTCGAGTCAATCGGTTATATGCCCTTAACTATGCTTGCGGTCTGAGCGAAACAGAAATTATGGCCGACCACATATTTCAGGGAGCCTGGCTGGATGCCGGACACGGCCTGACGGCTTCGCCTGATGGCGGAGAGTCTCAGAAGACACAGCGCGACGGCGCAGAGCGAATCAAAATAGCCTATTTGTCTTCGGACTTTTATTCGCACTCCGTAGCCTATTTCATCGCTCCGGTAGTCAGCAACCACGACAGGAAGCAGTTCGCGGTGCATCTTATTCACACCGGCAAGCAGCGTGATCAGGTTACCGAGAGGTTCAAAAGTGAGGCGGAATATTTTCATCCGGTAGCGGAATTGAACAACAATCAATTACGTCACTTTATCATGCAGCAAGGCATCGATATCCTGATTGACCTGAACGGCATGACCGCAAATCATCGCCTGCCCGTATTTGCTGCCCGTTCCGCCCCCGTGCAGGTATCCTGGCTGGGCTATCCAAACACGACAGGTTTGACCCATATGGATTATCGTATAGTCGATGCGATTACCGATCCGCCGGATTACGCCCAGTCTCTGGCCACTGAAAAACTGGTTTACATGCCTGATACTTTTTCGGTTTATGAACCGTTGGAACAACTGCCGCCAGTCAGTAATCTGCCTTGTCTTGAGACAGGTATGGTTACATTCGGTTGTTTTAACCACATGGCCAAAATCAATGATGAACTGGTACATGCATGGGCAAAAATACTCACAACGGTGCAAAGATCCAGGATACTGCTAAAAAACAAGGCCTTGACCTACCCTGAGCAGCAGCGCCGTATTACCGAAGCTTTCCTTGCGTTGGGAATAGATTCGAATCGACTGACCCTGATGGGCACTACTGCAAGCAAAATAGACCACTTGGCCTGCTATCACCAGGTAGACATCAGCCTTGATTGTTTTCCTTACAACGGAACGACCACAAACTGTGAAGGCCTGATGATGGGGGTTCCCATCGTGAGTCTTGCCGGAAAGGGTCACCGCTCGCGAGTCACCGCGACCCAATTGCACGCCGTAGGATTGGACCGGTTGGTGGCACATGACTGGGATGAATATGTGGATATCGCCGTGAGACTGGCCTCCGACGAGTCAGGATTACAGCAGATCAGAACCAACCTGCGCAGTACGCTGCTCAATTCTTCGCTTTGCGATGCCGCGAACTTTACCCGGGAACTGGAAACCAGATTCAAAGCAATGGTTTCAGCCAGAAATTCCGAAAAAGCCCTGGAACTGGACGGCTGAAGATCGCAGCGGACAACAAGTGCAAGGCCTGCGCCAGCTGCGCTCCTCCATGCCCGGCAGGGCAAATGATTTCACCTTCCGTTCAGGCAACTTCAAACAGTGATGCAGCGCCCTGGCCGCCGCCGATGCACATGGTGCAGACCACGTACCTAACGCCCCGGCGCTTACCCTCGATCAGGGCATGTCCAACCATCCGGGCTCCCGACATTCCATAGGGATGGCCGATGGAAATCGCGCCGCCGTTGACGTTCAGGATTTCGTTGGGGATACCCAGGCGGTCGCGGCAGTAGACCACCTGCACGGCGAATGCTTCGTTGAGTTCCCACAGGCCGATGTCATCCATCTTGAGCCCATTGCGCTCCAGCAGCCTGGGAACGGCGAACACCGGCCCGATACCCATTTCATCCGGTTCACAGCCGGCAACAGCGGTACCACGGTAAAACCCCAGCGGTTGCAGACCGCGTTTTTCCGCCAGGCTGGCTTCCATCACGACTGCCGCGGACGCGCCATCGGATAACTGGCTGGCATTTCCCGCGGTGATGAAGCCATTTTCACGCACGGTTTTCAGGTTCGAAAGCCCTTCGAGTGTCGTATCGGGGCGGTTTCCCTCGTCCTTTTCCAGGACCGTTTCGTGAAAACTGATTTCCTTCGTTTCCCGATCCATCACGCCCATCAGGGACGGAAACGGGACGATTTCATCATCCAGTTTGCCTGCGGCCTGCGCCGCGGCGGTGCGCTGCTGGCTTTGCAGGGCGTATTCGTCCTGTGCCTCCCGGCTGACGCCATATCGGCGCGCGACGACTTCAGCCGTATCCAGCATTGGCATGTAGATGTTCTCATGCAGGGCCAACAGGCCCGGATCCCTGGATCGGTATGTGTTCATGTGTTCATTCTGCACGATGCTTATCGAATCCTGGCCACCGCCGACCATGATATCCACGCCATCAGACATGATGGTTTTCGCGGCGGCCGCGATGGCCATCATTCCGGAAGAACACTGTCGGTCGACCGTCATGCCGCCGACCGTGACCGGCAGCCCCCCGGCCAGGGCGGCCAACCGGGCGATATTGGGCGCCTGTGAACCCTGGGGCAGGGCACATCCCCAGTTCACGTCTTCCACTTCGGCCGGGTCAAGACCGGCGCGTAAAATGGCTTGTCGAATGGCGTGACCGCCAAGGGTCGGGCCATCGGTATTGTTGAACGCTCCACGATAAGCCCGGCCGATCGGCGTACGGGCGGTTGAGACAATGACGACTTCTCGCATGATTTACTCCTGTAAAACTCTGATCAATAGCCCCGCTGACGGGCAAAACGGTCCAGGTGAAAATACCTGTCCCCATAAATGGATTCCAGTATCCGGCAGCGCTTTAAAAAGAATCCGATATCGAACTCGTCGGTCATGCCGATTCCACCGTGCATCTGGATGCCCTCGGTGGCCGCCGTGTGCGCCGTTTCAATGAGTTTCGCCTTGGTCATGCTGGCGAGCTGGGGCTCTATCCCGCCGTCCTCATCCAGGGTCTGAAGGGCTTTGAGCACCAGTGATTTGCACATTTCCATTTCGCCAAACAACTTGGCCGCCCGGTGCTGCAGTGCCTGGAAACTGCCAATCGGAACGCCAAATTGCTTACGCTCCTTGAGGTATGCAAGGGTCCGTTCAAAAACTTCCTGGGCCAGTCCCAGCAATTCCGCCGAAGCGCCGACCCGGGCTGCGTCCAGGACTTGGTCCAGCACGGGCTGGCCACCATGCAATTCCCCCAGCAGGCTATCGGCCGGCAATAAAACCCGGTCGAACCTGACATTGGCTGCCGCGTGTGTATCCAGAACCGGGTAGCGTTCGACCGCGACACCCTTGGCAGAGGCCGGCACCAGGAACAGGGAAACACCTGAACCGGTCCATGCACTGACAATTAAAGTATCCGCAACGTGGCCGTCGAGGACCGCTGTTTTGCGACCGTTGAGCAGGAAACCGTCATCCAGCACCTCGGCCGTGGTTTCAACCCGGTCCGGCTGATGGATTGAATTCTCGTCGCAAGCCAGGGCCAGCAAAACTTCGCCGGCGGCAACGCTGGGTAAAATGGCAGCGCATTGATCGCCGGTTCCGGCAACGGTCAAAGCCGTCACGCCGGCCAGGGCGGTCGCCAGCAGCGGGCTGGGTGTGAGTGTCCGCCCGGTTTCCTCGAGCAAGATGCCGATGCCCGTATAGCCGTATCCCAATCCCCCGTGCGCTTCGGGAACGAGGATTGCCGTCCAGCCCATGCCGGCCATTTCAGCCCAGAGTTCACGGGAGAAGCCGTCCCTGCTTCCGCTGTCGCGCAATTCCCTGAGGTGGCTCACCGGGGCGCGCCCCTGCAGAAAATCGCGGGCCGCATCTTTCAGCATTACCTGTTCTTCATTGAGTACCAGTGCCATTTTCGTTCCTCGTCAGCCGGGTAAGCCAAGAATGTGCTTGGCCACGATGTTCAGTTGAATTTCCGAGGTGCCGCCTTCGATCGAGTTGCCCTTGGTGCGCAGCCAGGACCTCGGCAGATCGCCGCCATGGCTTTCGCCTCCTTCCCACACCAGGGCGTTAAGACCCCCGATGCTCATCAACAACTCGTAACGGCGCATATTGAGCTCGGTGCCGTAATATTTGAACATGGAAGAAGCCGCGCCCAGGCTGACCCCGGCTTTGACCTCGTCGCGGGCCCGTTCAATGGTGTATTCCAGGCAGCGGGCATCAATGTCAAAGCGGGCTATGTCTGTCCGTAACATGCTGTTGCGCAGCATGCCGTTTTCCGTTCCCAGGGTGCGAATGGCTATCTCGCAGACCGGGGTGCTTCCGGCGGCGGAGACCCCGGTTCCGCCAATCATTTCGCGTTCGTGGGTGAGCAGATACTTGGCCACGGTCCAGCCCTGGTTCAATTCACCGACCACCTGGTCTTTTTCCACCCGCACGTTTTCAAAAAACGTTTCGGTGAACGGGGACTTGCCGCTGATCAGCTTGATTGGGCGGGTAGAAACGCCAGGAGTCGCCATGTCAAAAAGGACGAAACTGATGCCTTCGTGCTTCTTCGCCTGCGTGTCAGTGCGCACCAGGCAGAACATCCAGTCGCCGAGATCACCGTATGACGTCCAGACCTTGGAGCCGTTCAACAGGAAATGGTCGCCCATGTCCTCGGCCCGGGCCTGGAGACTGGCCAGGTCGGACCCCGCGTTAGGCTCGCTGTAGCCCTGGGCCCAGCGGATTTCGCCGCGCACAATGGGCGGCAGGTGCTGTCGTTTGAGTTCCTCGGAACCGAACTTCAGCAAGGCCGGACCCAGCATGGAAACTCCGAAGCTGTATAGCGGAGGACGGGCCTGAATCCGGTTCAGCTCCTCCTTCAGCACCTTGGTTTGAACGCGGCCCAGGCCGCCGCCGCCATACTCTTTCGGCCAGGAGGGTACCGTCCAGCCTTTCGCGGCCATGCGTTCCAGCCACAGGCGCTGGTCCTCGCTCTGGAAGGTGAAATTGCGGCCTCCCCAACAGACATCGGCATCTGAGCGAATGGGGTGCCGCATGGATTCGGGGCAATTGGTCTCCAGCCAGTCGCGGACTTCCTGCCGGAACGATTCCGGGTTTGTCATGGTTGTTTCCTCCAGATTCAAAGGGTCTGTCATACCGTCATGCCGCCGTCCACCACCAGGATCTCCCCGGTGGTGAAACTGCTGGCGTCGGAAACCAGGTAGAGCACAGCGCCCGCCATTTCCCCCGGTTCGGCATGCCGCTTCAGCGGGATATTCGACACCGCGTACTTGTATATTTTCTCGTTGTCGAACAGGGCGCCGGCAAACTTCGTCTTGGTCAGCCCCGGCAACAGCGCGTTACAACGGATGTTGAACTGCGCGCACTCCTTGGCAAAGGCCCGCGTCATGTTGACGACTGCGGCCTTGGTGATGGAGTAAATGCCCTGCATCTGCACGGGCTTGAGCGCATTGATCGAAGCGGTATTGACGATGCAACCACCGCCGTTCTCACGCATCAGCTTGCCTGCCTCTACCGACATGAAAAAATAGCCACGAATATTGACGTCCACGGTTTTCTGGAAAGCCGCCACGTCGGTATCCAGGATGTGTCCAAAAAACGGGTTGGTGGCAGCGTTATTGACCAGGATGTCGAGCTTGCCGTGCCGTTCGCGGATTTTGCCGAAAATATCGGTTATCTGCTGCAATTCGCCAATGTGGCAGGCCATGGCCTCGGCGCTCCCGCCTGCCTCCCGAATCGCCTGGGCCACCTGTTCGCAATCTTCCTGCCGGCGGCTGGAAATGATGACATGGGCGCCCTGTTCGGCCAGCAATTCAGCGATGGCCTGGCCAATGCCGCGGCTCGCGCCGGTCACCAGCGCCGTTTTTCCGTTCAGATCAAAAAGTTTTGTCGCCAATTTGGTATCTCCGTATCAATGGGGTCAGAGCCCTTTTTGCTCGCTGATAACCGCCAACGCCTGGCGGGCCAGCGGCTCTACCCACTGTCCCATCGACGCCGCCTTTTCATTCGATGCATTGCCAACCACCGCCCTTTTTGCAACGCCCTGGACGATGGCCGCCAGGCGGAAAAAGCTGAACGCCAGGTAAAACGCCCAGTTGTCAATGCCATCGATGTTCATCCGCCGGCAGTATTCGGCCACGTATTCCCGCTCGGTCGGAATGCCCAGTTGACCGCGGTCGGCGCCTTCCAGGCCGGACATGCCCTGCTCCCGGTAGGGCATCCGCATTTGCATGCACTGGTATGCCAGGTCTGCATACGGGTGGCCCAGCGTGGACAATTCCCAGTCCAGCACCGCTATGATCTCCGGCCTGTCACGATGAAAAACGAGGTTGTCCAGGCGATAGTCACCATGCACCAGCGCCACCCGGCCGTCGTCCGCCGGCTGGTTTTCCTCCAGCCATGCCATCAGGCTCTCCATCGCGGAAATGTGCTGCAGCTCGGACGCACGGTACTGGCTGGCCCAGCGGGTGAGCTGGCGGGCGAAATAATTTCCCGGCTTGCCGTAATCGGATAAACCCGCGGCCTCGGGGTCAACCCTATGCAGTTCGCAGAGGACCCGATTCATCTCGGCATAAAGGGCTCCACGCTCCAACGGGTCGTCCAACTCAGGCAGAGCGGCTTTCCAGAAGATCCGGCCGTCGCAAAAATCCATGATGTAAAACAGCGACCCGATGATCGCCGGGTCCTCGCACAGGTGATGGACCCGGGCCACGGGCACTTTGCTCCCCTGCAGAGCCTGCTGCACGCGGAACTCCCGGTCCACGGCGTGGGCGGATTTCAGCAGCTTGCCGGGAGGCTGGCGGCGCAGCACGTATTGCCCGGATGCCGCGGTCAGTTTGAAGGTGGGATTGGATTGTCCCCCGGCAAACTTTTCCATGCGGGCCGGGCCACGGAACCCGGCGACATTCTGTTCCAGGTAGGACAACAGGGCGGGGCTGATCGCCTCCTCGCGGTTGCTTACCGCCACAGGCTCAGACCCCTGCTTCCCGGCGCCGCGCCAGGTCACGTCCCAATTGCATCATGTGCACCTGGTCCGGACCGTCCGCCATGCGCAGTGTACGGGCGTACGCATACATATGGGCCAGCGGCGTGTCCTGGCTGAGCCCGACAGCGCCATGCAATTGAATCGCGCGGTCGATCACATCCAGGGCCATATTGGGTGCGGTTATCTTGATCATCGCGATCAGGTCCCTGGCGCCCTTGTTGCCCTCGGTGTCCATTTTCTGGGCGGCTTTGAGGGTGAGTAGCCGGGCCTGCTCCACCTGGCAGGCGGAACGTGCAATGTCTTCACGCACTGATTGCTGTTTGATCAGGGGGCGGCCGAACGCGATGCGCGTGTTGGCGCGGTCCATCATCAACTCGAGCGCGCGCTGGGCGGCGCCAATCATGCGCATGCAATGGTGGATGCGTCCCGGACCCAGGCGCCCCTGGGCAATTTCAAATCCGCGGCCCTCGCCCAGGACCAGGTTGGCAACCGGCACACGAACGTTGTCGAAAATGATTTCGGCATGCCCCTCCGGCCCATCGTCGTAGCCCAGAACATGCATGGGCCGGGTCACGGTGACGCCGGGTGTGTTGACGGGCACGAGAATTTGCGATTGCTGGATATAACGGTTGGCGTTGTCCGGGTCCGTCTTGCCCATGACGATCAGGACTTTGCACTGTTTGCGGCAGGCGCCGGAGGCATAGAATTTCTTCCCGTTGATCACGTATGAGTCGCCGTCGCGGACCATCGAGGTTTCGATATTGGTGGCGTCGCTGGACGCCACGTCCGGCTCGGTCATGGCGAAGGCGGAACGGATTTCACCGCCCAGCAGGGGCTCGAGCCATTGCTTCTTCTGTTCCTCGTTGCCGTATTTCGCCAGCACCTCCATGTTGCCGGTATCCGGGGCGGAACAGTTGAAGACCTCCGAGGCCCACAGCACCCGCCCCATTTCCTCCGCCAGTGGGGCATATTCCATGTTGGTCAGGCCGGCGCTGTACTTGCCGTAGGCCACCGGCAGGAACAGGTTCCACAGGTTTGCGGCCCTGGCCTTTTCCTTCAGTTCAGTTACGATTTCAGCGGTTTCCCATGGCCTGGCCGCGACCTGCTGATCAAACAGGGTTTCGTTGGGGTAAATATGCTGGTCCATAAAATCCCGGACCTGTTGAATGAGGTCTTTGACTTTGTCGCTGTACTCGAAATTCATTTCAAAACTCCGTTGATCAGTAATAAGTGACCGCATTGTCGCGGTCGGGCAGTTCCAGGTGCGGCACGTGGTTGAAACCCGCCAGTTGCATGTCGTCCCGGTTGAAGTACAAGTGGCTGAAACTGGCGTTCCGGGTCTGGATATTCATCTGGATCATCACGGCCGGTGGCGCTTGCAGGACCTGTCTCAGGGCCATTGAAATGGCTCCGCCGGAACTCACCAGCAAAATTTTACTGCCTTTGTTCGCCTGTTGCGTGGCCCTGGCCAACCCTGCCCGCACGCGCTGTTCGAACTCGTGCCAGGTTTCCGGAATGTCTTGTGT
>Ga0210074_1000666_pt1 | contig 11652 bp, 8 predicted proteins | sample China_Galinas_Co_FD_184860 | JGI IMG/M metagenome (GOLD analysis project Ga0210074, IMG submission 184860) | Wetland microbial communities from San Francisco Bay, California, USA, that impact long-term carbon sequestration -... | ecosystem: Environmental > Aquatic > Marine > Wetlands ... | reverse complement strand
GTTCCGCGTTGTCGATAAAGGCCTCCGCATGCCCCGCCAGCCACAAACCCGCCGAAGACGGCATCGCGGATTGCAGGTGCGTGTAACCCGCCATCGGCAGATCGGCCTCGGTTTCGACTCTGTGTAACAGCACCTCAGCGATACGCACACAAATGGACTGCAGTGATTGCAACCTGTCTTTCATGAACAGGCGCAAGGCGACGGCCACCTGGTCATTGCGGCTACGGCCGGTATGAATCTTGCCCCCGAGCTCACCAAGCATTTCCGTCAACCACGACTCGATGGCGGAATGTCCATCTTCGTAACGGTTGTCCAGTTCGCGCGTGCCATCCCGGATATCGTTTGCGATGTTTTGCAGCCCGGTCAGCAACCTGCCGGCCTCGGCAGCGCTCAGAATCCCGATCTGTTCGAGACCCTTGACGTGCGCGGCGCTGGCTTGCAGGTCAAACTGCAATAACTCCCTGTCGAGTTCGACATCTTCACCGGCGAGAAACGCCATGACCGCGGAGTCGGCTGATTCGCCCTTGCCGTCTTTTTTCCAGATCAGGTCTTTCATGGATCGATCCCCGTGTTTTCATCCAGCCCGAGGGCCAGGTTCAGGTTCTGCAGCGCCTGCGATGCGGCGCCCTTGAGCAGGTTGTCGAGCACCACGACCAGGCTGCCCTGCGCCGGGTTGCGCGCGTCGATGTCAAAGCCGCCGATGTATGCATCGGCGGTGTTCCTGACGGCGCTGATCTGAGGGATTTCCCTGCCGATGACAATTCTCTCTTCGCCGGCGTATGCCGCATCGAAACTGCGCGCCAGTTCATCCACGGACGCCGGATGATCCAGCTCAAACGCGATGGTCAAGGAGATGCCGCGAAAAAAAGCCGCCACGTGCGGCATGAACCTGACCGCGACGTGTAACTGATGACTGATCTCCTTTTCATGCATGTGTCCGCTCAATGCATATGGGATCAGGTTGTCCCTCAGCAGTTCCGGGTCGTTGCGTGGAGATGGCGTCTTGCCTGCACCGCTGTAACCCGAAACCCCGAACACCAGCGGGTCCGCCCGCAACTGGTCGGCCAACGGCAACAAGCCGAGTTGGGCGCCGGTGGCATAACAACCCGGGTTGGCAATAAGGCGTGCTTTGCGAATGTCATCACGGTAACGCTCCGGCAGACCGTAGGTCCAATCCGGATCGAAACGGTAATCGGCGCTCAGATCCAGGATCACGCTGCCCGGACAGTTGGCGTGAATGGCCTCGACCCAGGGTCCGGCAGCGCCGTTGGGCAACGCCAGCACCCAGGCATCGGCCGCATGACCGCTAACGTCTTCCGGTTCGAGCCGTGTAAAAGTGCGGCCATCTTCAGGCCACTCAGGGCAAACGGAGGTTAATGTCTGACCGGCCTCACCACGTGAACTGGCCAGCCCCAGGTCCATCCCGGGATGCCGCGCAATGAGGCGTAAAAGTTCAGATCCGGTGTAGCCGCGTCCGCCAACCAGGTTGATCACACGTAATTCGCTCATTCTTCAACCCAGCCTGAATCACGCGCCAGTGAATCCTGCACGCATCTTTCCCGTTGGGCGGCGTCTTTGATACCGATTGTAAATACCACCCAACCCGCCGAACGGTTGCTGCTGTCGGCTTGTTGGAAATACCATGGCGTAATCGGGTTGGTGTTTCTCGAACGCCAGTACAGCGCCGGGTAGCGCGCCCTGACCACCTGCCATACCGCAGCGCCCAGGCCTTCACCCTGGGCTTCGGAGGTAACCGTAAACTTGTCCAGGTAAGGAATCCCGTCGACACCCGCGGTCATGATGGCTGCTGCACGGCTCGTTTCGGACAGCAGCACCAGTGGATCGTCCAGGTTTTCAAACCAGTCGTCGCGCAAGGTCCTGTGAAACGACTTTTCCACCAGTGTTTTGACCCTGGCCAGGGTTTCGGCATCCGGGTTCCTGAACGTGTTGATGGCCTCGCCTTTTCGAACCAACGTACCGGCGCCCCTGTAGGTGAAAAGTTCACGGGTCAGATGCGAGGCGGACGTGATGGATACCGACGTGTCGTCCGGCAGTCTTTGCAGCATTTCATTGATTTGTTGCAATTTCAGCCGCATGCCGGAATGCACCCACGGCTGATTCATCAATGCCTCGTAATCGTTGGTCAGGCTGACGGCGGAAATGATCCGGTCCTCACGGTCGAGGAGACCGCCGGTGGGTGACAGGAATATGACCTTGTGCGGCCTTAGCTTCCAGACCAGTTCACGTGTGGCGACGTCGGCATTGATATTCAAAACCTGTCCGGATGGCGATTCACCCAGGCAGGTCAATACCGGAACCGCACCGCTACGCACCGCGCTCTCAATGGAATCCAGTTCGACCTGCTGGACTTCGCCAACGAGGCCGAGGTTTTCCCGGTCGAGGAAATCGCACTGGAAGACGCCGTGCTGAATGCCCCTCGCGCGGATACCCTTGGCCTCCAGCGCCTCCACCAGCCTCAGGTTTTCCCGGTACATCAATGGCCGGGCCACCGACATGACCGCTTCGCTGGTCACACGCAAGCCGTCGCGCCGCTCGGTTTCAATACCGGCCTCCGCCAGCGCTTCGTCGAGTTGCGGCCCGGCGCCGTGCAGCACCACCGGGATCAGGCCCAGCCGGTGCAGGAACACCAGGGCGGACGTCAGTTCATCGAGATGATCGCGTAAAATGCCACCACCCACTTTGACCACCGCGAAGCGCGCCTGGTTGGTGCCGGAATATTCCTTCAGGTACTGCTGCGCCTCCCGGCTCGAACCCAGCTGCGCTAGCAGTTCCTGTACTAACTGGCGTAGATCAGTCATGGTTGTTCACCAATTTTGTATAAATTTCCAGGGCCTGTTCCAACTGCTCCACACTGACCCATTCATCGACAACGTGAGCCTGGGCAATATTACCCGGCCCGAGAACGATTGCGGGTGTACCCGCGCGCGCGAACAACGACGCTTCCGTCCAGAAATTGACCGCTGGACCGGTCTCGATGCCGCGCCGCTCCACGAACGCCCGCGCCTGCGAAATATCCTGGCCGTCGGTCGGCAAGGGCGGCCCCGAGAACGGCACATGCCATGACACCGAACCGCTGGTGTCCAGACCGGTCATCGCCTCGAGGAATGCCTGGTTGCTGTCACCCGGCGACAGGCGTGCGCTCCAGTGCAGCCTGGCCTGATCGGCAATGACGTTCGACTTGATTCCGCCGTGCACCTCGCCGACATTGAAACACGGCCGGCGGCCTTCCGAACCCATTTTGCCGGCTAGGCTGACCGCTGCTGACACCCATTGGGAAAGCTTGTGCAATGCGTTGTCCGTCAAGGCGCGTGGTTCGGATGAGTGACCGGGCACACCGGTAAACTGGCCCTTGACCGACAAGTAACCACGGTGACTCAGTATGGCCAGGCAATCCGTCGGTTCAGCCACCACGACCTGCCTGAATGCACGGCATTGCCCGGAGCGGACGAATTCATCCACGCAAATTCCGCTGGCGCCTTCCTCGTCGGTCGTGAACAGCAGCGCCATCGGTTCGTCGGTGGCGCCCGCAACCTCCAGCAAACAGGCCGCCGCACCCTTGATATCGCAGCTTCCGCGGCCGTAAACCCGGCCGTTTTCCGCGCTCAGTTCGAGCGCCGGGTAGCGTGAACCCCCTATCACCGGCACCGTGTCCAGGTGCACGTTGAACAAAAGGTCGGGTTTTCCCCGTACCGCCAGCATGCTGACCCTGCCCAGGCCATGATCGATCAGGTCGACCTTGAAAGCGGCCCCCAGCACATCGCTGATCCAGCTGAAAATTTGCGATTCGGCGCTCAATGCGCGTGGCGGGTTCTGCGTATCGAACGCAACCAGGGTTTCGAGATAGCCCAGTACGCCGGCTATACCCATCAGGCTTTGTTCCTGACCCGGATGGCGGTTGTTGAACCCTGACCGATCAGCTTGATGAATCCTTCAGCCTCGGTCGGTGACCAGTTGGCGCTCTGCGCGTAAACCGCATTGGGGTCGCGCACGATAAAGTCGGATTCAACGGCCACCGCGTGCAGGGAGCCGCCCCGCGTTTCCAGGGTTACCGTACCGGTTACGCAGGATTGGGAACTGGCCAGGTAGGCCTGCAAATCGTCCTTGTGAGGTTCGTAAAAAAAGCCGCTATACACCAGTTCCGCCCAGCGCTGGGAGACCTGGTGCCGGAACTGGTTCTGGAAGCGGGTATTGACACAATCCTCCAGCGCCTGGTGGGCCGACAGCAAGGCGTCGATACCGGGGCACTCGAAAACGATGCGGCCTTTAAGACCGATGGTGACGTCACCGGTATAGATATGCCGGCCGACGCCGTAGCCGCCGAACTGCGCATTCAACTGCTTGAGGATCTCCGGCCCCGCCATCCGCTGCCCGTCGACGGCCACCGCGGCGCCCTTCTCGAAACGGATGGAAACACGCAACGGCTGCGCCGGCCATTCATCCCGCGGCCGGCTCAAATGCCACGTCTCGGGCCCGGGGGTCTTGAACTCATCGATCTCACTGCCGGAAATGGTCACACCCAGCAGGTTTTCATTGATCGAATACTTGCCGGTTTTTACGGGGATTGATACACCGGCGTCTTTGAGAATGCCGATCTCGATCTCGCGGATGTTGCCGGGTTGTTTTTGCAGGTCCCTGACCGGCGCGTGGATGACGTAGTCGCCCAGGCTGCGAACGGTCTGGTCAAAACGCAGCTGGTCATTCCCCATGCCGGTGCAGCCATGCGCAAAGTGCCGGGTTCCCAGCCGATCGCACAGCTCGAGGCTGAGCCTGACGATCAGGTAACGGTCGGAACACAACATCGGGTACTCGCCGAGCATACGGGACTGGCTCCAAACCAGCGGCACGACGAACTCGTCCCAGATCAGCTGGCTTGCATCCACGACGTGATGCTCTGCCGCACCGAGCGAGAGCGCTCGCTCTTCGATCCATTTGAGTTCTTCGGCGCCGAGTCCGCCCGTGTCCACAAACACCGTGTGGACATCAAAACCCTGCGCCTTCAATTCCAGCACGCAATAACTGGTGTCCAGTCCACCGGAAAAAGCCAGCACGACGGGTGTGTTTGTTTCAGTACTCATTGATCTGCTCCCAGCAAATGCATCATCAGGGCTTTTTGCACATGCAAACGGTTCTCCGCTTCGTCCATTGCCAGGCAATACGACGCATCCATCACGGCATCGGTGGCCTTGACGTTGCGTCTCAGCGGCAGGCAATGGCTGAACAGCCCATTGTTCGTCAGTGCCATCTTATCCTCATCGACGATAAAGTGGCGGTAGTTTTTGCGCAATTCATACTCATCCGCGGGCCTGCCGTAATAGGGCAACGCGCCCCAGCTCTTGGCATAGACGAAATCCGCGCCTGCATAGGCCGAATCGATATCATGGCTGACCTGCAGTGAACCACCGCTTTGCGCCGCATTGGTGTTTGCCTGCTCCATGAACTGCGGGTCGAGCAGGTAATCGGGCTCGGGACACAACAGGGTCACATCCATGCCGAACTTGGTGCCGATCAACAGCGCGGAATTGGCGACAGCCGTATTCAACGGACGCGGATGCCACGTCCAGGTCAGCACCATCTTGCGCTTCGCCACGTTTCCCAGCCTTTCTTTCAACGTCAGCATCATGGCCATTTCCTGGCATGGATGGACGATGGTTTCCATGTTGATCACGGGCACCGACGAATATTTGGCCAGCGCTTTGATCACGTAGTCCTCGCGGTCCTTTGACCAGTCAACAAACGACGGAAATGCACGCAGTCCAATCAGGTCGCAATAGCGCGACAATACGCCTGCCGCTTCGGCGATGTGTTCCTCGGCATCGCCTTCCATGACCGCACCGGTATTGAACTCGAGACCCCAGGCATCCTTGCCCGGCTGCAGCACGATGGCGATGCCGCCCATCTGCTGCATGCCCAGGTCGAAGGAAGTCCTGGTACGCATTGACGGATTCAGAAACAGCAAGGCAATCGAGCGCCCCCTGAGCCTGGAGTTGATGGGGTTTTTTTTCAAAGCCCCGGCCAATTGCAGCAGGGACTCCAGTTCATCACGTGACCAGTCACTCGTTGTCAGAAAATGTTTCACTCAAAATCTCCCTGGTTCCACCGGACTATTTCCGGCCAAAACAAAAAAACCCAGCCGTTAGCTGGGTTTTTTACTCAATCATCTTGTCTAGCTCAGAGATTTACAGCAACCCAGCCGGCATGCTGAACCCCGGGGCGCAGCATTCGTCGGATGTAACGGCTGGATAAAGGTCTGCAAGCTGTGAGCATTGAACGCTAAAAAGTCCTGTCGGCACATAAAAATCAGGGGCATGAATCTAAGGGTTTACCTGTGATTTTGCAATCATTATTTGCCCATTTCGGGCATTGGCAGGAGGTTCGCTGCCGCCAGCGGCCGGCGAGGATGCAGGCTGAATCCTATGAACCGTTCTTGAGCGCTGCCACGGTAATTCGTCGCAGTTGAATAACCGCTTGTCGTAATGGACTACTGCCCTTTGCCGGGAGCCACTAAGATGATGCGGCTTGGATCAATCAGGGAGTAGGTGATGAGTTGCTCAGCCGTGATGTTTAGCCTTTTTCTGCTTTCACCGTGCGGAAGCGGTGGCGGAAACGACATCAGCGAGGCCGCCGCGAAAGCCGTTTCGAATCCGCAACGTCCCGCGGTGGATGTCGCCAGCGACCCCAATCGCAAACCTGCCCAGGTGCTCTCGTTTTTCAATATAAAACCCGGAATGACGGTACTCGACCTTTTCTCCGGTGGCGGTTATTACACCGAGTTACTCAGCTCGATGGTCGGTGAAAATGGCAAGGTGATCGCCCATACCAACGAAGCCTACATTCCCTTCTCCGGTGAAATCTACAAGACGCGCTACCTCGATGGCCGCCTGGCAAATGCCGCGACCGTCGTCACCGAGGCCAACGATATCGAGCTTGAAGACAACTCCCTGGATGCGGCTATAGTGATATTGACCTGGCACGATTTCATGTATGCAGACCCGGAAAATGGCTGGCAGGCCATTGATGAGAACCTGCTGCTGGACAAGCTGTGCAGGGCCATGAAACCCGGTGCAGTGCTGGGTTTGATTGACCACGTTGCGAACAACGGCGGCGACATCGCCGGGGTAGCCCAGACCCTGCACCGCATAGACCCGCAGGTGGTCAGGGACAGTTTCGCGAATTCCTGCTTCAGGCTCGACGCCGAGGCCGAATTCTTGCGTAACGCCGAAGACGATCATACGCTGGCCGTATTCGATCCGTCCGTACGCGGCAAAACCGACCGGTTCGTATTCCGTTTCGTAAAAAATTAGGGCCTCGCCCCTAGTGGCGCGCCGGCACCGCCTTGAGATACGCGGCGATGGCCGCCCGGTCCTCTGCGGGCAAGAGCGCCATATTCTCCTGCACCTCGACCATTGAGCCACCCACCGTATCGAAATCAGGGGTTAACCCCGACTCGAGATAATACTCGATATCCTTTTGCGACCAGCTCTCCAGACCCGCCTTGTCCGGCGTAATGTTGGGAACCGTACCCTCACCCTCGGGATTCGGGGCGCCCGCAAGCCAGCGGCTTCTATCCAGACCGCCGCTCCAGTTGCGCGGCGTGTGGCATTCGCCGCAATGACCCGGGCCTTCCACGAGGTAGCGGCCACGCGCCAGGGCCGGGTTGTCGGCCGGCACCGGAACCACCGGGGCAGGGTCCAGGTTGAGCAGCTTCCACACGCCTATCCCGGCGCGTATATTCCACGGAAACTTCAATTCGTGCGGCTGGTTCGCGTCTGGCGATGACGGCAGGGTATCGAGATAAGACTTGAGATCCATCAGGTCTTCAAAACGCATGTGTGTATACGAGGTATACGGAAAAGCGGGATAGAAATGCCGCTCATCGGGCGAAATCCCGAGGTGCATGGCATTGACAAAATCGAGCATGGTCCAGTTGCCGATGCCATGGACCCTGTCGGGCGATATATTCGGCACGCGGAAAACACCGAACGGCGTATCCAGACCGAGCCCCCCACCAAGCAGCGGGGGGTTGGAGTCAGCACCCGTCGAAGCGTGACACGAAACACAACCGCCGGCATGAAACAGGCGTTCGCCGTTAGCGATATCGACTGTGTGCGCCGGCAAAGCACCCGGCGACAAGCCGGTCGGCCGGGTCACGAGAAAGGTCACCAGCAATAACAGGGCGATACCGGCAAAAATGATCACCAGGCGCTTCAATATTGCTTTCCCGGCAGACTACAAGTGTCTGTTAACAGCATGCAGGTGTGTTTCTGCAACCTGTTACCAGGACCTAGTCTTCGTCCTCGACACGGTATTCTTCGTGGCATGCCTTGCAGGCTTTGAACACCGGCCCCGCCGCCGCTTTCAGGGCCTCGAGATTTTCCGGTTTGGCCGCGATCGCCGCGTCTACCCGGGCGCCAAAATCCGCCAGCTTGGAATCGAAACCGGCCCGGTCCGTCCAGATTGTCGATTTCGCTTCCGTATCATTGCCGGTTTCAGAGCCTTCCGGAAACAGGTCGCCTGCCGTTGTCGCGGTTTTCTTCCAGGTTTCGAAAGCCGCCATTGCGGCTTGGGCGTCAAACGGTTGTTCTTCTTTGATCATGCCGCCGATGACCTTGGCGGCGTCGCGGGTGTCCTTCATCAGGTCCTGGCGCTCGAGGATCGGGTTGGTATCCGCCATGGCGACAGTCGCCAGGCAGAGCGCGGAGAGCGTAACGGTCAATAATATTTTTAACATGGGTATTCCTTCAGTTGATTGATCTGCATGGCTGACAATTCAGCCCTAGTTTAACAAAAAGCAGTCCGGGCATTCACTAACGCCAACTGGGCGCGCCCGCCGCTTCGAGGTCGGCTTCCAGTTGCACCAGTTGGTTCGCCAGCAGCGCCTCGAAGTCAGCGTTGAAAACGGCAAAATCGGTCTGGGCAATTTCAAAGTCAGACCTTTGTGTCGATGTCGGCGCCTGGGTCATGTTCCAGGTATTGGCCGCATTGTAGGCACGTCCGGCGATGGAAGGCACGGCCGTCTCGTTCAATCTCTCCCGCACCCTGTTGCCCGATAAACGGGTTTCAAGCTTGCCGAGTTCGATACCGAAGGCATCGAGGCGGCCAAACAACGAGGCCGGGGCCCGCGGCGCGTTGATGGCCGCAGCTTTCATATGCAGCAACAGGTCCTGCGTGCGCTTCAGTTCTTCCCCGGCGTCCGCGATCGCCCGGATCAGTACCGACGTGTCCTGCTGGAAGCGTGCGACCTCCGCATAGTCGACACCGTCCGCCGCATGACGCACGGGCTTGACGCTGAAGCGCTGCGCCTCACCCAGCTGCAGCACCTTGTCGCCGTCCAGCGCGAAGAGCCGGGCCACGTATACACCAGGCGCCGCCAGCGGTCCCTTCGCTTCACCCACCCACGGCGGTACGAATTCGGGTGTCGTCAGGTCGATGGGGTCCGGCGCGGGATAGCGCAGGTCCCAATTCACACGGTGCGTTCCCTTTTCAGTCGAAGCCTGGATCCAGCGCACCGGGTTGTCGTGGTCGTCGCTGACCAGGAGCATGACGCGCGGCCCGGGCTCCATCGACTCTTCGAGCAGGCGGTCCCATCCCGGAAACGGGATATCGGCGCCCTGTTCGCGCAGTGACTGCTCTTTTGCCTGGCGTTGTTTTTTGCCGGTTTCGAGGTTTTCATTCAGATAGTAGGTAAAGCTCGCACCGAACGGCGGATTGGGCGTGGCAAAACTGTCACTGCCGAGGGTTGGCATGCCGACGGCCTGCGACGGTGCCGACGGGATATACCACCATGCATCCCTGACCGGGAACAGTGTCGATGCTTTGCCGAAGCCTTCAGCGGCCATTGTGCGCAACGCCGAATAGTCATCCAGTACATAAATGCCCCGGCCGAATGTGGCGCCGACAAGGTCGTTGTCACGGCGCTGCAGCTTGATGTCGCGAAACGCAATGGTCGGCGCACCCGCCAGCTTGTGCCAGTTGCCGCCACCATTGACGCTGAAATAAAGCCCGTACTCGGCGCCCAGGAACAGCAGGTTCTCATTTTCGTGGTCCTGCTGGATGGCCCAGGCAATGGTATTCGCCGGCAGGTCACCGGAAATCGACCGCCAGTTGCGGCCCCGGTTGGTGCTGACAAACACGTGCGGGGAAAAGTCCCCCAGCTTGTGCGCATCGGCGATGGCATAGACGGTGTCCGCGTCAAAAAGCGATGCCTCGAGATCATTAATGAAAACACGCTCCGGCAAGTCCGGCAGGGGGCGTGTCTGCTGCCAGCTCACCCCGCCATCGGCCGAGACATGAATCAGGCCGTCGTCCGAGCCTGCGTAAAGCACGCCTTCGGTCACGGGCGATTCCGTGATGGCCGTCAGGGTTGAATATTTCGACATGGCGGCATTGTCGTGCAGGTCGTCGACACTCCATACGCGGCCGCGATATCCAAGGGTGTAGCGGTTCGTGCCGGTGGTCAGATCACCACTGACAGCCCGCCAGGTATTACCCCGGTCATCGCTGCGCCAGACGCGCTGTGAAGTGACATAAACCCTTGACGGCTGATGCGGGCTGACGAGGATCGGCGTGTCCCAGTTCCAACGTTCAGGCGCCTCGCCGGGCGCCGCTTGCGGCTGTATCTGGACCAGTTCATTGCTGTCCCGGTAGTGCCGGAACATGTAACCTTCCTGGTACTCCATGTAGCCGATATTATCGTCGAGCGGATCGAAAGCAACGCCGTAGCCATCGGCGCCGAGCGGCACATACCAGTCCTGGTTCCTGACGCCTTCGGTGATCATCGTGCGGGACGGACCAAGCAGGGTGCCGAGGTCTTGCGCCCCCGCCATCACGTTGTAAAACGGCAGGGCGTTGTCCAGCGCAACCTTGTAGAACTGCGAGATCGGCAGGTTCGGGAAATGACGCCACGTCACGCCCTGGTCAAAACTTTCGTATAGACCTGCGTCGGTACCCGCCAGCAGGTGGAGGTCATCCTGGGGATCGATCCACAAGGCATGGTTGTCACTGTGTTTTTCACGACCGGTTCCGAGGAATCCAAAATGGTCACCACCATCGCGACTGACATGCAAGAACACATCCATCTGGTAAACCAGGCTGGCGGTCTGCGGCGATGCCGCCAACTCCATGTAGTAGTGGGGGCCGGTTCCACCCGAAATATAGCTGTTTCTCTTGCTCCAGCTTTCGCCCTGGTCCGCGGAGCGGTAGAAGCCCTTGTTCTCGTCATCCGCCTCGATGGTCGCATAAACCAGGCCGGGATCGGCCGGCGTGACAGCCAGGCCGATTTTGCCAACGTCCCCCTGCGGGAGACCTGTCTTTTTCTTTTGCCAGGTGGCGCCGCCATCGACGGATTTATAAATGCCGCCGTTTGGCCCGCCTGCCATCAGACCCCAGACATGACGTCGCCGCTCATAGGCCGCGGCGTAGATCACATCCGGGTTGTCCGGGTTGAACTCGATGTCGGTGACACCGGTGTTCTCGTCGATATCGAGCACGCGATTCCAACTGGCGCCGCCATCGGTGGATTTGTACAGGCCACGCTCTCCGCCCGCGGCCCACAGCGGGCCCTCGGCAGCGACATAAACGACGTTGCTGTCACGCGGGTCAATCATGATCTTGCCGATATGCTCCGAGTTTTTC
>Ga0210074_1000665_pt1 | contig 11662 bp, 8 predicted proteins | sample China_Galinas_Co_FD_184860 | JGI IMG/M metagenome (GOLD analysis project Ga0210074, IMG submission 184860) | Wetland microbial communities from San Francisco Bay, California, USA, that impact long-term carbon sequestration -... | ecosystem: Environmental > Aquatic > Marine > Wetlands ... | reverse complement strand
TCTTCGCCTTCGTGGATTTCAAGCTCGGAGACCCCGGATTCTTCCAGCAGCTCTATGAGTTTTTTAACCTTGCGTATATCCATGTCGATCCATATGAAGTTGTTTATTTATTCGAGAGATGCAGCAGGGCGGCCTGCAGCGCCAGTTCGTAACCTTGAGCCCCCAAGCCGCTGATGACCCCTAAGGCCGCATCGGAAAAATAGGAGTGGTGGCGGAAAGGCTCACGGCTGTAAATATTGGAGAGGTGAACCTCGATAAAGGGGATCTTCACCGCCAGCAAGGCGTCGCGCAGTGCGACGCTGGTATGGGTGTAGCCCGCCGGATTAATGATGATGAAGGCCACGCCCTCCTTGCCTGCGGTATGAATCCGATCGATCAGATCGTGTTCGGCGTTGCTTTGAAAGCTTGCCAATTGGTGGCCGGCCGCGGTGGCGACGGCCTCCAGGTGCTGATTGATGGCATCCAGGGTAGTGAGTCCGTAATGAGCAGGTTCCCGGCTACCAAGCAGATTCAAATTGGGTCCGTGCATTACCAGGAGTGTCGCCATGTCCTATCCTTAAGCGAGGGTGGGAGGCCCGCCGTCTTTATCTTTGAGTATCGATAAAATTCGATCAGCTCGCGGGCGATGTTCCCGCTTTTGCAATCATTGGCGCTCATTCTGCATGGCGAGATGGGATTTGTCCATATTTGCCTCTCTTCGCGGCCATTCGCGGTAGATCGCTGCGAAATACCGTAAGCTTGGCCCGGGTAGGCGCCAGGGGCGAGTTGTTACAGCAGAGATTCGATAACCTGCCGGGCAAGATCTTGTGACATGGCGCCGTATTGGATAAAGGCGATTTGACCCTTGCGATTGATGAAGGCGGTATAGGGCACGACGCCTTGCTCATCACCATAGGTGTCAGCCACTTTGGCGGCCTGATCTTCGCCGATGAGCACCGGGTAGGTGATGGTGCTGGTCTTGAGGTAGGTTTGCACGGCATCCAGGTCGTCCAGCGCGACCCCGACGAATTGAAATCCCTTGTTGGCGTATTGTTGTTGCAGGATGTTGAAATCGGTGATCTCCTGCTTGCAGGGTTCGCACCACGTGGCCCAGAAGTTGACGGCCAATACCTTGCCATCCCATTCTTTGATATTGCGCTGCTTGCCGGTGACATCGGGCATGGTGAAATCCGGTCGGACCCGGCTGATCATCGGCGATTGCGTTTCAGCCTGGGGCTCCCGGCCGACCTGATCGGGAGGGGGTTGATCCGTAGGCCAATATTTGACGATCCCGACCCCCAGGGCCACGGCGGTGAGCGCGACAGCCAGACTGAACAGTGCAGTGGCGGGTTTCATAAAGACCGCGTACTGAGTGCCTGCGCGATGTGAGCGGAAAATTCCTCCGGGCTGAGATAACCGACGACGCGAAAGGCGCGGCGTTCCTTGCCGTCCGTTCCGAAAAACATGATGGACGGTGGCCCAAAAATCCCGAAGCGCTTTAACAAGGCTTGATCGTCGGCATCGTTGGCGGTGACATCCGCCTGCAATAACACCGCTTGTTCCAAGGCCTTATGAACCCTGGGATCGGAGAAGGTTTGATGTTCCATTTCTTTGCAGCTCACGCACCAGTCGGCATAGAAATCCAGCATTACCGCTTTGCCGCTGAGGCTGGCGCTGTATAAGGCCTGTTCCAGGCCTTGTACGCCTTTGATGGGGATAAACTTCAAGGCGCCATCCTCCGCAGACGCGGTATGCGTCCCGGCAAGGGTCAGGCTGCGCAAGGGTTGCAGGGGATTGCTGCCACCACTGGTCGCCCCGAGCAGCATGGCGCCGCCGTAGATCAACATCACAAACCCCAGGCCCTTCCATAATTTCTGCCAGCCACCGGCTTCGGTCTGCAGTCGTTCCAGCGCGCCCATGTAGATGGCGGACACCACCAGCAGGATACCCCAGAGGGCCAGGGTGGCCTGCGGCGGGATGATGCGGTCCAGCATCCATACCGCCAGTGCCAGCAATAGCACACCAAAGATGGACTTGACCGCATCCATCCAGCCGCTGGCCTTGGGCAGCCATTTTCCCGCCGAGGTGCCTATGGCCAACAAGGGGACGCCCATCCCCAGGCTGAGGGCGAACAGGGCGCTGCCGCCGAGCACGGCGTTGCCGCTCTGGCCGATGACGATCAGTGCCGCAGCCAGGGGTGCGGCCAGGCAAGGGCCGACGATGAGGGCGGACAGTATGCCCATGATGGCGGCGCCGACTAAGCTTCCGGATTTTTGCCGGTTACTGATTTGGCTGATTCTGGTCTGCCAGCTGCTGGGTATTTGCAGGTTATAGAAACCGAACATGGAAAGCGCCAGCACTACGAACAAGACACTGAAGCTGCCGATGATCCACGGGTTTTGGAAGGCGACTTGCAGGTTGGCGCCGAACAGGCCGGCGAGCACGCCGGCGAAGGTGTAGGTGACCGCCATCGCCAATACATAGGCCAGGGACAGGCGGAAGGCCTTGCGCGTGGTGACCTGCGGCCCTTGGCCGACGATGATGCTGGATAGTATGGGCAGCATGGGAAACATGCAGGGGGTAAAGGCCAGCAGCAGGCCCGCGCCGAAGAACAGCAGAATGGTCAGAAAGCGGTTGCCGCTGACCAGGGATTGCGCCAGACGATCTTGTTCGGACACAAATGGTGTTGATGCCGGCGCCGGGCCGGCGGTGCTACCGGCACCGGCAGTTGTCGCCGCCACCAAGCTGAGCGCCGTGCTCTTGGTGATGGGCGGATAACACAGACCGGCGTCGGCGCAGCCTTGGTAGTGAGCTACCAGGGTCAGGTTGTGGGCGGCGCCGGCACCGACCTGCAGAGGCAGGGCAACTTCCATTTGATTGTAATAGACTTCGCTGTGACCGAAAGTCTCATCAGTTTTGGCCACGCCGGTGGGCAGGGTGTATTCGCCCAGAGAAATTCCTTTGGCGTCGCGCAAGGTGAAGGAGAATTTCTTGCGATAGAGATAGTAGCCCTTGGCGATCTGCCAGCGCGCCAGGATATGGTTCGGATCGGTGGCCTCGGCCTGGTACATGAAGGCCTGATCGGGATCGAGGAACTTCTGCTTATTGTCACTCAGTCCGAGCCGGTCGCTGAGTGCGCTGAAAAAGCCCTTTCCACCTTCGTTCTGAGGGGTGGCGAAGGGGGGCGCGACGGCGGCCAGACGCAGCGCGGCCTGTTGCGGATGAGGCGGAAAACATACACCCGCGTCGGCACAGCCCTGGGAAGTGGCGGTGAGGGTGAAGGCCAAGGCATCAGTGCCGCGCTGGCGCAGCACTGGGATGTCCACGCTCAGGGAGCCGCGGTATATGGCCTCTTTGCCAAAATATTCATCGTTCTTGATTTCGGTGGGCGTGGGAAAGACCGGGTCGGCCAGCTTGACGTTGGGGTTATCGGACTTGAAATTGATCTTGTCCCGATACATGTAATAACCGTCGGCGATCCGCCATTGCACCCGCACCATATCCGCGGCAATGGGCTGGGCGGAAAACTGAAAGGCTTGTTGCGGTGACAGGAGATCCTTGGGATCTATGCCGGCGGCGCCGGCGACGCCCGCCCACAACCATAACAGGCCAATGAGCCAAACGCGCAGCGGCAACAAGGCAATGCGATGGGCGCTCAACGGCATGGCATCAATTGGAAAGTCATTGCTAACGAAGGCCCTCATTCCTTGTCTGAACTTACATTCAGCCGCGGTAGTCTATAACGGTGCAGCGGTGTTTTGGGTGATCCATGTCAAATAAGCGGGAAGACCGGCTGCAATTGGGACTGCAATGATTTCAGGAAGTTCATAGGGATGCAACTCGAGGATGGCCTGTTCAAGTGACGGGTAAGCGCTGGCTAATGTCTTTATCAGCAGCAAATGTTCTTCACCGGACTCACACACGCCCTTCCAGGTGTAGAAGGACTTCACCCCGGGCAGGATGTTGATGCAGGCGGCAAGTTGGCGTTCCAGCAGTACGCGCGCAATGTTCTCCGCGCTGGCCGCATCGGGACAGGTACTTAATACTACGCAATGGTCGCTGCTCATGGAGCGATGGATTGTAGCAAAGCGGCAGGTCACTGTCGCTCGGCAGGCGAGCCTTGAGTTCGCCGACTAGGCACGTTACCTTCATAAAATGATTTTTCAGAAATTCTCGCTGGTCGTGCTGCTGGGAGCCTTGGGCGAACTCTATTTATTCTTCAAGGTGGCCGAGTGGATTGGGTTTCTGCCCATGGTGGTGTTGGCGGTTGCCACCTCGATGGTGGGGGTGGCCATGTTGCGCATGCGGGGGATGGCGCTGCAACAACAACTCAGCCTCGCCCTGACGCGGGGGGAATTACCGACCTCGGCCCTGGTTGAGGCCGGGAGTGGCTGGATCAGTGCGGTGTTGCTGATTATTCCGGGGTTTTTTACCGATGCCCTGGGGATCTTATGTCTGATCCCCATGGTGCGCCGAACCCTGATTCGGAAGCTTTTTCCCAAAGCTCCCCCTCCCGGCGGCCCCGGGCCCCATTCCCCGCGCGGCGGGCCGCGTACCATCGAGGGTGATTTTACTCGCGAAGAAGACTAGCGTTAGCCGGCCCCGGTCCTGAGCGCTGGGATTCCGGCAAATCCCTTCCCAAAAAATATTGTGCTCCTTAAGCCTTGACTCTGGCGGATTCGCCCCTATTATTATTAGCACTCATTGAGCGCGAGTGCTAACAAATGGCTGCGGGCGCTCGGGGATCGTTGTTAACCAATTGTTTTTAATTAATAAGGGAGATTCGCGAATGAAGATTCGTCCATTGCATGATCGTGTCATTATCCGCCGCCTCGAGGATGAGCGCAAAACGGCGGGTGGGATCGTGATTCCGGATAGTGCCGCCGAGAAGCCGGTTCGCGGCGAGATTGTCGCCGTGGGTAACGGCAAGATTCTCGACAACGGCGACGTGCGGGCCCTGGACGTCAAGGTCGGCAACAAGGTGTTGTTCGGCAAGTATTCCGGGACCGAGGTCAAGGTCGAAGGCGAAGATCTGGTAGTGATGCGCGAAGACGACATCATGGCTGTATTGGAAGATTAAACAATAAGTTTGCACATTTTTTGGAGGATTGAATATGGCTGCAAAAGAAGTACGCTTTAGCGACGACGCCCGTACCCGCATGGCCAAAGGCGTGAATATCCTGGCCAACGCCGTCAAGGTCACCCTGGGTCCCAAGGGCCGTAACGTGGTACTGGAAAAGAGCTTCGGCGCCCCCACCATCACCAAGGACGGCGTGTCCGTGGCCAAAGAGGTGGAGCTCCAGGACAAGTTCGAGAACATGGGTGCCCAGATGGTCAAAGAGGTCGCCTCCCAGACCTCCGACGTGGCCGGCGACGGTACCACCACCGCCACGGTCCTGGCCCAGGCCATCCTGCGCGAAGGCATGAAGTCGGTGGCGTCCGGCATGAATCCCATGGATCTCAAGCGCGGCATCGATAAGGCCGTCATCGCGGCCACGGAAGAGCTGAAGAAGCTGTCCAAGCCCTGTACCGACAACAAGGCCATCGCCCAAGTGGGTACAATTTCCGCCAACTCCGACGAGGCCATCGGCAAGATCATCGCCGATGCCATGAATAAGGTCGGCAAGGAAGGCGTCATCACCGTGGAAGAAGGTTCCGGCTTGGAGAACGAGCTGGACGTGGTCGAGGGTATGCAATTCGATCGCGGCTACCTCTCCCCTTATTTCATCAACAATCAGCAGAGCATGAATGCCGAGCTGGAAGACCCCTACATCCTGCTCTATGACAAGAAGATCTCCAATATCCGCGAATTGTTGCCGGTACTGGAAGGCGTGGCCAAATCCGGCCACCCCTTGATGATCCTCGCCGAGGACGTAGAGGGCGAGGCACTGGCCACCCTGGTGGTGAATACCATCCGTGGCATCGTCAAGGTCTGCGCAGTGAAGGCCCCGGGTTTCGGTGATCGTCGCAAGGCCATGTTGCAGGATATCGCCATCCTGACCGGCGGCCAAGTGATCTCCGAAGAGGTGGGCCTGAGCCTGGAGAAGGCCACCCTCAATGATTTGGGGCATGCCAAGAAGGTGACGATAACCAAGGAAAATTCCACCATCGTCGACGGAGCCGGCAAGAAGGCCGATATCGAGGCCCGCATCAAGCAGATCAAGGCTCAGATCGAGGAAGCTACCTCCGACTATGACAAAGAGAAGCTGCAAGAGCGCGTCGCCAAGCTGGCCGGCGGCGTGGCGGTCATCAAGGTTGGCGCCGCCACCGAGATGGAAATGAAAGAGAAGAAAGCCCGTGTGGAAGATGCCCTGCACGCTACTCGCGCTGCGGTGGAAGAAGGTATCGTCCCCGGCGGCGGTGTGGCCTTGATTCGCGCCCTCATGGGAATCAAGGGTCTTAAAGGTGACAATCATGACCAAGACGTGGGCATCAACATTGCCCGCCGTGCCATGGAAGAACCGCTGCGTCAGATCGTGTCCAACGCCGGTGAAGAACCGTCAGTGGTGCTGAACAAGGTTCAGGATGGCAAGGGTAACTACGGTTATAACGCCGCCAGCGGCGAGTACGGGGACATGGTGCAGATGGGTATCCTGGATCCCACCAAGGTAACCCGTTACGCTCTGCAAAATGCCGCTTCCGTGGCGGGTCTGATGATCACCACCGAGTGCATGGTGGCCGATGCGCCCAAGGAAGACAACGAGTCTGCCATGCCAGGCGGCATGGACGGCATGGGTGGTATGGGCGGCATGGGTGGCATGATGTAAGCGCTTACGTCGCTAAGTTAATGCCTTAAACGAAAAGGCCCTGACGCGAAAACGTCAGGGCCTTTTTCATGTGGGCGGCATCTTGGGCGGAAATACTAGCGTCCCAGGTTCGATTTCACGTCATCCTCATCGACCAGGCTCAGATTCAGGCCCGAGGTCAACGCCGATGCAACGGAATTCTGAGAAGGCGCTGCCGCCTTTGCCGGCCTGGGAGGCTGGGCACTGGCACTGGCACTGGAAGGGGCAGAAGCAGGGGCGGGCGCCGGCGCTTCGGTTTTTTCCTCCAGGCTGATGCGCAGGCGCAGATTGTTTTGCGAGTCGGCGTTGCGCAAGGCCTCTTCCAAGCTGATCTGGCCGGATTTGTAGAGCTTGTACAAGGCCCCGTCGAAGGTCTGCATCCCGATGTTTTCCGATTTCTCCATGATCTCCTTAATTTTGTGGACCTCGCCTTTCAGGATTAGGTCGCAGATCATGGGGGTGCCCAGCAGTACTTCCACTGCGACGGTGCGCTTGCCGTCAACGGTCGGGATCAAGCGCTGTGAAACGATGCCGCGGATGTTGAGCGACAGGTCCATAAGCAACTGGTTGCGCTTCTCTTCAGGGAAAAAGTTGATGATACGATCCAGGGCCTGGTTGGCGTTGTTGGCGTGCAGCGTCGACAGACACAGATGGCCGGTCTCGGCGAAGGCGATGGCGTGTTCCATGGTTTCCCGGGCGCGAATTTCGCCGATCAAGATCACATCGGGTGCTTGGCGCAGGGTGTTTTTCAGGGCCTCGGCGTAGCTGACGGTGTCGATGCCCACCTCGCGTTGGTTGATGATGGATTTTTTATGGCGATGGACGAATTCAATCGGGTCTTCGATGGTGATGATGTGGCCGCCGCTATTGGTATTGCGGAAGTCAATCAGCGAGGCCAAGGATGTGGATTTACCGGAGCCGGTGCCGCCGACAAACAACACCAGCCCGCGTTTCTGCATCACCAATTTGGTGAGTATGGGGGGTAGGCCCAGGTTTTCCCAGTCCGGGATCTCGCTCTTGATGGCGCGGATCACTAAGCCGACATGATTGCGCTGCATGAAGATGTTGACACGAAAGCGTCCTATGCCCGGTTCCGAGACCGCCAGATTCATCTCGGGATTAGTTTGAAATGCCCGGCGTTTTTCTTCGTCCATCAAGGACAGGGCAATATCGCGCAGGCGGTCCGCGCTCATCGGCGTGGATTCCAGCGGTATCATGACGCCCTGGATACGTCCCATGGGCGGGGCGCCCATAGTGAGGTAAAGGTCGGAGGCGTCTTTCACCACCATGTATTTCAAGTAATCGCGGAATTCCATTGCAGCTCCCGGTATGCAGGAAATTGAGCCTACAGAGGTATCGGCGTGCTAGGGGTTGGCTTGAGTGGTGATAAGATGGCGAGTAGCCCCGAGGGTGGCGGTTTTGCCGTCTAGTTAGGTTTTATCTTTATCTATTATGAATTTTCTGTCCCAATTCCAGGCGCTGCCGTCTCCTCAGCGTGAGCAGGTCACTCTGTACTGGGAGCAATTCCGGGCCGCTGTCCAGAGCCAGGGCCTTGATTTCAGCATCGATGAACGGCTGAGCGCGACGCTGCCCGCCGTATGGGCGGCGAGCGCCTTTGTCGCGCAAGCATGCATTCACTCCCCGTCTCTGTTGTCCGATTTGAACGCCGCCGGCGACCTTATGGCCGCCTTCGGTGATGGAGATTACCGGAAGCGGTTGGAGGCTGCGTTACTGGGGGTGGAGGACGAGGACACCCTGCTGAAGGCCTTGCGCCTGTTCCGGCGGCGGGAGATGGTGCGCATCGCCTGGCGGGATCTGGCGGCATGGGCCGACTTGGCCGAGACCCTGGCCGATCTTTCGGCCCTGGCCGCTGCTTGCATGGACTGCGCCTTACGGCGTCTGGATGACTGGCAGTCACGGGATCTGGGTGAGCCGCGCGGCCACAGCGGCGGCGGGCGTTTATCCCTGGTCGTGATCGGCATGGGTAAATTAGGCGCCGGAGAACTGAATTTTTCCTCGGACATCGATCTGATCTTCGCCTATCCGGAGGAGGGAGAGACCCACGGCGGCAAAAGCCCCATCGGCAATCAGGAATATTTTACGCGCTTGGCGCGGCGTTTGATTCACGTATTGCATACCCCGACCGCCGAGGGTTTTGTGTTCCGTGTCGACATGCGCCTGCGGCCCTTTGGTGACAGCGGGCCGCTGGTGATGGATTTCGATGCCATGGAGGAGTATTACCAAAGCCACGGTCGGGAGTGGGAACGCTATGCCTGGATCAAGGCGGCGGTCGTCGCCGGCGACGGAGACGCCGGGGCACATTTAATGGCGCTGCTGCGTCCCTTTGTCTATCGCCGTTACCTGGATTTCAGCGCCTATGAATCCCTGCGCGACATGAAGCTCTTGATCGAGGCGGAGGTACGGCGCAAGGGCATGGCGGACAATATAAAGCTGGGCGCCGGCGGCATTCGTGAGATTGAATTTATCGGTCAGGCCTTCCAGCTCATCCGCGGCGGACGAGAAACGGAGTTGCAGATCCGCCCCATCCTGAAGGTGCTGGAGCGCTTGGTGGCGGGCAGCTATTTGCCGGCCTATGCCGGCGCGGAGCTTGCCGAGGCCTATCGCTTCCTGCGGCGCGCCGAGAATCGCCTTCAGGAATATGCCGATCAACAGACCCATCGTCTGCCCGCCGATCCCCTGGCCCGCCTGCGCTTGGCCTCGACCATGGGTTATGCCGACTGGGAGGGTTTTGCGCGGGATCTTGAGCGCCACCGCCGGCGGGTGCAGGGTCATTTCCAGCAGGTGTTCGCGGCCCCGCAGACGGAGGCGGCGGCGAGCGCGGGTCCCGATCTCGGCCAGCTGTGGGCCGGCATTCTCAATGAGACTCAGGGTCACGAGGTGCTGGCGGCTGCCGGTTATACACAGATTGAAGAGACTTCGACGCGGATCAGGCGCTTCCATGAATCTCCCAGTTGCCGGCAACTGACCGCGCGGGGACGGGAGCGTCTGGATAATCTCATGCCCTTGTTGCTGGGGGCGGTTGCCCATGCCCGGGGTCCCGATTCCACCCTGAGCCGGGTCCTGGACCTGGTAGAGAAGATCGCACGCCGTACCACCTATCTCGCCTTGTTGGCGGAAAGTCCCATGGCCTTGTCCCAATTGGTGCGCTTGTGTGCGGCCAGTCCGTGGATCGCAGGTTTATTGACGCTGCATCCCTTGCTGTTGGATGAATTACTGGACCCGCGCACGCTCTATGCGCCGCTCAAGCGTCAGGCCCTGGAAGAGGAGCTGGCCACGGACCTGGCGCGCCTGGGTGCGGATGATCTGGAGCAACAGATGGAGGTGCTACGCCATTTTCAACAGGCCAATACTTTGCGGGTGGCGGCTGCGGATGTGGTCGGCGCCTATCCCTTGATGGTGGTCAGCGACCACTTGACCGAGATTGCCGAAGTGGTACTGCAGGCCGTGCTGAGGCTCTCCCGTCAGCACCTGATCGACCGCCATGGCGCCCCCTGCTGCCGCATCGACGCTAAGGAGGTGGAACCGGGTTTTGCTATCCTGGCCTATGGCAAACTGGGAGGGATTGAGTTGGGTTACGGCTCCGATCTGGATCTGGTGTTTCTGCACGGCAGTGAGGGGGAGGAACTGGGTACGCAAGGTGCCAAGGCCATCGATAACAATGTTTTTTTCGCGCGTCTCGGGCAGCGCATCATCCATATGATTACCGCCCATACCCCGGCGGGCGTGTTGTATGAAGTGGACATGCGCCTGCGTCCCAACGGTGCTGCCGGGATGTTGGTGAGCAGCATGACGGCCTTCGCCGAGTATCAACGCCATGCCGCCTGGACCTGGGAGCATCAGGCCCTGGTTCGCGCCCGGGTGGTGGCCGGGGATGCGTCGGTAGCGGAACGCTTCGCCGCCATCCGGCGTGACGTGCTGGGGCGGCGGCGGGATGGGGCGCAACTGCGCCGCGAGGTGCGGGAAATGCGTGAACGGATGCGTGCCGAGCTGGGGCAGCGCGACGCCACTAAATTTGACTTGAAGCAGGATGTCGGCGGTATCGCCGATATTGAATTTATGGTTCAATATGGCGTATTGGCGTGGGCCTTTACGCACCCCGAGCTCCTTCGTTACACCGATAATATCCGCTTATTGGAGGGGCTGGCGCGAGCCGGCGCGATGACCGCGCAGGATGCCGATTTGTTGAGCGATATCTATCGTGTCTATCGGGCCAAAGTGCATCAACTTACCTTGTTGAAGGAACCCATTGTCGCCGATGCGCAGGCATTCGACGAGCAACGGCAGGCGGTAGTGCGTATGTGGCGGACATTATTGGAATGTGACGAATAATTACGCGTAGTAGCAACAATAATACTTGAGGAGAACAATGCAATGACGATGGCTGACCGCGATGGCGTCATATGGATGGATGGGACCCTGGTGCCTTGGCGCGACGCGAAGGTCCATGTGCTGACCCATACCCTCCATTACGGGATGGGCGTGTTCGAAGGAGTGCGCGCCTATAACGCCGAACGCGGGACCGCCATCTTCCGTCTGCAGGATCACACCGATCGCCTGTTTCGTTCGGCGCACATCCTGGGCATGCCCATGCCTTACGACAAGGCTACCATCAATGAGGCGATTCGCACCGTGGTGCGGGACAACGGGCTGGAATCCGGTTATATCCGGCCCATGTGTTTCTATGGCGCGGAAGGCATGGGCCTGCGCGCCGATAAATTGCAGACCCATGTCATGGTGGCGGCCTGGGCCTGGGGCGCCTATATGGGTGAGGAAAACCTGAAACGCGGGATCCGCGTGCGGACCTCCTCTTTTACCCGCCACCACGTCAACATCATGATGTGCAAGGCCAAGGCCAACGCCAATTACCTCAATTCCAT
>Ga0210074_1000662_pt1 | contig 11683 bp, 11 predicted proteins | sample China_Galinas_Co_FD_184860 | JGI IMG/M metagenome (GOLD analysis project Ga0210074, IMG submission 184860) | Wetland microbial communities from San Francisco Bay, California, USA, that impact long-term carbon sequestration -... | ecosystem: Environmental > Aquatic > Marine > Wetlands ... | reverse complement strand
ATGAATTCGAGGATTGAACTCAATACATTACCCATGCTGTTCTCCTGCATTTGCTGACGCCCGCATATCGGGCCGTACCGAATGTGGTCTGATAGATCGGGCCGGGTGAACGAAAGAGAAAATCTGCGGCCGGTGAATCAATCACCGGTCATTTATACTTACGATTAATGAGCCGAAGTCCAATTCACCCATCCTATCCGCTTGGCCTGACGCTATTCGCCTTGTTGCTTGCTTCCTATAAGGCCATTTGCCTGGCGACTGAAATGCGCGCGGGCCTGTATACTTCGTTAACTTTCGTTGGACTCGACGCTTTTTTTCTCGCCCTGCTTTTCCTTCTCGCCCTGCTGCAATCTATTTCGAGGCCAGCATGGTTGCGTGTGATTATTGGTCTGTTTTTGGTTTCCATGGTGTTTTTCTACCTTGTGGACAGCTTTGTTCTGTTGGCCCTGGACGAGCACGCAAGCTTGTTTGAAATCTTTCGTTATGCCGCGGAGTGGGGTGTTGTCCTGAGTTTTTTTGATGCGGCGGCTTACCTGGCCATCCTGTTGTTGCTGGCTTCGATGTTTGTTTTTCTCAAGTCCACATCGGCCGTGAAGAAATTCGGGCTCGCTCTTTTGGTGGCAGCACTTTTGTCCGCTGGTGTTAGCGCAGTTTCAGCACCCCGGCCATTGCGACATTATGCGGTGCTTAGCCCTGGCACGATGCTTGAAGGCATAGGCTCGCAGCAACAAACCCAGGTATCCTATTCCGCCCGGGAAGTGGAGTTCTATGCCGGACTGAAGCACGCGGCAGCGGTGATTCCCGCATCAAAACCCGACATTATTTTGCTGATTATTGAATCCCTGTCCTCCATCAATTCAGAGAAAGTCTCGGGCAGTCCCGGTTTTCTTGAAGCTTTCGATGAGTTGGCGGAAGAGGGGGTCTTGTTTATAAATTTCTTCGCCAATCACCAGGCATCAGAGGGTGGTCTGATTGCCTTGTTGGGCGGTTTCCCTCCAATGCATTTCCCAACGGCTACCCCGTATATGTTTGATGAATTTGCGAGCCAGCCATCGGTTATCGCTGAATACAGGCAGCAGGGTTATTATGCGGAATTCCTGACCAACGCTGATCTGGAGTTTATCGGTCTGGATCATTTTCTGAATGGTCTGGAATTTGACCGTAGTCGGGGCCGGGATGAAGTTGTGCAGATGAGGGTCGCATCGCGCGTGGTGCAGGATGCCCCGTCAGATGATTACCTTTACCGCGAAGCATTATTGACGGTTAAGCACCTGAGGTCTTCCGGGCAACCCTTTTTGCTGACCATCGCGACAACCAGCACCCATCTCCCTTACACCCATCCCGCAGGTGGCGAGGACACACCGGAGGACGTCTGGAATTGGAGTATGGAGCAGATGGTTGCCTTCTATTCACAGCTGTCTGGCAACGGTTTTTTTGAACACGGCGTTTTGCTGGTCACCGGTGACCACCGGCAAATGCGGCCACTGACGGAAGCCGAACTGAAGCGTTTCGGTGACAGCGCCCGTGCACGTGTACCATTGCTGGTGATTGGCAGCCAATATCCACGTGGGCTGATTGACAAGCGGTTTTTCCAGCAATCGGACCTGTTGCGATTACTGGGGAACATAGACCGGGCCCAAACCCGTCTTTCACCCAATCCAATCTGGGTCGAGCGGTATAACCGCAAGTATGGCCATATCGAGCTTATCGACAACTTAGGTGTTTTTGATGAAGCAGACCAGGGTCGTCACGAATACCGATTAAGGGTCACGGGTAACCGGATTGAATGGCTGGAGGAAAAGCCTGGATTTGCGCGACAGATAGAGACACGGATTCATACCCAGCGAAGTCTGCATCAGCACAGGCGCAACGGACTGAATCATGACGCAACTAAAAATCAGTAAATGGATTCACAAAATTTTTTAATTCAATTGCTCCGCGTACCAATGTGTCAGGCAGGTTTGGCTCTTGATGTAAATGGAATACGGATACAGATGGTCAGACCGTGTGGCTCGGTCTGGCTCAGTCTGATTGAGTGTTCGGAGCCATAGATTGCGGCCAGGCGCTCACGTGTATTTCTCAGGCCCACGCCTTTGGCGTCCGGAATATTATTATTGACCAGTTCACAACCCGGGCCATCGTCACTGACCTCGATCAATAAATCGCCGGCAAATACCTTGGCCGAAATCTTCAGGTGACCACCACCTTCCGCACGGGCGATACCATACTTGATGGCATTTTCAATCAGGGGTTGCAGCAGCAGGCTGGGAATCAGTGCTTGTTTTGCGGCTTCTTCAATATCAACTTGCAGTGAAAGACGTTCTTCAAAGCGCACCTTCTCTATATCCAGGTAAAGTTGCAGAGCCTGTAATTCCTGTTCCAGTGTGATTCTCTGCATCGGATCGTTATCCAATGAATAACGCAAGAAATTGGAAAGCTTGGTGACCATGCGGTTGGCCAGCTCGGTGTTTTGTTCCAGTATCAGGGTTGAAATGGCATTGAGTGTATTGAAAAGAAAGTGCGGGTTCAGTTGATAACGCAGCATCTTCAGTTGCGCCTCGTGCGCCATGGCGGCTGATTTTAGTGCACCTTCCCGTACCTCCTGGAATACGCGGTAGGACTTGATCGCAAAATACAGTGAGCTCCAAACCAGCATGGTCGTGATGCTGCTGCTGTAGCCTTCCACAAAAGTAAATTTTGAGTAGACATCTGCTGCAGCTTTACCCAACTCCTCATACCAGGCTTCCATTTCAGTGGCGTCATATATCCAACCCATGTAAATGTAGCCGCGAACCTTGATCCATAAAAACCCGGCTAGCGCACTACCGCCCAGCAGACCGACGGCTTGTATCCAGATGGCACGGTTCCACAGGAAGCGATACAGGTTACGCAATGGCAGGGAGATGATCATTCCAATAACGGTAATGACGGCAACATAGGCCGCATAGTTGGGTGCGATGTCGTCCAGCATCAAGGATATATAAATATACTTGCCAACGACCCCCCACGCTGTCCAGCCACCCAAATGGAGTATCCAGAACAGGTTTGGCCGGTTTCTTATTATGGTTTTCAATTTCACGTGGCGATTTTACACGTTTGTGTGACAGTCGTATCGCAACTTAACCTCCAGTCGATGCGTTTTGTCTCAAAACAATGACCCCGGTGTCGGGTCAAGTCGCAACATGGCGGGTCCTACCTCAGAGCAGCTTGTGTAGTGTAGTGTCCTGCACTAGACAGCAAGGTCAGCCAAAGCTAAATTGTGGCTGTCCAAATTCACCGGTTCTGGCATGTTACAAAAATCAAATTCTGTTGTTCTGATCTTGACACGGGGATTGCTGGCTGTACTGATGGCAGTCATGGCCTCGTCGTTGTGGGCCCGGTCGGTCAGGGTGGTTCCCGTCAATATTTTTGGTGACGGAAATCCACTCAATGGCGTTGAAGACAGTCGTCAGCGGGTAATGGGGGAGTGGCGGGATGATGGCAATCCGGGTGACCTGCACATGTATGCGGGTACCATCGTCTGCGATAGAAAATTTCGTGGTACAGCCATGGTTGTCGATACCCGCGAAATTGCGCCAGGTTTTGATGGGTCTGTGCTGGTGAGTGCCGCACATGTGCTTTATGACCTTAAAAAAATGAAACGCTTCAAACACTGCACATTTCACTTCATGGGCTGGGACAAGGTTGAAGGATACCGTGCAAAAATAGACCTGAAACATGTGCACATGGGTGAATTTGATCCCACGCAGGTGATCGGAGACTTTGCCTTTGGTGAGGGCGATTGGGTCTTTTTGTACCTGCCCAGACCCTGGAAATACTTTAATCCGGATCAAAGCCTGCGACTGCGGGATTTTACTTTCACACAAATTGAATCATACCGGCAAAACGGTGGTGAATTCAGCTTGCAGGCTTTTGACTCATCTGCGGGTCTCATGAGTGAGAGCAGAAATTGTTTGGTAGTTGAGAGTCATAATGATGATCTGGGTGGCGGCGTATGGAAAGGTCAGTTGCTGGATGACTGTGATTCGTCAGACGGCGCTTCGGGTGGCGGCATCATTGCCATGCTCAAGCAACAGCATTTTTTAATCGGCATACGTACGGGATCTCATTGGAGTGAGCAGGTGTATCCTGCCGGGAAATTTCCCCTGGGGCCACCGGACGGATCTGTCTGGAACCGCCACTCAAATACAAATTTCGGGCGTGCAATTGATTCTCATTTGATCCATGAATTAGATCAATATATTCAGACACTTAAATAAGCAATTGTCTTTTTTCGAAAGTAGATTATCCACCAATATGTATAAAAGTACTTGACGCACGAAAAAAAATGCGTATTTTTTGTGCTATACTTTTTTTGTAAGTTAGTTGTCCGGCTTTAGTGTAAACGTACAGGATGCTACGTTTTTGGACAGCGAAACAGGTTCAGGCTTGGCTCGGGGTTCGTTGGTTCGTTGATCCGTTGCAAAGCAGTAAAGCCATTGATGGCGCTTCCTGACCGTTGGTTTTTTTGGCAGGAATTGATAGGGAAGACAGGGATAGCACACGTCAGACTGTAATTGGTGTATACCGGTTGCTTCGATTATTGATTCCACTTCGTACCAGGTTCTGTAAGTGAGAGCACACTGTGCTCGTGCTTCCAAAGCTTTGTGAACAAGGTTTTGGGCGAGGAGGAATACCATGTTTTTTTACACTTCTTTATTTATTGCCAGTGTGATTGCGGCCCTTGTCATACTTTATTTGTACAACGCAGTTGCGGATGTAGGAAGAGCGGTTTACAGGGCCATGCTTCCCAGTTCAAAGGAAAAGCTGGCACGTCAAATTGACGAACCGAAATTCAGCACATCCATCAATGACACACCCACACCCTGGGGATGGGGAAGCCATGCAACCCCGGAAAAAGCGGCACAGACGCACCCTGCATCATCACCGAACGGCACACCCTGGGGTTGGAAAGGTAACAACAATGGAATGCGCGAACGTGGTCAAGTTCGTGAATATAATCATTCCGGGGCAACTCAAAAGGTTACCGGTCTGGACGCTTTTGTCAAAAACAATGGTGGACCTTCATCCGCCGATGCAAAGAGACCAGTGGTTGGCTGGCCGTATCGCGAAGAAAAAGTTGAATTTGCCGGCAAGGCGTACAAAGTTACACGGTCGGTGAAACCCAGGAAGACAAATCTCAGGAACACCAGCACACCCTGGGGCTGGTAGTACTTAGCTTTTCAGCGGCGAATCAAACACCCCGGTAACGCGATACTCTCGTTTCCGGGGATTTTAATGCCCATGGGTACTTCCTCAACACCCATGCTTTCTTCCGGGAAGGGACGCAGCAATTCAAGAGCTTCCCGTTTTGGTGCCCTCAACCAGCGCGTTGCCTCATTAGCATTTCTCAATATCGCTGGTGAGCGATGGTGCCCAACGGATTTCAACACGGCATTGGGTTCAACGGTAATGATGCTGATGCTCAGTTTTATTGTGCCATCACCACTGTTGAACCAACTGGCCAGTCCACACAGAAACCAGAACGGCGCATTCAGGGGGAAGACTGCGTAGGGGACCTGTGGCCGCACGCGGCTATCAAATTCATAGAACCAGGACACCGGTACTAATACCCTGGAGTTCTTTGACCACGCAGGCATATAGGATGGTGCGAAAGCGGGTCCCTCGTAACGTAACCTCGCATTTGCCGTCGAGATGAGTTTGCCGTCCTTGTTACGCGGCAATTGGCCGTTGGACCAATGCGGCAGAAAGGGCCAAACGGCTTCCGTGGGGCGGTCGATTTCACCATCGGCGTAAATCGCTGGCAGAGTTTCCCAGACGATTGAACCCGGTTCGGTTTGCCGGCGCAGACGGGAAGGGGATATGTTTATTCTGCTGGCTGGATCCGGAGGCAGGCTTTGGACCGGTGTGAGACTGGTGGCCCAGGCGTAGACGTCTTTCCATTTAAGATGTGAAACGGCTGCTTTTCCACACATGGTTATAAATTTCCCCGCCGGTGATCAATCTCACCGGCACTTTTGCACATCCGCAAGTAGCGGCGGGTATCAGCGTTTCATCTTCGCAAGAATCTCATTTGGGGTACTGCCATTCAGTTTTTGGTACATTTTTTCCTTGTTATTGGCAAGGCTCAGGTCGTAGTACAAGATATATTTCATGGCGCTTTGCAGATTTTTATAAGCCTGGTCACCCGCTTGCTCGCGGACTTTCTGAAGTGATTTTTCCACATCTTCAGGTGTTGAAAAGTCAACCGGCTGGTCCATGATGGACTCTGCGGAGTCACCGCTGACGTTTAAATCCCCCGTTACAACAGCCGGTTCTGCAGTGGCCTTTGCATCTTTATCATCCTCGGCGCAGGCGTTCATCAGGAATAGGGCCAGGGTTCCGGCGATTAATGAGGTAAACAATGTTTTACGCATTTTGTATTCCTTTGTCAATTTCAATTGTTCAGGTGTGTTGCGGTTCGACCATCGCAGTTCAAGATGATTCCTCAGCAGTTATTTTTTCGCCGCAATCACCTTGTAGTTTTCATTTGCGGCCAGTTCGTTCACTTTTTTGAATTGCTTCGACAGCCAGTTCTCATAGGGCAGATGTACGTTGGCAACCAGGATCAGTTTACCACCGGGGCTGATGTTTTCCCGTATCGATTTCAACAAATTCATACCCATTTGGTTATCAGTTCTGACACCGGCGTGTATCGGCGGATTGCTGACGACGATATCGTATATGCCATCGATCTCCGACAAACCGTCAGATGCCAGTACGGTAGCATTCAAATGGTTGGCGTCCAGGGTTTCTTTACAGGCCCTGAGAGCCAATGCATTGTTATCGAGCAGGGTCACTGATACATCTGCATTACGGGCGGCGATACAGGCTCCTATAAGACCCGCACCACAGGCGAAATCCAGTACATCCCCTTTAAAATCCATCGTTGCCAGTGTATCCAGTAACAGGGCAGTACCTTCGTCGAGTCGCCCGTGAGCGAATACACCCGGGTAAGACACCACGTTGATACCGGCACCAGCGAAGCTAAGTGTCCATTGCGTGGAATAATCGCTGGGACTAAAACGTGCTTGATGCAAATGTCCGCCAGCTTCATACAAACGACAGTGGCGGGCGTTATCCAGTGTTCTTGATCGTCCGAAATGCCTTTTCAGCAGTTTATCAGCAGACTTGATCCCGGCCTTGTTTTCACCCGCCAGCCAAAGTACGCCGTCTTTTGCAAGCAAGGAAACCGCACAGTCCAGCAACATGTCCAGCAGGGCCTTCTGTCGGGGCAATTTAACGATGATCCAATCATATTTCTCTTCACCGGCCGTTGGAAAGGCAGCAAATTCAACGTTTGCACCGGCCCCTTGCAGGTAGGAATAACCGCCAAAATCCTGGCTGAATAATTTCAGTGAGCCACGGTTCGCTAATGCCTCCAGCGCACGCCAGCAATCGTCCACTTCAGGATTGATCCACAGGATGGAAGCATCGGACTTTGCCCGATGAAGGTTCTTTTCGATAATTTGGCTGACCGCAAACACTGTTTAACTAGGATAACTCTTTGCATAAAAAGCCGCTGAGGTCGTAATCGTCCGCGTCGGTAATTTCCACGGTGACCCGATCACCCGCCTTCAGGTCTTGACCGTCCAGCACGTAGACCTGGCCGTCAATCTCAGGTGCATCCGCAAAACTTCGTGCTGTTGCGCCGTTTTCGTTTACACCGTCAACAAGCACCTGCCGCACACTGCCAATTTTCGCCTGCAAACGCGTATGGCTGATCTCCGCCTGCAGTTGCATAAAGGCCTGTTCACGTTCAGCCATAATCGCCGCTGGTACTGGGTCAGGCAGGTCATTGGCCCGCGCACCACTGACCGGTGAATACTGGAAACAGCCGACACGATCGAGCTGGGCCTCGTTGATGAATTCCAGCAACTGTTCAAAATCATCATCGGTTTCGCCTGGGAAGCCGACGATAAATGTGCTGCGCAAGGTGATATCCGGACAGATTTCACGCCACTTCCTGATGCGGTTCAGGGCATTTTCAGTTGCCGCGGGACGTTTCATCAGCTTGAGGATTCGCGGGCTGCCATGTTGTAGCGGTATATCAAGGTAAGGTAAAACCAGGCCCTCCGCCATCAGTGGTATTAATTCATCAACATGCGGATAGGGATAAACGTAGTGCAGCCTGACCCAGGCACCCAGGCTGCCCAGTTTGCGACATAAATCGGTGATATGGCTTTTAACCGGCTTACCGCCCCAAAAATCAAGGCGATATTTAAGATCTACACCGTATGCAGAGGTATCCTGGGAAATGACCAGCAACTCTTTGACCCCTGAATCGACCAGCCTTTCGGCCTCTTCCAGCACTTCTCCAGCGGGTCTGCTGGCCAACTTTCCGCGCATTGAAGGGATAATGCAAAATGTGCATTTGTGGTTACAACCCTCTGATATTTTTAGATAAGCATAGTGTCTCGGTGTCAGTTTTATACCCTGTGGCGGTACCAGGTCGACAAATGGATCATGGTCTTTTTCAAAAGGTGCAAATTGGTGGACAGCGCCAACCACCTGTTCATACTGTTGTGGACCGCTTACCGATAGGACTGAAGGATGGAGTTTACGAATCTCTTTCTCGTTTACCCCCATGCAACCTGTGACAATCACGCGTCCATTTTCATTCAGGGCCTCTCCGATGGCCTCCAGAGACTCCGCCCGCGCACTGTCGATAAACCCGCAGGTATTGACCACCACCACATCCGCACCGGTATAACTGGAGGCAATTTCATAACCATCCATGCGGAGCTGGGTTAATATGCGTTCGGAGTCGACCAGCGCCTTGGGGCAACCAAGACTTACAAAACCAACTTTTGGATTACTCACAGTTTTTACTCATCCCGGTTATCAGGTTCGAAAAATAGCCATTTCACCGTCGGAAAGGCCTGCCTGAAATTTCGTTCAACACGATTAATGGCATTTAATAACTCATCCTCTGAACCGGTTGGCCGCATTTTTGCCTTTACAGCAACCATTGCTTCGGGACCCAGTTGTAGGGTCAAAAGGTTATATACTAGTTCCACTTCAGATTGCTCCTCCAGGAAACTGCGCATTTTGTCATATACGTATTTTTCGACACCCTGACCGATGAGTAGCTCTTTCACCTGCACGGCCAACATGAAGGCGATGACAACCAGCAGGCCACCAATCGTCACTGTTCCTATGGCATCGTAAATCGGGTTGCCGGTGATGGCAGAGGCAAGCACGGCCAGCAAGGCCAGGGCCAAACCAAGCAGGGCAGCAACATCTTCGCCAAATACCACCAGTAATTCGCTGCTCCTGCTATCACGAAACCATCGGGATAACCGTCTTCCATGGCGTTCCTTGTTAACCGCATGCATACATCCCCACAGGGATATTGACTCGGCGATGAAGGCAAATACCAGCACACCGATAGCTATCATCGGACTCTTCAGTGGTTCGGGATGCGAAAATTTGTGAACGCCTTCATAAACGGAAAACATACCACCCAGGCTGAAGAGGATAACGGCGACCAGAAACGACCAGAAATAAATGCTCTTACCGTAACCGAGTGGATAATTCACATCCGGGGGACGCCTTGATTGTTTCATTCCGAATAACAGTAAAAGTTGATTACAACTGTCGGCCAGCGAATGAATTGCCTCGGCCATCATTGCACCTGAACCCGTCCAGAAGGCTGCCCCGGCCTTGGCTATGGCGATAGCCAGGTTGGCAAATAGGGCATACAGGATGGATTTGATGGATTCAGGTTTTGCAGACATGCTTATTTATTGCTCAGCTCATCGAGTGCAGGTAAATGCGGTTACCTTCAGTGTCATCGATGATCGCAAAATAGCCAATCTCAGACGATATTTTGATTTTATCTTTTACAACGGTACCGCCTGCGTCGGCGCCCCGAATTTCAAACCAGTTAATGGCACTTTCAAATTCTTCCATGATCCCGCTCTGCCAGTGAGTGTCAGAGCGGAAGTATAGCCCAGGACCTGTGACTATGCTCACAGGTCCTGTTTATTAGTTAGTCGGTTGTGGTGCTGATAGTAAAGGTGTGTATTTCGCTGTCACCCGGAGCAAAAAGGCTCGTCCTGCTTTCAGGCATAAGTGTTTTCAATGTATGGTCTTTGCGTTTACGTTTGATATCCACGACGAGTTCATCACCGGAGTGAAAACCGCGCAGTGCACGCATGAATTCGGCCGGTGAATTTACCTCGGTTTCGCCAACCTGTAAGATCACATCGCCGGGCTGCAGGTTGAGATCATTATCTTGCCTGGCTTTCAATACCAATACGCCTCGATCCGTATTGAAATATTCACCCAGACCGGGATCGATTTCAGCCAGTTGCAAACCCTGTGTCATGGGCAGGCCAAACCATATATTTGCATCGTCAAGTGCAAAGCTGCCCAACTCGGACAGATCGTGAAATTCAAGTTCCCATTCACCGTCCATCGGCGCATCTCCCATTGCTTCCCCCATTGCCCGGCGCTCATCAATTTCTGCACGCATGCGAGCTATTTGAGTAGTCATTTTCTCGGTATCAATTTCCGGAACCTCAATACGCTCAATTGTGATCACGTGTTCCGGGGATTCAGGAGAATCAGGAGAATTCGGGGCACTCGGAGCCGTGGGGAAGCGCGCGACGCTCTGCCAGGTCAGTGGTTTGCGTAATTCAGGAACCACGGTCAGATCCAGGATCTGTTGACCACGCTCAACCGAAATGTTCAATGGTTCTTCGGCCTTGATATCACGCATCGCAATGCGAAGCGCGTCCTTTGTATTAGCTGATTCCTCGATGGCAGCGAGTACCTGACCACCAACCGAGACAATCACGTCACCGGGCTTAATACCAGCGCGTTCGGACGGACCGTCTGGTGAAACGCCGAGTACCTTGACGCCCACATCATCAGTACCACCAAGAATGACGCCAATAACAGGCCGATCCGTTATGCTGTAGGAAAAACTTGCGCTGTGCCGGTCAGATCGGGCGCGGGATAACTCGCGGTTTACACGCGAAATTTGGCGTGAGGTTTCCTGTAATTGTCCGCGCGCGCGGTTCAGTTCTTGGCGCATTTTTTCCATTTCCGCCTGTTGCACCTCCCGCACCCGCGTGCTCTCTTCAATACTTCTTTTTTGTTGATCAGTAGCCTGGTGTAATTGTTCGCGGGCCTTTTCTATTAAAGCTTCTGCTGCGGCCTGTTCATTTTCGGCTGCAGACATGGCTTTTTCGTATTCCGCCTCAAGCTGGGCCTGCATTTCCGCCTCTTCAGCCTTATTGGCGGACACGTTGTCATTTGACGCGTTTGCATTGACTCCACTGCCAAACAACAGAGCCGTTGCTAATATTAAAAGAGTGATTTGATTGTTCATCTGTATTCCTGGTTAGTTGTCAAAGTGACGCCATCCGACCGTAGTCAATTTCCCATTGCTGCTGGTATATCTGGGCCAGGTCCAGCATCAGGTTGACACGTTGTCCCCACAGATCAATCGAGTCGGGTGTCATACTTAACTCGTTATCAACCTGTGCGATCAGGTCTTCAAGCTCGGCCACATAAATTGCGGACTCGGCTGGCATCGAACTGGTTTCCTGTCTCAATTTCGTCACCTGTTCTTCCATGCTTTGTGATAAACCGATCAACGCATAAATATTGTCTTCCACCTGTACTGACGCAG
>Ga0210074_1000661_pt1 | contig 11704 bp, 7 predicted proteins | sample China_Galinas_Co_FD_184860 | JGI IMG/M metagenome (GOLD analysis project Ga0210074, IMG submission 184860) | Wetland microbial communities from San Francisco Bay, California, USA, that impact long-term carbon sequestration -... | ecosystem: Environmental > Aquatic > Marine > Wetlands ... | reverse complement strand
CGGTGCTGAAAATTTATCAAACAACAGGTAGCCTATGACCAGCGCCATCAAGACCAATATGGTGTTGTTCAGTTTCTTGCCGGTTTGTGGTGCTATGGACTGGCTGCGGTCTACATCCTTTTCTTTTTTCAAGCCGTCCGGTGTCATCTCGAAAGCCCAGGCAAATACCAGCACCAGCGGGAAGCCGATGGCGAGCACCAGCATGATGGCCTGGAACACCCAGCCGGGCGCTTCAATATTATTCAGCACCACATCGGCGAATTGCATGGTGAGCCAGGCGACTACCACGTAGGCGATGCCCACGCGGATCACGTTGCGGCGTTTGAGTTCAGCGAAGAAACTCACAGCTTCACCTTTCCCTGGCACAGGGATGTGCCAACGCGAGCCGCAAGCGAGCGCAGGAGCGAAGCAGACTCGCGCGTCTGCGCAGCGACATGCAAGCGGGCCAGGGATGGCCCGTCTTGCTCATAATGAAGTTCGTCAAGGAAGCTCATTGTCCGGTCTCCTCCAGGTTCAGCGGTCTGGCCAGTTCATTGAAACGCTCATCATCGCGGAAGAAATCCCAGGCGGGGCTGAGGTAGAGTTCCCAGCGGGTCCGGCCCTCTGCCTTGTCCACGGAATCAGCCAGGCGTTTAAGCGCCTCATCCCGCTTTCCGGCCATGGCCAGAATCAGGGTGTGATTGTTCTCAATCTGGGTGCCGAAAATATGATCTTTTTCCTGTGGAAGTAATGCCACAGCCTTTCGGGAAGTTTCCAGTGCTTCATCATACTCACCGAGATAGGCCCAGGAAGTTGCCTGCGTCATCAATTGCGTCGCGTCTACAAAAGTTCCCGTGGGTGCCTGCGCAAGTAGATAGTCAATCTGCTGCTGCAAATACTTCCGGGCCTGTTCTTTATCACCCATCAAAGAATAGGTAATGCCTTTGCTGAGCCCCACGTCGACACCAGTTTGTTGGAATTCTGTAAATATGGGATCGTCTATTAAGACCAGTAAGTCATCAAAATTCCGCTCGAAGCTAAGCAGGTTTGTGGCCGCATTGATATATACGTAACCCCCCCACGGTTGTAGCCGGTCAAACAATTCCCGGGCCGAATCGAGATCACCATGGTGAAGTAATTTGGCCAATACCTGCTGACCCTTCAGATCCCGGGAATCCGGGTACTTGATTATCCATTTGCCAAGCAGGTCTTCGACGCGCTGCCATTCATTCATCCAGGTCAACGTGTCAATCATCTGCGTGGCGGCGAAAACGTTGTCAGGATCCATTTGCATGGATTCTTCAAAGGTCTCAATGGACTCCTGCCACAAGCCAAGTCTTCTCAAGGTGATCGCCGTATATAGCAGGATCCTGGCGTTACCGGGAGCGATAGCATGTGCTTCCCTGTACATCGCGAGGGCTGCAGGGTAATTATTTTCAAGGCGGTATAAATAATCGGCCTGTGCTGCTTTGACTGCGGCCGATTCAGGCTTGAGGTTCGTGGCCTTATTCAATGCCTCTTGTATCGCCGCATGCCGTTGTGGCGTGTTGTCATAACCCTGCCAGATCGCCTGGCCATGGATTTCTACGAGGAGCGCCCAGGCTTCTGCAAAACCGGGATCAAGCTGGACGGCCTTTTCAGCCCAGGGTTGGGCTTCTTCATATTTGTCCTTTGAGTAGTCGGCGCGGTTGGTGGCTGCCCTGGCATGCAGGTAGGCTTCATAGGCAGCGAGGTTGGCGGTTGGTACCGTGCCCATTGATTGTTGCTCGGTTTCGCTGAGTTTGCCTTTCACCGCAGTGACAATCTGGCGGGTGATCTCGGTCTGGATATCGAAAATGTTTTCCATCGTCATTTCGCGGTCAAAGGATTCAGCCCACAGGTGCTCGTCGGTTGTCACATCGATCAGCTGGGCATTGATACGAATGCGTTTGCCGGCGCGCTGGATGCCGCCTTCAAGGATGGTTGAAACACCGAGCTCGGCTGCGATCTCCGGGATGGTTTTTTCGGTGTCCCTGTACTTCATCACTGAAGTGCGTGAAATGACTTTCAGGTCATTGATCTTTGCCAGTTGGGTGAGCAGGTCATCGTGAATGCCATCTGAAAAGAAGACATCGTCTTCATCCCGACTGCGGTTGGCAAATGGCAATACCGCGATTGACTGGCGGCTGATGGTGGGTTCGGCTTCGCCCTGGGCTTGGGCGATGGCTTCGACGGCAGGGTTAATGGGGTCAGGTACATTTACCGGACTGCCAGCAGGTTCAGATGTCAACTCGGTGCCAGTTCCGGTAAATGTACCTGACCCCACTAACCCCGGTTGTGCCGGGGCTGAGAACTTGTCGAACAACAGGTAAAGCACTGCCAGCGCCAGCAACACCAGGATGGTGTTATTCAGTTTCTTGCCAGTCTGCGGGGCGATGGACTGGCTGCGGTCCACGTCTTTTTCTTTCTTCAAACCGTCCGGTGTCATCTCGAACGCCCAGGCGAAGATCAGCACGAGCGGGAAGCCAATGGCCAGCACCAGCATGATGACCTGGAACACCCAGCCGGGTGCTTCAATATTATTCAGTACCACGTCGGCGAATTGCATCGTGAGCCAGGCAACCACCACGTAGGCGATACCCACGCGGATCACGTTGCGGCGTTTGAGTTCAGCAAAGAAACTCATTGCCCGTTCTCCTCAAGATTCGGTGGTTGAGCCAGTTCGTTGAAGCGCGCATCATCGCGGAAAAAGTCCCAGTCCGGACTCAGCGCCAGGTCCCAGTGGTTCAGGCCTGCGGGGGTATGCAGGAGTCGTTTGATTTCAGCTAGGGATGCTTCGCGTTGACCGGCCATACCGAGGACCATGGCGCGGTTGATTGAACTCAACGGACCTTCGAGGCTGTCGTGTGATTCTGAATTTAGCTCACACGAACGGTTGACCGCTGCCAATGCCTTGTCGAATTGTCCCGCGCGTGCGTACGCATACCCCAGCAAACTCTGGTTTAAGGCAAGGTTACTGTCACTCCCGGAACGATAGTCGACGGCCGCCTGGATGGTTGCCTGTGTGTATTTATCTGCGTTGGCTGTATCACCCTTGTAAAAATAGGCTCTGGCCAATCCATCAAGCACCATTACTTTTAATGCTGCGTTGCTCATCAGTTGAGACAGGGGCGGTTTGCTCCAAAGATCGATCAGGCCCTGGTAATCACGGCCGTATAAGAAAACAGAGGGTGCAACCGTGGCGTATCGGGATCCGATGTTCGGATTGAGTTCTGACAGCAGTGCTTTCGCCGCTTCAACATCGCCATGCCCCTGCAGCAGGATCTGCACCTTGTTGGTTTTGAAAGTCTGGGTTGACGGATACTTTTCGCTCCACAGATCGGCCAGCGGTTCTGCGCGCGCATAGGCGCCTATCAGCACCAGGGTGTCAAGCAGTACAGTGCGGGCCTCGAGGTTGGCGGGGTCGAGGTCGATCGCCATCTGGTAATGGGTAATGGCCTGTTCGAAATGGCCGGTACGGCGTTCGGTCGTCGCCAACCGCATCAGCAGGTTCGAGTCGCCCGGCTTGGCCTGGCTGGCCTGCGTAAACAAGGGTTCGGCCGCATGAAAATCGTTCTTGATTCGATACAGGTACTCCGCCTTCGCCGCTATGGTTTCGGGCAAGCCGGGGCCAAATTTTTCGGTATTGTCGAGTGCGTCGAGGGCAGCCTGGTAACGTTCCGGTGATACGTCGTAACCCAGCCATATAGCCTGTCCGTTGGTCTCCACCAGCATTGCCCAGGCCAATGCAAAGCCGGGGTCGGATGCAACAGACTTTTTCAGCCATTCCTCCGCGTTGATGTACTTATCCTGTGAATACAAGGGATCGTGCAAAAAAGCCTTGGCTTTGAGATAGGCCTCGTAGGCATCGAGATTGTCGGTGGGTTGCTGGGTGAGGACACTGGCTTCTTCTGCCGTGAGTTCACCGCGTATGGCCGTGACGATATGGCGGGTGATCTCTGACTGGATATCAAAGATGTTTTCAACCGTCATTTCGCGGTCGAAGGTTTCCGCCCACAGATGCTCGTCGGTGGCGACATCGATCAACTGCGCGTTGATACGCACACGGTTGCCGGCGCGCTGGATGCCGCCTTCGAGTATCTTTGATACGCCGAGTTCGGCGGCGATCTCGGGAATCCGCTTGGTGGTGTCACGGTAGGTCATCACCGAGGTCCGCGAGATGACTTTCAGACCCCTGATATTGGCCAGTTGGGTCAGCAGGTCGTCGTGGATGCCATCTGTGAAGTACAGGTCTTCCTGCACATTGCTGCGGTTCGCGAATGGCAATACGGCGATGGAGTTGTCGACACTGGTAAGTGTTGGCGTGTCACCAGCAGGGGAAGTATCCTTTTTCTCATCACCGGCTGGGATAACTTGCACGGGACCTTGCTGAGCCAGGGGCTCAACCTCCTTTTCAAACCGCGACTCCCAGACAAAATAGGCCAGCGCGATGGCCAGCACCGCGATGATGGTGTAGTCCAGTTTGCGGCCGGTTTGCCGGACGATGGACTGGCTACGGTCGACATTTTTCTCGAGCTTGATGCCCTCCGGTGTCATTTCAAACGCCCATGCGAATATAACCACGATCGGGAAACCGAGCATCAGGAACACGACGAAGATCTTCAACACCCAGTCGGGTGCGCCAAAGGTCTCTATGGCGAACTCCGCAACCTGTGCGACCAGCCACGCGACCACCACGTAGGCAATACCCACGCGGATCACGTTGCGGCGTTTGAGTTCTTCAAAAAAGCTCATGTGCCGGCCTCATTTTCCAGTTGTGCGAGGTGTTCGCGTTGACGTTTTAGTTCCGCCCTGGCTTTTTCATCCATGGCAGTGAAACGCGGGTTTTCCCGGATATTGCTTAATTCGGGGTCGGCAACGATGAAAAACCAACTGCGGAGTTCATGTCTGTGTTCCAATGAAATTTCCAGTGCGTCCAGGGATTTCTCAACGTCGCCCAGGTAGGCCAGACATGCAAAAATGGGATAGTGGTCTGCGTGCTGAATATATAAAGGTGCGGTCTGTTGCCAGTAATTGACCGAAAACCTGAGCAAATCACGCCCCAGTTGTTCATCACCGGTCTTTAGCAGGGTTAAACCCACCGTGCAGGCATTTTCCCGGCCCTCATTCAGAATGACCGGCCACTGTTCAGGGTCAAAATACCGGGGCTCAAGCTCGAGCAGGATTTCACGGGCTTGCTGGTAGGCGCCAGACCGGGCCAGTATAGTGAAAGCGTGGAATCGTGGAGCCCGGCTTTTGAAGTTCCGCCAAAGAAACAGACCTTCTTCTTTGGCGGCTGCGTATCGGCCCTGCTGCATGTTCGTATAACCCTTGGCGATAGGTAACCAGCGATGCCCGTCATCCAGGGCTTCCATCTGCTGATATACGACTTGTGCCCTTTCATAGTCGCCTAAAGCGAGCAAAAGATAATATTCTGAATTCAGGGAATTAATTCTCCCCGGATCAACACGGTGGGCATCCCGGGTCATGATGATGGCTTCATCGAGTTTGCCCCGGTCCTGGCCATACAGATACCAGGCCATGTTGACCATGGTCGAAGAAAACTCCGGGTTGGCAGCGAGGGGTTAATGGGGTCAGGTACATTTACCGGACTGCCAGCAGGTTCAGATGTCAACTCGGTGCCAGTTCCGGTAAATGTACCTGACCCCATTAACCCCGGTTGTGCCGGGGCTGAGAACTTGTCGAACAACAGGTAAACAATCGCCAGCGCCATTAAGGTCAGGATGGTGTTGTTCAGTTTTTTGCCGGTTTGCGGCGTGATTGACTGGCTGCGGTCCACGTCTTTTTCGCGCTTGACACCCTCCGGTGTCATCTCGAAAGCCCATGCAAATATCAACGCGGGTACCAGGCCCACCACCAGCAACAGAAGCATGAATTTGGGCACCCACTCCGGCAGCACGAGAATGCCGCCAACGACATCGATCATTTGCAGCAGAATCCACGCTGCAACCGCGTAGGCAACGCCGACCTTAAAGACGTTTCTGCGTTTGAGTTCGTTAAAGAAGCTCATTGGCATGCAATCCTTCCGTCATCATGGCGTTGGCAGGTGTCGGGCCAGCCGGCCTGGTCCCAGTATTCGGGCAGGTTCAGCACTTCCAGGAATTCTCCAAAACGCGGGTGTTGCCTGAACGGTGCGTAGATCGGCGACCAGATATCTTCGATGTTGCCGTATCTGAATTTCTTCGAATCAGCGATGGTTTGGTCGATGACATAATCAATATCGCCCGTATGGATCAGGACCAGGTTGGCCATCCAGGCATCCGCATCGTAAGAGATTAAATTCTCGCCACTGGTAGCGGTTCTGAGAACATCCCGTGCCTGCTCATTCGCGGGATTTTCAAGCAGTGCTATGATCGCAGTCCTGATCGGTTCCGCCATGTTATCGGGACCCAGTCGGTTGGCCATTGCAATGGCCCCGGCGTCATCTCCGCTTGCCATCAACGGCACCATCTTCCAAAAAGGTTCGTACCACCAGGCGATGATTTGCGTCTGGTCTGTTGATCGGTTCCATTGCTCAATGACTTCGATTGCCCTGGTATATTGGCCGTCAGCCATCAGCGCCATCACGTAGGCATCGGCCAGCGGGCCGAGTAGCGGGTCGATCGCGTAACCCTCCTGGGCCGTTGACAGGTACTCGTCAAAACGGCCAACCATGCCGAGGAACTCGGCGTAATCTTCGAGTAACTCGGTAGATTGCGGGTCAATGGCCATGGCCTGTTCGAAATAGGGTTCTGCTTTGGCCCATTGCCAGCTATCGCGCAGGGCACTTGCCAGTGCATCCAGGGCATCGACATTCTCCGGGTCCAGCGAAAGAGCATGGTTGGCCGTACTGATGGCTTTATCCAATAGCTCAGGGGTCAGGTCCATGACCGAATACGTCAGCGCCAACGCGGCCCATGCAGGGGCAAACTGCGGGTCAAGTTCGGTGGCCCGCTTGAAAAGCGCGACGGTCTGATCGTAGTCGTTGCGTTTATGCAACAGGGCGCGGCCCTGCAGATAGCTGTCGTAAGCCTCCATGTTGCGGGTCTTGTTGGGTACGGTAACGACACCCAGTCCCAGTTCGCCGGTCATGACCGTTGCAATCGCTTTCGCGATTTCTTCCTGCACGGCAAAGATATTGTCCAGCTTGCGGTCGTAGGTTTCCGACCACAGGTGAAAACCGTCGTCGACCTTGATCAGCTGCGCGGTGATCCGCACCTGCTTGCCCTGTGTACGGATACTGCCTTCCAGCACGTGCGCGACACCGAGTTGTTCACCGATTTTACGCACGTCACCCTGCTGGCCTTTAAAGCCGAATACGGAGGTCCGGGCAGGTACCGACAAACCCGGAATCTTAACCAGGGCATTGATGATCTCCTCGGTGATGCCGTCGGAGAAATATTCCTGTTCGGGGTCGGAGGACATGTTGACAAAAGGAAGAACCGCGACCGACCTGTTTTCGACACTCACCGGTTTTTGCGTCTGTGCATCAGCCGTTGCAACGCTGGATTCGTTTGACTTGGCCGGTGCAACGTCTTTTGCAAAGCGCGATTCCCAGACAAAATAGCCCAGCGCCAGGACCAGGATGATGATAATGCCGCGGTTCAGTTTTTGGCCCGTTTCGCGCCGTATGGATTGTGAACGATCGACTTCAGATTCGCGTTTGACACCATCGGGTGTCAGCTCGAACGCCCAGGCAAAAAACACGGCAATGGGAAAGCCGATCATCAGCGCAACCACGATGAACTGCATGGTCCATTCGGGTGCCTTGAAGGTATCGAGCAACAACTCGGCAATCTGCGCCAGCAACCACGAGCCGATCAGGTAAGCAAAGCCCACCCGGAAAACGTTTCTGCGTTTGAGTTCGGTGAAAAAACTCATATAACCCGCCCTGCAGATTTGGTTCCCGTGCTTATCATTTCTTTATCTCAAGCAATTCGTAGGCGAGTTGCCGCTGTTGTTCCATATCAAGCTCGAAGCGGGCTACCAGGTCCCTGTAGCCGGGCTCATTCTTCAATTGGCTGAAAACTACGTCATTAAGCAAAGTCTCCCGCCACCCTACTCGCCAATTCTTATCCCAGGCAGTGTTCAACCATAACAAGGCAGTTTCATTCTCGCCCCTGATGGTCGCGATCGCGGCACTGTTGAGCTCGCTGGCCGCCGAGCCCCAGCCCGGGGGAGTTTGACCGTTTACGCTTTCCACTGCCTCCAGCAACTGCGCCGGACGTTCAGATGTGGGATCAGCCAGTTTAAGCAGCGCAGCAATTTGAATTGCGTCAGCTGTTTGATTGATCCAATCCTGGGGTAACACCAGTTCAGGCTCAAATGCCCAGGGTGAGTTTTCGCGGAATGGTAAAAGCGCCGCCTGGTAATCCCCGATACGTGCAGATTCATATGCCCAGGTCTGTCGCAGATTGAACCGTGAACCATGCCGGTCCTCTGCATTTTGCGCCAGGGATTTTTTAGCCAGGTCACGGGCCAGATCATGCTGTTCACGGAACTGGAGAAGCCGCAATCGGGAGATCGTGGGGATGGGCTGACCCGCGCCGATAGCCTCAGCCCTTTGCAGCCATTGCTCAGCCTGATTGGCATCTCCCATCGCCACCCAGAATTGAGCCATGGCAGCGATCATTTCGAAGTCACCCGGGTCGCGTTCTATGGCCTCAACGTAACCCTTTGCACCATGCGCAATATCCCCGTTGAACATATGTGCCAAGGCCCATCCATACCATCCACTCGGACTCTCGGGTGCGATTTCCTTGATACGTTCACAGGCAGCCAGGGATTTTTCCACGCGCTGCAGGAACGCATTGGTTTGGCATTGCTGCCAAAGTACAAGTACCGAGTAAGGTTCCATTTCCACGGCGGCGTCAATCAGCTGCATTCCCCGCTCGACCTGTCCATTGTCAAACAGGAATCTGCCGTACTGTTTTAACCCCAGGGCATTGCGTGGATCATCATCCAGTGCCGCAATAAACTCCTTTTCAGCAGCCTCATTGTCGCCCTCAAATACCTGCAGGGTGGCCATCTGGATACGGGCTGCGCTATTGTGGGGTTGTTCCGCAAGTACCTGCTCCAGCAAGGGCATTCCACGGTCCATTGCCTGTTTCCGGCTGATGGCACCGGTTAATGCCATTTGCGTCCAGGCATTGACGAGACCAACCTTGGCCGGTGTGTAGGTCGGGTCCAATGTCAAAACTTCCTGAAAAAGTGTGACCGCCTTATCCAGGGAAACAAAACCGCCTTCATTGACACCCTGTAATGCCTTGAGGTACAGATCATAGGCGCTGATTTCAGTGCTTGCGACCTGCTCCAGTCTTTCTTCGTCCTCGCCAAGCAGGGTAATGCGCAAGGCCTGTGCGACCTTGTGCGCGATCTCGCCCTGGATGGCAAAAATATCATCCAGATCGCGGTCATAGGTCTCCGACCACAGGTGGTAGCCGTCTTCGACATTGATCAACTGCGCGGTAATGCGCACGCGGTTGCGTTTGTCGTCCTTACGTACACTGCCTTCGAGGATCGTAACCACGTTCAGTTTTTCACCGATGCTGCGCAGGTCTTCATCCTTGCCCTTGAAAGCGAATGAGGATGTGCGTCCCGCCACCCGCAGTTCCTTGATATTGGCAAGGATATTGAGCAATTCCTCGGTCAGACCATCAGAGAAGTACTCGTTGTCGCTATTCGCGCTCATGTCTACGAAAGGCAGCACGGCAATCGATTGCTCCTCGTTGGTTTTGGCCGTCACGGTTTCTTCCCGCGCGAACGCGGCTTCAGCCGCTATTTTTGGTTGCGCCACGAACTTGTCATAAGCAAAGTAGCCCAGCGCCGCAACCAGCAGGGCAATGATCGTATAGTTCAGTTTTTGCCCCGTGACGTGCGTTATCGAGCGGGTCCGGTCGACGTCTTTCTCTCTCTTGATGCCCTCCGGGGTCATCTCGAAAGCCCAGGCGAAAAACAGCGCGAGTGGAAACCCGAGTATCAGGAAAAACGCCAGCGCGCTGTTAACCCAATCGGGCAGGTGTAACGCCGGCGCCAGCGTGTCGCCGGCCTGCATGATCAGCCAGCCGACGATGATATAGGCGGCAGCGACCTTGAAGACGTTGCGGCGTTTGAGTTCGGCAAATAATCTCATTCCGGTGGTCCTCCCCATGCCGGCGGCATCGCCTGCCATGTATCCCAAAGCTTGAGTTTTTGAAGCAATGTTTCCCAGCGCGGGTCAGTCCACAGCGAGGCCAGGAAGTGATCGCCGAGGATGCTTGCCATGCCGGAGTCCCTGATTTCGAGACATTGGTCCAGCCATTCGAAAGCGGCGTCGGTTTCACCCCGCCAGGCGTAGATCTCTGCAATCTGAAATGTACCCAGCCTGGCGCTTTCATCGATCAGGGTCGCAAGCTCCCGATCGGAAGCCGGTTTGTCACCGATGGAAAAGTAGGCTTTTGCCCGTGCTGTCACGCCGTAAACTGAATCCGTTTCCCGCAGTGCATCTTCAAGCGCCTGTGCGTATTCGCCCCGCAACAGGTTCAGTCGCGCAAGCCGGTGCGATATACCGATGTAATCCGGGCTGAGTTCGAGTACCTTGCGGAAGCTGGCTTCCGCCCGGTCATAGTCGCCAACCGCTTCGTAGGTCCTGCCGATGTTGCTGTATACCTCCGGTTCCAGCGGGTCCCTGTCGGCACCCATCTGCAAGTATTTCAGACCCTCGTCAAAACGGCCGTTACGGGCCAGGGCGACGCCGTAGCCCCCCAAACCCAGAGCGCTGCCAGGGTCCATTTCCATTGCGAGCCGGTATTCTTCGAGCCCCTTTTTGAATTCAAAATCGTAATATACGTAACGCACGGCTTGTGCCAGGTGTGCCAGGCTGAGCCCGGGATCGAGCGCCAGCGCACGATCCGCAGCCTGTTTCGACAGCGCGGCAGCCACTTTTGGCTCCTCGCCGCCTGCTGCGCCGAGCCAAAGTTGCGCGAAGGCCAGTTCGGCGAGTGCCGGGGCGTAATCGGGATCGATGGCCAGTGCCTGTTGTAGCAGATCAGTGCTCTTTCTGATGGATTCAACAGAACGCTGTCTGAAGAAATATTGCCCTTCGAGGTAAAGCCGATAGGCCTCCGGATCGGTTTCGCGGCTGCGTGGCGCTTCACCGAGCAGGGTCACTTTCAGCGCATCGACGACGGCGACTGAAATCTCGTCCTGGATGGTGAAGATATTGTCCAGGGTGCGGTCGTAAGTTTCCGACCACAGGTGAAAGCCGTTGTCGGCGCGTATCAACTGTGCGGTGATGCGTATATGGTCGCCGGATTTGCGTACCGAACCTTCCAGCACGTGGTCGACACCGAGACGCCTGGCGATTTCGGGGATTTCGATTTGCTGTCCCTTGAACGCGAATGACGAGGTGCGCGCGGTCACGCGCAACTGCGGCACCTTGGCCAGCAGATTCAAAAGTTCTTCGGTGAGTCCGTCGGAGAAATACTCGTTGGCGGTATCTTCGCTCATGTTGACGAAGGGCAGCACGGCGATGGACTTTTCAGCTGGTGATAAAGCATCGGTATCTGTTGCCTGTAGCGGTGCAGATTGTGCGGTCTTCAGTATTTCTGCTTCGCGTTTGGGCACCAGCACAAACTTGTCGATGGCGAAATAACCCAGCGCCGCTACCAGCAGGGCGATGATCGTGTAGTTCAGTTTCTGTCCTGTTACGTGCGTAATCGAACGGGTC
>Ga0210074_1000660_pt1 | contig 11708 bp, 8 predicted proteins | sample China_Galinas_Co_FD_184860 | JGI IMG/M metagenome (GOLD analysis project Ga0210074, IMG submission 184860) | Wetland microbial communities from San Francisco Bay, California, USA, that impact long-term carbon sequestration -... | ecosystem: Environmental > Aquatic > Marine > Wetlands ... | reverse complement strand
AATAACAAGTATATGCAGGGAATGATTGCACTAGCACTTTACAGAATGTATGATGCGAAGACTGCAAAAGCGATTATCAAATCGATTATTGAGAATGCAGTGTTCAATGATGAAATGGGAATGTATTTCAAAGAAGAATGGGGATGGTGGTGGTACCAGGCTCCGATTGAAACCCAGGCACTGCTGATTGAAGCAGTTGATGAAATCGTGAAAGATCAGAAGTCTGTTGATGATATGAAAGTCTGGCTGCTTAAACAGAAACAGGTTCAGGATTGGAAAACAACTAAAGCAACTGCTGAAGCCTGCTATGCACTTCTGCTAAGAGGAAGTGATTGGCTTGCGGATACAAAAATGCCAGATATAACTATTGGTGGTGAAAAGCTTGATCTGCTGAACAATCCTGAAATTCATATTGAAGCCGGGACAGGATATTTCAAAACTTCCTGGCAGGGTGAAGATATAACACCTGAAATGGGTGAAGTGACTGTAACAAACAATAACAATGTTGTTGCATGGGGCTCACTCTACTGGCAGTATTACGAACAGCTTGATAAAATTACTCCTGCAAAAACTCCTTTGAAGATTGATAAGAAGTTGTTCCTTGAACTGGATTCTCCAACTGGAAAGAAAATTACTCCGGTCACTGAAGATACAAAGCTGAAGCCGGGAGATCTGATAAAAGTAAGAATAGAAATCCGTGTTGACCGTGATATGGAATTTGTTCACCTGAAAGATATGCGGGCTGCAGGATTTGAACCGATAAATGTTCTCTCACAGCACAAATACCAGGATGGTTTGTGGTATTATGAAAACACACGAGATGTCGCCACAAACTTCTTTATGGACAGACTTAACAAAGGAACTTATGTATTTGAGTATCCATTGAGAGTAACATTTAAAGGAGATTTCTCAAACGGCATAACGACAATTCAATGTATGTATGCACCTGAATTTGCAAGTCATTCAGAAGGTGTGAGAGTGAAGATTCAATAAACATTCTATTTCTGATTAATTAACCCTCTCCATTACTGGAGAGGGTTTTATTTTGGAATGTCACTTTACAGACTTAGTTTAGTTAGTAAAATTCATTAAAGGAAATTAGAATTGAAAAATCCCACTGAAAAACAGATACAAAACACTATTGCAGTTTTTATTGACTTTGAAAACTTATATTACTCGTCGCTTAATAATTACGGCGAAGCACCCGACTTAATGATAATCAGGAATCTATGTGCGAAAAAAGGAGGTATAGCATCAATACAGGCATTTGGTGATTGGGTCCGTTTCAATGACCAAATTAATGGTCTTCAGACAAGCGGGATACAGCCCGTTTTTACTCCTTTATCCCGCACAGAAAAAAGCAGTGCTGATACATTTATTTGTGTAAGTGCGATGAAGCTGTTTATGCAAAATGAAAATATAAACACGTTAATATTAGTTTCCGGAGATCGTGATTTCATACCACTACTGAACGAGTTAAGATCACTTGGGAAAAATACTTACTTAATGGGAGTCCCCGGATCTATTTCCCGTGATTTGGTGAATGTTGCTGATGGAATAATTGAATATCAACCGACAAAAATTAAAGCTAAGGAATCAAAATCATTACAGAGTCCGCAGAAAAAATTGAGTGAACAAATTGAGGATAGTATCGTCGCTTTATTAAAGAAAGAGAACCGCAGAGTAAATGTTGCAACAATTGGGATAAGAATTAAAAAGGAACATCCCGCGTTTAATCACAAGGAGTTTGGATTTGATAAACTATCACACTTCCTTGATAGTTTTTCAAAAATTAAAGTTGAGTATGACGAAGATAAGTTGGTAGCATACGCAAGTTTAGTAAAATGATACTTATCAGATGCACTGTTCATCCGAAATCCCTTTTCTATTTAGCAGTTTCGTGAGCTTTTTTTAGCATTAGAAAATTACCCGTGGTTATTAGTGCAATTCCTAAGAACGCAAATAAACCCCAAGTGTATTCTTCAAACATTGTTGAAAGTAAGAGAGCAATAATAGGGAATGCCAGCATAACATAAGCTGCTTTGTCAGCTCCGATTTTACCCAGCAATGTAAGGTAACCCCAGAAGGCTATTATTGAACCGAACACAGCCAAATAGATTAACGAACTGATATACTGAAAAGAGATATCAAAATTAACAGGTCTGCCAATAATAAAAACCAGTACAAGCATTAACAAAGATCCGTAAAGCATTCCATAAGCGTTCGTCTGCACAACCGGTAATTTATTTCTTTGATTATATGCAGAGGTAATATTTCCAAACGAGGCAACTATTACACTCAAGAATGCAAGTATTAATGAAGATGATTTGTCGCTGGAAAAATTAAAATTTAGAATTTCATCTTTGAAAACAAATACAATACCAACAAAACCAATCAGAGCGCTTGCTAAAACATTCAACCGCACTTTTGATTTTAGAAATATTAACCCGTTAAAAATATTTAAGAAAATAATTGTTGAAAATACAACCGCAACCAGTCCGCTTTTAAGATGGACTTCAGCCATATAAACCAACCAATAGTTTATTCCAAAAAGAAATGTTCCCTGAAGCGCCATAAAAAAATGCTGCTTAACAGAATATTTTAAATTCATTTGCTTTGAACCGCAATAAGCAAACAAAATTATCGCAGCAAGTAAGAAACGATAGAACACGGAGACTAATGGATCGACTACGCCTAGCTGAAAAGTTATTACCAGCCAGGTCGATCCCCATATAAACGTTGGTATTGAAAACAGAATAAAATCTTTCATAATTGTCTCACCTATTTAAATGCGTCATTTTTCTCCAGCAAACCTGTTCCTTAGCTCAACAGGATTTCGTTTACTCTTCATTTTTAAATTCAGCATTTCTACAAAAACTGAAAATGCCATTGCAAAATAGATATAGCCTTTTGGAATGTGCTGACCCAATCCTTCTGCAATTAGAGACACACCAATTAATAATAAAAATGAGAGCGCTAGCATTTTGACGGTCGGATGCTTTTCAACAAAGTCACTTATACCTTTCGATGAAATCATCATTACTCCAACTGCTATAACAACTGCAAGCACCATAATTATTAATTCCTGCGCCATACCGACAGCGGTAATAACTGAATCAAGTGAAAACACAATATCGAGGATCATAATCTGAATAATCACACTAGCGAATGATTTTGCAACTTTAGAAGTTTTATGACCCTCTTCGCCTTCAAGCTTGTCGTGGATTTCAAAAGTGCTTTTGGCAAGAAGGAACATTCCGCCACCGATTAAAATTAAATCACGGCCGCTTATTTCTTTACCAAAAACTGAGAAAAAGGGTAAAGTTAGTTTCATTATCCAGACAATTGAAAAAAGTAGGAGTATTCTGCTAATCATCGCGAGTGATAAACCCGTCAGTCTTGCTTTATTCTGTTGTTCTTTCGGCAGTTTTCCAGAGAGTATAGAAATAAAAATTATGTTGTCTATGCCTAGAACAATTTCCAGCACAGTTAAAGTTAATAGTGCAATTAAAGATTCAGGATTTGTTATCCATTCCAATTTATTATCTCGTTTTTGTTAAAAGAATTTTGAATGAATTGGCTTTCAAAGCTTTGAAGGGTTTTGTATTTGCTCGTAAGTTAAATTTAATGCTTCTGCGGACAGTAAAAATTTTGTGTATCCCTCTTTTGGATTATTGAATACTTCTTTTGTAATTCCGCTCTCTACAATTTCTCCACCTTTTAAAATGATTACTCTCTCAGCAAGATTCCTTAAAATTCTTAAATCGTGACTAATGCATATCATCGTCAGCTTGAATTCAGTGTTAAGTTTTTTTAAAAGTCTAACTAAATTTAATTGCGATTCAACATCCTGTGCTGAGAATGGTTCATCAAGAATTAATAAAACGGGATTTGTAGCAAGTAATCTTGCAAGCGCTGCTCTTTGTTGTTCGCCACCACTTAATTGAAAACCTCTTCGATTGTATAGATCCTTTGGAAAACCAACTGAACTTAAAATATTTTGTCTTTCCTTTTCAATATATTTTTTATCAATTCTGTTGATGACTAGTACTTCGTCAATCACGCTTGATATCTTTCTAAATGGATTTAAAACTTCTCCGTGGTTCTGGAAAAGAATTTGAATTGGACTGCTTTTTTTGCTTTTTAACTTAGAGTTTAAAACTATCTTTCCACTGTCAGGTTTAATCAATTCCGCAATTACTTTAGCCAGAGTTGATTTCCCCCCACCTGATTCGCCGCAAATCCCTAAAATTTCACTACTCTCAATTTCAAACGAAACATTTTTTAAAATGTCGAATTTCTTTTTTGTCTCCTCCTTTACCAAAACCGAATAAGAAATATTTTCAACTTTAAGTAGAGGCATTACTTATTTCTTTAAATGATTGAATAAAATTTTTCAACTTATCATCTGATGTATTAATAAACTTATCCGAAATGTAAAACTTTGTTAACTTTTGATCTGAAAGATATGCGATGTAATCTGATGACTTAATTGCAAAGTTAATATCCTGTGTAACGATCAGAACAGATTTATCATTGTCTCTGACAAAATTTTTTATCTTCAAAAGAATCAGATTCATCACTGCATAATCAACTCCTGAAGTTGGTTCGTCAAGAAATAGAATATCTGGATTTGCGAGCAATGCAAGAACAATTAAAAGTCTTTGAGCCATTCCGCCGCTTAACTCATAAGAATGAAGATTGGATAATTTTTTATATGTTGGCAGTAAAAAATAAAGAAGCAGCTCTTCGATTTTCAATGAACTTACATTAGAAAGATCAAAGTAGTATTTTATTTTTTTTAACGGATCAAGAGAGTTGGCAGCATCCTGAAAAACATAACGAATATTTTTCCTACGAATATCTCTAAGTCTTTCCTCAGAAGTGCTTAGTAAATCGATCTCCTTAAATATCACTTTCCCATTAACCTTGTAAAGATCTTTGGACAGCAAAGCAGTAAGCGATTTAATAATAGTAGATTTTCCCGATCCGTTCTTACCGAGAATTGTGTAAATCTTCCCCGGTTCAATATCAATCCTGATATCAGAAAGAATTAATCTTTCTTTTTCATCATCAGTAATTGTAACCGATTTTATTTCCGCACGAAGCATTAGTAGAAATGTTGTTTTTCTTTTACTTAACAAAATAATAAATTGGTATGAGAAATTACTATTTGTAATACACAATCTCGTTAATGAAGACTAAAACATTAAATCTTCTCATACTTTCTTTTCTTACTCTGCTGATTATTTCGTGCGATTCAAAAAAGTCAATAAAAAATGATCGTATTGTAATCGGGATATCTGCTGATGTACAAACACTCAACTCATTGTTCGCTTTCAGCTATGAAGAAAGTACAATTGCTGATTTATTGTACCCCGGTTTGCTGGATTTCAGATGGAATGAGGAACGAGGAGTGCTGGAGCCGAACCCGATGATTGCAAAAAGCTGGCACTGGTTTGAGGACTCTTCCTATATTAAGTTCTTTTTGAGGGATGATGTTTATTGGTCGGATGGAGAAAAACTAACAATCGATGATGTTGTTTTTTCCTATGATGTTTATTCTGACCCTGAAGTTCAAAGCCGATTATTAGGATCATTCGATTACTTTTATACGGATGAAAATGGAAAAATCGATATCGGTAAAACTTTTAATGTAAAATCCTCAAGTGAAATTGAAATTCATTTTCCCGAAAATTCAATTGTTGATTTAGTTGAGGTTTCAGTTCCTATAATTCCCGAACACATTTATTCAAATATCAGCAGAGATCAGATTAGTAGTAGCGAAATTAATTTTAATCCAATATCGAGTGGTGCTTTCAAATTAAAAAAATGGGATCGAAATCAAACAATAGTTCTGGAAGCCGACAGCAGCTCATTTTTATTTAACAAAGGTCAGGTTTCAGAAATCGTCTTCAAAATCATTCCTGACTACACATCCCGTTTACTGCAGCTTAAAAAAGGTGAATTGGATTTAATTGAATTGGTAAAAGTTGAAGATCTGGAAGAGTTGAATGCAGATGACGAAATATCGGTAATTAATAATGCCGGAAGAGAGTATGATTACATTGGATGGAACAATATTGATCCTGACTCTTTTATTGTAGGGAGGGTAAATCCAAATAAATATTTTGGAAACAGTAATGTTCGAAAAGCATTAACAATGGCAATTAACAGAAATGAAATTCTAACTGAATATTTACTGGGTCAGGGTGATCTTGCTGTCTCACCAGTTTCACCAATATTCAAATCAGAATTTAATGCTAGTTTAAAACCTTATGATTACAACCCAGATGAAGCAAAGAGAATTTTGGCCGATGAAGGCTGGCTGGATGAAGATAAAAATGGTATTCTCGAGAAAGGTGATCTTGAGTTTAAATTCAAAATGTATTACCCGGTTGGGAATCCATTGCGTGAATACGCATCAGTGGTTGTTAAAAATAATTTGAAAGCAGTTGGGATTGACATTTCAATTGAACAAATGGAACTAGGAACTTTTATTGATAATCTTTATGATAGAAAACTTAATGCCTGGATGGCGGGTTGGGGTGTCCCGATTCCGTTGGAGTTAAAACCGTTTTGGTATTCAGATCCGAATATCGGTATGCTGAATTTTGCATGTTATGGTAATCCCGCAGCTGATAAAATTCTGGATGCACTCGGAACAAAGATCAGTGACGAACAGACAAATGAAATGGTAAAACAATTCCAATCTATAATTCACGATGATGAACCCGTGACATTTCTTTACTGGACTCCTAATCTGGTAGCCTACAACAGTCGGATAAAAAATATTAATATTACTCCATATGGAGTTTTAACCCATTGCTGGGAGTGGACACTTAGTGAATAATTTTTTGAATTCGCAAATTATAAAAACAATCTCACTCAGATTTTTATCTTCATTATTAACTCTTTTTCTACTCATAAGCTTTCTATTTTTTCTTATCAGGATTTCTCCAGGTAATCCGACGGATAAATTTGTTTCAGCCAAACTTGGTACTGAGCTTTCAGAAAGCGTTGCAAAAAAGTTTTCAATTAACGAACCAATAACCGATCAATATTTTTCCTTCCTCTCAAATCTTACTACCGGCGAATTCGGAATATCATATAACTATCATCTTCCAGTGCTAAGTGTTATATGGGAATATTTTTCATTCACTTTAATTTTTGCCGGTATTAGTTTCATTCTTCAAATTGGTTTTAGCTTGTGGTTGGCACTTCGCTTTATGCACAGCCAAAACAAGTGGTTAAAAAAAATTACTTCAAATGCTTCATTATTTATTTATTCAATACCTGCGTTTGTTCTCGGTGTAAGTTTGATTTATATCTTCTCAGTTCATTTGGACCTGTTTCCAATCACGGGTCTAAAGTCATTAGATTATGACGAACTCTCTTTCTTCTCAAAAATGTTCGATCAACTGAAACATCTTATTTTACCCTTGATAACATTATCTGCTGCTGGTGTCGCACTTTTCTTTAAATACATTACAGAAAGTCTTGATGAGGTGAAGACCAAAACTTTTATTGTTAATCTAAGAGCTTCGGGAGTTAATGAAAAAATAATTTTAAGAAAGCACGTACTACCAAACGCAATTAAACCATTAATTTCTGTTGCTGGTATTGAACTTGGAATAATACTTGGCGGGACATTAATTACCGAGGTGATTTTTAGTCTTCCAGGAATGGGTCGTTTAGCTATTGATTCTATCTTAGCGAGAGATTACCCATTGGTGATCGGGTGTGTTTTTACAGCAGGTGCTGTAATGGTTTTGGCTAACTTCTTTGCCGATCTTATCAAATTAAAAATTGATAAGAGATTAATTAAAGGAATTCTGAATTGAAATCTAGAATAAAGGTAATCCATTGGATAGTTTTTCTTTGGATGTTAATTCTGATTTTACAGTTTGATTTGATTTGTGGTTATTTGTCCCTGACTTTTGATTTCATTTTGTTAATCGTAGACAATTTCTCCTCAGCTTTTACCGTCCTGAATTTTGGAATTATAGACGCCTCTCTATCATCGATCATTTTTCTTTTATTAATACCAATACTTTTAATTTTCAGAAAAAAAATATCCTCACTAAACGAGCAGTTAACCTTCACCTATGCTTTTTTAGCCATTCTGATTTTCCTTTTTCTATTTGCTCCTGTAATTACTAATGAAGATCCTGAATTTTCAAAAAATCTTTCTGTTACAAAACTTCTTCCACCGCTTCATTCTGTAAACCAACTGACATTAAAAAGCAAAACAGAACAGAATTTAACCACGGTAGAAAAATTTAAAATTAAATCTGACAGAATTATAAAACCATCTTTTAATAATAGGATAATTTTTGCTGATAGCGTTTTTGTAAAGGAGAAGGTTTTTTACTGGCAGAAAAATGTTCAACATGAAATTGATAAAAAATTGTTGGTTACTGAAGGTGGGATATCAGTTATAAATAGCAAAGTTTTCATTATTGGTACAGATGAGTTCGGTAGAGATCTCTTTGCAAGACTTATTTACGGGACGCGCATTTCAATTACAATTGGTTTGGGTGCAGTAGCTTTGTCATTTTTTATTGGGATGATACTTGGATTCCTTGCCGGATATCGTGGAGGCATTCTCGATATATTATTAAATCGTTTTACTGAAATGTTTTTGGCTTTCCCGGTTATTTATCTTATTGTTCTGATATTGGCGTTATTCGGAAGTTCAATATTCTCAGTGATAATAGTGTTGGGGATATCTGGATGGATGAGTTTATTTAAAATTGTTAAGACAGAAGTAATTTCAATAAAACAAAAAGATTATTTTAAGACTGCAAATCTAGTTGGCTTAAGTAAATATCAACTGCTTAAAAAGGAGATACTTCCTATAGTCATAACTCCGGTCATGATAAACCTGATCTTTTTATTCAGCAATGTTATTCTTGCTGAAGCGGCTCTCAGTTACCTCGGTTTGGGTGGCGGTAATTCATATCCTTCATGGGGTTCAATGATTAGTTCTGGTCAGGAGTACATCTCAAAAGCATGGTGGCTTATTGCATTTCCGGGATTAGCTCTGATATTAACTTTATTTACGTTTAATGCTTCAGGTAAAAAGTTCGGCAGAAAGTTAAATCCAATTATTAAGTAATGATAAATTCTAGATACGAAATAATTAAGCAATTGGGTGAAGGCAGAAGCAAAGTGTATTTGTGTAATGATATCGATATGCCTGGAGAAAATTTTGCGATAAAAATTTTGCCCTCGGATTCAAATGAATATGAAAAAGAAATATTTATAAAAGAATATTTTACTCTAAGAAAACTTGAGCATTCAAATATTATCAAAGCATTTGAATTCGGAACAATTTTTAAAACTGACGGTGAGGAGGGAATTAAAACTGGCTCAAGTTTTATAATTCTTGAACATTTTGACGGTGAAGTCCTTCTTTCTTCCAAACCAAACATTGATGAATCAAATCTTAAAGAGATATTAAAACAAATTTGTGCGGCTCTGTATTATCTACATCAGTCAAAATATATTTATTATGACTTAAAACCTGATAATGTACTCGTCTCTTTTATTTTGAACACTCCTCAAATAAGATTAATAGATTTGGGTCTAGCTGAATATTCTCCCTCACAATCGGAATACGAAATCAAAGGAACAGCCCATTACATCGCCCCCGAATTGCTTAAGAAAGAAAAACATAATTACTCTGTAGATTATTATTCACTGGGAATAATAGCGTACCAGTTGATTTATAATAAATTGCCGTTTGCTGCCAAGAATGAACTTGAAATTTATAAAGCAGCTCTTGAAAATGATTTTAGTTTCCCTGAATCCAAAATGTTTTCCAAAGATCTGGTAAATGTTGTAAAAAAAATGCTGGAGAAAGATGTTAGCAAAAGGTATTCTTCCGCGCTATCTATTATCCACGAACTTGGCTTTGAGCTGAATATTGAACTGACAAAAGAATTTCTGCCCGCCAGAATATATTCTAGCAAGGAAAATGTTATCAAGGAATTATCGCAATATATTGATGACGAAGAGAACAATGCAGTGTATGCAATTAAAGGATTTGAAGGCGTTGGCAAAACATCACTATTAGATAAGTTGCTGGAACTAAACCAAGGAGCAGTTCTTATTTCAGATGTGAAGGGCAAATCGGTACCGGAAATTATCAGATACATTTTGAAGAAGATTCTTTTCTCTGCTTCTGTGTTTACAAGACTCACAGAAAGTGATAAACTTTATCTATTAAAGCAGATCGAGACTAGTTCAAAAGATATTATAGATGAATTTAAAAGTTCAATGGTTCTTATCAGCGCTAATTGCAAATTCACGCTGCTAATAGATGATTTTAACCTTTCTGATCAACTTGTAAATAATTTACTGTTGGAAGTAATTCCGATCCTTCAGGTTAATAATGTTAGATTAGTTTTTGGAGAGTCATCGGAACACGCGTTTATTTCGAACAACGTAAATAATCTGAAAGAAATTACATTAGGTCCGTTTACAGGTAAGGAATTGATTACATTTTTAGAACATAGTTTTTATTCTGATTTTCCAACGGAAACACTTAAAGATCTTATAATTAAAAATGCTGATCTGATTCCAGGAAACATTAAATCATTTATTAACGATTTAATACTTTTTGGTATAATGATTTTTACAGAGCAAGGGGTAACGTTCTCAAAGAATGAAGAGAAACTTACATCTATAAGTGAAGCACATTTTGCAGTCTATGACTTAAGGTTGGCCAATCTTTCAAATCAAGAATTACTTTCGTCGCAAGTTCTTTCCTCTTTCGATATTTACATTGATAATTTTATTTTTTCTGAAGTCCTAGAAATAAGCGAAGATGAAATACAAAGGATAATTTACAATCTTCAGTTAAACAACATAATTCAAAAACCAACAACAGGACAGACATTAATATTTATTTCAGAGGCTCTTAAAAAATATATATATGCGTCAATTGAAGATAAAAATGTACTTCACAGCAACATTGCATTAAAACTAACTGAAAAATTTCCAACGATTAATCAACTTGAACTAGCACGTCATTTTGAGCTTGCAGGAGACTTTGAAAATTGCTACAAAGTTACAATGGAAGAAATCAAAGATGCCGAGAAACATTCTGCTTATAGCTACATCCAAAAAGTACTTGAGCATCTGGTTGAATTACCACTTAAAAAAGAACAGGTATCTTCGGCAAAATTAAAACTTGGTGAAGTTTACCTGAAGCTTGGAGATGTTCAATCGTCACTTAATATATTAAATGAGTTGAAAGTAGGACAAATACAGGCAGAGATTGAAAAACAATTATTTATTCTTGAAGGCAGTGCACTCATTGCTTCCGGCGACTACGCTGGCGGTAAAAAATTGATTTCTTCTCTGCTTAAAAAGCTAAATGATCCTAAAGAAAAAGACCGGCTAAAAGTGGAACTTGCTTATGCTGACTTTGAACTTAAAAGGTATAACGATGCATTAGAACAATCGAAGGATCTTCTTAATGGGAGTGATCTCTCTGCAGAATTTAGAGGAAGATGTTATAATCTGAATGGAATGATTAATATTTATCAGAATAATGATTTGAAATCAGCACTTGAAAATTTTAAGAATGCAAAAAAATGGTTTGTAAAATCCAATCAGCCAATTCGTATATCTGGAGCCGAGGTAAATATCGGAAATGTTTATAATATACTTTCGGATTTTGAAAAAGCAGAGAAACA
>Ga0210074_1000659_pt1 | contig 11709 bp, 6 predicted proteins | sample China_Galinas_Co_FD_184860 | JGI IMG/M metagenome (GOLD analysis project Ga0210074, IMG submission 184860) | Wetland microbial communities from San Francisco Bay, California, USA, that impact long-term carbon sequestration -... | ecosystem: Environmental > Aquatic > Marine > Wetlands ... | reverse complement strand
CCGGAAGGAGCGGCTCGAACCCGGGGACAGACGCCGCCATGCGGTCGTAACCCGGGTCGTCCGACGGCGTGAAGTCGCGCGTGCGAAGCTGCCCCTGGACCCCCGGCTCCTCGCCGTAGGCGATGCCCACGACCAAGAGCGGCGGCAGCTCCCCGTAGAGCTGGCTCATCAGCCGCGCCGTCTCGACCGCAGTGCCGAAGAACAGGTCCGCGTCCAGCACCGTCAGCACCGGGCGCGGCCCCGGCGGCAGCGGCTGGAACCCGGCCACCGGCTCGGCGACCCACACCTGGAGCGTCCGCCCCACGGGCTTCGACTCCACAACATGGACGTGGGAATGGGGGATCGTCACGGCGGCTTCGGGCATGGGCTCTTCCTCCTCGGATGGGCGGTCGGACATCGCTTCGGTCTTCGTCGGAGGGAGCGTAGAGCCTTACGTTGCGTGAGGGTCAAGGAAGGTCTGTTCCCTGAAACGGGGGGACAGCTGTATAGTGTTCATCTCTTCAATGTTTCTCGGTCACCCTCAACCCCTCCGGAGGCTGGCCGTGGAAAGGAAACGTCATGGGGCGTCGCCTGTTCCATCTCACTTTGTGGTTCTCCGTTTTCCTCGGTTGGATGGTGCAGCCGGCCATGAGCCAGCCCGCTGCCATGGTTGCGGACATTGCGACCACTGGGGTCAACCATCCAGAGTTCCTCTTCTTTACGCCCATTCCGGTGCAACTGAACGGCGCGCTCTATTTCTTCGCCGACGATGGCGTCCATGGTTCGGAGCTGTGGCGAAGCGACGGGACCGGAGAAGGCACCCGGATGGTGTTCGATCTCTGTCCGGGCAACTGCCACGGTCAGGCGAGCTCCCTGATCACGGTCGTCGGCAGCACGCTCTTCTTTGCCGCAAACGACGGGGTCCACGGTCGCGAGCTGTGGCGCAGTGACGGTACCGAAGCTGGAACCTGGATGGTCGCTGACGCGGTGCCGGGGCCGGGCTCGTCGTCCCCGCTCTGGTTGACGCCCTTCGGGTCCGACCTTCTGTACAGTGCGATCGACCCGGAGCACGGCTGGGAGCTCTGGAAGAGCGACGGCACGGCGGTCGGGACCTCCCTTCTGGCCGACATCAACCCGAGTGGGCCGTCTCATCCCTCTTCCTTCGTCGTCTGGAACGGTGTGGCCTACTTCAGCGCCGACGACGGTTCCCACGGGACCGAGCTCTGGCGGACGGACGGGACTTCCGCGGGCACCTGGATGGTCCGGGACATCGACGGCGGCCCTTCTGGGTCCGTCGGCTACGACCAGTCACCCTTGAGCGATTTCTTCTCACCGGTCGCGCTCGACGGTTACCTGGTCTTCGCCGCGAATGACGGGGTGCACGGGACCGAGCTCTGGCGGACCGACGGCACCCCGAGCGGTACGGAGCTCGTTCTGGACCTGAACCCGGGGGGAACCTTCGACAGCTCGAATCCGTCGCAGCTGAGGCGTTTCGCGGGGGCGATCTACTTCCGAGCCGACACCGCGGCCGCGGGCCCGGAGCTGTGGATGACCGACGGAACGGCGGCGGGGACCCACATGGTGCGGGACATCGTGCCCGGCCCGGACGGCTCGGGCCCGAGCAACCTCACAGTGGCCGGGGACCATCTCTTCTTCAGCGCCTGGACCGAGGGGGCGGGGAGCGAGCTCTGGACGACCGACGGTACGCCGGGCGGCACCGTGCAGGTCGACGACATCGTTCCGGGTCCGACCGGTGCTCTCGCTGCGGTCGCCCTCCACGGGATAGATCCGTTCGGAGAGCGGGTGCTCTTCTCGGCCTGGGACGAGAGCCACGGCTTGGAGCCATGGGTCAGTGACGGAACCCCCGAGGGTACCCTCCGGCTCGCCGACCTCGACGCCGGGGTCGCTGACGCCTTCGAGTGGATCCTGCAGCCGATGGTCAGCAGAGCACTCGATGGACGGGCCTACTTCTTCGGTCAGAGCGACACGGTGGGCTACGAGCTCTGGGGCACCGATGGCACCGTGGCCGGGACCACCCTGGTCAAGGACATCGACACCCAGTTCTCGTCGATCCCCGACATGTTCCTTCTGCGGTGGACCGAGATGGCGGCCGCCGGCGGGAACGTCTTCCTGCGTGCCGACGACGCCGTCCACGGGGCGGAGCTCTGGCGGACGGGTGGGCAAGCGGAAGCAGCGGTGCGGCTCACCGACATCGACCAGGCCTCGCTTGATCAAGTTCCGTTCCGGCTGACTCCGATGGGGGACCGGCTCCTGTTCACCGCCAAGGCGTCGACCGACCACACCACGCTCTGGTCGAGCGATGGCACCCAGGCCGGAACGGCGCCGGTCGTCCCCGACGGCTCGCCGGCCAGGCCGCTCGATCCCATGCACCTGACCCCTTTTGCCGGTGCCCTGTTCTTCGGCGCGAACGACCTGTCCGCACGTAGCAGTCTCTGGAGGAGCGACGGCACCGAGAGCGGTACGGCACCCTATCTGTCCCAGGGGGTGGGGGATCTCGAGCCGCTCGGGGACACGCTGTTCTTCACCCGCAGCACCGGTCTGTGGAAGACCGACGGTGCGCCCGGGGGCTCCGCGTCGCAGGTTGCCGCGGTCGACGCCGACGAGCTCCACGCCGCCCGATCGCTCCTCTTCTTCGCCGGCAAGGACAATTCCGCGGGGACCGAGCCCTGGGTCAGTGACGGTACGGCCGCCGGGACGCACCGGCTGCTGGACGTCCGCCCCGGGCCGGAGGGATCGATCCAGCCGTCTCCCTTCGAAGACGTCCTGGTCCCCGAACGGCCGCCGTTCGCCGAGGGGCCGCAAATTGTCACGATTCCGACCCGGGACGCGGCCTTCTTCATCGCCGACGACGGGGTCCACGGCACCGAGCTCTGGTGGAGCGACGGCACGGGGGGTGGGACGTTTCTGCTGCGCGACATCGCTCCCGGAGACCGCCCGTCGAGCCCGCGGTACCTGACCGTTGTGCGGGAGGTCGCCTACTTCGTGGCGGACGACGGGGTCCACGGAGCGGAGCTCTGGCGCAGCGACGGGACGCCGGAGGGGACGACCCTCCTGGACGACATCGAGCCGGGGGAGCGGTCATCGCTCCCGGCGTCGCTGCACGAGATCTTCGGTCACCTGGTCTTTTCCGCCTGGCGACTCGACGACGGCCGGGAGCTCTGGCTGAGCGACGGGACCCCGGAGCGGACGCGGCGTCTCCAGGACATCAACCCGGGGAAGGGATCGTCGAGCCCGGGCCGGTTCACTCTTGCCGGACACCGTCTCTACTTCACCGCGACCGATGGGGTGCACGGGTTCGAGCCCTGGGCGCTCCCGGCGACGCCGCCGCTGGTCGAGGCGACGCTGGCGGTCTCGGGAGACCGCTCACCGGGGGGGACCGTCCTGTACACCCTCGTGCTCGCCAACCATGGCACCTTCGCCCAGCTTGACAATCCCGGCCCGGAGCTGGTCGACGTGCTGCCGGCGGGCCTTCTGGTTCTCGCGGCCCATGCGGACAGCGGCTCGGTGGAGGTCGATCCGCCGCCCGCCGCGCTGGCTGCGAGTCCGAGCACAGAGGTGACGTGGAACGGCTCGATCCCGGGAGACGGGCAGGTTGTGATTACCATCGAGGCGCGAATCGATCCCGTGCTCCGTGTTGGAACCACGCTATCCAGTCAGGCGATCGTCCAGTTCGACGGGGACGGTACCGGGGACAATGAAACGACGACGGCGAGCGACGATCCCGGGACGAGCGGTCCGGCGGATCCGACCCTCCTGGTCGTCGGCGCCGTCAGCGTGCTTCCGATTCCCGCACTCTCGGGTGCCGGTCTCCTGCTGCTCGGTCTCCTCCTCCTCACCGGAGGTCTCGCGATCCTGCGGAGCTGAGCCGATAAAGGGGATCGCGACCCTCCCTCCTGCGCCCGGCCCGGATCACTCCTTCCGGCGCACGGCCAGCAACGTCAAGTCGTCGCTCCGCGGCCGGCCGTCGAGGTAGGCGTCCATGTCGTCGCGGCAGGCGGTGAGGAGCTCGGGGAGCGGTCGTTGGGCGTTGCGCCTGAGGGCGGCGGCGGCGCGGCCGATGCCGTACTCTTCGTCGCCGACCGCGGCCTCGGTCCAGCCGTCGGTGTAGAGCAGAACCACCTGGCCCGGGGCGATCTCCAGGCAGTTGCAGGGGTAGCGCGCGTCGGGGAAGAGCCCCAGGGGCAGGCCGCCGCCTTCGATCGGGCGCACGCCCCGGCGGTCGGCGAGGAGCGGGCGCGGATGGCCGGCGTTGGCGAGCTCGAGCGCGCCGTCCGCCGCCAGTCGCGCACCGATCAGGGTGGCGTAGCTCGCGCCCGCGGTCGCCTCGGCGAACAGGTGGTTGGCCCGGCCGAGCACCTCGTTCATCGGGGCCTCCTCGTGGATCAGGGCCCGGAAGAGGGCGTGGAGGTGGGCCTGGAGGAGGGACGCGGCCACCCCCTTGCCGACCACGTCGCCGAGCACCAGGTGGAGGGGCTCGGCATCTCCGCCCGGTCCGCGGTGGCCGCCGTGACCACTCGGAGCGAGCAGGTCCACGTGATCTCCTGAAACCGCTCCCTTGGGCTCCCAGAGCCAGGCCACCTCCCAGCCGTCGTGGGTGAGGGTTCGCGGTGGCAGCAGCGCTCGCTGCACCCGGGCGGCGCCTTCGAGGTCCCGTTCGAGGTCGCGCCGCTCGTCGACGCTCAGGCACTCGAAGCAGACGGTGACGGCCGGTTCGACGTCGAGGAGCTCCGGCTCGATCGGCACCTGGCAGGCGGTGCAGAGCGCCCAGTGGCCACCGTCCAGGCGGCCGAGGGCCGCGTCGACGCTGCGCAGCAGGCCGACGATCTCCTCGTTCCCCGTGGCGGCCGCCGCGTCGAGCAGCCGTTCGCGGCGGTCGACCAGCCGCTCGCGCACGGCCTCGGTCTCGGGGCTCACCGGGCCGCCCCGAGCTTGCGGAGCAGTGTGATCTGCCCGCCGTGGTAGGCGTGGTGCTGGATGATCCCGAGGATCAGTCCGCGGACGGTCGGGTCGGAGCCCGCCACCGGCTCGTCGAGCTGCGCGTCGTCGAGCCCGCCGACGGCCGCGTGGAGCCGTCCGAAGCGATCCTCCAGGGTCGCCAGATCGCGCCGCCAGGCGTCCTCGCTCTCCGCGGCGCTCTGTCCTGTGGACTGAGCCGGCCAGTCCTCTTCGTCGGTGACGGCGTGCATCGGCTCGCCCCCGATCCGCCGGCGGCAGACGTCGAGCCAGGTGGAGACGTGGTCGACGATCTCCCAGGCCGTGTGGGCGCCGGGGATCAGGCGCTCCGCGGCTTCCATGCCGCCCAGGCCTGTCAGGGTCTCGGCGAAGGCGGGGCCGTGCCAGGCACCACCGCGGTGGGCGCGCTCGAGCTGGTCGGCGAGGCGAGAGGCTTCGGTGAGAGACGACGTCGGCTGGGCGGTGGCGCTCATGACTAACCTCCTTGTTGTAGTTGAGTGGTTAGATTACGCCGAGCACAGATAACCTGTCAAGTACGGTTGGTGGGTTAGACTGGTGGGGAGATGGACGACGCCTCTGCCACCGAGCCCACGCACACGTTCGAGCTCTCGGGGGGCGCCCTTTGTCTCGACTTCGCCAACACGTGGGGGGACCGGGCGCGCCCGAGCCAGGAGCATCTCCACTCCTACGCCGGGGTGCTCGCCTTTGCGCGCCAGGCGGAGATCGTGGATGGGGACCAGGCACGAAGGCTCGCCCGCCGCGCCGAGGAGGAGAGCGCGGCGGCGGCGGCTGCCTTCGCCGCCGCCGTCGACCTGCGAGAGGCGATCTACCGCATCTTCTCGGCCCTGGCCGCCGGCGACGCTCCGCCGACCGTGGACCTGGACCATCTCAACTCCGTCCTTCCCGACGCCCTGGGCGGCCTGCGGATCGAGCCGCGGGGGGACAAGTTCGCCTGGAGCCGGAGCGACCTCGCCGACTCCCTCACCGCCCCGCTCCGGCCGATCGTCCGCTCCGCCGCCGAGCTCCTGCTCTCCGACCAGCTCGATCGCGTCCGCGAGTGCGATGGCGCGAGCTGCACCTGGCTCTTCCTCGACCAGAGCCGCAACCACTCCCGGCGCTGGTGCTCGATGGAGACCTGCGGCAACCGCGCCAAGGTGCGCCGCCACTACCGGCGCCAGCGGCTCTCGGAGGGGTGACCGCGCGGCTGCTGGGCTGTCAACGGTCCCTCCGAGCGAGTCGCTCGGGCGGGCCGGGCTTTCCGCCGGCTCGCCCTCCTACCGCCCGTCGATCATCTGGCGGATGTCGGTGCTCAGCTTCTCGAGCGACTGGTTGTTCAGGTACATCATGTGGCCGCCGAAGTAGTCCCGGACGGTGAGCCGGTCCTTCGGGATGCCGCTGTGGTTGAAGGTGTACTCGGCGCCGAAGAAGCTGGTGACGAGGTCGTGGAGGCCCGCGGCCACGAAGACGCGGAAGTCCTTGTTGGCCGCGGCGGCGGCGGAGAGGTTGTCGACCACGTTGAGGGCGCCGCCGGTCCAGCGCTCCCCCTGAGGCCGCTTCCAGGCGAAGGGGATCTTGCGGTTGAAGACCTCGTACGGGTGGCCGAAGTCCGCCTTCAGATCGCCGGTCAGGTAGTCGTTGATCGCGGTCGCGAACGGCCCGGCGATCGACAGGACGAACGGGTCCCACTCGACGTACGCGCCGGCCTCGTCCGGGTCCTTCCCCAGGTAGCGCCCATCGTGGATGCCGATCACCTTGCCCTGGTCGCGCAGGAGCTCCTTGGCGAAGTGCTCGTAGGGCACGCGCAGGTTGCTCCGGAGGAGGTAGTCCTCGGAGAGCCCGGTGAAGCGATGGAGCTTGGCGGCGATCTCCTGTCGGCGCTGGTCGGAGAGGGCGTCGCCCTGGAACAGTGCCGTCAGGTACTCGCCTGAGGCGAACGCGCGGGCCTGGTCGAGCAGGGCGTCCAGGCCGTCAGGGTCCGCGGGGATCTTGTCGTGGTAGCGGGCGATGGCGGTGTAGGTCGGCAAGAGCGCCACGTAGATCAGGTCGTTGCCGGGCGGGCCCTCCATGAACGCCTGGACGTCCAGGGCGGAGGAGAGCAGGATCACTCCGTTGAGCGCCGTGGCGTCCAGGATGTCGAGCTGCAGCTGGCCCACGAGCATGGCGCAGCGGATCGTGCCGTAGCTCTCGCCGGCCAGGTACTTGGGAGAGGCCCAGCGCTTGTGCTCGGTCAGGTAGTTGCGGATGAAGCGCGCCAGGGACGAAGCGTCCGGGTCCACGCCCCAGTAGTCCGCGTCCTTGTGCTCGCCCAGGGCGTGGCTGTACCCGGTGCCGATCGGGTCGACGAACACCATGTCGGTCGACGGCAGCAGGGTGTACGGGTTCGGCGCCAGCTCGTAGGGCGGCGCGCCCGGGTTCCGGCCGTCCTCGAGCACCAGTCGCTCCGGGCCGAAGGCGCCCAGGTGGAGCCAGGTCGCGGTCGACCCGGGGCCGCCGTTGAACAGGAAGGTGATCGGCCGCTGGCTGGCCTTGTCGCCGTTGCCGTCCAGGAAGTAGGCGATGGAGAAGACGCTCGCCTCCGGCTTGCCGTCGTCGTCGTGGAGGAGGGTCTCGCCGGCGACCGCCCGGTAGGAGAGCGTCTTGCCGCCGATGTCGACCGTGTGCTGGGTGGTGAAGCTCTTGGGGGCATCGGTGCCGGCCTGCTGGGTTGCGGCATCCGCCATCGCGGCCTGCTCCGCAGCGCGGGCCGGGGCGGGCGCCAGGGCCAGCGCCGAGATCGCGAAGATCATCAGGCAGAGGACGGGCCAGGGCTTCTTTGCTCTCATCAGGATCTCCTTCCGTCGTCGCAGGGTGATGCCAGGGGACGGGGGAGGATACGGAGCGGCCGGGGCAGAGGTTGCAGCCGACGAAACAGGCCGGAACAGGAAGACGCCCCGTATCTCCCGTGTTGACAAGGCCGGAGACGACACCTGGATGAAGCCATCAAGCCGTTCGAAATCACGCCGCCGCCAGTCCTCTGCCCTCCTCTCCCTCGCCCTGATCAGCCCCTTCCTCGGGGTCGCTCTCGGCTGGGGCAAACCCAGTGACCTGCCGAAGGTCGCCGAGGCGGTCGCCGACCGCTTCCCCGACGTCGGCGAAGTCACGCCGGCCGCGCTGGAGCAGGAGCTCGATCGGCCGGCTGACGCCCGTCCGATCCTGCTCGACGTCCGCTCGCCCGAGGAGTACGCGGTGAGCCATCTCGCCGGCGCCGTCCGGGCCGCAACCTTGGATGGAGCCCTCGCCGCCCTCGACGGCACACCCCCGGACGCGGAGATCGTCGTCTACTGCGCGGTCGGCTTCCGCTCGGCGGTGCTGGCCGAGAAGCTCCAGAAGGCCGGGTACACCCACGTCCGTAACCTGCGGGGCGCCCTCTTCGCCTGGGCCAACTCCGGCCGCCCCGTGGTGCGGGACGGCCATCCGGTGGATCAGGTCCACCCCTACGACAAGAACTGGGGCAAGCTCCTGCGCGAGGACCTGCGGGCCGAAGTGCCCACGACCGACCAGCCGAGCAAGCCGGCCTCCTGAGGCGATCGACGGCTCGAAACGCCCCGCCGGGCCCCGGGGAGGCGGAAACCATCCACGGAGCCCGGCGGGGGTCCTTCCCGAGAGGTCGGGACCTCAGCTCGCGAACCCTGCCAGCTCCGGCAGGGTGCTTTCGTCGCGCCCTCCTGGTCCAGTCGGTCCGATCGATCCGGTCGACCTTTCCACCTCATCCTCTCGGGCGACCGCCTCCCGGGTCTTGGCCACCAGCATGTAGATCGACGGCACCACGAACAGGGTGAAGCCGGTGCCGATGATCATGCCGGAGACCAGCATGATGCCGATCGAGTTCCGGGCGCCGGCGCCGGGGCCGGCCGCCAAGATGAGCGGCGTGTGGCCGACGACGGTGGCCGCGGTGGTCATCAGGATCGGCCGCAGCCGAATTCTGGACGCCTCGACGATCGCCTGGAGCTTCTCCATGCCGGTCTCCTGGAGCTCGTTGGCGAACTCCACCATCAGGATGCCGTTCTTGGCGATCAGCCCCACCAGGGTGATCAGACCCACCTGGCTGTAGATGTTGAGCGTGGTCAGTCCGAGGAACGAGAAGAGGAGCGAGCCGGCCAGCGCCAGCGGGACCGAGCCCGCCAGGATGATGAACGGATCGCGGAAGCTCTCGAACTGGGCCGCCAGCACCAGGTAGATCAGGATCGCCGACAGCAGGAAGGTGCCGAGGAACTTGCTGCCCTCGACCCGGAGCTGCCGCGACTGGCCGGCGTAGTCGATGGTGTAGCCGGGCGGCAGGATCTTCGCCGCCTCGTCCTCCAGGAAGGTGAGCGCCTTGTCGAGCGAGACACCCGGCGGGATCACCCCCTGGATGCGCACCGCATTGAGCTGCTGGAACCGCTTGAGCTCCCGCGGCTGGGTGGTGGTCTCGAGCGTCGCGAAGGTCGACAGCGGCACCAGCCTTCCCGCCGGTCCGGTGACGTAGATCTCCGAGAGCTGGTCAGGGGTCAGGCGCTCCGCCCGCTCGATCTGGGGGATGACCTTGTAGCTCCGCCCCTGGATCGAGAACCGGTTGACGTAGTTGCCGCCGAGCATGGTCGAGAGATCACGCCCGGCCTGGGCCAGGTCGACCCCCTGGGAGCGCAGCTTGTCCCGGTCGAAGACCACCTCGGCCTGGGGCTGATCGAACTTCAGGTCCGCGTCCGCGAACAGGAAGAGGCCGCTGCCGAACGCCTTCTGGACGAGTTGGTTGGCGAGCCCGAGGAGCTCTTCCGGCTCCCGCGTCGAGGCGATGACGAAGTCGACGGGGAAGTCGCCGCCGCCGGGCAGGGGCGGCGGCACCATGGGGATCACCCGCACGCCGGGGATCTTCGACGTCTTGGCCCCCAGCTCCACCTGCAACTCCTGGGTGCTCTTGTCCCGCTCGCTCCACGGCTTGGTGATCATGCCGCTGAAGCCGCCGGTCGGGAAGGTCACCTGGAAGGTGCGCACCGTCTCCGGGAACGACTGGAAGGCGTCGTTGACCTCCTTGGTGTAGAGCGAGGTCTGGTCCAGGGTCGAGTTGGCGGCGGCCTGGACGATGCCGAACACCACGCCCTGGTCCTCGGTCGGCGCCAGCTCCTTCTGGGAGAACAGGTAGAAGGGCACGATCAAGAGCGCCACGATCCCCCAGAGCACCAGCACCACCGGCCGGTAGCGGAGCGTCCCCGAGAGCATCCGGGCATAGGTGCGCTGGACGGCCTCGAAGTGGCGGTTGATCATGCCGGCGAAGCCGCGCTGGGTGTCGCCCTCCCGGAGGAGCTTCGAGCCCATCATGGGCGAGAGCGTCAGCGCCACCACGCCGGAGATGATTACCGCGCCCGCCAGGGTGAAGGCGAACTCCCGGAAGAGCGAACCGGTCAGCCCGCCCTGGAGACCGATCGGCGCGTAGACCGCCGCCAGGGTGATGGTCATGGCGACGATCGGGCCGGCCAGCTCGCGGGCGGCCAGGATCGCCGCCCGGGCCGGGGTCTCCCCCAGATGCAGGTGGCGCTCCACGTTCTCCACCATGACGATCGCGTCGTCCACCACCAGGCCGACCGCCAGCACGATGGCGAGGAGGGTCAGCAGGTTGATGGTGAAGCCGGCGATCAGCATGAGGAAGACCGCGCCGATCAGCGAGATCGGGATGGCGACCACCGGGATCAGCACCGAGCGGAGCGACCCCAGGAACAGGAAGATCACCAGGATGACGATCAGCAGCGTCTCGGACAGGGTCTTCAACACCTCGCTGAGCGCGTCCTGGATGTAGCCGGTCGAGTCGTAGGCAACGGTCGCCTTCATGCCGGCCGGGAGCTGGGACTCGATCTCCGGCAGCGTCTGGCGCACCCGCTTGATCACGTCGAGCGAGTTCGCCGTCGGCAGCACCCAGATGCCCATGAAGATCGCCGTCTGGCCGCTGAACCGGACCTCGGAGTCATAGCTCTCGGCACCGAGCACCACGTCGGCGATCTCGCCCAGCCGGACCACCACGCCGTCCTTCTCCTTGACCACGAGCTGCCGGAACTCGTCGGCGGTCTGGAGGTCGGTGTTCGCCACCAGGTTGACCGACACCATGGAGCCCTTGGTCCTGCCCAGGGCGGAGAGGTAGTTGTTCTGGGCCAGCGCCTGGCGCACGTCGGAGGGCGAGATGCCGCGGGCAGCCATCTTGTCGGGCTTGAGCCACACGCGCATGGCGAACGTGCGGTCGCCGAGGATGTCGGCACGCTGGACGCCCGAGACCGCGGAGAGCTTCGGCTGGACGACCCGGGTGAGGTAGTCCGAGATCTCGTTCTGGTCCAGGTCGTCCGAGGAGAAGCCGATGTACATGGCGGCGAACTGTGCGTCCGCCGTCTCGAGCTGGATGATCGGTGCCTCGGCCTCGGGCGGCAGGTCGTTCCTCACCTGGGCGACCTTGGCCTGGACCTGGGTCAGGGCGGCGTTGGTGTCGAAGTTGAGCTTGAGGTGGACGGTGATCGTCGACACCCCTTGGGCGCTCGACGACTCCATGTAGTCGATGCCGTCGGCGCTCGCGATGACCCGTTCGAGCGGCGTCGTGATGAAGCCGCGCACCAGGTCCGCGTTGGCACCGACGTAGACCGTCGTCACCTTGACCACGGCGCTGTCGCTCCGCGGGTACTGGCGCACCGACAGCGAGCGCACGGCCTGGAGGCCGGCGATCAGGATCACCAGGTTGACGACGATCGCGAGGACCGGCCG
>Ga0210074_1000657_pt1 | contig 11732 bp, 10 predicted proteins | sample China_Galinas_Co_FD_184860 | JGI IMG/M metagenome (GOLD analysis project Ga0210074, IMG submission 184860) | Wetland microbial communities from San Francisco Bay, California, USA, that impact long-term carbon sequestration -... | ecosystem: Environmental > Aquatic > Marine > Wetlands ... | reverse complement strand
AATCGCCGCGATGTTCATGCTGCTGATCATGCGCGGCATGCGCACCGCTCTGAACGCGCCAAACGAATTCGGCTGTCTGCTGGCCTTTGGCATCACCATGCTGATCGGGCTGCAGGCCTTTGTCAATATGGCAGTGGTCATGGGGATGGTCCCCACCAAAGGACTGGCTCTGCCGTTCCTTTCTTACGGTGGAACAAGCCTGGTGACAACATTGGCCGCAATTGGCCTGTTGTTGAACGTATCACGCCATCTTCCTGGAGAAGTGCGATGAAGCTGCTGCTGGCCGGTGGCGGAACCGGTGGACATCTTTTCCCGGCGATTGCCCTTGCCGAGCAGCTCAGATCGGAAGATCCACAAGGTGAAGTGCTTTTTGTCGGGACCGAGCGCGGGCTGGAAGCGCGGATGCTGCCTGACCTCGGCTGGATGCTGGAAACGATAGAGATGAGCGGTTGGGCGGGTCGTGGATTTATTGCCCGGGTCAAGGTCTTGGGACAGCTGCTCAAGAGCCTCGGGCAGTCTCGAAAGATTCTGCGGAATTTCGATCCGGATGTTGTGGTTGGGGTTGGTGGTTACGCCTCTGTGCCGGTTTTGCTGGCGGCAAAAACCTTGGGAATACCGTACGTGGTCCACGAGCAGAATGCCTGGCCGGGGTTGGCCAACCGCCTGCTGGGGCTTTGGGCGAAGAGGGTCTGTCTCTCCTTCGACGAGGCCGATCGCGCGTTTCACCGCAGCGCCACGGTCCTGACCGGTAACCCGGTACGGGCTGCCATGGAGACATGCCCGAATATAGACGATGAAAGGTTATGCCTGCTGGTGTTCGGCGGCAGCCAGGGCGCGCGGGCGTTAAACCGGGCGGTCGTCGCAGCCCTGCCGTTGTTGGTAGAATGGCGCGGCAAGCTGGAGATCATCCACCAGTCGGGGGAACAGGATTACGAGGAGACCTTGCAGGGATATCGAAACAACGGCTGGCAGGACATGGAAGTCATGCCTTTTATCAAGGATATGACTGGTGCTTATGCCAGGTCGACCCTGATCGTCTGCCGGGCCGGCGCGACGACTCTCGCGGAACTGACCGCCTGTGGCCGGCCGGCGATCCTGGTGCCGTATCCGCACGCTGCGGCAGGCCACCAGTCGACCAATGCCAGAGCCCTGGCGGCCAAAGGTGCCGCGATGACGTTGGAGGAAGCGGACCTGACCCCGGAACGCCTGGCCTCATTGATCAGCGGCCTGCTGCATGATCGCACCAGCATCAAGACGATGGCCTCTGCGGCAAAGGGCCTGGCGCGGCGCGGAGCTGCTGCCAGACTGCTGCAGGAATGTCGAGTTGTCCTCGACGAAGCCAACTGACAAGGATAGTTATGTACGGCAAGATCCAGAAAATCCATTTTGTTGGTATCGGCGGCATCGGTATGAGCGGTATCGCCGAAGTGTTGCTCAACCTCGGCTACCAGGTCTCAGGCTCCGATCTCAAGGAAAGCGACATCACCAGGCGACTGCACAAGCTCGGTGGCTCGATTTCCTATGGTCATCGTAGCGAGAACCTCGCAGAGGTGGATGTCGTGGTGACTTCAACCGCCGTGAAACAGGACAACCCGGAGGTCGCAGAGGCACACAGGCGCAAAATCCCCGTGATCCCCCGCGCTGAAATGCTGGCCGAGTTGATGCGCATGAAGTATGGCGTCGCGATAGCCGGAACCCACGGTAAGACGACAACTACCAGCATGGTGGCGACGGTCCTGTCACACGGCGATATCGACCCGACCGTGGTGATCGGAGGCCGGCTTGATTCGATTGGTTCCAACGCCAAACTGGGGCAGGGTGAATTTCTGGTTGCAGAAGCCGACGAGTCGGATGGCTCTTTCCTGAAATTGTCGCCAACCATTGCCGTGGTTACCAACGTCGACGAGGACCATCTTGACTACTACAAAGACCTTGATGAGATCCGTGCGACTTTCATCGATTTTATCAACAAGGTGCCATTCTACGGATTGGCAGTGCTCTGCCTGGATGATCCTAACCTGCAGGGGATGATTCCACTGGTGAAAAAACGTCTGGTGACTTACGGTCTGACCAGCCAGGCTGATTTCCAGGCCTCCGAGATCGTCCATGAGGGAGACCGCACCAGGTTCGAGGTGCACTACCGGGGAGAGGCCCTCGGTCGGCTGAGTATCCGCATGCCCGGCAGGCACAACGTCCTCAATGCATTGGCTGCGGTAGCCGTCGGAATGGAGCTGGATATGCCGTTCTCGGCGATCGCCGAGGGCTTCCAGGACTTCGGTGGGGTAGGTCGCAGGTTTGAGATCAAGGGCGAGCCGGAAGAGATCATGATCGTTGATGACTACGGTCATCATCCAGTCGAGATCAAGGCGACCCTGGCGGCAGCCTGTACCGGTTGGAGCCGGCGTGTCGTCGCGGTGTTCCAGCCGCATCGCTACAGCAGGACTGAAGCGCTGTTTGATGACTTCGTGACTGCTTTCTACCAGGCTGACCACCTTGCCGTTATGGATATCTATGCCGCCGGTGAGCAACCGATTGCGGAGATCAATGCCCAGAATTTGGCGGATGGAATCAGCGGCCATGGCCACAAGTCATGCTGTTACACGGGAGATATAGAAGCGACTGTTGAACACCTGCAGGCCGTATTGCAGCCCGGCGACATCATGATCACGCTTGGGGCCGGCAATGTCTGGCAGGTCGGTGAAGAACTGATGCGCCTCCTGGGCAGGTCGGACTGAAGAACGGGGAAGAGTCGGAAACGGAAACCATGACGAATCGCGATGCATTGAAAGAGAAGAGAACGACCGTACTGATGGGAGGGCTTTCTGCCGAACGGGAAATCTCCCTGAAGACCGGTAATGCCGTACTCAAGGCGTTGCAGGAGAACGGTTGTAATGTTATCGCCGTTGATGTTGGTCATGACCTGCCGACTCAGCTGCGGGACGCGCGGGCAGAGCAGGCGTTTATCTGTCTGCACGGCCGCTACGGTGAGGACGGTACAGTCCAGGGTTTGCTGGAGATGATGCAGATCCCTTACACCGGTAGCGGCGTGATGTCTTCGAGCATGGCAATGGACAAGGTGGTGAGCAAGCAGATCCTGCTTTACCATGAAATATCGACCCCCGGTTTCGTCGCATATCGTGCCGGGGACGACCGGGCCGCACTGCTGAAGCGCTGTCGTCACTTCCCGTTAGTCGTCAAACCGGCCAGGGAAGGTTCGACGATCGGTATCACCATCGTACACGACCTGAAACAACTCGAGGCCGGTCTGGATGTGGCTTTGCAGCATGACGAACTGGTCCTGGTTGAGGATTTCATCAAGGGTGACGAAGTGACCGTCAGTGTATTGAACGGTGAGCCTCTGCCGATTATCAAGATCGTGCCGAAAAGCGGCTTTTACGACTACCGGTCGAAGTACACGCCGGGACAAACCGAGTATATCCTGCCGGCACCGTTGGACGCGGTCCTATACAACCGTCTGCAGGAGACCTCCGTGGCGGCGTGCCGGGCACTGTCTTGCCGCGGAGCCGCCCGGGTCGACTTCATGATCCATGAGAAGGAGTTTTTCTGCCTTGAGATCAACACCATTCCGGGGATGACCGAAACCAGCCTGTTGCCGAAGGCGGCTTCGCAGGCCGGAGTGTCATTCAATGAACTGGTGATGCGGATACTCGACGATGCAGGTCTGAACAAGTAACAGGTGACGGATAGGCGATGAAAGACCTGAAAATCAACAAACGGAAGAAACTCAAGTCGAACCGGCGCAAGCAGGAAAAGCAGCCGCGCGACTGGAAGCAGTTGTTTCACTGCCTGTTACGCATCGGCATCGCCTCGGGGAGTGGTTTCCTGTTGGCCAGCGGCGCTCTTCTGACCGCGCAGATGCTGCTCGAGTCGGGTTATTTCGGCGTGGACCAGATTCGCGTGGAGCAACAGACGAGAGTCAGCGAAGGAGACATCCTCGCCGCCTCCGATATTAAGATCGGCGATAGCCTGTTTGAACTGGAACTGCACATGATCGGCCGCAAAATCGAAGAGCATCCGTGGATTGCGAAAGCCGAAGTCGAGCGGTCGTTTCCCAACCAGGTTGTGATCCGGGTCGTTGAACGTCAGGTCCGTGCGATTATCGATCTCGATTACCTCTACTACGTGGACCGGGAAGGCAATGTCTTCAAAATGCTCGAATCGGGAGATGATCTCGATTACCCGGTGATTACCGGGATCGACCGGCAGTACCTGCTTGATCATCCTGAACAGACCCAGGACAGTCTGGACCTGTCCCTGAGCCTGATGGACCAGCTGGAACAGCGCCAGCTCTTCAATCTTGATGATGTATCGGAAATACATTTTGACCAGCAGGAAGGGCTGATCCTGTACACCCGCATCGCTGGTGTCCCGGTGCGGATGGGCAAACAGAATTTTTATGCCAAGCTCGACCGTCTGGAAGCCATTTACGACGACCTTGAGCCGCGTCTGCTGGCTCTCAAGTATATCGACCTTAACGTGACCGATCGTGTAATTGTCAAAGTGGACGTGAAGCGCACGATCGGCAGCAGCTAGATTTAGAGGGAAGGGGAGACACATGAACAGTAAACGGGAAAATCTGATCGTCGGACTTGATATCGGCACGACGAAGATCTGTGCCATTGTCGGGGCAATGACCGATGATGGGCTCGATATCGTCGGAATTGGGACCAGCCCGTCGCGAGGTTTGCGCAAAGGGGTGGTCATCAATATCGAAAGTACGGTCAACGCGATCCGCAAGGCGATCCAGGAAGCGGAGTTGATGGCCGGGTGCGAGATCAAGTCGGTTTTCGCCGGCATCGCCGGCGGGCACATCAAGGGGATCAATTCCCAGGGTGTGATTGCTATCAAGAACCGCGAGGTCACCACTGAAGATGTACGGCGAGTGATCGATGCCGCCAAGGCACTGGCGATTCCGATGGACCGTGAGGTGATCCATATCCTCCCCCAGGAGTTCATCATCGACGACCAGGATGGCATCAAGGAGCCGCTCGGTATGAGCGGTGTGCGCCTGGAAGCGCGGGTGCATATTGTCACCGGCGCCGTGGCCAGTGCGCAGAACATTATCAAGAGCTGCAACAAGGCTGGTGTCGATGTCGGTGATATCGTCCTCGAACAGCTGGCTTCCTCGGAAGCCGTGTTGACCCCCGATGAAAAAGACCTCGGCGTGGCACTGGTCGATATCGGCGGCGGCACTACGGATATTGCAATCTTCGTCGACGGCGCGATCAAGCATACCTCGGTACTGTCGCTGGGCGGTAACCACCTGACCAACGATATTGCCGTCGGACTGCGTACTCCGACCGCCGAGGCGGAAAAGATCAAACAGATCTCGGGATGCTGTCTGGCGTCAATGGTCAACAAGGACGAAACAATCGAGGTGCCCTCGGTTGGTGGCCGGGAGCCGCGCATCTTATCGCGCCAGCTCCTCGCAGAGATTCTCGAGCCGCGTGTCGAAGAGATCTTCACCCTGGTTAATCGGGAGATCGTCAAGAGCGGTTTTGAGGACCTGATTGCCTCCGGGGTGGTGTTGACCGGTGGTTCGGCGATCCTGCCGGGGATGCCGGAGCTCGCCGAGCAGATTTTTGACCTGCCGGTCCGCCGTGGCAAGCCGACCGGTATCGGCGGTCTGACCGATGTAGTCAATTCAACGATCTACGCCACCGGCGTTGGCCTGGTGAAGTATGGCAGCCGTAATATGCAGACGCGCAACTTCGTGATCGGCCAGGAGAATTTGTTCGACCGTGTCACGCGTCGCATGAAGGAATGGTTTGGAGAATTTTTCTAAATAGAAAATCAAGGCATTGTGCCAGTAACTTAAAACTTCCGGGGCCATGGAGAGGCGCCGGACACAACAATGGCGGAGGGAGTCATTATGTTTGAATTTGACGAGAATGTTGACCAGGTAGCAAAGATCAAGGTCGTTGGAATTGGTGGCGGTGGCAGCAACGCAGTCAATACGATGATTGCCGGTCGCATCGAAGGGGTGGAGTTTATGGTGGCGAACACCGATGCCCAGGCGCTACGCGCCAACCTGGCGTCGTTGCGGGTACAGCTCGGCCCGAAGTTGACCAAGGGCCTGGGCGCAGGTGCCAACCCGGAGGTCGGTCGTGAAGCAGCCGAGGAAGACCGGGCCCGACTGAAGGAGCTGCTACAGGGCGCGGACATGGTCTTTATCGCTGCCGGCCTTGGCGGAGGGACAGGAACCGGCGCTGCACCGGTGATTGCCGAAGTTGCCAGAGAAATCGGTGCGTTGACCGTTGCGGTTGTAACCAAGCCGTTCTCTTTCGAGGGCAAGCAGCGCATGCTCAAGGCCGAGGAAGGCGTCGAAGAGTTAAAGCATGTTGTCGATTCCCTGATCCTGATCCCGAATGATCGTCTTAGCGGTCTCGCTGACAAAAAGATGGGTATTCTCGATGCGTTCAAGCCTGCTGACGATGTGTTGCGCCAGGCCGTTCAGGGGATCTCAGATCTGATCACGACGCACGGTATGATCAATGTCGACTTTGCCGATGTCAAGTCAGCGATGAGCGAACGCGGTATGGCGATGATGGGCATCGGTCTCGCTGAAGGTGAAAATCGTGCCATAAGTGCGGCCCAGCAGGCGATCAGCAGCCCGCTTCTGGAAGAGATTGACATCTCCGGGGCCAAGGGCGTGCTGGTCAATGTCACCGGTTCTTCGAGCATGACCATGAATGACTACCAGGAGGTCGCCAACATCATCCATGAGAAAGTCCACGAAGACGCCAATATCTTTATCGGCCTGGTGATTAACGAGGATATGGGCGAGAAGATCCAGGTGACGGCGATCGCGACGGGCTTCGGCTGCTCATTCGATACCGGCAAGCGAGGTGCGAGCAAGGACCTCGGTTATCCGACTCCGGCTGCGCCAAGCAAGATTGATCGAGACATACCGGCTTTTATCCGTAACCAGAACCTGGACAAGCCACGCGCGAGTATGCGCATCGGCAACTACAGTGAAGACGAGGAATACGATATCCCGACTTTTTTGCGCAAGCGCGTCGATTGAGAAAAGATGATTTCCTGAAGGGCGGATTAAAGGCCCCGATGGCCAACTGCTGAACTACAATTCTGCGGCTTGTCAAGGAGTGAGCAGCCGTGCCGGTTCTCCGCCCGGCGTCTCACGGTTTGTTCAATGCTCTGCGCCTGCCTGTTATGGGACTCCCTCAACATCATTGGGCCGCTTCTTGCGGCCCCATTTTTTGTCCCGGGATCCTTGCCGCATTCAGCAGTTTCGAAGATGCCTTAGTGACCAAATTGCAAAATTACTGAAGTGCAGCCTCGGCCATGGCGGCCAGAGCCTGGCCAAGTTTTCCTGCTACCATACAATCCGGCACATCGTGGCGTTTGGCCAGGAATGCCGGGTCGTTATAGCCCAGCCAGACCTGGGATGATGCATCCTCCCAAACCAGGGCTTTCAGAGGCAGGTCGATGCCGACAGTCTGCGCACACTCCATAAACGGCGTCCCGCCTTGCGGGTTACCGAATATAAGCACTTCAGTGGGGCGGAGAGATTTGCCGATCTTCGCCGCTCCGGCGGCATGATTGATTCTTGCAAAAACATTCAGGCCGCGATCCTTCACCACCGTTTCAAACCGATCCATCGTCTCGTTGGCGCTGTAGGGACTCTTGACTGCGATCAGACCATCGGCGGCGCCGGCTGTCGAGATCAGTGTTAGAAGGGTCAGTACCAGAAATAACGGCAGGATTCTCATGATGAGCTCCTTCTCTTCTTCTGTTCATGTATTGGATATCCGTAACTCATCAACTGATTATAACTCTTCCCGGGAAAAGTGTTGAAAAAACTCCAGAGGGCGAGCCTCGAAAGCGTCTATCCATGTATAGCCCTGGAATCGTACGGGGCCTGTTCTCTGGACGACATCGAATAATCGCGGGTAATGCTGCCTACCCGAATTCGGTAATCTTTGAACAAACTGCTGCGCCCTGTTGACTGGGCACTACGGTGTTCCTCCAGCTTGCGCCATCGGGTCACTGAGTCTTCGTCCTCCCAGAAGGACAGAGACAGGAGCTTTTCCGGATCGGTCAGGCTCTGGAAGCGTTCGATTGAGATAAATCCGGGGATGTCTGCAAGATGTTCGCGAAGGTTTGCGGCGATAGCAAGGTATTGGTCTTTTCCGGACTCTTTCGGGGTAACTTCGAAGATTACTGCGATCATGTGGTGTCTCCGCTTGATTGGCAAAAATGAACTAGTGGCGACTCGGCTGTTTATCGTCCTGTTTCCCGCCATTGATTTCAATACAGTAAGTGTATCTAGCTTTTAAACTTTTGTTATTAAAAAGACCCTCAAGGAGTTTTGGTTTGTCCGTATAACTATATCCGTGGGTAGGTGCTTTTCTTTGGAATCCGCTCTTTTCAGTCTACTCTCTCTATAAATCGCTTTAAAGAGGGAATAATCAGCTGCGCGAGGAAACCGCAGTCAAGGACGAGCAGCTCTGGGTGCTCCTCGACTTGCAGAAGACCTGTCAAGCCATGGTACGCGCCTGGACCATAGTCTCCCGATTATGCCTGGGTCAAAGACAACCGGAACAGTAGACAAGTCTCGTAGTTAAAATCGTCCGGAAGGCAGCGTGTAAAGCCCTGTCTCCCTCTTTGCCGGATGGCTGACACTAGCCACGGAGCCAGTCTTTCTTTGTTTGACTTGCCATGGTGGTTGTTGTAGAAACTCTAAACAAAGCCAATTAATCAGTGTGGAGGCTCGTCATGACCCTTTCCAAAGATCTGCTCGAAATCCTTGCCTGCCCGCAGTGCAAGGGTGAAATAGTGCCGGATGAGAAACACGAAAAGCTGATTTGTGAAGCCTGCAAGCTGGCCTACCCGGTGCGTGACGACATTCCGGTAATGCTGATCGACGAAGCCAAGCCTTTGGACTGACGATCGCACCGTGATCCCAAAGTTGATTTGTAATCCTTCCCTCGCTCGTCCTGCAATGTGACCGATGTCACGCCACCTGATCGAAAAATACCGCCAGAGAGCGGCCCAGGAGACCGGCGCATGTGCCAGTCCCCGGGGCGGTCGGCTGACGGTGGCCCTGGTTTACCCGAACACCTATTACCAGGGGATGAGCAACCTTGGCCTGCAAACCGTCTACCGGATACTCAACAGCCGGGAAGACGCTCTCTGTGAACGCTTCTTCCTCCCTGACCCCGAAGATCTCGACGAGCACCGTCGAACCGGCTTCCCTCTGGTGTCGGTCGAAACATTAAGTCCCCTCGACGAGTTCGAGCTGGTGGCATTCTCCATCTCCTTTGAAAACGATTACCTGAACCTGCCGATCCTGTTTGAGCTTGGCCGATTGCCGATGTGGCAGGAAGATCGAGGCGAACGACACCCGTTGGTCCTGTGCGGCGGCGTCTGCGCTTTCATGAACCCGGAACCGCTGGCGGAGGTCATGGACCTGTTCGCAGTCGGCGAGGCAGAGGTGATCCTGCCCGGCTTGCTTGATGCCATGCTCGACGTAGAGGAGAGTCCTCGTAACCTGCTGGTGGACCGGCTTGCACAACTGCCCGGGATTTACCTGCCTTCCGGTTACAGCGTCAGCTACATGGAAGAAGGGCAGCTGCAGGCGATGACTCCCCATGGCGACAGCCCGGAGCAGGTCCAGAGGCAATGGCAGGCACAGCTTGATGACAGCCAGAGCAGCACCTGCGTGGCGACCCCGGATACGGAGTTCGGCAGCATGCGCCTGGTCGAAGTGTCGCGCGGCTGTCCGCGTGCCTGCCGGTTCTGCGCGGCCGGGTTCATCTACCGGCCGTTCCGGGAACATTCCGTGCCCCACCTGCAGCGTGAATTAATTGGTGAAGAGAAGGCTCCGGGCCGAGTCGGACTGGTCGCTGCGGCGGTCTCCGATTACGGTGCCCTTGCGGAGGTCGGCCAAGCCGTGCTTGATAAGGGCGGCGAAGTCTCGGTTTCCAGCGTCCGCATTGACGCGGTCACTTCGGAGCAGGTAAAAGTTCTCGCCGCGTCGGGGCACAAAACCCTTGCCCTGGCACCGGAAGCCGGCAGTCAGCGGATGCGCGATGTAATCAACAAGGGGATCGATGAGAAGCAGATTCTCGATGCCGTCAGGATGCTGGCGGAAGGCGGCATTTTGAACCTCAAGCTTTACTTCATGATCGGTTTGCCGACCGAAACCAGGGATGACGTGCAGGCGATCATCGAACTGACCGCTAAGATCCGCCAGGCATGGGAGGAGATCGGCAAAGCACAGGGTCGGCTCGGTCGATTGCAACTCTCGGTCAACCCGTTCGTGCCGAAGCCGTGGACGCCGCTACAGTGGGCGGCGATGGAGCGCCGCAGTTCCCTGGAGAAGAAATACCGCCTGTTGCAGAAGCAGCTGCGCCCCTTGCCGAACGTCGACCTGAATCTCGAATCGCTGCGACACGCCGAGCTCCAGGGGTTCCTGTCCCGTGGTGACCGCCGGGTTGCCAGGGCTCTGCCGTCTCTCGCCGAGGGCAAAAGCCTCAAGGCAGCCTGTAAAGAGGCGGGTCTTGATCCGGCATTCTACCTGTACCGCGAACGCGCCGATGATGAACTCTTCCCCTGGGAGATCATCGGCCAGGGTGTGCAGCGTCGTCACCTGTACGAAGAATACCTGGCAGCTCTGCATGCGCGAACGGGCTACACTTGTCATCCGGGCTGCCGACGCTGCGGGATGGCCTGTTGATTCGCAATATCGTCGTATGACCGATAGTATCAGTCGTTCACTTATCAGGCAAAAAAAGGCTTCTTCTTGTGAGCGATATTTAGGAAGCTTATTAATCCACAAAATTATGGCCACCTGGAAACGGTTGGCCTCTCTTCTTTGCCAGCTTTCTGAGAAAGTTTGAGCTGGTATAAATATGCATGGATTGGACAGGCGAGAATAGAGCGTGTTAAATTGTAAACAAAATATGTCGATATACGGTATTGAAAGGACTGAAAATGGCTAACAAGATTTGGATGTTCAGTGTTTTTATTTTTCTCATACTGATAGCGCCCATTTTTTTAATCATGATGCTCTTAGTCTTGACCGATTTTCCGCTTATCTATTCATTTTTCTGGCTTCCAGTAGCAATTCCAGGAAGTTGGTTGATCAATAAATGGGCTTGCCGAGAAACTCAAAAACTGCTTGGTTAGAAAGAGAAATGTCGAACTTAACGAAAAATTGAGCCATGTTTTCAACATGGCTATGGCACTTTTTGTAAATCGCAAAAACCCTCGATCTTCAGACTGAGGGTTTTTCCTTTATCCATCAGCGGGAGTACCCGCCTGTTGTTCACCTGCTGAGTTTCTCCAACGATAGACGGGAAATATTGTCTATTGCCCGGCGGCAGATTGTTGCGTAGAAAAAGGCATTGTAAGGAATCTCGAAAATCAGTTCACAGCTGGCAACGTCAAGCGGTCGTACCCGGTGACCGGTTGCTGGTATGCCGGCGACATGCCAGTGCCAGTATAGCGGTTCTGAAAAACTGCTGATTCTGAACCGCACCCAGAGGTGTAAAGCTGTTTTCACCCGCCCTTCGACGCCTTCTGAGATCCATCTCTGCGGACACTCGACGGCAATAATCGATGGCCCCCAAACAGGCCATAGACGGGTGTCGATCAGGGTCTGCCAGACTGCTTCGGCAGGCGCGTGAATGGTTTTTGCAACGTGCATCTCAATCCGAGTTTTTATTTGGCATCCTGCAGCATTC
>Ga0210074_1000656_pt1 | contig 11743 bp, 13 predicted proteins | sample China_Galinas_Co_FD_184860 | JGI IMG/M metagenome (GOLD analysis project Ga0210074, IMG submission 184860) | Wetland microbial communities from San Francisco Bay, California, USA, that impact long-term carbon sequestration -... | ecosystem: Environmental > Aquatic > Marine > Wetlands ... | reverse complement strand
GTAAATCAGAACTCGAAGAGAGTAGTGTGTGAATCGGGTAAGTCGCATGTATGTTTACTCCAAGATTGGGTCCCCCCCCAAACTTGTGGGTCTCATTATAGCGATGTGCAAGAACTTGTCACAGTCATATAGCGGAAGGTTTAAGGAATTTATGCAGAAAAAAGGCCGGAATTGGGTTTTGGCTTCTTTGCAGGACGATAATTACTTAAGGGAAGAGAAATAGGCTGCCAGATTTCTAACGTCTGCATCGCTGAGCGCTGCAACCATGGGTGCCATCATCGGGTCCTGTCGGGTTCCGTCCCGAAAGGCCTTAATCTGTTTAACGAGGTACTCCTCTTTCTGTCCAGCCAGGTTTGGCCACAGGGGGCTCAGGCTGATGCCGTTAGCGCCATGGCAACTGGCACACATGGCTGATTTTGCTTTACCGGCTGCGATATCACCGGCCCGGGCTGATACCGTTGAAAACAGCAGTGCGGTTATCAATGCAAAATAAAATAATTTCACTAATGGGTCCCCAAAGAGAGTTTGAACACGATAGAAGGGGTTTTGATACGCATGTTTAAAGCTGTTTGATGCCATTTTCAGTAGCGATCAAAACCAGGTCTGCGGGCCTCAAGGCAAATAGTCCGCAAGTCACCACGCCGGGAAGGTTGTTGATGGTTTTTTCCATGCCTGCCGGATCGACCAGGTCGAGGTTATGAATATCAAGAATCCAGTTGCCATTGTCTGTGGTAAAACCCTCGCGCCATTCCGGCTGACCGCCGAGTGCGACCATCTCGCGTGCGACCAGGCTACGGGCCAGCGGGATGACTTCCAGTGGTAGTGGGAAAGCTCCCAGCACCTTAACCTGTTTGCTCTGATCGGCAATACAGACAAATTTTTTGCTCGCTGCTGCAACAATTTTTTCCCGCGTCAAAGCACCACCGCCACCTTTGATCAGACGCCGGTGCGCATCAAACTCATCAGCGCCGTCGATGTACACGTCCAGACCACCGGTTTGATTAAGGTCGAGGACTTGTATTCCTCCGGCTTCCAATAGCCGGGTGGTTGCTACGGAGCTGGAAACTGCCGCCTCTATGCGGATGCCGCTGTTGAGAAGGGCGTCGATAAAGCAGTTAACCGTGCTGCCGGTACCCACACCAATGATACTGTCGGGACGTACATGCTCGACTGCGGCAGTGCCTACAAGACGTTTCAGTTCGTCCTGGTTCATGCTGCTCTCAACGACATTATGTAATCCCATTGATCGTTGGTGACCGGCATCACCGACAGGCGATTGCCCTTTCGGATCAACGGTAGGTCACCCAGTATTTCGCCGTGTTCCTTGATGGTTTTCAGCGCAATGGGCTGTTCCAGTCGGGAGGTCAGGCGGATATCAACCAGGAACCAGCGGGGGTTATCCGGTTTGCTCTTCGGATCAAAGTATTTGGCTGCGGGGTCAAAGGCATCCGGATCAGGATAGGGCTTTGAAACAATCTCGGCGATACCGACGATGCCGGGCATCTCGGTATTGGAGTGATAAAAGAAAACCTGGTCACCCATTTGCATATCATCACGTATGAAATTACGCGCCTGGTAGTTGCGTACGTGCTTCCACCATCGTGTCTGGTCGGGACACGCCGCCAAATCATCAACACTGAAAACGCCAGGTTCGCTTTTTACCAGCCAATGCTTCATTCAATCCTCCTTTATGGTTTTTAATGATTCCCGACCGCCTAATGTAAACCAACCGTTTTCATTTACAACACCGTGTATAGAAATATCCCATTCATCCTTATCGAGCGCTTCAACTTCCTGCAGGCTGTATGCAATTCCTACTCTCATCGGTACGGGCTTGTCACGTACTGACTCGAGACACCGGTCATAGTAACCGGATCCCAGGCCCAGGCGGTTACCGAACCGGTCGTAGCCCACCAGTGGCATGATGAGCATATCAATACCGGAGAGTGGTACGGGTGCGGTTTTTTGTGGTTCAAGTATTCCGTACCTGTTTTTACCCAGGTCGGTGTCTACCAGCCATGAATGAAAATCCATGCGGTGGTCATCATCTCCAGAGATGACCGGTAATGCCAATGCGCGGCCCTCGACAGCCCATTGCTGGTAAATTTGCGTGATATCCGGTTCGCCGTTGAATGGCCAATAGCAGGCAATTGAACCAGCACCTCTGGACCTGACCAGGTGCAACACGTGTTGCCCGATTGCCGCATCATGCCTTGCGCGCAGATCGCTGGACAGGCTGTTTCGTCTGCTGCGCAACTGACGGCGTAATAGTATTTTGTGCGGGTCCGGATGTTGACCGGTATTTTGTTGCATGTGGGCTGTTTAAGTGCGTTAAGTGGACTGGCACCTCGGGTGGAGACCGGGAAGCGAAAAAATAACCCTCCGTGGATGCCGCTGCAGACCTGATTACCTTGAACCAAAAGGTTCAAGTGGGACGGGTTCCTGGGCTTCAGGCTTTTCGCACTAAGACGAACATGCTCAACAGCATTCAGATAGACCATCCCGAAGTTGTAAATTAGGGACAAGGCGTATATCAGGCCCACTGGCTAACACCACAGAGGGCAATTTCATTCTAGCCTAATTGCTCATCGAGCGCATCATCAAGTTCGCTGACGAGCTTGCGAATGCGATTATCTACACTTTCCTGCCGGTGCTTTTCAATCTTTTGTAACTTGAGTATTTCATCTGAAAGGTTTAGCGCTGTCATCACGGCAATGCGCTCAAGCGCCATTAATCTGCCGGCATTCTTGATGGAACGCATGCGTTCATCGAGGAAAACCGCGGCAGCTTTTAGCGCCGCACGCTCGCCGGCTTCGCAGGCAAACTGATATTCCCGATCGAGAATATCAACCGAGATGGGTTCAGATGTTGAATTTTCCATGTCTGTTCAGACTTGCTCCAATCCCTTGAGACGATTGATCATGGCCTCAACCTTGTTACGCGCCTCGTCATTCTTCGCCACCAGTGAAGCGCGCTCAGCTACCAGTGCCTCCTGACGTACGTGCAAAGACTGATTTTCTTCACGAAGTTTGTTGATTTGAGCGAGCAATTTGTGCAGCTGCTTTTCGAGTCTTTGCAGGTCTTTATCTGTTTGTTCTAAGGAGTCCATGACAACACTATAATTTGACGGATATAAAGGGTCAATCAGCAATATGAAAATGACCGGTGTAAATGATCAGGCTTTGAAGCCAACTGCCCAACTGATAACATCACTCAATTGGCGGTACAAAGACGTACCTTGACGATCTGACAATGAGAACAACCATCATGAGTACCACCCAATTACCGGATTTTGAACACACGCTGGCGCTGGCGCAGGGCAACATCGAGGCGGCAGATCTGGCTGAATGTCATGGTGTTTGCTGTGGTTTATTGTGTCGTATGCCGGATGCCAGCCTGGATGTGTTCATTGGACTGCTGGATATGCTTGAACTGGTAAAAACACCGGGAAGCGGTTTGAAAATGGCACTTGAAGAACTGCTGAATGCGAGCAGGGAGCAATTGTCGGATGAAGACATGAGTTTTTCATTGTGGTTGCTAAACGATGACGAGATACTGGAAGAACGAACCATGGCACTTTCCCAGTGGTGCAGCGGGTTTCTCGCCGGTCTCGGCAGCAGTGGGGATGAAACATTGAAAGCCATGTCCGATGAAGCCAATGGTGCATTGAGAGACCTGCAACAAATATCGACCGCGGACGTTTCCGATACGGATGAAAGCGAAGAAGATGAAATTGCCTACGCGGAAATTGTTGAATATATACGAGTCGTAGTACTGCTGATCAGGGAAGATCTGCGTAGCCCCGAGGGACAGGATTGGATTCATTGACCACCCCACAAAAGCCTAAAATAACCTCATGATTAAAAATAAAGAGTTTAAGCAACGCCGGCTCCATTTGATGGAACTGGTAGGAGATGAGTCGGTTGTCATTGTGCGTGCTGCTGCGCATAAAATTCGCAACAATGATGTCCACTACCCTTATCGACAGGACAGTGATTTTTTGTACCTGAGTGGTTTTTCAGAACCTGAAGCGATGATCGTTTTGTTGCCGCACGGCAAAGACGGCCGCTCGATTCTATTTTGCCGTGAAAGGGACCCCCACCGTGAAATGTGGGATGGCCTGATGGCGGGTACGCAAGGTGCAGTCGAACAATTCGGCTTTGATGAGGCTTTCCCTATCAGTGAAATCAAGGAACGTCTGCCGCGAATGCTGCACGGCCGCGAAAGGATTTATTGCGACCTGGGAAAGGATCCGGACTTTGACCACCTGCTGATCGGCTGGATGAATGAATTTCGTGCCAAGACCCGTAAAAAGTTTCATGCACCCGATGAAATTATTGCACTTGGTCACAGCCTCCACGAGATGCGTCTTTTCAAGAGCCGTAAGGAAATTACCGTCATGAGAAAGTCAGCGCGCATCGCCGCAAGCGCGCACCGGCGAGCAATGCAGGTCTGCAAACCGGGCATGAATGAAGCGGATATTCATGCGGAGATATTGCGCACCTTCACCAGCAATCAATGTGAAATTTCCTATATACCTATCGTCGGGGGCGGTGCCAATGCCTGTGTATTGCATTACATCAGCAATCGTGACCCGCTTAACGATGGTGACCTTTTATTGATTGATGCCGGTGCTGAATACGATGGTTATGCTTCTGATATCACCCGTACATTCCCGGTCAATGGAAAATTCAGCGGACCACAAAAGGACCTGTACGAGGTGGTACTGAAAGCACAGACAGAGGCGATAAACGCGGTTCGTGAGGGCAACCCCTGGGAATACGTCCATGAAACAGCGGTGCGTGTTGCGACCGAGGGCATGATTGACCTGGGTATTCTCAAGGGCAGTCTTGAAGAGTCCCTCGAGGAGGAGTATTTCAAGGATTATTACGTACACAATACGGGTCACTGGCTGGGCCTGGATGTCCACGATGTGGGTGAGTATGAAATCGATGGTCACTCACGGGTACTGGAGCCGGGAATGGTGTTCACAGTGGAACCGGGCATTTACATTCCTGCAAAGGCCACTGCGGTTGATGAAGTATGGCGCGGCATGGGCATACGTATTGAGGACAATGTAGTGGTGACCCGGGACGAGGCGGATATCCTGACTTCAGGTATTTGTAAAACCATCAATGATATTGAGGAACTGATGGCATCATGAAGTGTGATATCGCCATTGTTGGCGGCGGCCTTGCGGGGGCCAGCCTGGCTGTTGCGCTGGCACCGCTGGGTCATGATATTAAGGTGATCGAAAGCGTGGCTTACAGGGCCGCTGAACAGCCCAGCTACGATGACCGGACACTTGCACTGAGCCATAGCTCATGCCGTATTCTTTCCGCTATCGGCCTGTGGGAAAAACTCGAAGCTGATGCAACTGCCATCCGTAAAATCTATATCAGGGAACTGGACCGCCCGGGGCGGGTCGTGCTGGATCCGGCTGAATTGGGCTTGACGGAGTTCGGTCACGTGGTTGAAGCGCGCAGGTTTGGCGTTGCGGTGATCAGCTCGTTGCAGCATACCGGCAATATTGACCTTATCAGTCCGGCATCGGTCAGGGATATCGAAATTGGCGGGCCAACGACCAAGTTAAGTCTTGATTCAGTGACGGGAGATATCGAGTTGGAGGCACGTCTCGTGGTAGCCGCCGACGGTGCTGATTCTTTCATCAGGAACCGTTTGCAGATTCCTACGACAAGCCGGGAATATGGCCAGACCGCGGTCATTTGCAATATCACACCGGAAATCGCCCATGAAGGACGGGCATTTGAATGCCTGACTCAAACCGGCCCCTTCGCGGTGTTACCACACACCGGCAAGCGGTGTGGACTTGTCTGGTCGGTTGCCTCCGGGAACGCAGCCGAAATATTGAGCCTGGATGATGAGACCTTTCTGGCACGCGCAGAAAAACGTTTCGGTAAGCAGTTGGGTGCCTTCCTGAAAGCAGGGAAACGCAGCGCCTACCCACTGAGGCTGGTACGTGCCAGCGAGGATATCCGTGAGCGCCTGGTCATTCTCGGCAATGCGGCCCATTCTATTCACCCCATCGGTGCACAGGGATTTAACCTGGCATTGAGGGATGCCGCAGTGCTCGCAGAATTACTGGCCGATGACGACCAGGGTGATCCGGGAGAAACCGGGCTTCTGCATACCTATAGCGCGTGGCGACAACGCGATCAGCGCGGCACTATCGCTGCTTCAGACGGTATGACCCGGCTTTTTTCCCATCCCTCATCATTCGCTGCTGGTTTGCGTACAACCGGCTTGTTAGCGCATGCGATTTTGCCATCACTGCGTCGCAGGTCGGCTATTAAGGCCATGGGCTACCGGGGCAGGGTTCCGCGCCTGGCACTGGGTGAACCCTTGGGAAGTAGATGAAAGATTCAGCTTATGACGTTGCCATTATCGGTGCGGGTATGGTCGGCGCCACCCTCGCCAGCCTGCTGTCGCGTTCCGGGTTCCGCGTGGCGCTGGTGGAAGCCGTCGAGCCCCGGGCGTTTGATGCAGGTGCTGAAATCGGTCTGCGGGTGTCTGCAATTTCACCGGGCTCGTCGGCTATCCTGGACCAGGCGGGCGCATGGAAACAGATTAGCGCACAGCGGGTCCGGCCTTACCGGCGTATGCAGGTCGAAGACGGTGTAGAACTGGACCCCCTGTTATTCGACGCACCTGTGTTTAACCTGGAGAGTCTCGGTACCATTGTTGAGAACGCACTGCTGCAATGGTCGGTTTGGCAAGTGGTCAGTAGTGGTGGCCTGGTGGATATATTTTGTCCGGACCAACTCGAGAGTCTTCAATTGTGCGGTGAACAGAACTTGGTATCACTCAAAAGCGGCAAGCTCATAACCGCAAGGCTGGTGGTGGGTGCTGATGGTGCTGCGTCACGGGTACGCAAAACCATGGGTGTTCGACAGGACCACTACGCCTATAACCAACACGCGCTGGTCGCGGTGGTGAGCAAACAGAAACCCAATCCCGGCGTGGCATGGCAACGGTTTTTGACCGGGGGACCGCTGGCTTTTCTACCGCTGGCCGATGGTCGCTCTTCGATTGTCTGGACGAGGCCGTCTGCTGAGGCCGAGCGTCTCCTGTCGCTTGACGATGACGCTTTTATCGGCGAGCTGGACGCTGCCAGTAGTGGCTGGCTGGGAAAGGTTGAATCCATCGGAACACGAGCAGTTTTTCCACTCAGCATGCGTTTGAGTGAATGTTACGCATCGCGGCGAACCGTATTGATGGGTGACGCGGCTCACGTCGTCCATCCACTTGCCGGCCAGGGTGTCAACCTGGGTTTTGCGGATGCCGCCGGTTTGACTGAATCGTTGATCACCGCTCGCCTGATGGGTGGGGATATTGGTTCACCCGCCGTGTTGCACAGCTACGACCGCTGGCGCCGTTCGGAATCTGAAGCCATGGCATTTGGCATGCACGCGATACGCAGCCTGTTTGGTATCGAAAGTTTGTCGCCTTTGAGAAGGATAGGTATGGCAATGGTCAAACGCAGCTGGACGATCAGGGATCTGTTTCTGCAGCGTGCTGCAGGAACGGATGTCAGCGCTCCAAAGCTGGCCAGGGGTATAACACTTCGGGATTTGATGCAGGCGTGACGTAAAACCTGAGTTCGTATCACACCACTCCAGGACCCGTGCACGTGGTTCTGACCGATGCATAGGATTGCCCATTGTTGACGCTTTTCGAAAGCACAACGTCTGAATATGTTCTATTATTGAATGAGAATCAGTCGGGTATCGAAGGACGTCATCATGATTTATAGCAATATTCTTGAAACCATTGGCAATACGCCTGTAGTCACCATCAACCGTCTCGCGCCCGATGGCATAGATATGTATGTCAAGGTCGAGGCCTTCAATCCAATGTCCTCGGTCAAGGACAGGCTGGCCATCGGAATCATCGAAGATGCCGAGCGTAAAGGGCTGTTAAAACCAGGTCAGACCGTCGTCGAAGCTACATCCGGTAACACCGGGATCGCGCTGGCCATGGTCTGCGCGGTCAAAGGCTATCCTTTCGTAGCGGTCATGGCCGAGTCATTCTCCATCGAACGCCGCAAACTGATGCGTGCTTTGGGTGCGCGCGTGGTGTTGACACCGGCGGCCGAGCGTGCGACCGGTATGTTGCGTGTAACAAAAGCACTGGCCAGTAAGCATGGCTGGTTTATGACCGAGCAGTTTGATAACCAGGCCAACCCGGATTATCACCGCAACACAACCGGGCCGGAAATCATTCGTGATTTTGTCGGCCGGCGGCTGGATTATTATGTTTCAGGTTGGGGCACCGGTGGCACCATTAGCGGTGCGGGTGAAATAATCAAACTTGCGCGACCGGAAGTACGTGTGATTGCGACCGAACCGGAAGGAGCAGCCATGCTAAAAGGCAATCCATGGGCTCCGCACAAGATACAAGGTTGGACCCCCGATTTTGTTCCTTCAGTGCTGGATCGTGATGTATACGATGAAATTCTGACCGTAACAGATAGTGAAGCGATTGAAACGGCACGGGCGCTGGCGATCCAGGAAGGCATATTCTGCGGAATTTCTGCTGGCGGAACCTTTGCGGCTGCTTTGAAAGTGGCAGCGAAGGCCAAACAGGGTTCAGCTATCCTGGCCATGCTGCCGGATACCGGCGAGCGTTACCTGTCAACACCTTTGTTCGAAGGTGTAAAGGAAGGTGGTGACGACGAATTGCTGGAAGGATTGTAAGCAAATGGGTGCGTAACCCGTTACGCACCCCGTGTTAATTCGAGGGTGGAGTGCGTAATTCAATACGCACTATCCATCGATCAGGGTTCAAGTAACAAAGCCGGATTCACCTTGAGGTGGACTGCCAGCTTGCGCAGGAATCCTCCCAGCGGCGAACTGCTTCTCCATACCAGGGCAATGGTGCGACTGGGAGCCGGCGACTCAAAAGGCCGCAGGGCGATATTGTCCGTGGATGGTATGGGTGGTTTAACGGACAGCACCGGCATCAGCGTTACACCGGCATTGGCTGCAACCATCTGACGCAGGGTCTCCATGCTGGTGGCGTGAAAATCAAGCCGTTCATGCGCACCGGCCAGCGCACAGACCGCCAATGCATGTTGCCGCAGGCAATGGCCTTCTTCCAACAATAACAGCTCTTCACCTTCCAGGTCCGCCAGTCTGATGGTTTGTTTTTCCGCCAGCGGATGCGATGCCGGCATTGCCGTCACGAAGGGCTCTTCAAACAGTATTTCCATATCCATGCCGTGCTCTTCGACCGGCAGTGCGAGTAAACCCGCGTCCAGTCTCCCCTGGTCCAGCATGTTCAGGATTTCTTCGGTTTTCTCTTCCGCCAGTTGCAACCGGAGTTCGGGGTATTGCCTGCAAATGGCCGGTATCACGTGCGGTAGCAGATACGGTGCCAGGGTTGGAAATATGCCCAGTTTTATACTGCCCGTTTGCGGATCCCTACTGCGCCTCGCGGCGTCCTTCATATGCTCGATGTCACGCAAAACATGCCGGGCACGATGCGCAATGTCCTCACCAATGGGTGTCAGCATAACTTGACGGGGTGCCCGCTCGACCAGGGATATACCCAGTTCTTCTTCAAGCTTGCGGATCTGTGTACTCAGGGTGGGCTGACTGACAAAACAGGCGTTCGCCGCCTGGCTGAAATGTTTCAGTTCAGCGAGTTTGACAAAATATTGAAGCGCGCGAAAATTCATGACGTGATTATAGATTATAGCTATACGTTTTTGTTAATTGATATGCAATTGATATAAATTTAAATCGAATGCACCATCCGCTTTTCGATGGCACGTCCATGATCGATTACCGGGGTATTTCCAGGATATCCAATTAATGCAACTATTTGCCGGTGGATTCGCTTAAAATGTCGCCTTTAATTTATACAGGCAAATTAGCCCATCATGAGCAAACACACGGTTCTGACCGGTATTACAACCACCGGTACGCCACACTTGGGAAACTACGTCGGGGCAATCAAACCAGCCATCCAGGCCAGTCATGGCGATGGCGTGCGGTCCTGTTATTTTCTGGCAGATTATCATGCACTGATCAAATGCCGCGACCCGGAAATCGTGCACCGTTCCACGCTCGAAATCGCGGCGACGTGGCTGGCCCTGGGTCTGGATACCGACAAGTCAATATTTTACCGTCAGTCCGACATACCCGAAATCTCTGAACTGACCTGGCTCCTGACCTGTGTGACCGCCAAGGGGCTGATGAACCGTGCCCATGCCTACAAGGCCGCCGTGCAGGAAAACCTGGACAAGGGTGAAGATGCAGATTTTGCCATCACCATGGGTCTGTTCAGCTATCCGATCCTGATGGCTGCCGACATCCTGATGTTCAATGCGCACCATGTACCGGTTGGCCGCGACCAGGTTCAGCATCTTGAAATGGCGCGGGACATTGCGCAACGTTTCAATCACTTTTTCGGTGAGCACTTTGTTCTTCCGGAAGCCGTCGTGGACGACAATGTCGCGGTTCTGCCCGGTCTCGACGGCCGCAAAATGTCGAAGAGCTACAACAACGCCATACCTTTGTGGTTACCGGAAAAAAAACTACGTAAATCGATCATGAAAATTGTGACCAACTCACTTGAGCCCGGTCAACCCAAACAGACGGAGGATTCCTCGTTATTTGCGATTTATTCCGCGTTCGCAAATGCAGATCAGCGGCAAGCGATGAAAAAGGCATTTGCTGACGGGATCGGTTGGGGAGATGCCAAGCAACAGTGTTTTGAACTGATCAATGGCGAACTTGCAGAAGCGCGCGCAACCTATGAAAAATTGATCTCGGACCCCGTCAGGATTGAAAAACGTTTGCAGCAGGGTGCTGAGCGGGCCCGTGAAATCACCGTACCATTTATACGGGAGTTGCGTAACGCCGTGGGTATTCGCAAGCTGGTTTAATGGACGGATACCACGTGAAAAGAAATAGTGTAAACAACATTAGTGACAGCCAGTTCGAGAAAGTCAGCATACAGGTCGCGGCGTTTTATAAATTTGTACCATTGGATGACCTTGAGACCCTGCAACGGGAAATCAGGGAAATATGTAAACGTGCGGGCTTGCTGGGAACGGTCCTGTTGGCTCACGAGGGTATTAATGGCACGGTCGCCGGGCCCGCCGCAGGTGTCGAAAAGCTGTTCGCGTACTTCCACCAGTTTGCGGGTCTCGAAGATCTTGGCAGCAAGGATTCCTGGTGTGGCCAAAATCCGTTCTACCGTATGAAGGTGCGGTTGAAAAAGGAAATTGTGACCCTCGGTGTTGAGGGTGTCGATCCCAGGCGGGAAGTCGGAGAATACGTAGCACCTGAACACTGGAATGATCTTATCAGTCGGCCGGAAGTGCGTCTGATTGATACCCGCAACGATTATGAAGTGGCCCTGGGTACATTTAAAGGGGCGGAAGACCCGCAGACACGATCCTTCCGGGATTTCCCGACCTGGGTTGAAACGCAACTGGATGCCGACAGGGATCAGCCGCTGGCGATGTTCTGTACCGGTGGTATTCGTTGTGAGAAATCCACCGCGTACTTGAAAGAACTGGGTTATAAAAATGTCTATCATCTTGAGGGTGGCATACTCAATTACCTCGAAAAAGTATCGGTTGAAGACAGTCTTTGGCAGGGTGATTGTTTCGTTTTCGATAACCGTGTCACGGTCGATCATGAACTCAACGAAGGCCGCCACGAGCTTTGTCCGGCGTGCCGCATGCCCCTATCTGAAGAAGACCGTGAGC
>Ga0210074_1000655_pt1 | contig 11764 bp, 10 predicted proteins | sample China_Galinas_Co_FD_184860 | JGI IMG/M metagenome (GOLD analysis project Ga0210074, IMG submission 184860) | Wetland microbial communities from San Francisco Bay, California, USA, that impact long-term carbon sequestration -... | ecosystem: Environmental > Aquatic > Marine > Wetlands ... | reverse complement strand
GGAATGGGTGCCGTCGAACTCCTCAAAATGGTGTCCGACACCCAAGGTTTCAAGTCGCCTGATGAAAGCACGGGTTCCATATTGGATGTTGTACTGATCGCGACTGCCGACATCAATGTAGAGCATGTTTAATGAAGCGAGTTGTGCTGCATAGGATTTAATCAGATTTAATGGGTCATGGGACAACCACTCGCTCCAGCGGGCTGGGTCCAGTTCACAGGTGTGAAGGTCAAATGGCAATTGGATTGCCGTCTCCGGGCCATTTCCCGGATCATAGCTGGCGGCCATGGCCAGCGTCATCAGTGCAGAGTAGTCTGCCGAACCCGGCGACTTCTTGTGCCAAAAGTTTTCCAGAAAACAATAGGGATCGCCGTCGAAAGCAGATAGTGCAGCAGCCGCACGTGGGAATTCCGGCCGGTAGACCCACTCAAAACCTATATCACCGGCATGGCTTGCCACGCCGCCCCAGGTCTCCGGGTAATACATGGCATGCACCAATGCACCGTAACCCCCCGATGATTTACCAAATACACCACGACCGTTGCGATGATCGATGACGTTGACATGCTTTGACAGAAACGGAACCAATTCATCCACCACGTAGTCGGCGTAGCGACCCACGGCCGGCGAATTCACATATTGATTGCCCCCAAGCGAGCTATAACAATCCGGTATGGCCACGACCACGGACGGCATTTCACCACTACCAATAAGACGATCCAGGCGCTGCGGCAGATTTTCGCCCTGATTTCTCCAATTCAAGTGACCCGGACCCGCATTGGTGAAAGCAGCAAAGTCCCACAGTGCAACAAATGCCCTGCCCGACTCAGAATAACCCGGGGGTAAATAAACATTGAATTCGCGCTCTGCCGGATCAGACCAGATATTGTCCTGCAGCACAACAGAGTGATGTCTGAAACAAACAATTTTACCCTGGGGCCACTGGGGTTGGGGTCGTACAGCCATCAGCGCGGTAAATCTTTTACCTTTTCAAAATAACTCAATAGGTCTTCGCGCAGATCGGCGTGCTCAAACGCGTAATCGACCGTGGCGCGGATAAAACCCTGGCGGCTACCACAATCATAACGAACACCATCAAAAGCGTGTGCAAGCATTGGCTGGCTTTTGAGCTGACTGGAGATTGCATCGGTCAGTTGAATTTCACCACCCACCCCGGCGCGCACTGATTCAAGCAGATTGAATATCTCTGGCGGCAGGATATATCGACCCACCACACCGAGGTTAGACGGCGCGTTTTCCGGTGCGGGTTTCTCCACGATTTGGCGGATATAACTCCGTCCCGCAGTGTCTTTCTTAACCGATACAACGCCATAGCGATGGGTCATCGAAGGCGGGATGACTTCAACACCAATGCAGCCTGCACCGGTCGCATGATATTCGTTCACCATTTGCTTCATACAGCCAATTCCTGAACTGCGAATCAGATCATCCGCCAGCAAAACGGCAAAGGGTTCATTACCCACCAGTTTTTTTGCACACCACACCGCATGCCCGAGCCCCAGTGCTTTTTCCTGGATGACGTACCGTGTTGATACGTGGTCAGGGATAATGTTGTGTATACGCGCCCGAAGCTCATCGTTACCCTGGGCCAGTAGATAAGATTCCAATTCGGAATCGGGGTCGAAATGATCGAGAATGGCTCCCTTTTTACGATTGGTTACAAAGATAATGGTATCAATACCCGCCTCGACAGCCTCTTCAACAGCGTACTGAATCAGGGGTTTATCGACGATGGGTAACATTTCTTTCGGAATCGACTTGGTGGCCGGCAGGAATCGGGTCCCCAAACCAGCGACAGGAAACACAGCCTTCCTGATGGGCGGAAAGTCATTCATGGCTTATCTGCTTTTATAAATCGGGATGACCTTGGCAGGCTCGGTATTCAAGCCGGACTTGGCTAATTCCGGCACCAGGCGCAAAAGGGCCTGTTGCAGGTACTTGGTGTCGTAACGCTTGACGGCCTGTTCAGAATTTCTCAGTTCTGCACGTAATTCAGCCCAATCAGCCACACGTGGATGGGCCAGCAGGATTTTTTCATGCGTGGTCCGTTCATAGGGCTCCAGCTCATGAAACAATTGCTCAAACAATTTCTCCCCGGGACGCAGGCCGGTGTAGATAATTTCGATGTCACGTCCGGGTTCCTTACCAGCCAGACGAATCAGGTGTTCCGCAAGATAGGTAATATTCACCGGCTCACCCATATCGAGTACGTATATTTCACCACCACTACCGAGTACTGCCGCCTGCATGATCAATTGGCTGGCTTCGGAAATAGTCATGAAATAGCGGGATATTTCCGGATGGGTAACGGTAACCGGGCCGCCTTTGGCAATTTGCTCCTGAAACAGGGGAACCACACTACCGTTCGAGTTCAATACGTTACCAAACCGGACCGTGATGAAGCGCATTTGTGATCGGGCGTTCATGTTTTGACAATATAATTCGGCGACCCGCTTGGTGGCACCCATAATATTTGCCGGATTAACTGCCTTATCGGTTGAAATTAATACGAAGGTACCCACACCATGCCGCTCTGCTGCTTCGGCGACACGCATGGTCCCGTATACATTATTACGGAACGCTTCGCGAATTTGTGTCTGCAAAATTGGCAGGTGCTTATAGGCGGCTGCGTGAAAAACCACATCCGGTTTGTAATCTCCAATCACCTTTTCAACCGTGGCTGGATCACAAATATCCCCGAGCACCGAGTGAAACAGAAGATCATGGTAATCACTGCGTAGTTCGTGATCAATCCGGTACAACGAGTACTCGCTGTGATCCACTACGATTAATTCAACCGGGTTCAGCCTGGCAATCTGGCGACACAACTCCGAACCGATCGATCCTCCACCACCGGTAATCAATACACGTTTACCGACCAGGCCTGCACGTATGGATTCCCATTCCAGCGACACCGGGTCACGACCCAAAAGGTCATCGATGACAACCCGTTTCAAATCACCGATACTGGTTGCCTGTGAGCCAAGATCCTGTAATGTTGGTAAGGTACGGAAATCAATCCTGCTGAGCTCACAAATCCCGACGATGCGTTGCATCTGTTGATTGGTCGCCGAAGGCATTGCAATAATGGCGAGTTCAGCATCAAATGACGCCCCAACCCCCGGCAGTGTATCAATAGCGCCAAGGACCGGAATTCCATGGACCTGTGCACCACGTAAACGCTCGTCGTCATCCAGGAAACCGATCACATGGAACCCGCCACGGCGACGCAATTCCTTTTCAAGCATGGCGCCGGAGCGCCCCGCACCGATAATCAGGACCCGTTTGAAGCCCTTTCCGGATGCTTTTATTGCCGTCTGCGAGTCTTTCCAAAACCGGTAACACATTCTCGGCAGACCCAGCAGCACGAACAACAGCACCGGGTAAATCAAGACGGTGGGCATCCATTGACTGATCGCAGGACCCTGCAGCAATACCAGCATGGCGACGATTGCAACCGTGCCGAATGCACTGGCCCGGGCGATGTTCCACATATCCGGGAAACTGGCGAAACGCCACAAACCCTTATAGAGGCCCGTCGCCCATAACACACTTCCCTGCAACACAAGAACGATACCCAGCCCTGTCAGGGTCGATAAATTGCCACTGAAAGTTATCGCAGAAGTACTCTCAATCAACCAGGCAGTTACAAACCATGCAACCACAACCATGCAAAAGTCATGCACGATAACAGCTGCTCGCGGGTGGCGAACAATATCGATAATCCGTTTCATTTAACCTGAACTTTAGCAGTCATGCCAAGCCTCCGATTTGCAACATGCCAGCAAGTTCCCAACAACAACAAGGTGATCCCAACCGATACCATGGCATATTGCGGATATCTCTCTGCCAGCATCAGAGCCGGCAATACCAACATCACGTTAATAGCCTGGTAAACCACCAGTACCCTGCGGTGCGACCAACCATGGGCGATCAACCGCTGGTAAACGTGCTGGGCGTGCGCAGTATACCACCGCTCCCCACGGAATGCCCTTGAAAGCAACGTCAGTGTCGCATCGACAATGAACACCGACATGATCAGAATTGTGTCCGTCAAACCGAGGCTATCGGTGTGCATACCATAAACCGCAAAAGCGGCAAATATGAAGCCGAGTGGCACGCTGGATACGTCACCCATAAATACCCTTGCATTTGGAAAGTTCAATGGCAGGAAACCAGCACAGGCGGCGGCCACAGCCACGGAAATCAGGGCCATCGGGTACTCGCCTGAAGCCTGGAAAAAAAACGCCATTGTCACGCCTGCAAAAACTCCCTGAAAGCCCGCCATACCATTACTTCCATCCATGAAGTTATATAGATTCATCAGCCACACGATTGCCACTATAATGCTTGCCCAAAGAATCATATCCTTCAAATTCAACTCCCACCAGCCGAACCCTACCAGCCATATAGTGACTGCAAGCTGAATTGACAGGCGTAGCAGCGGGGAGACCTGAATCCTGTCATCACGCCAACCGACGATCGCCAGTAACAGTACACCAGGAAGCACTTTCTGCCACCAGAAATCAGGTAAAGAAAAGATTAACTCCAGGCAGAGGGTCGTCAACACAATGCTGAAGATCAATCCCAGGCCACCACCGGTCGGTGTCGCACGCCGGTGACTTTGACGTTCACCCGGAAGGGCAATCATGCCTGCCTTTTGGGCCAGCGAAAGCGCCCTGACACAGCTGAAGTAACTCAGGACACCGGCAAACAGGCCAACCACGATCCAGCTATAAACGGCTTGCCAGTCCTGGGCAACCAGACTCACGACCTATTCGCCCAGGACGCCGCGAATGATCCGCGTGGTACTCCAGTTTTTGCAACTGGGACACTGCCAATGGTGGCTATGACCTGCATAACCACAGTGCGTGCAGCGATAGGAAGGCTGCCGTGCAAGCAATTTCTGCGCTACAGCACGGAGTATTTCATCGCCCGACTCTGAATCAGGTCCACCTTCAAGTTTTAATTCAATCAGGTAGTCCAGACCCTTGACAGACGGACGACGGGTCAACGCATCAGCCAGGTAGCGAGTGGCGGCATCGAGCCCCTGTTCTTTGCGCATCACCCCGGTCAGCGACATTAACAGGCTGATTCCATCATATTCAACCGACCACTTTTGCATACTTGCAAGCGCCCGCGGGAACTCTTCAGTTGCTTGCGCACAGTCCACATAGGCATTCAGAATGTCATGGATGTACTCCATATCCATGTCTGCAATTTCTTCATAAACATCGAGCGCTTCGCCGTACATTTCCTGCTGACGGGCGATACGTGCAAGTATGAGCCTGGCCCGAATGCTTTCCGGAAAATATCGCCGGGCCTGGCGTAAGTGTTTTCTTGCCGCGGCCGGTTTATTGGCGGTCAGATCAATTTCTGCCATTTCACAACAAAAATGGGCCATCACCAGGCCCATGTTCTCGTCCGTCACTTCTTCGAGTTTTTGCGCCTGTTGCAGGGCCTTTTCCCAGTCCTTCTCCTGCTGGTAAATATCCAGGAGATGCCGCAACGCGGATGGCGCGTATGATTCACGTTCAATAAGTTCCTTGAACAGGTTTTCCGCACGATCAAACAGACCTGCACGCATATAATCCTCACCCAGCTCAAGTAAAGCACGGGTTTTCTGGCGTTCATCCAGGCCTGGTTTTGAGATGATATTCTGGTGAATTCTTATCGCGCGCTCTACCTCACCACGACGTCTGAACAGGCTGCCAAGTGCAAGGTGGGTCTCTATGGTATCGGCGGTAACCTCGGCCATTTCGATAAAAACAGCGATCGCTTTGTCAGGTTGCTCATCCAGCAGGTAGTTGAGGCCCTGAAAGTAGCGGCTGCTGAAACTACGATTTCGCTTGAGTTCACCGCGGCGGGTTGTGCTCCTGGCCAGAATCCAACCGCCCCATGCGGCCGCCGGAATCAGCGCAAGCAACAAGGTTTCAATCATCTGGCAGTTTAAAGTCGGTGTTTTCTTGTTTTGTCAGCGCGGTCCGCGCTTTGCGCAACTGCATTCGCAATGGCAGGACGCGTACAATATAAATTACGCTCAAACCCAGTATTACGCCCAAAGAAAAGCCCAGCAAGATTGCCAATCCGAGTGGAAGTTCGAACTGTATCCATAGCAGGTCCAGCAGAACAGGGCTGGCATTCAAGGTGCCCACCAATAGTCCAACCACAATGGCTGCGATGGCCATCACGATAAAACCCAGCTTTTTCACGATAAACCTTAACCTTTCAAGGTGATCAGTTGTGAGTGTTTACCCTGTCACGCAGCGATTTGCCCGGTTTGAAATGCGGAACATGCTTGCCGGGTAATGCAACAGCGTCACCGGTCTTCGGGTTACGGCCCATTCTGGGTGCACGATGATGCAATGAGAAACTCCCGAAACCTCTGATTTCGATACGCTCACCGTTAGAAAGTGAACCACTCATTTGCTCCAGAATGGACTTAACTCCAAACTCAACATCCAGATGCGCCAAATGTTGTTGTATATCTGAAAGACGGTCAATCAATTCTGATTTAGTCATTGGATTCTCACGTTCCTATTTTGATTTTTTAAACATAGCCCAAAAACGGGCGGCCCAGTCCGGGCCGCCCCGTTTCCGAATCAACTATCCTGATCAAGTTGCTCTTTGAGCAATTCACCCAGCGAGGTCGTACCGCTGGCCGCATTCTTCGAATGATAATCCTCAAGTGCTTCGGCAAGTTCTTCATCTTCCAACGCCTTGATAGACAGGGCCAGCGTGCGGTTCTTACGGTCAAGGCTGATAAACTTGGCCTCAACTTCATCACCAACGCTAAGTTCCTTGCTGGCATCTTCAACACGCTCTTTCTTGATGTCAGAGGCGCGCAGATAACCTTCAACCCCGTCCAACAGTTCGATAACCGCGCCACGGGCGTCTACTTCCTTAACAATGCCTTTTACCTGGCTTCCACGCGGATTCTCAGCCATGAAAGTTGCAAATGGATCCTGGTCCAGTTGTTTGAGGCCAAGGGAAATCCGCTCACGTTCAGGATCTACCGCCAGCACGACTGCTTCGACTTCCTCACCCTTGGTGAAGTTACGAACAGACTCATCACCCGGTGTAAGCCAGGAGATGTCAGAGAGATGAACCAGGCCGTCGATACCACCGTCCAGACCAATAAATATACCAAAATCGGTAATGGATTTGATCGCTCCGGTAACGCGGTCACCCTTGTTATGGGTAGCAGCAAACGTTTCCCACGGGTTAGATGCACACTGCTTCATACCCAGTGAAATACGCCGGCGCTCTTCATCAATCTCGAGCACCATCACCTCGGTTTCATCACCGGTCTGAACCACTTTGGCAGGATTGATGTTCTTGTTGGTCCAGTCCATTTCGGACACATGAACCAAACCTTCAACACCATCTTCAATTTCAACAAAGCAACCGTAATCGGTGATATTGGAGACATGACCGAACAAACGTGAACCCACCGGGTAACGGCGAGCCAGATCGCTCCATGGATCGTCACCCAGCTGTTTCAGGCCAAGGGAAACACGGTTACGTTCGCGGTCAAATCGCAGTACCCGCACTTCCAGTTCATCACCTACATTGACAACTTCACTTGGGTGACGGACACGTTTCCAGGCCATGTCAGTAATGTGTAACAGGCCATCAATTCCACCAAGATCAATAAACGCGCCATAGTCGGTGAGGTTTTTGACCACACCCATAACTTTGACACCTTCTTCCAGACCTTCCAATAATTGCTCACGCTCTGCGCTGAACTCGAGTTCAACCACGGCGCGCCGGGACACTACGACATTATTGCGTTTACGATCCAGTTTGATGATCTTGAAGTCCAGGTCCTTGCCTTCCAGGTAAGCCGGATCCCGGACAGGACGCACATCCACCAGTGATCCCGGCAGGAATGCGCGAATGTCGTTGATATCGACCGTAAAGCCTCCTTTGACTTTTCCGCTGATTTTGCCCTGTATGGTTTCCGAGCCCTCAAATGCACTTTCAAGCTTGTCCCAAACCATTGCGCGTTTGGCTTTTTCCCTTGACAGCCGGGTTTCGCCGTAACCATCTTCAATGGCTTCCAGGGAAACTTCTACACTATCTCCAACTGCTACCTCCAATTCACCGTTCAAAGAGCGGAATTGGAAGATGGGCACGATGCCCTCTGATTTTAATCCGGCGTTGACGACAACCACGTCGTCTCTGATTTCGACTACCGTGCCGGTAATAATAGATCCTGGCGTCAGGCTTTGTGATGCGAGGCTTTGTTCAAATAATTCAGCGAAACTTTCAGTCATTAGTTTAATCTCAACAAATATCCTGTACAAAATTCAGGATACCCACCTGGTTATGGGGCACATAATTGTGCCGGTTAAAAAACCCAACATCCAACGTGGACGAAGGCATAATTCTCTTTTGCAAACAGAAGCTTGAAATGCAGTGTTAAATCAAAGAAACAACTTTATCGACCACTTCATCAATACTCAATTGTGTCGAATCAATGATCACTGCATCTTCAGCCGGTCTTAGCGGTGCGACGCTACGCGACTGATCGCGTAAATCACGAGCTTTGATCTCTCTGAAAAGGCGCGTGAGGTTAACACTTTCTCCTTTTTCTTTCAACTGCTTATAACGTCGTTCAGCACGAATCTCTGGACTTGCAGTGAGAAAAATCTTGAGTTTCGCATCCGGAAAAATCACGGTGCCCATATCGCGGCCATCAGCCACGAGTCCAGGATGCTGACGGAAACGTCTTTGCCGTCCTGTCAGCGCGGCCCTTACGGTGGGTATGACGGCCACTTTGGAAGCCAAAACGCCGGTATCCTCATTACGTAAACGGTCACTGACATCCTCCCCGTCGAGCCAGGAAGTTACATCGTCTCCGCTTGTTGCGAAGTGAATATCCAGGTTGGCTGCCACCTCACCCAGTGCAGCCTCATCATCCAATGGCACCTTTCTTTTCATTACCGCCAACGCGGTCAAACGATAGAGCGCACCACTGTCCAGAATATGCCAGCCAAGATGGCTGGCCAGGCGGGTCGCAATGGTGCCCTTGCCGGAACCACCGGGACCGTCGATGGTAATTACAGGTACTTTGACACCAACCGCTTTTGACCCGCTCACAGGTTCTTTACCACCTGCATCTTTGCACCAAGATGAATCATGTCAATGCTGAATCCCGGATATGAAGTTGCAATAAACTCTGCGTCTTCAATCAAAACCCGACCGGATGCCACCAGACCCAGCACGGCAAATGACATGGCACAACGGTGATCGCCGGCGCTGGCAACACGACCACCGGAAACTTTCCCACCCTTAATGTCTATGCCGTCGGGATATTCCTTCAGATCAACACCCAACGATCGCAGACCGTTTGCCATAACCGCGAGACGGTCGCTTTCTTTTACCCTGAGCTCAGCCGCCCCCCTTATCCGTGTTACGCCTGAAGCTGTTACGGCCAGCGCCATCAACAGGGGTAGTTCATCAATCATGTCAGGCACGAGGGACTCCGGAACGTCAATGGCTTTGAGGCCATCCGAGTATACGAGGCGAATATCACCGACCGGTTCAGTGCTTTGAGCAGACTGATCAGCGATACTGACATCGGCCCCCATCGCTTCCAGGCAGCGCAGAAAACCGGTGCGCGTAGGATTTAACCCCACTTGTCGCACCATCACATCCGACCCCGGGGTCATGGCCGCCGCAGCCAATGCAAAAACGGCAGAGGAAATATCACCCGGAACCGCAAACCGGCTCGCTGTCAATTTGGAGCCCCCATCAACGCTGCACGGCGACGGCAGGTTAACGCCGAATATCGGTAACATGCGTTCAGTGTGGTCCCTGCTCAGGTGCGGTTCCCGTACACGCGTGGTGCCGGAAGCAAATAATCCAGCGAGCAATACGCAGGATTTAATCTGCGCACTGGCCACGGGTGAGTCATATTCTATACCCCGCAGTCCGCCACAGGCACGAATCAGCAAGGGTGCGGTACCGTTTGCCGATGCACTAATGTCTGCACCCATCAGCGTGAGTGGTTCAACGATGCGGCGCATGGGCCGGCTGTTGAGCGATTCATCACCGGTCAGCGTGCTGTCGAAATCCTGGCCACTCAGAACACCTGCAAGCAGACGCATCGCGGTACCGGAATTTCCCATATCCAGCAACCCGTTGGAGGGTGGTTTGAAAGAACCGCCGGTGCCGGTGATAAAAATTCTGCCCGGGCTCCGTTCCACAACCGCGCCCAACTGTTCACAGGCTTTTAAGGTTGCCAGTGTGTCTTCGCTCTCAAGCAGACCGCTCAGTTCAGACCGCCCCGCTGCCAGGCTGGAAAATATCAGCGCCCTGTGACTGATAGATTTATCACCCGGTGGCGTAATCTCTCCATGCAATCCGGAATCTGCCGGTTCAGATGACAGGATCATGCGCTTCCCCAATTAGCCCGTGGCTTTTCCGGAACCGCCTTTAAGGCGCCGTTCATGGCATCAACCATCGACTTGAGTGCTAGCCGCGCGCCCGTTGCTAACTGCTTTTGGATAAGATCCGAGTACACGTGTAAGACTGGCCTGGTTTTGCATCTCGGCCAGGGCGGACTTCAGTGGTTCGCTTTCGGCATGACCATCGACATCGATAAAAAACACGTACGACCATCGACCGACCCTGGCGGGGCGCGATTCAATCCGTGTCATATTCAACGAATGTCGTGCAAGGGGGGAAAGCAATGAATGTAACGCTCCAGGGCCTTCATCACCTGCCAGCAACAGGGAGGTTTTGTCATCACCAGAGGGCACCAGCAACTGCCTGCCAATCACCAGGAAACGGGTAGCATTGTCGGCCCTGTCTTCGATACGGGCGAACAAAACAGGTACACCGTAGATATCAGCCGCGGACTTACTTGAAATTGCGGCAGCATCCGGTGAATGCCGCACACGCCGTGCGGCTTCCGCATTACTGCTGACCGCAATGCATTCTGCGGATGACAGGTGCTGACGAATCCAGTTCTTGCACTGGGATAAAGACTGCTGATGGGAATAGATCCGTTCAATGTGCGCCAGGCTCCTGGCCTGGCTCAACAAATTGTGGTGAATGGCCATTTCGATTTCACCACAAATTTTCAGATCGGAGTCAACAAACCTGTCGAGGGTATGACTGACAATACCCTGGTTGGAGTTCTCGACCGGAACCACACCAAAATCCGCTTCGGTAGATTCCACCTGGGTAAAAACATCATCGATACCGGTCACCCCGAGAGCCTGTACCGAATGTCCAAAATGCTGATTGACCGCCTGTTGTGTGAAAGTGCCTTCGGGTCCCAGGTAAGCAATCTTCAGTGGTTCCTGCTGAGCCAGGCAAACAGACATAATTTCCCGAAATAAACGCAACATCTCGGCGTCGCTGATCGGTCCCTGGTTGCGCTCCAAAACGGCCCTGAGAACCTGGGCCTCTCGCTCCGGGCGGTAATAATCCACTGCATTCTCGAGTTGACCTTTTGATTCGCGCACTGCCCATGCCAACCGGGCGCGAGCGCTGATCAGGTCCTGGATCTTTGCATCAAGCGCATCAATTTCCTGCCGTACCTTATCCAGCGTGACCTGGCCGCCACTGCCGGGGGCTTGTTTTTTATTTCCCATCAACCCGCTTTGCTCTCGAATTCCTTCATGAACTTTATTAAAGCCTCGATACCTTCAATTGGCATTGCGTTGTAAATACTTGCACGCATGCCACCCACTGATCGATGCCCCTTAAGGCTACTCAGCCCCGCAGC
>Ga0210074_1000654_pt1 | contig 11765 bp, 13 predicted proteins | sample China_Galinas_Co_FD_184860 | JGI IMG/M metagenome (GOLD analysis project Ga0210074, IMG submission 184860) | Wetland microbial communities from San Francisco Bay, California, USA, that impact long-term carbon sequestration -... | ecosystem: Environmental > Aquatic > Marine > Wetlands ... | reverse complement strand
CGGTTGGTGGAACGCGCCGACCAGGTTCTTGCCGCGCGGGTGGTTGAAACCCGTCTTGCCACCAACGGATGCATCCACCTGCGCCAGCAGCGTGGTCGGCACCTGGACGAAGCGTATGCCGCGCATGTAACTCGCCGCGGCGAAACCACCCATGTCGCCGATGACGCCGCCCCCGAGGGTGAACAGTGTGGCGTCCCGCGTTGCGCGTATCTCGACCAGCCTGTCGATGATCCTGGACCACTGTTCCGCTGTTTTGAAAGACTCGCCGTCCGGCAGGACAAGGCTGTGCACCGCGGCGCCGGACAGTGACGCCTCGAGCGTATCCAGGTACAGCGGGGCAACCGTTTCGTTGGTGACGATGAGCACGGTGCTGCCGCTGCATTTGTCAAACTCCGGGTGCGAACCACCCAGGAGTCCGGAGCCAATGTAAATGCCATAACTGCGGTTTGCCAGGTCAACTTTAACCGTCTGCATGCGCTTGCTCCTGCCCCAATGTGTCCAGCCGTTGCAGAATGACCGCGTGCAGCGCCCTGGCAGTGGCATATACGCTCGAATTGCGCGTGGTGAACAGCAGGTCGGCAGTCGCTTCATAAAGCGGGTTACGGACTTCGGCGAGATCCCGCAAACGCTGCTCCCTGTCGTCGGCCTGCAACAGGGGACGGCTCTTGTCCTTGTCCAGGCGTTTAAGCTGACTTTCAATACTGGTTTTGAGATAGACGACCAGTCCCCGCGAACGCAGCAGGCGGCGGTTCTCCTCGTTGCAGACCGTGCCGCCGCCGGTTGCAATCAATACACCTTTCCTGGCCGTCAGCTGTCGGAGAAGCTGAGTTTCCCTGAGACGAAAACCCGCTTCACCCTCGAGATCGAAAATCAGGCTGACGCTGGCGCCCGTCAGGCGCTCGAGTTCCTGGTCGCAATCGTAGAACCGGAGATTGAACATTTTTGCCAACTGCTTTCCAATCGTGGTTTTCCCGGAACCCATCGGGCCGATCAAAAAAATATTCTGCTCAAAATTGTGCATCTAGGTGCAACGCGAAGCCATAAACGGCGTGCAAGCCCGGGTGGCTTTGGGTACCATTGCTGCGATATTTTCAACAGGTATGGCGACAGGCTCTATGCTCAGATTTTTTATCATATTCTCGGTATTGCTGATCGGACTGTTTACGCTTGAGCTTTTTCAGTCAGCGGAAAAGTACATCATACTGCCATTTACATCAACGATTGCGGACATCAGCGTGTGGATCGTGAAGGCTTTCGACGACAATGTCATTGCGACCGGCAACGTTATCCGCGACAGTGTTTCCGGGTTTGGTGTTCGAATCGAGCGGGGTTGCAATGGGCTGGAGGCCGTCATCATCCTGTTTTCCGCCATATTCGCTTTCCCGGCGCCGTTTAAAAACAAGCTGATTGGATTCGTTGCCGGGTTCTTCGCCATCCAGCTGCTCAACCTGGTCAGAATCATCAGTCTCTACTATCTCGGCCAGTGGAATTACACCGCATTCGAATGGTTTCACCTGTACCTGTGGCAGGCCCTGATCATTCTCGACGCGCTGGTGGTCTGGCTCATCTGGTTGAGAACCCTGCCAGGTTCACGCAAGCCTCCGGATGATCCTGAACCGGAACCGGTTTAATGCGGGTCCTGATCGCCGGCTGTGGTGATGTAGGCAATGTCCTGGCCACCGCGTTGCGGCGGGATGGACATGTCGTTTACGGCCTGAAACGCGATATCTCGACCCTGCCGGATGGCGTGCTGCCGGTCAGGGCAGACCTCCTGGACCCGGCTACCCTGGCAAATCTTCCAGCAGATATTGACCGCCTGGTGTACATGCCGACGCCGGCAAGCCGTGACCTGCCGGGTTACGAGGCGATCTTTATCCACGGTTGGAAAAACCTGTGGGCCGGTTTGAAGCAGGCGCCGGCCAGGACCCTGCTGGTTTCAAGTACAGCGGTTTATGGTGAGGACCAGGGCGCAATCGTCAATGAGGAAACAGAGCCCGGCCCCACCCGGTTCAATGGCAAGGTGCTGCTGGAAATGGAGCGATTGGCGGGAACGTGCACGGAGAATCTCGTCGTGGTCAGGATATCCGGTATCTACGGGCCCGGCCGCGAAAGGCTGATCAGGCTCGCCGCGTCTGACGGGCTCGAAGTACAGCAGTACCCGCCCGGGTTCACCAATCGCATTCACCGCGACGATGCCGCCGCCGCCCTGAAGCACCTGCTGGAAATCGACGCACCGGAGGCCTTGTACCTGGCGACCGACGACCTGCCGGCGCCCCGTTTCGAGGTGCTTTCATGGTTGGCAGGCGCGCAGGGTCATGAATTGCCAAAAGGCCTCGTCGCTGAAAATGCCGGGCAAGGCAAGCGGGTGAGCAACCGCAGGCTGCGGAAAAGCGGCTTCGTGCTGACCTATCCGGATTACAGGGCCGGTTATGCCGCTTTGCTGAAACAGCGGCAAACGAACTGAGCATTTTCCCGGTCGCGCTTACTCGGTATAGAACTGCTGTCTGAATTTCACTTCGAATGGCGTGCTCAGGCCCTCGGGGGTGACCTCGAGCGTGAAATCGAAGGTTTCCATGTTTCTGACGGTCATTTCCCCGATGTAATAGATCGCTTCCCCGCCTTCGATGATTTCACGCATTTCGATCGAGCGGGTTTGGCCCGTGAGATTACGCCCGGTGGCGGTGACTGCGGCTTTCACGGCCGTTGGCAGTTCGCCCCCGGTATTTTTCAAAACCGAAACATTGATCAGTGCGCGGCTGTTTGAGCGCTTGATGCCGTATACCCTGGCCACTTCCGGGGCGATCAGGCTCGAGTTCAGCGCGGCGTAATGCACCGTGTAGTCATCGAATTGCTGGGCCTGTTGTGCAGCGGCAGGCAGCGCTGACAAGGCGGCCAGCAAGAGCAGAAGTTTGAGCGGTTTTTTCATCAATCAATCCCTCCTTGCATGCCGGATCAAGGCCAAAAACTTACCTGGGCGGGCGTCGCCGCTGCTTTCGGGTCGCTCACGTATTGTCTACCATCCTAGCAGAAGCAAGAGCGCGCGTAGTGCAATCAGCGCAATCAGCGGTGACAGGTCTATGCCGCCGAGCGGTGGCAAAAACCGCTGGATGGGTCTTAGTACCGGTTCGGTCAGCTGGTAGATCAATGGTATCAACGGGTGGCGCGAACGGCTTGCAAACCAGCTGACGAGCACCATCGCAATGATCAATACAAAATAGGTAAGGAGCAGTGCAATCAGCAGCTTCCTGACGGCGAACAGGAGCAGGAACTGAAATCCGAAATCCGTCTTGCTCAGCAGGCTGATGATAATGAGTTGCAACAGCTCCAGCAACAGCATGACCAGCACCGCGGCGGTATCGAGTTTGCCGATTGACGGCACCAGGCGACGGGCCGGAACCAGCACCGGGTCGGTTATCTTTATCAGGAACTGGCTCAATGGGTTGTAGTAATCCGCCCTGACCCATTGCAGTAACAAACGCAGCAGTATCGCGGTGACATAAAGATCGGTTACCGTGCTGATCAGGTAGATGAGTGCGCCGGATGGGTTCATGAATGTGCCTCGTCTTCGGCGAGTTCCTTGCCACGCCGGGTTGCGGCTGAGATTGCCGCATCTATGAGTTCCTGGAAGTGGCTGGTCGTGAGGCATTCCATCGCCGCCTCGGTGGTGCCGCCCGGGGTCGTCACCCTTCGGCGCAGTTCGATGACATCCAGGTCGCTTTGCACCGCCATGACGCTGGCGCCATGCGCGGTATGCAATGCGAGCCTGGCCGCGACATCGGCCGGCAGACCGAGCGCCGCGCCGGCGTTGCGCAGGCATTCGACCAGGTAATAGAAATACGCGGGCCCGCTGCCCGACACGGCGGTCACCACATCGAGCAGGCTTTCCTTGTCCAGCCACACGACTTCACCCGCGGATTCCATCAGGTTCTGCGCCAGTTCACGTTGGGCGAGCGTGCAGTTGACGCGGGCGTACATGCCGGTAATGCCGAGTCCGATCAGTGCGGGGGTATTGGGCATGGTGCGGACGATCGGCGGATTCGACCTGAGATGCGCCGCAATCTGGTTGGTCGGAATGCCGGCCGCGATGGAAATGATCAGTTGCTGGTCAGTGACGAGGTCCCTGATTTCTTCGAGTACAACCGGTAAAACCTGTGGCTTGACCGCCAGCACGATGGCGTCCATATCCCTGATGGCATCCGCCCCATGCTCATAACAGGTAACCGGCCAGCGCTTTTGCAGGTATTCCCGGGCCGCGGCGCCGGGATCGGCGACCTGGACGCGGTCTACGATATGACGTGATGCAAACAGCCTGCTGATCAGCGCGGTCGCCATGTTGCCACCACCAATGAACCCGATTCTCATGCCTTGTTCCCGTTGTCGTGTTTCATGATTCGCGAGCGCCGAAAAGGTCGGTGCCTATACGCACCATGGTGCTGCCTTCCGCTATCGCTGTTTCGAGATCGGCTGACATGCCCATTGACAGCGTGTCGATGTCATGCCCCTCGTTCTTCAGCATTTCAAACAGCTTCCTTACCTTGCCAAAGCTTTGCTGTTGTTCTTCTGTATCCGTGGTTAGCCTCGGTATGGCCATCAAGCCCCTCAGCCTGATGTTATCGAGATGCTTTGCACACCCGGCCAACTGCAGGATTTCATCGGGCGCCGCACCGGCCTTTTGCGGTTCCAGGTCGATATTGACCTGTAAACAGATATTCAGCGGTTTCGAATCAGCCGGTCGTTGCGCCGCAAGCCGTTTGAGTATCTTTTCCCGGTCGACGCTTTGCACCCATTGAAAATTTTCCGCGATGGCGCGGGTCTTGTTGGATTGGATCGTACCGATGAAGTGCCATTCGAGATCCAGGTCGGTCAGTTCCCCTTGCTTGCGCAGGGCTTCCTGCAACTGGTTCTCACCAAAGGACCTTACGCCAAGACTATTGAATGCCCTGACTTTCCCGGCCGGGTGCCATTTGCTGACGGCAAGCAGGGATACCTCGCCGGCCTGTCTGCCGGTGCTGGCGCAGGCCCTTTCTATCCTGCGGCGGACTGCTGTCAGTCGATCAAATAAATCATTCATGTTGCAGTGGGGTAGTCCATTGTCTATTGTTTAACCTGATTTCACAGATAACCATGGATTCGGTTAAAGCATTTTCATGATAATGCGTCATAATGTATTGTAACGCGACCAGTGTCCGTTCAAGGAGGGTTAAATGGATATTGCTGAACTGCTTGCCTATGCTGTAAAGAACAAGGCTTCTGATCTTCACCTGTCATCCGGTCTGCCGCCGATGGTGCGTGTTGATGGAGATCTGCGCCGCCTCAATTTGCCCGCCCTGGACAATCAACAGTTAACCGAACTGCTCTACAGCACGATGAGCGATCATCAGCGACGCGACTTCGAAGCGAACCTGGAGGTGGATTTTTCATACGCCGTTCAGGGTCTCGCGCGTTTTCGTGTCAATTGCTTTCACCAGGATCGCGGCGTCGGCGGCGCCTTTCGTACGATTCCCGCGGCAGTCTGGACACTGGAAGATATCGGCGCCCCGCCTTCATTCAAGGAAATCATCAATGTGCCACGCGGCCTGGTATTGGTGACCGGTCCGACCGGTTCGGGTAAATCAACGACCCTGGCCGCCATGATTGACCACCTCAACGGCACCCAGGCCGGCCATATATTGACCATCGAAGACCCGATCGAGTTCGTGCACACGTCACGCAAATGCCTGATCAACCAGCGCGAGATACACCGCGATACGCACGGCTTCAACCAGGCATTACGCTCGGCCCTGCGTGAGGACCCGGATATTATCCTGGTTGGCGAAATGCGTGATATCGAGACCATCCGCCTGGCGCTGACCGCCGCTGAGACCGGTCACCTGGTATTCGCCACCTTGCACACGAGTTCGGCCGCCAAGACGATTGACCGTATCATCGACGTGTTTCCCGCAGGCGAGAAATCAATGGTGCGTTCGATGTTGTCAGAGTCGCTGAGGGCGGTTATCGCTCAAACATTGATGAAAAGGATTGGTGGCGGACGTATTGCCGCACATGAAATCATGCTGGCGACGCCCGCCATCCGTAACCTCATACGCGAGGACAAGGTCGCACAGATGTATTCCGCCATTCAGACTGGACAGAATGTCGGTATGCACACACTCGACCAGTATCTCGAAGGCCTTGTGGCCCGGGGTATTGTCGCTCGCCAGGAAGCGGCCAGGAAGGCCGTGGACCGCAAACTGTTTATGTAGTGAATTAGCAGGTTCATCCTGTCTGGAACGGATTGGAGAATCGTTTTAGGAGGTGCAGACATGAGTGTAGTAGAAGGCTGGTTAAGGGAAGTACACCAGGAAAGAGGTTCCGACCTCTTTGTGACGGCGGAGGCGCCTCCATGCATCAAGGTCAACGGCAAGATTCGGGCAATTTCGACCGAGGTGCTGTTGCCGGACGAGGTCACCGAGATCGTCAAGAGTCTCATGACCAAGAGACAGATCCGCGAGTTCGACGAAACCATGGAGTGCCAGTTCGCCATTGCCCTGGGAGAGGATGCGCGTTTCCGTGTCAGTGCTTTTTACCAGCAGGGCAATGTCGGCATGGTTTGCCGTCGCATTGAAACGAGCATCCCGACGTTTGAAGACCTTGGCCTGCCGGAATTGCTGACGGACCTGTCATTGGCCAAACGCGGCATTGTCCTGTTTGTCGGCGCCACCGGTACCGGTAAGTCGACGTCACTGGCGGCCATGATCGGCTACCGCAACCGGAGAATGAGCGGGCACATCATTTCGGTGGAAGACCCGATCGAGTACGTCCACTTCCACGCCAAGAGCCTGGTGACGCAACGTGAGGTCGGAATTGACACGGATTCATTCGAAGTTGCCTTGCGCAACACCCTGCGACAGGCGCCGGATGTGATCATGATCGGTGAGATCCGCACGCGCGAGACCATGGAATACGCCATTACCTTTGCGGAAACCGGTCACCTCGTGCTGTGTACATTACACGCCAATAACGCCAACCAGGCGCTCGACCGCATTCTGCACTTCTTCCCGGAAGAAGCAAAAGAACAGGTGCTCCTCGATCTGTCCTTCAACATGAAAGCTATCGTTGCCCAGCAGTTGATTCCGTCCGCGGATCAGACCCGGCGCTGGGCGGCGGTCGAAGTGCTGCTGGCGACACCATTGGTGCAGGAGCGGATCAGAAACGGCGAAATCACCGAGCTGAAAAAGATCATGAAGGAATCCACCCACCACGGCATGATCACTTTTGATCAGTGTCTGTTTGGCATGTACAAGGAAGGCAAGATCACCTACGACGAGGCCATCAGGCACGCGGATTCGGCCAACGAGGTCCGCCTGGCAGTGAAAATGTCGGAAGGCGGTGACGCCGAGACGCTTTCGGCGAATCTCAAGGACGTGGAATTGATGGATATTTAGGCGGGTATGCCTGTAAAGGGAGTGTCTTAACAGAAAATTCCATTTTGGTTAACCAATTTTTAACGCGTGCAGGAATACACTTGTCCGCTCTTTATACTTGCGGCGAAAGCCTGTTTGTATTGAAGTGCAGCTACTCCTGCTGTGAACACTTAATGGGGCGCTTCGGGTCCAGGTATGGTGGTAAAATCATCTGCCTGGGCCTTTTCCGTTTCTGATCTGCAAAAACAAGGATACTGAATGTGCGCATCTTGATTATCGAAGACAACCCGGATATCGCCGCCAATATTGGAGATTACCTGGACGAGGTTGGGCATACCGTGGATTTTGCCGGTGATGGCGTAACCGGGCTTCACCTGGCGATTGTCAATGATTTTGATGCTATCGTTCTGGATCTTGCGCTTCCGGGCATGGACGGCCTGGAAGTCTGCCGCAAACTTCGAACCGAAGCCGGCAAGAATACACCGGTTCTCATGTTGACGGCCCGCGACCGGCTCGAAGACAAACTGGCCGGTTTTGAAACCGGGGCGGACGATTACCTCGTCAAGCCGTTCGAACTGCAGGAGGTCGAAGCAAGGCTCAGGGTACTGACCACCAGGGGCGCGAGGCGGGCGAGCAAGGAAATCCAGATCGGTGACCTCGTATTCAACGTGGATACATTGACGGTCACCCGAAAAGGCAACGAAATCGATCTAAACCCGATCGGCCTGAAATTATTGCGTTGCCTGATGGAGGCCTCACCCAACGTGGTGACTCGCGCGGAACTGGAAAAGGAAGTCTGGGGTGAGGAAATGCCTGACAGTGACAGCTTGCGGGTGCATATTCACTCCCTGCGCTCTGCCATCGACAAGCCATACGGAACCAAGATGATCCAGACCCGTCACGGTATCGGTTACCGGTTATTGGAGTCAAATGCCTTATAGACGCAGGCTCCGCAGCCGCATCATCTTTTCCTTTTTGCTATTTGGCACGCTGCTTAGCAGCCGGTTTGCAATCAGTACGCTTTTCCTGCAAAGCACGCTCGAAGACGAACTCATTGGCTCGACCCTGAAACAGGAGCTCGACGACTACCTGGTGCAACTGCGTGAGGACCCGACCCTGGTGGAGCCTTTTCACACCCGGATCCAGGGGTTTGTGACACGTCCGGGCGATCCCAACCACAGCGTCGTCGCACAGATCAGGGAGTTGGAACCGGGGGTCCACGAAGTGCAGACACCGGAAGGGTACTTCAAGGCCGCCGTTCGCAAGGACGACGACCTGTGGGCGTTCCTGATTTACGATATCACGGACGACCAGCGGCTCACACAACGGCTCATCTGGTCGCTGGTGGGGGCGGTGGTGGTTTTTTCCCTGTTGTCGCTGGCGCTGGGCCTATGGGCTTCCAGTTCAGTCATGAGGCCCGTTGTCGACCTCGCGGAACGCGTCAGTCAACTGGCCGAGGAAACCCCTTCCCCCGGCCTGGCGAGGTGGTTTCCCAATGATGAGGTCGGGCAGTTGGCGGCGGCCCTGGATGCCTATTCCGAACGCGTGCACCAGTTGCTTCAGCGGGACCGGGAGTTCAACGCCGACGTCAGCCACGAGTTGAGGACGCCGCTGGCCGTTATTACCGGCGCCACGGAGTTGTTGCTGGCGCAACAGGACCTGCCTGAGAAAATCAGGATCAGGGTGCTGCGTATCGCCAGGGCGGCGAGACAATCCTCGGATATCACCACGGCACTGCTTCACCTGGTGCGGTCCGAGCCGGGCACCAACCAGGACAGCGAAGCGCACGACGTTCGTGAGATCGTCGAAAAGCTGATTCATCTTCACGAACCCCTGCTCGACAAGAAACCGCTCGAACTGAAGATTGTGGGTGAGGACAAGGTCAGTGTCATCGCACCGGAGTCCGTGATCGCGGTTGCCGTTGGTAACCTTATCAGCAACGCAATTCGCTACACGCCATCGGGTGAGGTGGTTTGCACCATCGGCAGCGGCCGGGTTGTGGTCGAAGACACCGGACCCGGGATTCCGGAAAAGGAATTGGCGCTGGTCATGAACAGGCACTATCGGGGTGAGGGCGTATCGGGCAAGGGCTCCGGCCTCGGATTGGCGATCGTTCAGCGTCTCTGTGAACTGTACGGATGGTCGATTCTCTTCGAAAACAGGAAGACGGGCGGCCTGCGCGCCGAATTGCTTTTCTTTGGTGAGGCTTGAGCAAAGCCGGAAGTGCAGCAGCGCGGAAAGAGGACAGGGTCATGGCCATAATTTCATGCCCACAATGTGAAAAACTGATCTCCAGCCACACTGCGTTGTGCCCGTATTGCGGATTCCAGCGTGGTGAGGTTTCCGAGGCGCAGCTGAAAGAGTTCCAGCGCCGAAAGTTGAGAGACCGTATTTATCACCTGAAGATGTCGAGCTACGCGGCACTGGCATTGCTGGTTGCAGCGTTTGGCTGGTTTCTGCTCGATACCGCCAATCTCCAGCACATGCCCTCCAACGGGCCGTATATCCTGTTTTGTGTTGGAAGCCTTTGCTACCTGGTGATACGCGTCTACCTGTACAAGACCAGGACCGCGCTGAGGAAGATGGGAAACTGACTGCAAGCGTCAGTAAACCACTGCCCCGTTCCGGTTTACTGAATCCGTTTGACCTTAACCTTGGATTTGTGTCCTACCACGGACAAATGCCATCTGTTCATAAACCCCCGCTCAACGATGACGTCCGGATCCTTGACGGCCGGCATGGAAAAAGAGTCATTCTCGACCTGCTGCCAGATCATGCCGTTGGCCAGCTTGAACAGGGTGCCCTTGGCGTTCCAGCCATCAAACGTGCCAACGATGGAGCTGTAGATGGTGTCCTCCTCCTTGCTGCCTTTTGGCTGGTCCGGAAACCCCCGCATGTCTTTCGTGCCCGCAGACCCGGAAACCGGATTACTGCCCGAAGACCGTGCGGTGGCATTTTCGAGGGTGGCGACCGAATGACGCCTCAACCATCCATTGAGTGATTCAAGTTCGGCATCGGTCAGCTTTCCGAGTCCCGCGTCCTGGAACTCCTTTCCGGTCATGCGTTCTTCCAGTGTGGAAAAACCTTCTGCGGCCAGCGCCATGCTGTGCAGGGACAAGGCGAGGACAAAAAACAAGAGCTTTTTCATTGAAACACCCCGGTACATGGATAGGTAATCGACCTGGTTTGCAAGTCTACAATGTCTTGATCACTTGAAATATCGCTTTGACTGAGGCTTTTGTCAATCAGAGGTCTTGCTGATACCTTACGTATGGAATACGGCCATAAACGGCTTCGAAAGGATCCTGCAAGCCGGTGTCGTTTTTGCCCTTGTCCCTGCCGCCGGCGCCGAGCACATTGCTGGTGCCGACACTGAGGTTGGCGTTCCAGGGCGCACGCCAGGTAAAGTGGACGTCGAAGGTCGTTGAGCTATCGAGCGCCTGGTTGTTCAGGAACTGAATCTGGTCACGGAAATAACCCTGGATGCCACCGCTGAAATTTCCTTTGCTCCAATCAAGGTTCATTCTTGCGCTGTCGAATGGATTGGCAATGGTCCAGTTCTGAAGACCGGGGTTGAATCCAGACGACGAATCATAGGACGCATCCAGAATATGGGTCAGCTGAAGGCCGAGACGTATGTCACCGGCGCTGTCCATGGCAAAGCCGACCTGGAATTCGATATCGAGACCGGAGGTCTCGCTGCTCATGTAGTCCAGCGATTGTCCGCTGCTGAAAGGTTGAAGGAACCTGGTGCTGGCGCCCGGTGCGAGCATGCTGACATCCGAATACGCGCCAAGCATTGGCCTCGTGTAATTGACGACGCCCCGCTGGCCAGCCCCCGTTTCACGGCGGAACATGCTGACCGCAGACTTGAAGTTGCCTTTTCCATAACGCAAACCGAGCGCAACCTGGTCCTGCTTCAGAACATTTGCCTGGTTGATAAAATAACAATCGGAGGCATGAAAGGAGCCCTGGTCCAGTACCCCGTTCTGGCAATGGATGCTGCCGAGCGGCTGAAAGGAACTCTCGGACCTGCCTGCACCCAGGCTCGTCGTGATGTCGACGTTGTCATTGAGCTGCAGGTTCATGGTGCTGTCGAGAAAGACAGAGCCCAATCCTGAAGACGGCCGAAGGGTGTTGTTGCTGATTGCCAGGGTCAGGGGCTCAGACAGCTGTAATTCGAGCTTGCGTGACTCCGAACCGCCGAGATCGAACGCCAGGCTGGCTGCAGACTGTTCCTTTTGCAACGGCAAAAGCACCAATGGCTGGTTGGTTTTTGCCGGCTGGCTGAAGCCGAACATCGGTATGGCGGGCTGGCTGTCGTTATCCGCGAAGACGAGTGAAGGAGACAGGCACGCGAAA
>Ga0210074_1000653_pt1 | contig 11767 bp, 9 predicted proteins | sample China_Galinas_Co_FD_184860 | JGI IMG/M metagenome (GOLD analysis project Ga0210074, IMG submission 184860) | Wetland microbial communities from San Francisco Bay, California, USA, that impact long-term carbon sequestration -... | ecosystem: Environmental > Aquatic > Marine > Wetlands ... | reverse complement strand
ATCCTGAACTCGGTCCCTTTTCCTTCGCGGCTCTTCACTTCAATACGACCGCCATGGCTGGCTATGATTGTGTGCGTAATCGATAGGCCCAACCCGGTCCCCTCTCCTTTCGTGGTATAAAAAGGCTCGAAGATCAGGTCCAGGCGATCAGCAGGAACCCCGTGCCCCGTATCACTGATTGTCAGCAAGGCCCCATTCGCCGAACGTTGGGCGGAAAGCCATAAATCTCCTCCCCCGGGCATCGCATCGAGGGCATTGGTCAGCAGGTTCAAAATGGCCTGCTTGAGCCGGCCGCTGTCCATCTGGGGATGCGGCAACTGTTCAGGGATATCTTCGTGCAGGCAAACCTGTTGCTTCTGGAACTGCTTGCTGACCAGGAAAAGGGTGTCGCGCAGGACTTCTGCAAGGTCGCCGGGAGCCAGGCGAGCATCCGGCGGCGATGCAAAATTCAGCAGTTCGCTGACCAGCCCCTCCAGGCGTTCAATCTCCTCAAGGGCGCGCTGGATCAGGCCCTGGTCCTCGGGATTTGCCAACATGCGGTCATGCAGCTCATCCAGTAACAGACTGATACCGGTCAGCGGGTTGCGAACTTCATGGGCGATCCCGGCGGACAGCCGGCCAAGTGAAGCGAGGCGTTCGAAACGGGCCATGCGCTGCCTGAAGTTGACTCGCTCGGTCAGGTCCTCTATCGTCAGTATGTGCCCGCCTTCTCCTCCTGAAGACAGCGGGTGAAGGGCCAGGCGATAGGTCAGAGAGCGGCCGCCTCGCTCTAGCGTAACGTAATCGCTCCAACGCTCTGCTCGCAAATTCTGTTCCACGGCATTGAGCATCTCGGGAAAGTTAATGAGGACCTCGCTGACAGGTAAATGACCCGTCTGCCCGGTGTCAGTCTGCAGAATCAGTCGTGCAACACCATTGAGTGAGGTCACATGCTGGCTGCTGTCGAGAGTCAGGATGCCGACATCCACGTTCTCTACAATCGTCTGCTTGAAATCTCTCTCTTGCTTGATTTCCTTACGCGACCTGCGTAAAACGGCAAGCGCCTTGAGTAACCTTTCACGGCGTTCACCCAGTTGCCTGGCCATGGAGTTGAATGCCGTAGCCAGTTCCGCGACCTCAACCGGGTTGGTAATCTCCAGCTGCGTCACCAGCTTGCCACGCGACATCTCCTGGGTCCCGGCGATCAGAGTGGACAAGGGGCTGGTGATATTATGGGAAAGGCGATAGGCGACATAAACAACCAGCAAAGCGGTCAGGCCGATCATCACCCAGGCGCCGGTCAAAAAGGCTCTGTAGAGCTGACGGATATTCAGCGAAGCGGCTTCGGCCATTTTATGGAACTGGCCAACCTCTGCACCGATCGTAATCCCGCCGAAGACACCTTTTTCCGCGTAAGGTCCCGAATCATAGAAAATCGGCGCAAACGCCATGATCTTCTGCGAGCCACCTACATTGGTAACGTCAAGCACTCCTGACTGCCCACCTTGAATCGATCGATGAACATCCGGATAGTTTGGATGAATAAACGCCGCCTCACGTAAATTAAACGGGATGGTTCCACTTGAGACATCCTCGGCTGAGGAGTCTCGCGTATAAGGGGCGACCAGATGGCCATCCTTGTCCAGGCCACGGATATCCCAGAACTTGGGGTGAGTAATGATCCAGCCCTCATCATCGAACATGAAGGCATAATTGCCGCTCTGGTAAGAAGGAAAGACGACGAAGTTCTCGTCGGCAGGAGTGATGTGCTGGGTAAACTCCATCAGGTGGCGATGATCGAGCGACAAAACGACCACACCATGCAGCAAGCCGTCTTCGTCATAGACCGGCTGGGCAAAACGAATGACCCCTTCATAGGTGGCACCCTCAATCGCTTGTTCGGGATTGTCCGCATCGAGAAGCTGTTCATGTTTACTGACGTGCCAGCCCGTAACATGTGAAACATAGATCCGCCCTCGTGGCAATCCACTGGCAGCACTGAAATAGGTTTCTGTCAGGTAAGTGGTGTTTTGCGGATCTGACACATCGCGCAGAATCTTGGAGACACTGCCATCAAGTACGCGCAAACGCTCCACACCATCAGCGCCGACGAAGGCAATCTCCTTGTAGAGCCGTACGGAAGGCCGCTCTTCACTAGGGTCCTGATTGGTTCCGGAACGAATCCACACCGGGCGACGGTGGCTCTCGCTGAACCAGGTGTAGATTTCTGCGTCAACCGGCATTTGCGCAAGGGCGGCGAGATCACTTTCGACCTGCCGAAGGAAGGTGCGCACTTCATCCGCGACCATAACCGCACGAAGCTCGAGGGTTTCAGAAGCCTGTTGGTCAAGAGCCCTGATCGCGCTGTCACGCAGGAGCTGCTCTACGGTGTCCAGGCTCTGACCGGCAAACAGGGCCAGGACAACCAGGGGCACCAGAGTCAGTCCGCAGAAAACGTAGAGGACTTTACGATGAAAGGAGAGACGGGGCATGCAGGCAGTATAGCAGGAGGACGACCGGAACTGATAGTCGGATATTATAGAGAATGGGTTAATTCATCAGGCGCGATGAACGAGGTATTTTTCTCGAACGAATCGCAAGCGGCAACAGGTCCTGGTGCTTGAGCAGTGCATCCTCAAAGCTGAATCCGTCGCTGATAATCACATCCTGAGGACTGAACACCGTGCGCGCAAAATGGCTGCCATCCGGACGGCTGAACACTTCAATAAGGTATTCCAGTCCTTCAAAATCGCAGATTAACTGATGAACAAGTTGACTGTTATCCATAGATGCCCGAATCGTAAATACAGATTTGTCAAAATATAGTAGATATTAAGAGCAAACTTCGGGCCAAACGGGAAATAGGCGCATTATCACCTTTGAAAGGGTCAAAAGACGTCAAAACACGGTAGGTTGTGCAGGAATATGACGGAATCAATTAATGATTACGACTGATGATATAATCCGCAAGCCGAAGCATGGCTTCTTTGGCAGGGCAATCAGAAAAACCGGAGAGATGCATTTTAGCAGATTCGATCAGGGTTTTTGCACGCTCGCGAGTGTAACCGATACCATCATACGAGTGGATCAGACTGACAACATATTGCAGATCATCGTCCGGCAGAACTTCCTGCTCGACGATGGCAGCGACCTTCTGTCGTTCTTCGTTTGTACAGTTTTTCAGGGTATGGATAAGAGGCAAGGTCACCTTACCTTCAAGCAGGTCATGGCCGCACTCTTTACCGAACTCGGCCTGGTCGGCAATATAATCCAGGGCATCATCCATAAACTGGAATGCGATGCCAAGATCCATGCCATAGGCAGCCATAGACTCCTCCTCTTCAGGAGAACAACCACCCAGGATTGCGCCACTACGGCTGGCTGCGGAGAGCAGAACGGCAGTCTTGTTGCGTACGACTTCGATATAGCGCTCTTCGTCAAGTTCAACGTCGCTGGTACTGATCAGTTGCAACACCTCACCCTCGGCCATCTGCGTTGTGGCGTCTGAGAGGGTGCGCAGGATATCCAGGTTTCCCTCTCGAACCATAATCGAGAAAGACTTGGCAAACAGGAAATCGCCCACCAGAACGCTGGCTTCGTTGCCCCAGACTGCGTTCGCAGAATCCTGACCGCGTCGCAGGACAGCGCTATCGACGACATCATCATGCAGCAGGGTCGCCGTGTGGATGAACTCAACGACGCTGGCCAGCCCGATATGTGCGTTGCCCTTGTATCCGGACAGTTGTGCGCCGAGCAGCAACATCATCGGTCGCACACGTTTGCCGCCACTGGCAAGCACGTATTCACCGACCTTGCGGATCAGGGGTACACGTGAAGTCAGATCCTCGCGAAACTGCTCCTCGACGCGACGAATATCGTCATTCAACAATTTAAGGACAAAATCCATAATTATGGGAATCCGGGGGGGAAAATTATCGCCCATCCTAATGAATACTCACGAAACATGTCAAAGCTTTTTTAGCTAATCCGACAAAGGTCGTAAAACCGTTAGTCGTGCTCTGCCGAGTTAGTTCTCGTTCGGGGTGATCTGGCCGCCTTGGGCATCGAGTCGCCGTCGCAGATAAGCGGTCATGGTTGCCCCCGGTAGAGATGGCAGATCCGAGTATCATCCATATTAATTCTTTCGCATCGAAGACATAAACTGATGACTGTTACGGCCTCATCATCTGGCTGGGCAGCATCCTGTGACTCCTGCTGAAGGTGGGCAGCGACTCCTCGGACGAAAGAGTTCAATTCCTCCCATGCTGATTCGCTAGAAAGAATGCGCCAAAGGATGTCCTCCTGGGAATTTTATTCAGAGGCTCTTATGAAGGATCATACGGCAACAGACACGGCCCAAAGATTAATTGACACACAGGTATTGACATAAACCTTGGGCTTACGTATAAATATTACCGTTTTTGTCTCGTTTAATTAACCCTTGACAATCTTTTGCCCGGTCTTACACTTTGGGACAAATCTATAGATGCATTCAGGAGGTGCTATGGAGAGCCAGAATTACAACTACGCCATTGTGCGCAGTTTCGTCGTGTGGAGTGTGGTCTGGGGACTGGTCGCGGTACTGGTGGGGGTTATCGTCTCCTTCCAGATGATCGACCCTGACCTCAACTTCCCGCCGTACCTGACCTTCGGCCGCCTGCGCCCGATTCACACCAATGCCGGGATCTATGGCTGGGGGGTCGGAGTCATTTTCGCGACCTTCTTCTACATCGTCCAGAGGCTCTGCAAGGTCCCCCTCTGGAGCGATAAATTGGCAAAGTTCCAGCTCTGGTTCTTCAACGCGACCATCATCGCATCGGCTGTCACGCTGCTGATGGGTTATACCACCTCCAAAGAATACCATGAGATGGAGTGGCCGATCGATCTGATGATCATTATCCTCTGGGTCGCCTTCGCCATCAACATCATCATGACCATTTTCAAGCGCAAGGAAGAGCAGATGTACATTTCGCTCTGGTACATGATGGCGGCGATCATAGGTGTGGCAATACTTTTTGTGACCAATTCGGCAGCAGTTCCAGTCTCCTTGTTTAAATCGTATTCGGCCTACGCCGGCACCAATGACGCCAATGTCCACTGGTGGTTCGGCCATAATGCCGTAGCCATGGCATTGACTGCTCCACCCCTGGCAATGTTTTATTACTTTCTGCCAAAATCGACCGGCGTGCCAATCTACAGCCACCGTCTGTCAATCGTAGCCTTCTGGTCCTTGATCTTCATGTATCTCTGGACCGGAGCACACCACCTGCTCTGGACCCCGGTGCCCGACTGGGTTCAAACTCTGGCCATGGGCTTCTCGGTCATGCTGATTGCGCCATCCTGGGGCAGCGTCTTCAACGGCTACCTCTCGATGAACGGCCAGTGGCACCAGATGCGCGAAAACTACCTGGTCAAGTACCTGATCCTCGGCATCACCTTCTACGGACTGCAGACCCTGCAGGGACCGATGCAGGCAGTCAGAACCTTCTCAGCCTTCATCCACTACACCGACTGGGTCCCCGCACACATCCACATGGGCACCATGGGATGGGTGTCGATGATCGCATTTGCCAGCATCTACTTCCTCATCCCGCGTATTTATGGCCGGGAAGTCTACAGCATTCCCCTGGCAAACCTGCAGTTCTGGCTGATCCTGATCGGCCAGCTGATCTGGTCCATCTCACTGTGGGTCGCTGGTGTCCTGCAGGCCGGGATGTGGAACGCCATGAACTCCGACGGCAGCCTGACCTATACCTTTATGGAGACCATGGTTGAGATGTACCCCTACTGGTGGGCACGGGCATTCGGCGGTCTTGTCTACCTGCTCGGGCTGGTCATCTTTATCTACAACTTGTACATGACCATCGGCAAGGGCAGGCCGGTCATTACTCAAAACGCGGCTGTGGCTGCAGAAGGGGGGGCCTGATCATGTGGGAGAAAAAACCTGTTTTGCTCCTCGTCCTCGCCACCGGTGCGATCCTTGTCGGCACCATTATCACCATGGTCTTGCCCTTCGCCTGGGTGAACACAGAGGCCGACCGTATTGAAGGCGTAAAACCCTACACAGCCCTGCAGCAGGAGGGACGCGATCTCTACATTCGTGAAGGCTGCAACAACTGTCACACGCAAACGGTCAGACCGCTGGTTTCCGATGTTCTGCGCTATGGAGAATATTCGAAGTCGGGTGAGTTCGTCTACGACCGTCCTTTCCTTTGGGGCTCCAAGCGCACCGGCCCGGACCTTGCCCGTCTCGGCGGCAAATATCCTGATTCGTGGCACTACAAGCACATGGAGTCACCCAGATCCATGGTACCGAGGACCAATATGCCGGATTATGGCTGGCTCTCGGCTAACCTGCTCGACCCGCAGATGATTCAGCGCAAGATGGAGACGCTGGACTTCCCCTACACGGCAGACGAAATCGCTTCCCTGGAGGGTAAAAACGAGATGGACGCCATAGTCGCCTATCTGCAAAAGCTCGGATCTGATATTCCCTGGCGAGAGAGCGCACAAACCGAGATTGTCGGCGATCTGGTCAACCCTTATGCCGGAGTCGATCACGGCACCTTGGAAACATGGGAAGAACTCTATTCCCAGAACTGTTCCGCATGTCACGGCGAACACATGGAAGGCGTGATCGGACCGGCGCTGATTGGTGAAGACTACGACGAAGATGTCCTGTTCGAGATCATTTACACCGGGATCGCCGATGGTGGCATGCCTAGTTTTTCGAGCCTGGGGACCGACAAGGTCTGGAAACTGGTCAACTTCATCAAGTACTACAACCAGGATGAGAATCATTAAGCATGGACCTTGCATCACTTCTTTATCTCGGCGTGACATTCGGACTGTTCATCATATTCGTATTGATCGTGGTCCGTACCTACCGCAAAAAAAACAGAGAAAAGGGTGAGATTGCCAAGTATCGGATGCTGGATGACGATTAACACCGACTGGAGACCACTATGCTAGAAAATCACGAACACAAGCATGCCGTCCATGATTTCGACGGGATCATAGAGAACCGGGTCAGTACCCCGCCGGTTTACTTTACCGTACTCTTCTACGGACTGATTATCTGGGGGGTTGCATTTATGGCCTTCTATCTGCTCTCCGGCTGGAGTTCCGATGCTGAGTTCCAGGAGAAGATGGCGGCCCACAAAGGTACTCCGGTTACCGAGGAGCAACAGGCCTCCGTACCACCCGCGCCATCGGCCTCGACTCCGGTTGCTGCTGAGCAGTCAGAAGCTGACGGCCAACAACTGTTTGCCAAGTATTGTTCCAGCTGCCACGGCGCCGACGGCAAAGGAGGCTTCGGGCCGGACCTGTCCGGCGACTATAAATACGGCAAAAACGATATGGCTATCATCGAGAGCATTACCTCCGGTCGACCGGGGAATATGCCGGCCTTTGACGGGAAGTTATCGTCAGATGAAATAGAAACCCTGGCAAGTTTCGTGCTGAGCCTTTGATCAGAAAAAGCGGCCGAAGGATCCCTTCTGCCGCTTTAAGCTTTCATGACTGATTCCTCCTGTCCAGGAAGGACACCTGCCCTTCTCTCCCCCTGGCGACGCCGCTGTCAGTGGGGAGTCACCCTGCTTTTATTACTGTTGCCCTGGGGCAAGATCAACGGCACCAGTCTGCTTCGCGTCGATATTCCAAACCTCTCCCTATATTTTTTTGGTCAGACCTTGCGGATTGAAGAATTGTATCTCCTGCTGATTTTCAGCCTGCTGCTGACCCTCGGTTTCCTTCTGGTCACCATGGTGCTCGGACGGGTATGGTGCGGCTGGTTCTGCCCTCAGACGACCTTGACAGACTTGGCAGAATGGTTTGGCCGACGCCTGAAGTTCAAACCCGAAGGCAAGAACGGCATTTTCAAAAGGTTTATATTACACTGTTTTTATCTCATTCTGGCCTTGCTGGTCTCTTCGAACCTGCTCTGGTATTTCATCGAACCACAGATTTTCTTCACCAAGCTGGTCTCCGGACAGATGCACTATGCGACCTGGATCTCCCTGGTGCTGGTCGCAACGACCATTTATCTTGACTTGGCACTGATTCGACGCCTGATGTGCAGTGATTTCTGCCCCTATGGGCGCTTCCAGACGACACTGGCCGATGAAACGACCCTGGCTCTCCACCTCCCGGAATCAGAGCTGGTACGCTGTATAAAATGCAACTCCTGTGTCCGGGTCTGTCCAATGGAAATCGACATCCGACGCGGCTACCAGGTAGAATGCATCAACTGCGGACGTTGCCTCGATGCCTGCCGCCAGGTCATGGCCAAAAGGAATCAACCGGGGCTGATCAGCTACTCTTTCGGTACCGCAGGTCAAGGCTACAAAGCCCTGTTCAATGTGAGAACCGTGCTGCTCTCTTTGGTCACTCTGGCTCTCTCGGTGATCCTGGTCTTTGCCGTATACCAAAGACCGGAGGCCTCACTGAAAATTTCAATTTCACACACGGTGGCAAGCAAACTACTCCAGGATGGCAACCGGGCGACCTTTTTCAACGCCTGGGTAAAAAACCGGAGGAATAAAAGCGCAAGCTACGATATTATTGCCCGCCGGGCCGACGATGCCAACCCGTTGAGCCTGAAGGGCCAAACCAACGGGATCGCCGTGGATCCGGGAGGTAATGTCCGCATCGATTTTGTGCTGATCACTCCTGTTCCTGAAACCAGGTTAGAGGTAAACTTTATTTTGTTGGACGAGACCGGCGCTGAATTGGCCAACGCCGGGGCTTATATCGATTAACTCACGGATTCAAGCGCTGCTAATGAAAAAAAACAACCTGTATCCTGTCTTCGTCCTGATGATGATAGGCAGCTTCATCTGCTTCCTGGCCTGGTCGGCCATCCGTGCGTCCGATTCCGGACCACAAGTGACCGACGCCGACTATTACAGCAAAGGCTTGAGGTACACCTCCACAGTGCTTGAGAAAAGAGCTGCGCACGTTCTTGGCTGGCGGGTCGACACACAACTATCGGGACGCACTCTGCAGTTGCAGCTGATCGACAAGGAAGGACAACCTGTCAGGTCGGCGAAGGGGACTATTTCCATCTACATGCGGAACCGGAGAGGAAGCATCTCCTTTCCTCTACAGGAGGTCAGCGCCGGGACATACCAGTTGCACCTGACAGACAGCATGACCGGGGAGATGACTGCGCGTGTCGAGTTTGAACGCGGCGGCGCCCGTCTCAACCGGCAACTGCTGCTGAACCTTTAAGATCATGGCGTCATCTGACACCTGCGTTCATTGCAACCTGCCGATACCACCGGCCGATCTGGTTGTCGATCAGATCGACGGCGAGGAGCTGCATTTTTGTTGTCAAGGCTGCCGGGGGGTCTACCGGATCATTTCCGACGCCGGACTGGACAGCTTCTATCGCAACCGCAGTTGGGATGAGCAGGGCGTACCAACCGGCACTTTCGACGCCAAGTACGATGAGGCCAGCCTGGCCGGACACGTCATCCACCGGGGTGAAACCACGGCGGACATCTCCCTGATTATTGAGGGTATCCGCTGCGCTTCCTGTGTCTGGCTGCTGGAAAAACTGCTGGTCAGGGAGACCGGGGTCACGGCCATCCGGGTCAACTACGGCACCCACCGGGCAGTGATTCGTTTCAACCCGCAAGAGACAACACCGCCAAAGATTTTTACTTCAATCAGCCGGCTCGGCTACCTCCCCCATCCATTTTCGCCCGGTGCCGCACAGCAAGCCGCAGCACGGGAGCAGCGTTCACTGCTGATCCGGTTCGGGACCGCCGCCTTTCTGTCCATGCAGCTGATGGGTTTTTCATTCGCCCTCTACGGTGGCTACTTTCACGGCATCGACCCGGAGATTCGCCAGCTGATCCAGTATTTTGCCGCAGCCGTTGCAACCCCGGTGGTCTTCTATTCCGGCTGGCCGTTTCTGGCTGGCGCCTGGCGCAGCCTGAAGAACCGGTCGGCGAGCATGGACCTGTTGATCAGCCTCGGCGTATCCACGGCATACTGCTACAGTATTTACGCCATGTTCAAGGGTGGCGAGGTCTACTTTGACACAGCGGCCATGATCATCACCCTGATCCTGCTCGGCAGACTCTTCGAAAGCTCGGCCCGCAACCGCTCCATCTCCGGAATCGACAAGCTCCTGCAACTTGCCCCTGACTCGGCAAACCGGGTCGACGGAAATGAAGTCAACACGGTTGCCAGTGCCATTCTGACACCGGGGGACATCATTCTGGTCCGTCCGGGCGAGCGCATTCCGGTCGATAGCCAGGTCCTCGCAGGAGTCACGGAAGTCGACGAATCGACGATCACCGGCGAACCGATGCCGGTATTGCGAGAAGAAGGCGACAAGGTCTCGGCGGGCAGCCTGAACCTGTCCACATCGATCAGATTGAGGGTGGAAAAAGTCGCGGTTGAATCTTTTATTGCCCGGATGGCGCGCCTGGTTGAAGAGGCACAGAACCGCAAGGCGCCGATCCAGTCAATGGCGGACCGGGTGGCCACAGTATTCGTGCCATTTGTCACCAGCATAGCCATCGGCACCTGGGCATTCTGGTGGTTCAGTGGAGCATCACATGCCGAGGCACTTCTGAATGCTGTCTCGGTGCTGATCGTCGCCTGTCCTTGTGCTCTCGGCCTTGCGACACCGACCGCCGTTCTGGCCGCATCAGGCAGTGCCGCAGGCAAGGGGATCCTGTTCCGCGGCGGCGATATCCTCGAACTGACCTCACGCGTCGATTTGATAGCATTTGATAAAACCGGGACCCTGACTCACGGCCAGCCAACCGTGGAGCAGATCATCCCCGCATCAGGACAAACCGAAACAACTCTGCTTGAGCTTGCCAGTCGCGCAGAAAGCGGCTCGAGTCACCCGTTGGCGATTGCCGTACTTGCCAGGGCAAGGGCTGCAGGGGTTCAGCCAGGTCCTGCGGGGCCGGTCACTACGGTGCCCGGTCGTGGCTTGAAGATGCAGTGCACAGACGGGGAGATTCTGGCAGGCAGCCGTGCCTTTCTCACTGAAAGTGGTGTCGGCATTCCCACCATTGATTCGGGAACCAGGACCGAGGTGCATGTGAGTCTTGACGGTGTCTGGCAGGGTCTCCTGCTGCTGCACGACCCACTGCGCCAAGAAGCTCAACAGACTGTCAGGGAGTTGAAAAGACTTGGACTGGACATGGTTCTTCTGACCGGTGACCGCCCGGAAACGGCGCAACAGGTCAGCGAGGCCCTGGCCCTGCCAGATTACCTGGCCAACATGAGTCCTGCGGACAAAACCGGCTGGATCGAAACCCGACAGGGCGACAACCATACGGTGATGATGGTCGGTGACGGCATCAACGATGCTCCGGCACTCTCTCTGGCAGATGTCGGCTGCGCCATGGCCGGAGGCACAGACATCGCCCTGGAAACCTCTGACCTGGTGTTGACCAGGCCGAACCTCGAATCTCTGCATGCGGCGATCTTTATCGCTCGCAAGGCCATGCAGGTTATCAAACAGAACCTGTTCTGGGCCTTTACCTACAACCTGGTCACCATCCCGCTGGCCGCGAGCGGCAAACTGGCTCCGGTCTGGGCGGCAGCAGCCATGGCTGGCAGCTCGATTCTGGTGGTCAGTAATTCGTTGCGCCTGGGCAGGCTGGTGCGCCGCACCTTTTCGGTTGCCAAGCCACCGGCAAGCTATTAATATCTTCCAATGATCAAGTCAATTGTCATTCTGATTGTTTTATCACTCTGTATCGGCACGGGTGCTTGGCTGTTCTTTATCTGGACAGTCAAACGCGGTGATTTCGAC
>Ga0210074_1000652_pt1 | contig 11780 bp, 12 predicted proteins | sample China_Galinas_Co_FD_184860 | JGI IMG/M metagenome (GOLD analysis project Ga0210074, IMG submission 184860) | Wetland microbial communities from San Francisco Bay, California, USA, that impact long-term carbon sequestration -... | ecosystem: Environmental > Aquatic > Marine > Wetlands ... | reverse complement strand
CTGGAAACGCGAACGCGGGTCGTTGCCCCACCAGCCATGCAGGCGGATCAGGTCTTCACGCCCGTCGTGTCTTTCATTGACGTAACAGCCGGCGATCGCCCCCATGCCCGAATTCAGGTATTTGTAGGTGCACCAGACCGCAAAATCGACACCACTGCCGTCGAGGTCGACGGGGACGTTACCGACCGCGTGCGCGAGGTCGAAACCACAGCGCGCGCCGGCATCATGCGCGGCCTTTGCGATGCGCCCGAGGTCAAAATACTGACCGCTGGCGTACTGCACGCCGGGCCACAAAACCAGGGCGACGCGTTCGCCGTGTCTGGCCAGGTAATCCTCGATCGCGGATTCGTCGATGATGCGCTCACCCGCCGCGGGTGATATCTCGACCAGGCACTCGGCGGGGTCAAGACCATGCATGCGGATCTGTGATTCGACCGCTTGACGGTCGGAGGGAAAAGACTGGCTTTCGACCAGGATTTGTCTGCGCTGACCCCGGGGCTGGTAAAAACCGATCATCATCAGGTGCAGGTTGACGGTCAGCGTATTCATGACGACCGTTTCAGCCGCTTTTGCGCCGATCAGTTCAGCCATCGGGCCGCGCAGTACGTCATTGTAGGATATCCACGGCCGCTGACCCTTGAAGTGGCCTTCCACGCCGAGATCCCGCCAGGCCGCGAGTTCCTCCTCGACGGCCGCCGCGACCCCCTTCGGTTGCAGGCCCAGCGAATTGCCGCAGAAATACAATTGATCATCGCCATCGGCCTTTTTGGGAATCCAGAACTGTTCTCGGAAGTCGCGCAGGGGATCGCACCGGTCGAGTTCACGGGCCTCTTCGCACAGACGCTCGAAGCGATTGCTCATCAACACCTCACAATTTCGTTTTAAGGGCGAGGACCACCATTCTGTTGGGGTCGGGATTGCTAATGGGGGATAATAGCAGGTTTGGTTTGTGCCAAACTTTATACGCCATCAAAACAGCGACACCCCGATGAAACGAACGGATTTTTATTACCACCTGCCGGAAGAACTGATCGCGCAACAGCCGCTGGAGCAACGCAGCGCCAGCCGCCTGTTATGCGTGGAAAGAAGCACCGGGCGCCTGAACGACCGGAAGTTCAGCGATCTGCCGGACCTGCTGAACCCGGGTGACCTGCTGGTGTTCAACAACACGGAAGTGATACCCGCGAGACTCTACGCCCGCAAGGCCACGGGCGGGCGCGTGGAAATACTCGTTGAACGCCTGTTGAACGCGCGGGAGTGCCTGGCGCAGGTCCGTGCCAGCAAGTCTCCCAGGGCGGGCGGAATCCTGATCCTCGAAGACGGCAGCGAATTGCAGATGCTCAAGCGGCAGGAGGGCTTTTTTCACCTGCGCTCGGCGAAGGCCGACTTGATGGGCTTGCTGCAAAATCTCGGCCACATGCCCTTGCCGCCCTACATTACGCGTGAGGATACCGATGCCGACCGGCGCCGTTACCAGACGGTTTACGCCGAAACACCCGGTGCGGTCGCGGCGCCAACGGCCGGGCTGCACTTCGATGAGGACCTGTTGCGGCGGCTGAAGGACAAGGGCGTGCAATCCACGACGGTCACCCTGCACGTCGGCGCCGGCACGTTTCAACCCGTACGCGTGGAGCATATCGAAGACCACGAGATGCATGCCGAGTGGCTCGAAGTGACGGCGGCCGCGTGTGGCGCGATCGAAGCCGCGAGGGCGCGTGGCGGCAGGGTGGTCGCGGTTGGCACCACGGCGGTCCGCAGTCTGGAGACCGCCGCCCGGGGGGGCGCGCTCGAGCCCTGGTCCGGCGACAGCAGGATCTTCATTTACCCGCCGTACCGGTTTCGCGTGGTGGACGCGATGATCACCAACTTCCACCTGCCGGAATCTACCCTGTTGATGCTGGTCAGTGCCTTTGCCGGGCATGAATGCACGCTGGCCGCCTACCGGCACGCCGTGGCGCAGGGCTACCGCTTTTTCAGTTACGGCGACGCGACCCTGCTGACGTGAGGTGCGCTTCCCCGGTCACAATCGCCAACACGGGTGCAATCGCTGTGATTGGGTGTCAAAATGTGCGATTCACCTGCTTTTCGGGATTCTGAAAGCCGATGCAATTTGAACTGTTGAATACCGATGGCGAGGCCCGCCGCGGGCGCTTGTCCTTCGAGCGCGGGTCAGTCGAAACGCCCGCCTTCATGCCGGTGGGCACCTACGGCACGGTCAAGGCCATGACGCCGAAGGCGGTGCGCGATACCGGCGCCGAGATCATCCTCGGCAACACCTTTCACCTGATGCTGCGCCCCGGCACCGAGGTCATCAGGGCGCACGGCGACCTGCATGACTTCATGCAATGGCAGCGGCCGATACTGACCGATTCCGGCGGTTTCCAGGTCTGGAGCCTGTCGGAACGGCGCAAAATCACCGAGCAGGGCGTGACCTTCGCCTCGCCGGTCGATGGCGCCAGGGTATTCCTCGGGCCGGAGGAATCCATGGCCGTGCAGGCCGCGCTCGGCTCGGATATCGTGATGTGCTTCGATGAGTGCACGCCGTACCCGGCCAGCGAACAACAGGCCGCGGAATCGATGGAGTTGTCGATGCGCTGGGCGCAAAGGTGCCGCGATGCGCACGGCCAGAGTCCTTCCGCCCTGTTCGGTATCGTCCAGGGCGGCATGTACGAGGGTCTGCGCCAACGCTCGGCGGAGTTGCTTAAAGGCATCGGCTTCGATGGTTACGCCATCGGCGGCCTGTCGGTGGGCGAACCCGAGGACGAGCGCGAACGGGTGCTGTCGTGGACGCTGCCGGTGTTGCCGGCCGAAAAGCCCCGCTACCTGATGGGCGTGGGCAGGCCGGAGGACATCATCGCGGCGGTGCGCCAGGGCGTGGATATGTTCGATTGCGTGATGCCGACACGCAACGCCCGCAACGGTTATTACTTCACGTCCAGGGGCGTGATCAAAATCCGCAACTCCCGTTATGCCATGGACACCCGGCCCATCGACGAAGACTGTGGTTGTCACACCTGCCGCAACTACTCGCGCGCCTACCTCAAACACCTGGACCGTTGCAGGGAGATGCTGGGACCGCACCTGGCGACCGTGCACAACCTGTATTTCTACCAGCGGTTGATGGCCGGCCTCAGAGGTTCGATCGAAAAAGGCAGCCTGGCCGAATACACCGGACGGTTCCTGGAACTGTATTGCGCTGACGAAGACTGAAAGAATATCGACAAAAACGGCGGTTTTATATCGGTTCTTGCCTTATAATTGCCCGTTGGATTCCGCCCCGCGTGTTTGAATATTGAAACAGGGGCCCCACTTAGACTGGTAATGATCTGAAACCAACAGTAACTCCGGCCAAAGCCCGGGGGATAATTAAAGAGAGTAAACATGGACTTTTTCATTTCGAATGCATTCGCCCAGGACGCCGCCCAGCCCGGTGGACTGATGGGTTTCCTACCTTTGATCGTCATTTTTGCCGTGTTCTATTTCATGCTGATCCGGCCGCAGATGAAACGCGCCAAGGAACACAAGCAGTTGGTCGCATCCCTGAGCAAGGGTGATGAAGTGATCACCAACGGTGGTCTGCTGGGCAAGATCACGGACGTTTCGGACGCTTTCGTGACACTGGAACTGGCGGACAACCTGCAGATCAAGCTGCAGCGGCAGGCCGTTGCCAATGTCATGCCGAAAGGCACGATCAAGTCCGCCTGATCTTTCGCACTTAAATTCTTTATCTTTAGAGACTGATTCATGAACCAGTATCCTACCTGGAAGTATCTGCTGATATTTTTTATCGTGGCAGTGGGCGTTGTTTATGCTTTGCCCAATTTTTATGGTGAAGACCCTGCTTTGCAGATCACTTCTTCACGTGGATTTGAACTGCCGGCTGACCTGACCACCAACATCGATGATGCGCTGGTGGCCGGTAACATCAGCTTTCTCAGCGTCGAACAGCAGGGCAACCGGTTGTTGTACCGGTTCAAGAATACAGAGGACCAGATCAAGGCGGCTGACGTGGTTCGCAAGGCTCTCGGCGACCAGTACATCGTTGCATTGAACCTCGCCCACGCAACCCCCGAGTTCCTGCGCAAGATCGGCGGCAAGCCAATGACCCTGGGTCTCGACTTGCAGGGCGGCGTGCATTTCCTGATGCAGGTCGACATGGATACCGCCCGCAGCCAGCAACTCGACCGTTACGTCGACGATATCCGCACGGTATTGCGTGACAATGGCATCCGTTACATATCCGTACGCCACGAAGGCAATGGCCTGCTGATGATGCTGCGTTCCGCCGAGGATCGCGACAAGACCATGAACCTGTTACGCACGGACCAGAGCCTGCAGGGACTGAATATCAGTGAACTTCCGCCGGGTGAAAATTTTGGCATTTCGGCGACGGTGCAGGAAAAGCAACTGCAGGAAATGCAGCAGACCGCGTTGAAACAGAACATCACCACGCTGCGTAACCGCGTCAATGAACTGGGTGTTGCCGAACCCATCATCCAGCAACAGGGCGCCGACCGCGTGGTCGTGCAGTTGCCGGGTGTCCAGGATACGGTCGAAGCCAAGAAGATCATCGGCGCCACCGCCACGCTGGAGTATCGCGCCGTTGACGAGAACAATGACGCCTACACGGCTGAGCAGACCGGCCGGATCCCTCCGGAATCCCGGCTTTATCACGACAAGAACGGCAACCCGGTCCTGCTCAAAAAGCGCCTGATCGTGTCCGGTGACCAGTTGATCGGCGCTTCCGCGTCCTTTGACCAGCAGACCGGACAGCCCTCGGTCAGCGTGACGCTCGACGGTGTCGGCTCGAAACGCATGCTCGACTTCACCCGCGACAACGTCGGCAACCGCATGGCGGTCGTGTATATCGAGCAAAAGCCCAACGGCACCAAGATCGAGGATGTGATCAGTGTCGCCGTGGTGCGTGAACCTTTCGGCAAGCGTTTTCAGACCACCGGCCTCGACTCCATCCACGAAGCTTCACAGCTCGCCCTGTTGCTCAGGGCCGGCGCATTGGCGGCGCCGATGGAGATCGTCGAGGAACGCACGGTTGGCCCGAGCCTGGGTGCGGATAACGTTGCGCAGGGCTTCAAGGCCGTTGTCCTCGGTTTTGTCATGGTTCTGATTTTCATGGCCCTGTATTACAAGGTCTTCGGACTGGTTTCCAATCTTGCGCTGTTTGCCAACCTCGTGCTGCTGGTTTCCCTGTTGTCAATGCTGGGCGCCACCCTGACCATGCCGGGTATCGCCGGTATCGTGTTGACCATCGGTATGGCGGTGGACGCCAACGTGCTGATATTCGAACGTATCCGCGAAGAACTGCGCAATGGCAATACGCCGCAGTCGAGTATCCGCGCCGGTTATGAAAAGGCGTTTTCAACCATTGCCGATGCCAACATCACGACATTGATTGCAGCGTTCGTGTTGTTCCTGTTCGGAACGGGCCCGGTCAAGGGTTTTGCGGTAACCCTGTCACTGGGTATCGTGACTTCCATGTTTACTGCAATTATGGGCACGCGGGCCGTCATCAACCTGATTTATGGCGGAAAGAAACGTGTCCGCAAGTTGTCCATTTAGGGTATTAGCATGAAAATTCTGAATCGCAAAACCGCTATCGATTTCATGGGAAAGCGCAATATCGCGCTAATCGTGTCATCCGCCATGATCATCATGTCAATCATTTCCCTGTCCACCAGGGGGTTGAACTTCGGCCTGGATTTTACCGGCGGGACCCTGATTGAAGTTGGCTACCCAACCGCGCCCGATACCACGGACGTCCGCGAAAAACTGGCGCTGGCGGGCTTTGACTCGCTGGTGCAGACATTTGGCGAAGCGACTGACATCGTCGTCCGTATTCCGCCGACCGAAACCGGGGAAAGCAGTGCCGAAGTATCCACCCGCGTACTGGCGGCGCTGAGCCAGGGGGTTGATGGTGAAATTCAAATGCGCCGGGTCGAGTTCGTCGGCCCTCAGGTCGGCGACGAACTGACGGAGCAGGGCATACTGGCCGTGATTTACGCGATGGTGGGCGCCTTCCTGTACATCATGTTCCGTTTCCAGTGGCGTTTCTCGGTCGGCGCGATCGCCGCGTTGATTCATGACGTCATCATCAGTATGGGTATTTTGTCGCTGGCGCAGATCGAGTTCGATCTCACCGTGGTTGCAGCCATACTGGCGGTCGTTGGTTACTCTCTGAATGACACCATTGTCGTGTTTGACCGTATCCGGGAAAACTTCCCGCGTTACCGTAAGCGCACACCAATTGACGTGGTCAATACATCGATCAACGAAACCCTGTCACGCACCTTGATGACATCGGGCACCACCTTGCTGGTGCTTTTCGCATTGTTCTATGTCGGCGGTGAAATCATTAACGGTTTTGCATTTACGCTGATCGTCGGTATCGTCGTGGGTACGTATTCGTCCATCTACGTGGCCAGCACCGCGTTGCTGTTGCTGCGCGTAAGCAAGTACGACCTGATGACCGTGGAAAAAGAGGGTGCAACCGTCGATGCGAGACCCTGATTGCGAAAGATAACCGTACAAGAAAACAAAAAATCCCGGCAGTTGCCGGGATTTTTTTTGAACGACGCAAACAACTACCACCGTCATCAACAAAGCCAACGACTTTCCAGGTCATCCCGGCGTAGGCCGGGACCTCCTTGAAATTTGCAGAGCCCGCTCAGGATTGCTTTAGAGATCATGGTAGCGTTGGGAGATCCCGGCGTGCGCCGGGATGACACCGCCTTTGGCGGTGTCACTTTCTGGCTTTGGCCCAGCGCGGTTCTATGATTTTACGCAACGGTGTCATCAGCTTGTAGGGCGCGGCCAGCACCGAGTGCGAGGTTTCAACCGCGTCATTGCCCTCGAAATCCGTCACCACCCCGCCGGCCTCCCGGACCAGCAATGCGCCGGCGGCGACGTCCCAGGGCTTCAGTCCGATTTCAAAATAGGCGTCCATCCGCCCGGCTGCCACCCACGCGAGGTCCAGTGACGCGACGCCGTTGCGGCGGATGTCTTCGATCTTCTTGAACACATCGCTGAAAATCCCGGTGTAGACACTCATCATGCCACGTTGGCGAAACGGGAATGCCGTGGCGGCGATCGCGCTGTCCAGCGAGGTCCGGGCCGAGACCCTGATCCGGGTATTGTTCAGGTGAGCGCCGTTGCCGCGGCTGGCGCTGAACATCTCGTCGCGCATGACATCGTAGACCACCGCGTGTTCGGTGCGGCCCTTGATCTGCAGCGCGATGGAGATGCCAAAGTGCGGCATGCCGTGCAGGTAATTGCTGGTGCCGTCGAGCGGATCGATGATCCAGACGTGATCACCCTCGCCCTGTGTGCCGCCTTCCTCGCCGAGAAACGCGTGATCCGGGTGATAGCGCCTGATTTCACGTACAATTTGCGCTTCGCTGGACTTGTCGATTTCTGAGACATAGTCATGCCGCGATTTTTGCGTCACCGGGATGCTGGCCACTTTCGGGAATTCCTGGCGCATCATGTCTGCGGCAATGTGGGCGGCATTTATGGCGATGTTGATTAATGGATGGGCCATGGTTATAAAACCTTAAATGAGTATGACTTCAATGAACTCGAAGGCGGCACAGGATACCAGAAGCGAGGCGCAGGTGGCAGCACGTTTGTCACATATCCGCGTTGTTTTGCTCAATACCACCCACCCCGGCAATATCGGCGCCACGGCCAGGGCCATGAAGGTCATGGGCTTGTCCAGGCTGCACCTGGTCGGGCCCAAAATCTATCCCAGCGCCGATGCAACCGCGATGGCCTCGGGCGCCGACGACCTGTTGCAAAGCGCGGTCATTCACGACTCCCTGGCCTCGGCGCTCGAAGGTTGCGGCCTGGTGCTCGGCACCAGCGCAAGACTGCGCAGCCTGCCGATGCCGCAGATGGACATGCGCTCGGCCGCGCAGAGCGTGCTGGCCGAGCCGCGGTCACAGGACATCGCCATCCTGTTCGGCCAGGAGCGCGCCGGTCTGACCAATGAAGAGATACAGCGTTGCCACCAACTGGTGCACATCGACACCAACCCGGATTACGGCTCCCTGAACCTCGCACAGGCCGTACAGGTGATGGCCTATGAACTGCGCATGGCGGTGATCGGCGGGGCCGGCGCGGTGCTGCCGCCGGTCGACTGGGAACCGGTGGACGCCGGGCAGATGGAGATGTTTTTCACCCACCTCGAGCAGACCTTGCTGGACATCGGTTTCATGAACCCGGAACAGCCGAAACGCCTGATGGCGCGGATGCGCCGCCTGTTCAACCGCGCGCGCCCCGACCAGAACGAGATCAATATCCTGCGTGGCATACTGACGGCGTCACAATGGGCCGCGGACAAGCGGAACGACTGAAAATACCGCACGCCTGGAGCAGCTTGCCTGCCGGGTCACGACAAGATTAAAAGAATGGTTAACATCGGCTCCGTGGACTTGAAGTCAAACACCGCGCTTGATTTAATGGTGGAGGGAAGTCAGTCAATCCATGAAGAAGGGAATCTTCTGATAACGACACGGAGTGATTAGAAATGAAACGAATGGCCACCCTTAAGTGGGTTTTATCTTTTTCTGTTGCCTTTTCTCTGTTGTTCAGCACCCTGTCCTTTGCCGGTAATCCGCTGATTACCAGCAGTTTTTCGGGGGTCTGGGATCAGCCCGAGCAGGAAAGCCAGGGCATCATCCTGCAGATCGGCGAGCAGGCCGAAGACCAGAAAGTCGGTATCGCCTATTGGTTTACTTATGGCCCGGACCTGAATACGCAGTGGTATCTGGGCGTCGGCCCGGTCACCGGCAATGAAATTGCCATGACCCTGTATACCGCCTCAGACATCGGTTTCATGGCCGCCAACCTCGAAGGTGATGAAAACGTCCTGCCGGTGGGCACCCTGAACCTGGTCTTCCATAACTGCAACAAGGGCACCGCCAGCTACACGCTCGACGAGATGGTCGAGGGGGAAGATGTCGTGGTCGAGGCGGATTCGGGCGAGTTCCCGATCAAACGCATCAGCAGCATCTACCACCAGCGTTGCAGCGGCGGTATTTCCGATGATACGCCAAAAGGCGGCAAACCACTGGACCTCTCCGTAAAACTTCTGCCTGTCGCTGAAGACTCCAGCGCCGAGGGCAAGGCCAAATTCTGGGAACGGACTGAGCGGGTCGATTTCAAGGTCGAAGTCGAAAACCTCGAAGACGGCGCCTATACGCTGGAAATTTGCGGTGGGACCGAAGACGCAGTGCAATTTGAATTGCCGGTCGCATTGGGTCAAGGCGAACTGGAATTCCGCAGCCCGCTCGGCGATGAAGAAGACAAGCTTCCCCTGAACTTCGATCCACGCGATTGCATGATCGAGGTGCTCAGCGGCGAGGATGTCGTGCTGACGTCCGGTGAAGCCGTGCTTAGCGAATGAACGACTGCTAAGGTCATTTATAACCTATACCTATACATTGCATGAACATGTGCGGGTTTGCCCCCTTTCGCGGGGTAAACCCGCACGACCTCCGAATCAACCTGACCGAAACTATTCCGGGTAGTCCGGAAAACTGGGAATGTCGTCACCGGCGCACGACCAGCTCGCTTTCGATGCCGTGAAGATCCGCGCCTGGGGCCTGATATTGGGTTCGACGTCGAGCGTGCCGGCGGGTATGAAAACCATTTGCACCTCACTGATCTCGCGGGGTAGCGGCCCGCCGCAATGGCTGCAAAACGTGCGTGTGAAACGCTCGGCGTCGGGTATCTTGTAGGATTTGATCAAGCCGGTGTCGCCCGTCCAGACAATGCTGGCCTTATTGACGAACAGGTTTGAAGCGTGCCCGGTTCCGGATGATTTGCGGCATCTCGAGCAATGGCAGTGCATGAAGCGCGCGGGATCGCCGGTGACGCTGTAGCTTATGGCCCCGCACAGGCAGGAACCGCTCAGGGTTTGTTTGCTCATTTCCAGTCTCCGTCTTAAGACATCAGTTCAGTTGCCGGACAGGTAATCCGGCCGCGTTATGCCCGGCGATATATCCGGCGCATCCACCGGTTCGCCCACGCGCAGTTCCAGCGGCACGACCCCGGCCCAGACCGGCGTTTCCAGGTCGGACTTCGCATCCTTCGGCGGCCCGGTGCGGATCTTGGTGCTGAAGGTTTCGATCGGCAGCGCCAGGAGTGCGGTGGCATTGAGTTCCTTGCTGGTGGATTTCCTCAGGTCGGCCCTGCGCCCGGGCATCAGGTGATCGACCAGGACCTGGATGCAGCGCCGCTTCTCATCGATATCGGTTATCGTCCGGGCGACGCCAAAGACCATCACCGATCGGTAATTCATCGACGAGTTGAAAGTCGATCTTGCGTAGACGAGACCGTCGAAATGCGTCACGGTCACGCAGCAGCGCACACCGGATTCGAGGTTGTAGACCAGGCGGCTCGCGACCGAACCGTGGATCAGCAACTGCCTGTCCATGCGCGCGTATGCCATCGGCAGCACGTAGGGCTGACCATCGAGGGTGATGCCGACGTGGCAGACCTTGCCGGCATCGAGCACCTCACAGGCCAGCTTGAAGTCATGGCTGCCGCGTTTTGCTTCGCGTTTGAATTTTATGTCAGGTTTTTGTGTCATCGGGGTCTCTTTTATAATGTGTGCAATGCTCGACATGCTACCTTGTCGCACGGTTAAATGTCATCCTTGTGCATGTGCGGCGGCAGGGTGCTTCCAGAACGGGAAATCGGAATGAACCAGGATACGGAAAAGGGAAAAAATGCCGATGTCAATTGGTATAAAAATGTCTGGAAGGTGGTATCCGAGATTCCGCCGGGTCACGTGCTGACCTACGGCGAAGTCGCGCGGTTGTCGGGCAATCCGGGCTGGGCGCGGCGTGTCAGCCAGGCCCTCCGGCGCGCGCCCCGCAAGATGAAACTGCCGTGGCACAGGGTGATCAACTCGCAGGGCAAGATTTCCTTTCCCGAAGATTCGAGTGGCTGGACGCGTCAGAAAGACCTGCTCGAAGACGAAGGCGTGATTTTCCTGAATGGCAAAATCAACCTCGAGCGGTTTGGCTACCGCGGCGCCGTGGACCGCTTGTTGTGGGGTGAGGAAATCCTGTGACCGAAAAACTCGTATCCGCGTGGAAAAGATTGCGCGCAAATTTCTGGGGCTCGCTGGTTTTCGACGTCCTGCTGCTGATCCTTTTTTTCGTCGGCATCAGCATGTGGCAAACGCGAAACCTGCCGGATGACACCCACACGCCGCCGCTGGAATTGAGCTGGCTGGATGACATGCGGGCCGACACCGTGATGGTGCCGGGGCAGGTGGGCGTGGTGTACTTTTTCGCCCCCTGGTGCTTCTATTGCCGCCACAGTATCGACAACCTCGATGAACTCGTGTCCAGCGGTCAATTGGCCTGGGCGCGGCTGGTGGCGCTCGAATACGAAAACCTCGACGAGGTGCGCGATTTTCTGCATGACACAGGCGTGCAATTGCCGGTATTGCTGGGCGGCCCGAAAACCTCCAGCGACTGGCAGATCCGCGGTTTCCCGACCTATTTCGTCATCGACGGCGGCGGCAGGATCGTCAGCCGCTCGGTGGGCTATTCGACCAAGATCGGCCTGCAGGTCAGAACCTGGCTGAATGAAGATTAACGCGCCTGTCGGTAGTGGCTGGTTTCTCTCTCTTGCGCCCAGTTTCGATGTCAGCGTGGGCGCCAAGGGTATGCCGTACCGTGATTCAGGACACGCCCACGAGCACATCCCTGTGGCGCTCGGTACTCGGCTTCCTGCCTCGTACGGTCCTG
>Ga0210074_1000651_pt1 | contig 11785 bp, 10 predicted proteins | sample China_Galinas_Co_FD_184860 | JGI IMG/M metagenome (GOLD analysis project Ga0210074, IMG submission 184860) | Wetland microbial communities from San Francisco Bay, California, USA, that impact long-term carbon sequestration -... | ecosystem: Environmental > Aquatic > Marine > Wetlands ... | reverse complement strand
AATCACGCGACGAGATACGCCGCCAGAACCGGGAACTGCAGATCCTTGCCACGCGCGACCCGTTGACGGACTGCCTCAACCGCCGCTCGTTCTTCGAGAAATCCGAGCCCGTATTCGAAACCGCCCGGCGCAACGCACAACAGCTCGCCTGCATCATGGTGGATATCGACCTGTTCAAGTCAATCAACGATCGCTACGGCCATGTCAAGGGCGACGAAGTCATCAGGATGCTTGCGCAAACACTGCAGGCGTCTTTGCGCAGCTCCGATACCATCTGCCGCTATGGGGGCGAGGAATTCTGCATCACCCTGCCAGGACTGAACACCGAGCAGGCGATCGCCACGGCGATACGTGCGCGTACCAATATCGCGGCGATGAATTTCCCGGAAATATCCACGAATTCGTCCCTGCGGGTGACGGCCAGTTTCGGCATCGCCACCCTTGACCAGGAAGTTGCGGATTTCGCGCACTTCATCGACAGGGCTGACCAGGCCCTCTACATCGCCAAGAACACCGGACGCAATCGCGTATCCGTATGGGACAGCGAGACCGGCGTCAGAAATCCGCTTACTCCGGAGACGCTCGTGGCCGGCGCAGACTCCGGCGGTGACCGGATGGCGGCGCCAACACCCGACGACGGCCCATCGGCCAGCGACGCGGATCAGGACGTGGCTGCCAAAACGCCTGAACAGGGTCACGACAGCCTGACCTTGCTGCCCAACCGCAAGCTGTTCCACAACCGGATTGTCGAAGCCATCGAGTTCTGTCGGAATAGCCAGCAGTCTTTCTCCCTCCTGATGCTGGATCTGGACATGTTCAGGCGCATTAACAAAACCATGGGGGTTTATGTCGGCGACGAACTGCTCACTGAAGTCAGTCAGCGCCTGGTACAGTCATTGCGCAGGACGGACGTCGTTGTACGCTTTGACAACGAAGATTCAGACAATCCGATCTACCGGCTGAGCGGCGACGAGTTCGGCATTCTCCTGACCGGTATGGAATGCACTGAATATACTACCCAGGTCGTTAATCGCATCAGGGAGTCGCTGGGCGGTGCGTTCGACATCGGCGGCCACAGGATCAGGCTGGCCTGCAACACCGGCATCAGCATCTATCCCGAGAACGGCGGCGATGCGGATACACTCCTGAAAAACGCCGCCGTCGCCCTTTATTATGCCAAGTGCCAGGGGCCCAACCGCTACCAGTTCTATAACGAAAGCCGGGTGGAGTCATCAACCGGGAATTTCCCGCTTCAGAACGAGCTTCGCCAGGCTATCGAGCAGGATCAGCTCGAGCTGTATTACCAGCCCAAAATCGACATGAAGTCCGGGAGGATCGTTTGCATGGAGGCGCTGCTGCGCTGGCGCCACCCGGAGATGGGCATGATTCCTCCGACGCAATTCCTCAAGGTTGCGGAGAACACCGGCCTGATCATTCCCATCGGCAAGTGGGTGCTGCGTACGGCCTGTCGCCAACTCGGTGTCTGGCAGCGAGGCGGGTATCCCGACCTCTCCGTCGCCGTTAATCTCTCTACATTACAGTTTTCCCAGAAAGACCTGCTGATGCAGATCGGCAAGATTCTCGACGAGACAGGTATCGCGCCATGGCACCTCGACCTGGAGCTTACCGAGGCTACGATCATGGATGATATCGCTGCGGCAGCGACCACCCTGCGCCTCCTGCACAAGGCAGGCATGAAAATCTCCATCGATGACTTCGGCACCGGGTATTCATCGCTCAACAACCTCAAACGGTTTCCCATCAGAAGCGTAAAGATCGACCGGTCGTTCATCCGGGACATCACCACGGACGAGGATGACGCGGGCATCATCAAGGCCATCATCACCATGGCGCATGGCATGGGGCTCAGAGTGGTCGCGGAAGGTGTCGAAACGGCGGCGCAGTTTGCCTTTCTGGACAAACTGCATTGCGACGAATTCCAGGGTTTCCTGTTCAGCCCGCCGGTTACGAAAATCGAGGCCGGCAGCCTGCTCCTGGAAAACGACACCAGTGACACCAGGGGTCGTCTTGCATCCTGAACACGGGGCATCGTGCCCGCACTGGCCCAGGCCAGTTTCTCGACCGCTACGCGATCTCACCTTCTCCCTGTAGGCAAAAAAAGGGCCGCGATGCGGCCCCTTTCCGGCTTCGTGCAAGCCGCCCCTACTGGCTATTGCTGGTCATGTACTCGATCGCGCCTTTCAGTTCATCCTCCGAGCAGTCCATGCACAAGCCTTTCGGCGGCATGGCGTTCAAGCCGCTGGTCGCACTGACCAGCAGGGCATCGTTACCCTTGGCGATTCGCGGCGCCCAGGCGGCAGCATCGCCCATTTTTGGCGCGCCGGCGGCTCCGGTGCCATGGCAGGAGATGCAGTAGGTCTGGTAGACCTGTTCGCCGGACCTGGGCCCCGCGGCTGCTTCCTCGCCGGCAGCGGCAACCGGTTCAGCCGCCGTTTCCTCCTGCGAACCAGCCTCGCCGGCAATATTGACCTGGCCGACCGGCTTGATATTTTCCAGCACGACTTCTTTGGGTTTGTATTCGTCCACACTCCCGGACATGTAGCCGGCGAGGAAGTACAGGATGACCGCCAGTATCGCCAGACCGCCCAACACCCCGACGAAGGTTGTGAAAAACTGTTTATCGTGACTCAATGTCTTCTCCTGATTGTGCTGATACCCGTGAAATCCGCGTCCTGCAGGCTACCGAGGCGCTGTCAAAATCTGCAACCACGTGCCCAGGCAAAATGAATGGCCCCGGATTATACTGCAAACACCCGGCACGGGAAATTCACGAGAACAACAGAAAAATCAGCCACCTTCGGTCATGGACCTGTCTCATGGATAGCGTTATCCTGTGCACCCCGGTGCTCATGGGCCTGAGGATCAGCCGTCCGCCACCCGGTCGGGCCTGCCGGAGAAGAAGATTGATCCCGTCTGTCAATGTACCTGCAGCCGCCCGGCGGGAATGGCAGCCGGGGTTTGGAGAAACCGCCGTCGCATCGTCAGGGACGGCTGCAGCAAGAATCAGCGCCCGTAGCTCAGCTGGATAGAGTACTGCCCTCCGAAGGCAGGGGTCACAGGTTCGAATCCTGTCGGGCGCGCCATTATAATCAGTTGGTTATGAAGCCGATTCTGCAGCAGATTGCTTTTGTCGCTGACGAAAAATGCAATAAAAGTGCAATGGAGAGTGGGTTAAGAGCTGCGCACTGGACAGCTGAAGCGTAGTCACTTGATCTATTTCTTTCGCTTGTCACGGACAAAGAGAGCCTTACTGCCGTTTTCGCCTGTCCGCCGCTCCTCCATGTCAAAAAGATTTGTTGCCGCAACGAGATTACCCAGCTTCCGGTACCCGTAGTTACGCGGATCAAATTCAGGTGATTGTTTAACGATGTTGCTGCCCACCGGCGAGAGATTTGCCCACCCACTTTCATCCGAAGAGGTCTCTACGGCATTTCTTAAAAGGTTTACCAGTTTGGTGTCCTGCTTTAGTTCGCTACTGGATTTCTTGACAATTTCCCCGCCGTCGTCGGATTTCGAGCGTATTACTTCTGTAAAAATAAATTTGTCACAAGCCGAAACAAATGCAGTCGGAGTTTTCTGCTCGCCAAATCCGTAGACGAGCAACCCGGACTCCCTGATTCGAGATGCCAGCCGGGTGAAGTCGCTATCACTCGACACGAGACAAAACCCGTCATAATTGTTGGTGTATAGCAAATCCATCGCATCAATAATCATTGCGCTGTCCGTAGCATTCTTGCCTTTTGTATATGTGAACTGCTGTACGGGCTGAATGGAATGCTGCAGAAGAACCTCTTTCCAGCCCTTAAGGTTTGGCGCTGTCCAATCGCCGTAAATTCTTTTGACGCTCGCTATCCCATAGTTCGCTATTTCTGTCAGTAAATCGTCTGCAATTCCCGGGGACGCATTCTCCGCATCAATAAGTAATGCCAGCTTGGCAGTGTTTTCCATAACTCGGGCCTCCCGATATTTATCTATCCATCACCATGAAAACTGGCTATTACGCATTGATTTGTGCATTAACGGGATCACCGTAAGCTCTCGGCGTAACGTCACGACATTTGGCTTCCACCTGGTGAGCAATTCGCTGAATCATCTCTGGGCTCATCCGTGTGCCACGCACTTTGGGAAATACGGTGTCGGGACGTTTCCCGTTGAACACCAATGCATCCCCTCGGCCGGTTTGCGTGACATACCAGCCTGGTAATGCCACAGCAGCGCGGACAGGAACCGTTTCACCCACGGCACTCGATAACCAACGACTTAACCATTGGGCCTGCCGGTGGGCCTGATCCAAGATTTTGCGATCAATCCATGACGGGAAGCGAAGAATCTGCCCGGTATAGTCGACTTGGGCATCGGCACATCCGTTTCACGTGACTGGTTTACGGCGCGCTTTCGTCTCTACCGCAAATACTCCAGTTGGACCTATAACGACGTGATCGACGTTGAATCCATCTGCCGGAAAGTCGTGGTAGATACGATAACCCTCGCTCATCAGCTGATTGAGCTCCTGGCCAACTGCCATTTCACCCTCATACCCCAACCTCAGTTGGTCGACCCGGCGAATGGCTTTCGTCAACTTAGCACCCAGGAAGATACTAAGCCCTATGCCGATCATGCCATGGAATACCCAGACACCCACTGTAATAGGTCGCTCCGACCACCAGGCTTGGGTAACAGGTACGGAAAACAATAGCACCGGCATGGTCATGGAAGCGGACATATAAACCATAACCTCACCGCGCGCATCGTCCAGTTTCCGAAATAGCGTGTACCCCGGATTCCGCAGAAAATCACTCGTAAACGGGGACCGTCTACGGCGATCTAAATTCCACTTCTGCACCAAACCAATGAATGTAACCACCAACCATGCGGTGCTCACTGCAATTAGGGTAGGAATCAACCCACCGATCCATGAATTCATGTAATGGTCCAATTCTTAGCCGGCAATAAAGTTAGTATCGGCAGAGAATACCGTGAGCAAAGATTCACGCGCCTTGTAAAAACAGTAGCTTGGGCCGAAGAATACACTTTCAACTCGACTGGGATACCTGCAGGAAAAGGTCAGCTGAACCGAAATTTAGGAGCACAGCACTCATAATGCTGGGGTCGGTGGTTCAAGTCCACCCGTAGCCACCAGTTAAATTCAAGAACCTGTGGAACCGGCCCCGAGCCAGTTCTGTCGTTGAAAGTGCGGCATAAGTGCACTGGAGAGCGGCAATTCGACACTTTCCCGCCTGTCTTCTGTCTTGTCTGATCCTAGCTATCGCAGCCTTAGCGACACCATGTGATAATAGTTTTCGGATCTCGTCCGCATGCTGATCAAGCTTTGACACACCATAGCTGCCCTTGGGCCTGCCAAGCTTCTTGCCCTCTGCTTTCCGAAGTGTTCTAAATATCCTTAATCTGTGCAATCTGTTTTATATACAGAACCAACACCAAGGAGAATGAAAGCGAGGTAATCAGTCTCAGCAACCTCCCCACGAAATGATTCTCCTGCCGTAACATGAAAAAGTCCAAATCCATTTTTATCTGCTGTAAGACTTGATTTGATTTTGCCGCTGTCCTCACCAAATAAATTAGAAAGCTCATCTTGCGTTGCAGGTCGCAAGCTAGATCCCTCTGTCCAAACATTATTTTCTTTCATAGATGCATAATATGTCCCATCTATATTTTCGACTTTAATTCCTGGTTCGCCACCACTCTTGATTGAGTAACAACCTGCAAATATATCCTCAGCTGTTCGTGAGCATGATGTGTTCGATAAAACAAAAAAAGCCAGTGTGATTTTTAATAATAGTCTCATGAACCTGGTCTCCAGTATTTTCCCATTTGGTTTGTTAAAACAGTTGGCATTCAAAATTAATCTAGATACGTTTTCGCCTAAATAAAACCATTGGTAATTATTATTGGTTGAAGATTGTCTGGTGAACCCAGCCATTGTTTGTGAGTACTAGGTCTGCTTTTCCATTGATTGGCTCTTTATCCGAGTTGATATCTCTCGACAGGACCCCGAATCGGTTGATAAGTGGTTCGCTCTTGGCCCAGTCTTCGATTCCATCCGCCTGATATGTGTATTTTACTCTTGTGACTTTATTCCCCATTACGTCAGAAGGCTCGGTGAAATTAGTGATTTCAAGAAGTACATAATTGCCATAGCAAAAGTCGGTACCATGTCCGCCAATTACCTTAGCCACCTCCTCTCCGTGTTGAGTAAGGGAGTATTTAAGGGCGGGCCTGGGTTTAGTAAAACCGAACATTTGGGGCACAGCTTCTGTTTTCTCGATAGAAAGGAAACCTTCGTTTACTAGTTCAGTAAGCATGGCCTCATCATCACCGCTGTACATGTAATCGATCGTTTTCGTCAGGATAGGATTGCTGACTATATTGATGGGAAACTCGTGGTTGACAGTGAAACATGCTTTTTTTGTTATATAGAACTCACTGATAGCCTGTCTGAAGTTGGACTCGTTCGCGGCATTAGGGTCGGAGCAGCCAGTAATGAATGACAAGGCGATGACAATGTAAGCAATTTTGTAGTACATCCGTTCCTCCTGTTGATGTTCGTATTATGTAGTTTGTGGAAATGATCATTGAGTTAGGTTCTACTCTTTGTCGATTGTATTTTTATACTCCTCATAATTCATTGACAATTTCCATCCTTCCCTGCTTCCTCACCCAAGCATGCACCGTCTGCCAGCTACAGCCGTGCATCCTGGCAATCGCCGCCTTAGCCACCCCATTTTCCAGTAATCGCCGTATCTCGGCCTCGTGCTCATCCAGCATCGACCGGCCGTAACTGCCCTTGGGTCTGCCAAGTTTCTTGCCCTCGGCCTTACGTCTGGCCAGGGCTTCCTTGGTGCGCTGTGAGATCTGCTCTCGCTCAATCTCAGCTACCATCGACAGGACCATGCTGAGTATCTTGGATGATAAAGACTGATCGATTCTGTAGCCACCCTTAACTGCATGCACCTTGCAGCCTTTCTTGATCAACAGATCGAGTACCATCATGACCTCGACCATGTTCCGGCCAAGTCTGGACAATTCCGACACGATTAATGTGTCGCCCTGCACCATCGAATCGATCACGTCCTGTAGTTTGCGTTCACTGATCGGGGTTTTACCGCTGGTCGTTTCCTCGATGAACTCGACAGGCTGCAATCCTTCGGCATAGGTATATTCCACAATGCCGAGTTTCTGATTATCGGCATCCTGCAGTGCTGTGCTGACACGAAGATAGGCTATATTGCGATGGTCAGGGTTGGCTTGTTTACGGACTGGTAGTTTCCTCCGCATGGGAGGTAATTTGATGCGATTTGTCACTGCAAGCTCCTTACTATCGAGTGAAAACGTGTAATTTCACTTAAAGTGCATAGTCGCTATACAGTGATAGTCATCCTATAAGGCGCTGAGTAAACGTTCGTTTTTATTTAATATATGCAGAGCCATAGAACATAATGAAGGTACTGCTATGCAGCCGACGTCACCCCCCATTTAGATAGTAAGGGATGGTTTACTTTCAAAAGTGGTAGTTAAACGATTGGACTCAGCGACGCGTCGTCGATTGGCGAGACTGATTGGGTAAATCGTTATCTTTCATTACGCAGGTTTTGCTCATCCGCTCCCTTTCAGGGTCTAGTAGATTCTTTTTCAAATCAACAAACGCATGAATACCCCAGACGAGGAACACAATACCAAAGACGGGAAAAACAAGACCCAAATAGGCACGCCAAATAACAGACCGTCCGGTTTTCGGTACGGTATCTCGGCATACCCAACTACCCGGTGGTGGCATTTGTCCGGATTTTATAATTTTTAATGAAGTAAATGCGAACCAGACAGTGATAACCAGAACACCAGAAGTGAGCCCAATAAAAAGCCACGCGAACAAAACATCGGCTCCATTAAATCCGAAAATATTCTCGCAATGGGCACGCCCTGAGAATTCACGGAGCCAGGGAAAAAACCACTTCTCAGAAACGAGGACAAAACCAACGGCGATCGCAAATAGAAATACACAGCGCCGTGGGTTGCCTTTTATTATCAGCGGTTGCCTGGTGTCTTCCATGGAAAATAACGTTAGCGGTCACTTCTCCGATATGTTGCGTGTTAAAAAAGGTGGAAGCGACGTGGCACCTCAAATGTCACTGCAGCAACATGCTCTGATAACCCGTTTATAGCGTGTTGACCGTTATTTGATCAATATCATCATCCGAAGGATGCAGAATAACCACCTTGAACGGATTACCGGGTGTATCTTCACTCAATGCGTGGGTTATGCTTCCTGTAGGCCTCCAGGTTGATATGACGATGTCATGACCCACGGGATATCCTGAAACTGCAACGCAACGGTATGCACTTTCTTTCCATTCAACGATTGCTGGGGCTGATGCTGATGGTTTTCAGCGTCCTGCTGTTGCCGCCGGTCGTCGTTTCCTGGCTCTACCATGACGGGGAAATGCACGTCTTTCTGCTCGGTGCAGCCGTGGTCTTCCTGCTGGGTCTGGTGAGCTGGCTGCCGGCAAGCCGCTGCAAGGCTGAGCTGCGGGTCCGGGAAGGTTTTCTGATCGTGGTATTGTTCTGGGTGGTACTGGGCCTGGTGGGCTCATTACCACTGATTCTGGCCGAAAAGCCGCATCTGTCGGTCACTGATGCCGTATTCGAATCCCTGTCCGGACTCACCACGACCGGCGCCACGGTCATTACCGGTCTGGATGACCTGCCCGCCTCCATCCTGTTTTACCGGCAGCAGCTGCAGTGGCTGGGCGGCATGGGCATTATCGTGCTGGCGGTCGCCATCATGCCGATGCTGGGTGTCGGCGGCATGCAGTTGTATCGCGCCGAGACGCCCGGACCGCTCAAGGACGCCAAGCTGACTCCGCGTATTACGGAAACAGCCAAGGCGCTCTGGTACATCTACCTGGGCCTGACCATCGCCTGCGGCGTCAGCTACTGGTTCGCGGGCATGACCGCCTTCGATGCCATCGGTCACAGTTTTTCCACGATTTCCATCGGCGGCTTCTCAACCCACGACCAGAGTATCGGCTATTTCGAAAGCCCCACGATCGAGATGATTGCCGTGATATTCATGTTGCTGGCCGGGATGAATTATGCGTTGCATTTCACGGCCTGGCGTTCGATCAGCCTGCGTCCCTACCTGCACGACTCCGAGGTGAAGACCTACCTGGTGGTGCTCATGCTGGTGACGGCAATCACGGTCGTGTACCTGTATTACACCCATACCTTTATCCTCTTCAGCGATGCCCTGCATGTCGGCCTGTTCCAGGTGATATCCATCGGTACGACAACCGGTTTTACGACCACGGAATATTTTGTCTGGCAGGGTTTTCTGCCGGTCCTGCTGCTGTTTGTCAGTTTTATCGGAGGCTGCGCGGGATCCACCGGGGGCGGTATGAAGGTCATCCGTTTCCTGCTGCTCCTCAAGCAGGGCCACCGGGAAATCATGCGGCTGATCCACCCCAATGCGCAGATCCCGGTAAAGATCGGGCAAAAGTCTATTCCGGACAGGGTGTTGCAGGCGATCTGGGGCTTTTTCGCCGCCTACATCGGCAGCTTCGTGGCGATCATGTTGTTCGTGATGGCAACGGGGCTCGATCAGGTGACGGCGTTTTCTGCGGTTGCCGCCTGCATGAACAACCTCGGTCCCGGGCTGGGCGATGTCGGCGCCAACTACGTCACCATCAATGATCCGGCCAAATGGGCGCTCAGTTTTGCCATGCTGCTTGGCCGCCTCGAGGTCTTTACCCTGGTGGTCCTGTTCAGCCGCGCATTCTGGCGACATTGAACGGATCGTCGGGCGACCCGACCTCGCATGCATAACGCCCCGTAACGGCCTGGATACATTCCAGTTCCCGTGACGGGAGCCTCTGCATCGCTTCATACAAACCTGACAGTGTGCTAAACCTGACCGGGTGGATATCCCATGCCGGGCATGGATTATCATTCTGTCCACTCTGTAACGCGATTGATTTACGCTGATATAATTAGCTTATTATTATGTATTGATATATGGTGGTACCAATGAAGATACTGTTGCGTGAAATCAGAATGTTGCTCAACGGACTGCTGTTCGCATGCCTGTTCATGCCGGCGCTGCTGTGGTTGCTGAACTTCAAACATGGAATCCACCTTGCAGGATTCGATTCACTTTCTGTTTATTCCTATTACCGGGACTTCTACACAGGCCTGGACAATCAGCTGGTCTGGCCCCTGCTGCTGGCGCCTTACCTGTTGCACAGCCTGATACGCCTGCTGTTCCGCTCCAGCGGACCGCGAGCCCAGGCAACGGCGCCACTGGAGCAGGCGACACTCAAAGGCCACGCGGAGACCATCAAGGACCTGATCGCGCATGGTAAGGATATCAATGCCAGAAATATCCGCGGCTATACGCCGTTACATCTGGCGGCAACGAAGGGCAACAGCGAGGTGGTACAACTCCTGCTGGAAAATGGAGCCGAGGTCGATGCAACCGCAACCGACTCCGGCTGCACGTCCTTGCACTATGCAGCCAGCCTCGGCCATGTCGAGTTGTGTGAATTGCTCGTCCGTTATGGTGCGGACCCCGATGCACAGACCACCAGGCAGGAGACTCCCCTGCATCTGGCCGTTGCCAATGGTCACGCCGGAGTGGTGGCAACATTGCTGAAATATAACGCAAGGCTGGATATCAGGGACAAGCACGGCATGACGCCGCTGCAGCAGGCGGAAACTGTCAAAAAAGGGGAGATTGTCACCCTGATCCAGCAGCACCTCAGAGAGGTATGGCCATACCTGATTATATCGCGCGGTTGATTTGCAGCTTCCAGGCGACAAACCCGTCGTCCTGAAATCAACCACGACAGCGGCATCGGCATCGCCGACAGTTTCCCGGCTCATCGTTAACCTGATCCCGGAAACAGCCCTCACTCACCCTCACGACATACCAGTGCCGCCCTGCTTTTATACCTGGCGAGCTGATCGTTCCAGGAATTACACGTCGAGACGCGGCAGCCGGCGCGCAAACGACGTTTGTAATCGGTGATTTTCTGCTGATAGCTTGCACAGCGACTGGCATCCCGCGCGATCTGACGCGCGCGCTGCTTTTCATCGGCGGCGACTTGCTCGTTTCGATCGCGTTTTTCGGCGGCCATCCTGCTTTCCCGTTTCCTGATCTCGCCGAGCCGCGCCCGCTCCCCGGGTCTCAAACCGCCGCCGCTCGACCTGTCGTCCCCGCTTGCCGGCCTGACTTCGACCTGCATCACCGTCGCTGCAGGCGGCGGCCTGTCGCCGAACTGCATCCGACCCTGTTCATCGGTCCATTTATAGACACTGCCGGCGGCCGCCGGCACGCTGATGACAAGACCCAGGGTAATGCCAGCCAGGTTTTTCATGTGCACCTCCTGTGCGTAGAACTTCCTATATCAATGAATGGCGCTTACTTAAGGGATTTCTTCTTATATTAAAGAACCAATGGCCACGGAAGCACACGGAAAACACGGAATATTCACAGATAAATTCTGTGTCTTCCGTGGATTCCGTGGCTATTTATCACGATTTCGACTTAAGTAAGTGCCATTCCTGTATCAATGAAAAAACAACGTATAAACACCTCGATTTGTTCGATGTAAAGCTACACGTAGGCCAGGCCACCGTACAACTGCTGACTGCGCGCCGCGTTCCTGCTATCCGGTGGCCGGTTGATGGCTTCTGGCCTGCAGGCGCACCCGCACGGCATCCTCGAAGTCCAGTTCCTCGAGGTGCGTGT
>Ga0210074_1000650_pt1 | contig 11787 bp, 13 predicted proteins | sample China_Galinas_Co_FD_184860 | JGI IMG/M metagenome (GOLD analysis project Ga0210074, IMG submission 184860) | Wetland microbial communities from San Francisco Bay, California, USA, that impact long-term carbon sequestration -... | ecosystem: Environmental > Aquatic > Marine > Wetlands ... | reverse complement strand
AGGCGCTGATTCCCGACGCATCCCTGCCCGCGGGTCCCTATGCGGCGATCATCAGCAACAGCCTGCTGCATCACCTGCATCGCCCGGCGGTGTTGTGGGAAACCATCGCCGCGTATGCCTCCGCCGGTACGCGGATCTACGTGGCCGACCTGCGCCGTCCGCCGACGACCGCCGTGGCCCGCCAGATGGTGGAGTCCTATGCGGCCGGTGAACCCGAGGTGTTGCGCCGCGATTTTTATCATTCGCTGTGCGCCGCATTCGAACCCCGCGAGGTCGAGGCGCAGCTCGAGGCGGCGGGTCTCCCCGAGCTGGCAGTGGCGGTGATCAGCGACCGGCATCTGGTGGTTCACGGATGCAAGCGCTAATACCCTGTTCACCGATACACAATCACGGAAGCCGCTGGCAGGAAACCGGAAAGGCGCTCATGACTTCGAAGGATGGGAACGCCTTTTGAGACCGGGTACGGTCAACGTTGTCCGGGTACCATCGGCAACAGGCCGCGCAGGCATGGAAAACACACATGGCTGAAACTGCCAGTAAAAATACCCGACCAATGCCGAAAACCACGACCATGAAAGGAAGCGGGGGGGCTCTGAACGCATTCAAGAGGGTGGCGCGGTCAGAAAGTGCGCTGATATTCGGTGCGTTGACGACTATTCTGTTCTACCTCTTTTCCGACCCCCTGCTTGTCGGGCTCGCCCCGAATCCGAAGACCATCGTCCTGTTTCTCTGGTTGTTCGCGACTATGGCGTGGTGCGCTTTCGGCGTGGTCCGCCATGCCGACTGCCTGGCGGACGTGCTGGGCGAGCCCTATGGCACCCTGATCCTCACCCTGGCGGTAATTGCCATCGAGGTCTCGACGATTTCCGCGATCATGCTCCACGGCGAGAACCAGCCGGCGCTGGCGCGTGATACCATGTTCGCAGTGCTGATGATTATCCTTAACGGCATGGTCGGTCTGGCGCTCCTGCTCGGTGGACTGCGCCATCGTGAACAGCACTACAACCTGCAGGGAGCCAAGGCCTTTCTTGCGCTGCTCGTTCCCCTTGCGGTCCTCTCCCTGATCCTGCCCGTTTTCACGATATCGACCGAACGTCCGGACTTCACGCCGGCGCAGGCAATCTATATCGCCGTTATTACCGTCATTCTCTACGGCGTGTTCCTGATGATCCAGACCGTGCGCCACACGGGCCATTTCGTGCAGCCCGGCACGCGCGGCCGGCCACAATCGGGAGCGCCGGATCCGCTGGCTCACGAGGAGACTGCTCGCCCGCATGGACGGCACGAGTCGCGCTCGATTCCCTACCATGCCGTCTTGCTGGTTTTGACCATGCTGCCCGTGGTTCTGCTGTCGAAGAAACTGGCCGTGTTCGTCGATTACGGGGTCGAGACGATGGGGGCGCCGGCGGCGCTCGGCGGCCTCATCGTCGCCGCCCTGGTGCTGGCGCCCGAAGGGCTCGGAGCATTGCGCGCCGCGCTCGACAACCGGCTGCAGCGCTCGGTCAACATACTCCTCGGTTCGGCGCTGGCGACGATCAGCCTCACCGTACCGGCGGTGCTCATGATCGGCCTGTTGACCGGTCGCGACGTTGAACTCGGCCTGGACCCGGTCGAAATGATCATGCTGTTGTTGACGCTCGCGGTCAGCACCCTCACCTTCAGCGGCGGGCGGACCAACATCCTGCAAGGCGCCATCCATCTGGTGCTGTTCTTTACTTACATTGTGCTGATCTTTAATCCCTGACGGGAATGGAGCTTGCTTAGTGTCCGTCCATAAACACCGTTTTCACCGCAGAGACGCAAAGATCGCAGAGAAATTCTCTAACGAAGACAATAAAACACTTTGCTTTCTTTCGGCAATTGCTCCATGCATCGCCTAAAGCGCCTACTTTTGGTGCTCTAACTCCTGCATCCCTGCAGTCGTGCGCCTTTGCGGTTAGTTTGATTCTTTACGGATGGATACTACTTAAGTCGAAATCGTTATAAATGGCTACGGAAGACACAGAAATTATCTGTGAATATTCCGTGTATTCCGTGTGCTTCCGTGGCCATTGGTTCTTTAAGATAAGAACGATATCCCTTCAGTAAGCGCCATTCGTCCCTGACCGGGAGTATTCGATCGCCGGCATTAAATCTATCGGATACGCGTGCATGAACGCGGTGATGGTTTGCGAGAGCTGGGGCAGTCGGCCTCTCTACTGCGTGAAGAATCCGGTGCAGGGTGAACCAGGCTGTCGAGGACAGGGATGTAACCCCGCTGGAAACCGTCACGGGTGTGGCACTATGATGGGCTATCAATTACCGGATTCCATCCACTTGCAGGAGGTGTTGGCACATGCGGTTGATCGTAGGCATAACGGGCGCGAGTGGAGTGATCTACGGCATTCGGCTGCTCGAGACACTCCGGTCCACGCCCGGGGTCGAAACGCACCTTGTCATCAGCGGCGGCGCCAGGCTGAACATCGAACTGGAGACCGACTGGAATATCAAGGAGATCGAGGCACTGGCCGACGTCGTGCACAGCGACAGGAATCTCGCCGCGTCGATCAGCAGCGGTTCCTGCCTGACCGATGGAATGGTCATCGTGCCCTGCTCGATGAAGACGCTGTCCGGCGTGGTCAATTCCTTTGCCGACAATCTCATCGTGCGTGCAGCCGATGTGGTGCTGAAGGAACACCGGCGCCTGGTTCTGGTCCCCCGGGAGTCGCCGCTGCACGTTGGCCATACCCGGCTGCTGCACGAGGCGGCCCTGATGGGCGCGGTCATCTGTCCCCCGATGCCGGCGTTTTACAACCATCCCGGGTCCGTGGACGATATCATCAACCATACGGTCGGCCGGATTCTGGACCTGTTCGGCATCGAAAGCGATCTGGTCAGCCGCTGGAAAGGGTTGCCCGGGGAATGACATAGTCCGGATTGACCGATTAGTGTTCGTCCATAAGGAGACCTCGAAAAACCGGGATTATTCCTGCAGGAGCCCGCTCATGCAATTGCATTGATTCGGGTTTTTCGAGATCCCCGTAAGCCCCGTCTGCCGTCAAGGTTATGTGAACGGACGCCAACTGCGATGGCGTCATTCTTCACGGGTAACATCGTAGCTATCAGCGGATCGTTCAGGAGCAGGGCGAACCCGGTCGCCGTAACTATGACAACTGGATCCTTCCGTTACGAGACGGCTGACCTCCGCCGGCGGTTCCCGGGCTTTGCCCTGAATCAAACATGGCCGGTGCGCGCCACGCTGGTCTACAGCGTCGGAACCGGCTCCTATCGTGGACAATGGAGCCCCGCCTTTATCGAGGGCCTGTTCCCGATCAAGGAGCGTACCCAGACCCTGACCCGGGAAATCCGCTTCTGAACCCGACAGAGAGCCGCGCAGTTGTGATGAAGTCACCAACCATACCGTGACACTGAAGGTCAGAATCGTGGATTCCATTGATTTCGCATTTTCCGCCGTGGTGCTCGCCCGTTTCGGGCAACGGGACGGTCATGCGCGCCGGGCGCAGATCGGCTGGACTCGCCCGCGCGAATCACGGCACAATCAGCGCCCATGGATGACGAGGAACGTGACCGGAAGATCGCACACTGGCAGAAAATGGCGCGGGTGGCGGCGAAGCGCAGGACACGCCGCAAGCTGTACATCATCACGTTGATCCCGGAGGTGCTGGAGCGCAGGGATTTCCGCGAGGCCAACCCGGACTATCTCGATGGCATGCCGTGCCTCTACGTCGGCATAACCATTCATGAGCCGGGCGATCGCTTCGAGCAGCACATGGCCGGCTATCGAAGCAGCAAGTACCCCAAACGCTACGGCGTCGAGCTGGCGCTGGACCTGCTGGATGGCTTCGATGACACGGGACTGCGCGAGGAAGAGCGCGAGCCCGCGCTGGCCGAGTGGCTGCGGCGTCAGGGCTGCGCCGTCTGGCAGAATTGATGCCTGTTCACTGCAGTCCAGCGTCCCTGGCTGCCGTTATAATCGCCCCATGTCACACCTCCTCGAAGCCCGCGATCTGGTCAAGGTGTTTCCCGGCATACGGGCGGTGGACGGAATCAGCTTCAGCGTGGGACTGGTCATCGCCGCGCGGGCCGTCATAGTGGACGGCGCCGGCGTTGCCCGGGTCCTCCCCGGCGGTATGGGCCTGGTGCTGCTGCTCATCGCCGCCTGGATGTTCCGCTGGGACTGAAGTCCTCGAGGATTCCCGAAAACATGCCTTATACCGTCACCATCCCCAGTACCGGAGTCCGGTTCAGCGTGGAAGCGGGGGAGACCATTCTGCAGGCTGGACTGCGCCAGGGTGTAACACTGCCCTATGGCTGTCATGGCGGGATGTGCGGGGTTTGTCTCAGCCGGGTCCTCGAGGGCCGGATCACCTATCCGGATGGCCCGCCCCTGGCGCTGGCGGAAGAGGATGCCCAGGAAAACAAGGGCTTGTGTTGCGTCGGCCACCCGGGCAGCGACCTGGTGATCGAACCGGTCAATGCCGGGGAGGACTGGGAACCCTGGGCGTGACCGCGGAGGTCATGCACCCCTTAATTCAGGATTGCTTCCGATTCTGCCTGTGCACTCAGGATGAACCAGGTGCCTGACGGAAGCCAGCGACCCTGGCACTGCAGCAACGCCTGGCTCAGCCTGCCGGCGGTTTCGGTGTCCAGCGTCTCCTCACCGACCGGCATCATGTAGCCATAGGAGTTGAGCTGATAGAAGCTGACCCGCTGATTCATCCGGGCTGCGAAGACGGTTCCTCCGCCGGTTTCACGTACATAGTGCACGCCGTCCTGGGAGATGCTGTAGACCATGCTCCGGCAGGGGAATTCGGCCTCGGACTGCTGCAACGCAATGCCGGCCGACGTCGGGGGCAGGGTGTTCGGGTCAAATCCGTCGGGATACTGCTGAATGGCCAGCAACGCGCCGACGATAAAAAATACGCACAGCAGCGCCCATTTGCCTAATCCGAGTCGGTATACATACATCATCGTGAGTGCCTCCCGAAACACGCCACATGCGTCTTTCTGGTTTCCATTGTCAGAAACCCTGCAGGCGGCGTCTATTGAACTCAGGTTCATTGGACTAAAGGGCAGTTCGAAAAATACGCAAACAATCGCCTTGCAGGGGGCGGGTTTACCGAGGGAGCAGCAGAGACCGGCAACCGGTCGAGAGGCTTGACCGGGCTGTGGTGAGCAGGGTGCGGCGCCAGGGTTGTTGCGCGCATTGATTTGGTAGTGAAATGGGGGTTCAATGGGTGGGCTTCCTGCCGACCTGCATCGATTCAATCAGAATATGTTTACGCGTCTGTTCAAACCAAAATGGGAACACCCCGACCCCCGCATACGCTCTCAGGCGCTCGAATCCGGTGATGTGCCGCCGGAGGTGCTGGTAAAGGCGGCTCGTGAGGATCAGGACCCGTCGGTGCGCCGCTGCGCCGTGGAGCGTCTTGCCGATCTCGAACTGCTGGCGAGTCTGTTCGTTTCGGAACCGATCCCCGATATCCGGGAGGCGGCAAGCTTCCGCCTGCGCGAAGTACTGGCCGGCCCGTTACCCTCGGGACCGCCACTGGTTGCGCGGCTGCACGCCATGAGACAGGCGGCCTCACCCGAACTCTGGACTTTTCTGGCGCGAGACGCCCAGGCTGCGGAGATACGCGTTGCGGCGCTGCAGCAGGTCAGCGATACCGATGTCCTGTGCGCCATCGCCATCGACGATGCAGTCGCGAGCGTACGCCGCGCGGCGCTGGAGCGCATTGATGACCCGCGGGGATGGGAGGTGGTGGCCCGGGATGCCCGCAACAAGGACAAGCAAATCAGCCGCATGGCCCGTGAATGCCTGGATGCCCACCGCAAGAGTCAGGCGGAACGCGAGATCGCGGAGCAACTGTGCGCTGACCTGGAGGCCCTGGCGTCGGGTGCCGCGGAGGCTGGCAGCCGGCAGCATTTCACGCGTCTGACCGGTCACTGGGATCGGCTGGAAACACAGCCCGCCCCGCTGCTGGGGGCCCGCTTCACGCGGGCGCGCCGAGAGGTCGCCGCGGCGATAGAACATTTCAACACCGTGCTGGCTGCAAGGCAGTCTCTCTGCACCGATCTCGAGGGCGTATTGGGAACCCTGAAGGAGACTGCCGAACGTGACGCGGCCTGCATGCCGGAACTGCCCGAACGGCTGCATCAGGCGCGTACCCGCTGGCGGGAACTCACGCCCGTGGTGGCCGATGATGACCCGCTGGCGCGACGCTTTGCCGATCTGATCAGGCAGATCGAAACTGTGTCGGACCGCCTGGCGACGGATCAGGCCCGCAGTGTCCCGTTGCGCGCGCTGGTGCAGCAGGCCGATGAACTGCTCGCCGATACGGGCGAGCTCCAGGAACGGCGCGTCACCGAACTGGAACGCCGCTGGGAGGCGCTTGAACGGCCGACAGCAGCCGGACTGGCCGAGGCGCTGCAGCAGGAATTCGCCAGCCGGCGCGAGTTGCTGCGAAAACGGCTGAAACGCCAGGCAACACAGCGCCGGCAGGCGCTGGAAGAGGCGGAGAGCCTCATTGACGGTATGGATAACGTCCTCAAGGAAGGTGAACTCGAACGCGCCCTGTCACAGCGCGACCGGGCACGTCACCTGTTGAAAATTGCCGCGGGCAGCGATGAGCGCAAGCGCGCCGCCTTGCAGGCACGGTTGCAGCGTCTGCATCCGCGGCTCGAACAGCTCCGGCAGTGGCGCCACTGGGGGTCCGGCAATGCCCGGGAGCGTCTGTGTGCCGAACTCGAGGCGCTGGCGGGCAGCGTTCTTCCGGCGGCGGAACTCGCCACGCGGGTGCGCACCGCCCGGGAGGACTGGAAGCGCATCGACCGTGGCGAGGGTCCGGCGAGGGAGTCGCTCTGGCAACGTTTCGACCAGGCCTGCACCCAGGCCTATGCGCCGTATCAGCAGGAACGGCGCGAGCAGGCGGAACGGCTGGCCGCCCACCTCGCACGGAAGCAGGCGCTGTGCCGTGAGCTGGACGCCTTCGAACGCGACACGGACTGGAAGACGGTGGACTGGCGTGCGGCGGACCGGATGGTTCGCTCGGCAGCCGAGCGCTGGCGGCGCATCGGGGCGGTTCCGGTAAAGGCGCGCAAGTCCCTGGAGAAGGACTACCGCGCGGTGCTCGCGCGCCTGGAGTCGCACCTCGAGACGGAACGGGAGCGTGAACTGCGTCGCCGCCGCGCCCTGATCGCCCGGGTGGAACAACTCGCCGCCTCCCCGGACCTGCGCAGCGCCATCCGCGAGGCCAGGGAGGCGCAGGAATCGTGGTCACCCACCGTTCAGGCAGGGCAGGCGCAGGAACAGCAGTTGTGGAAGGCGTTCCGGCAGGCCTGCGATTCCGTGTTCAGCAAGGCGAAGCAGGAACGCGCGGCGGCGGACACCGAACGCCAGGCAAACCTCGATCGGAAGCTGGCCCTGTGCGCCGAACTGGAAGTCCTGCTGGAAGATTCACAGGTGAATTTTAACGATCTGGCGCAGCGTTTCTCCGCCGTCGCAGGTGAGTGGCACGCGATCGGGGCGCTTCCCCGCCAGCAGGAACGCAGCGTGGAGGCGCGTTACGAGGCGCTCGGAAAACAGCTCGCCCGTCGCCGGCAGCAGGAGTCGGAGGCGGCCGGGCAGGCGCTCTTGCAGGGAGTCCGCGAGCGGTCCCGGCTGTGCGAACGACTGGAGGCCGCGGTGCTGGAAAACAACCTGGCGGAGGCGGACCGGATCGGGTTGGCGGAAAACACCCGCCGGGCATGGGAGACGCTCGCGCCGCTCGATGCGCCTCAGGCTACCGGGCTGCAACGGCGCTTCGAGCTGGCCGGCCGGGCGCTCGCAGGTGAGTCCGGAGCCCGTGAAGAACTGCTTGCTGCACTGCCGCGGAATCTGGAACATCGCCTGGAACTCTGCCTGCAGATGGAGATTGCCGCCGGACTGGAATCGCCGGCGGAGTTCGGGGAGGCGCGCATGCGGCTGCAGGTGTCGCGTCTGGCGGATGCCCTCGGTCATCGTCAGGAAGACACAATCACCGGTGCCGGGCGGTTGCGCGAACTGCTGCTCGACTGGTACCAGACCGGACCCGCCCCCGTGGAGGCGCATGCCGGACTCGTCGCGCGTGTGGAGCGGGTTATCACGGCGGATCAAGGATACACATGATGAAAAACTCGATGAAGGGCGCGTTGTTGTCGGGTCTGGTGTTTCCCGGCCTCGGTCAGATTGTGCTCAAACACTACTGGCGGGGTTTCGCCCTGGTACTGGCGGTTATGGCCGGTTTGTACATCATGATCGTCACGGCCGTTCAGCAAGCCTATGTTATTCTTGATACCATTGAGGCAGAAGGTGGAATGCCTGACAGCGATACGATCAGCCAGGCCGCCGCCCAGGCGGCGGCCGCGTCAGACAGCCCGATGATCACCGCCGTGTCAGTGCTGATCCTCGTCTGCTGGATCGTCGGGATCATCGATGCCTGGCGCATCGGCAAACAAAAGGACCTGGAAGGGCAGTCCAGGAGCCTGTCGGACTTAGGGAACATCTGAATAAGTCATCCCCGCGAAAGCGGGGATCCAGTAACCCGCTGGTCCTGAGGACACTGGATGATTCGCTACGCTCACCCTTCGGGCCGCCCTCCGGGCGTTCAACGCGCTACGCGCTTTTGTCCCGCTTGCGCGGGAATGACAGGCTTGTTCAGACCACCCTTAGGATGATTCACAGCAATGAACTCACCTTGTCCCTGCAGTCGGGCGTCTTTGCGGTGAACAGGGTGGCTACTTGTGAACACTACCTGGGCAGGAACTGTTGATGTCAGATCTGAATGATCCGCGCGTACTGTTTGCCGCCGAGCGTACGCTGCTGGCGTGGAACCGCACCAGTATTTCACTGATGGCGTTCGGCTTCCTGGTCGAACGATTCGGTCTGTTCCTGGAGATTGCCGGCCGAGAGGAGGTCAAGGTGTTTCAGCGCCATATCTCCTTCTTCGTCGGGATTGCCTTCATTGTGCTGGCCTCGTATATCGCCCTCGCTTCCATACTGCAGCATCGCCGGGTGCTCAGGACCCTTAGACCGGTCGAAATACCCGTCGGCTACAATGCCGGGCTCGGAATGATCACCAACGGCATCGTGGCGGTTCTGGGTATCCTGTTGAGCATCTACCTGTTCCGCGGATTTCTGTAACGCCGCACGGATCGCGGGTAAACCGGCCCGGTGGTTTACCCGCGTTTGCTTGAGAATATTCTCTCCCGTTACCGGTACGCCGATGGCGTTACTGCATGTGTCCGGCGCTCCTCATCATCTGCGACAGTTGTTGTTGCTTCTCCTGCAGTTGCTGCATCAGCTGCTCGACCTGCGGATCCTTCTCCTTCATTGCCGTCATGACGTCTTCCATGAACTTTTTCTGCGCGGCCTGTACTTCCGGGTTCTTCATGGCCGCGTTCTGGGCGTTGCGGAAAGCGACCGCCTTTTTCTGGTACTCGCCCATCAGCGTCTCGCGTTCGTCTTCAGGCGTCTCGCCGCTGCGCAGTTTCTGCTCCAGCTGGATGATTTCATCCATGTCGTCTTTCGCGCTGTCGCCGCTGCTGCTCATTTTCTCCAGAACGAGGTTACGCAGGGACTCCTCCTCCTTTTTCAACTCGGGGTGCGCCTGCAGGGTGTCAGTCTGAATCTGCGTGATGTGTTTCTGCAGTTCCATATATTCGGCGTGCACGCTCTGAATTTCCTGCATCTGCTTGTTTTGTTCGGGTGTTGCCGCGGGCGGTGCTGCCTGCTCCGGGGGCGTTGCCTGCGGCTGCGGGGTCTCCTCCGCCTGCAGCGGCATGGCCACGACAAGGCCGGCGGCAACGGCAATCGGCAGGAGCCGATGCGCGTCGGTGAGTCGGGCAAACAGGGACCTGGGTTGATTGAATCTGTTCATCTGGAAAAGCTCCTGGAATGTTGGAATACAGAAATCGGGGTGCGGCCACGCCGCGAGTTATTGGGGTGTGTGGTTATTGTTTGACGGCAGCATAGCAGCAGTTACCGGGTAGCCGTCAACTCCCTTTACCGGATGGCGCTTCCCCGTGACGAGGCGACATTGCCCGGCATGATCTAAAATTAGCTGGATGGGGTGGTTTATGGTTCCTGCGGCGTCGTCTTTATGTGGTCTTCATTGAAATAACCTTTTGTATATAAAAGGGAATTAATATGGCGCCGGAGCTTGGCAGCCGTGAAGACAGACCCGCGAAAGCGGGAATGTTCCGCCCTGGAGAGATCCGATTACCGGAGCAGGCGTGACATGTTATCCCGCAACCAAATGAAGTCTGAAGATTCCCTGCGCCACGAGGCGCGCGAGTTTCAATCGGCGTTCCGCTCGGTCCTGATGGCGACGGTAAATAAGGATGGGGTGCCGGAGGCGAGTTATGCGCCTTATGTGATGGATGATGACGGCAGGTATTACGTGTTCGTCAGCGGCCTGGCGCGCCATACCCGCGATTTCCAGGAAACCGGACACGTCAGCCTTCAGTTCATCGAGAACGAGGATGCTGCACAGAATCTGTTTGCTCGCCGGCGGCTCACGCTGCTCTGCGACGTGTCGGCCATCCCGCGCACGAGCCCGGTCCACGAGGAAATCCTGGAGCATTTCACGCAAAGATTCGGCAGATTCGTCAATACGCTGCGGGGTTTGCCCGACTTCCAGCTATTCCGGTTAACCCCGCGCAGCGGTGTTTACGTGTGCGGTTTCGGTCAGGCATTCCGTGTATAGTGGCCGGTGTTCAGTAGCCTCGCGAACACGGGGTGCCGGAAGACATACGCCGCACCGGCGCATGTTTGCTTGCCCCGGAGAAAATATGTACTAGGCTGATAGCTGTGCCCGCATTCCCGCCGTTCATGCAGTGCAAGTATGGACAGTTCGATTATCGATGACTTGGTCAGGGAGTTGCGCTGTCGTCGCCAAGGGGGCTGCGATGATTTATACGTTTCGAGCATTTCTGTATGGAGTCCTGATACTGGTTTCCGCCCTGATTCCACCGGTTGTTTCCTTGATGCAGCAATTCAAAAGTTGATTGCGATACGGTCACGCCGCGCAGGGGCGATGCGCCCTTGAGCGGGCGGCGTGTCATCGTTGCGCTGTCAGCCTCGCTGTTGCTCGCTGCGTGCGGCCCGCTGTCGATCAGGAACGAGACAACCCGCGACTATGTCCCGCTGCGCAACGCCAGTCTTGACCTGCACCGTGATGTCGTCGTTGCGCCCGAGCGGGCGCGCGTGTTCTTCCAGGACGGGGTGGCGCTGCCCGGGATCAACGAATACCGGCCGCACTGCGAACTGACGGTCAGGAAGCTGGCCGACAGGCCGCAGACGATTCAGGCCGAGCGCTTCACCGTCGAGCGGGTCTCGGCCGACATTGTGCATGTCGTCACCTCGGGAGCCGTCGTGGTGGCGGTGAACGCGGAGTTCCGTCTCACCGGCGGGGGAGGCGACGGCGGCGGTGATGGCGAGGGCCGGTTGATGAAGACCTATATCCTGTACCTGCACTCCGATCGGCAGCCGGAGGTGCTTTCCCTCGTCTGCGGCGGGGCCTTCAACCTTCCGGCGCTGGCCACAAGACCCAGCCTCCAGGATATCCAGACTGCCCTGGGGGACTATGCGACGCTTGAACTGCATTGAGGCCGTGCCACAGCCGGCGGGGCATCCCACCCGCTGCGAAATCGCGAGCCCTTCCGCTTACCAGTAATACCTTGCCTCGACATAACCGAACCGGCCGGCCGAGGGGATCGGGTCGCCCACCGCGACGTCGCCATCATTGACCCGGTTTATCCCGGCCAGGT
>Ga0210074_1000648_pt1 | contig 11789 bp, 7 predicted proteins | sample China_Galinas_Co_FD_184860 | JGI IMG/M metagenome (GOLD analysis project Ga0210074, IMG submission 184860) | Wetland microbial communities from San Francisco Bay, California, USA, that impact long-term carbon sequestration -... | ecosystem: Environmental > Aquatic > Marine > Wetlands ... | reverse complement strand
AGTGCCCAAAATGTATAAAGTTCCCACATATGTCCGAAGTATCCTAACGCTGATGATCTTAATTTTTTGTATTTGAAAATTTTTATTATTGCTCTCGGATCGAATTTGGTCCCCGAAGAAATATAGGGACCGTCTTTAACAAACAAATACATAGTTACCCCACCCAATAGAGAAAAACCAGAGATAATAAAAATGACTTGTTCCCAAGGTAATGAGCCACCGAAACTTTTTAACAGATGCGGGAAAGCCGTACCCAAAACCAACGCTCCAACCAGCAGACCGATAGCATTTCCTAATTTTTCTTTGTACCAACCTGCTGCTATTTTCATTCCGACCGGATATATTCCTGTAAGAAAAAATCCTGTTAAAAAACGTAATACGAGAAGAGAAAAGAGATTGTATGCAACCAGGTATATTAAAAGATTTGAAATGGAACCTAACACTGAGCAGACAAGAAATAAATTTCTTGGAGAGTACCTGTCAGAGACAGAGAAAAATGCAAATAGAAGTGTGCCCGTAATAAAACCCAGCTGGATTGCTGAAGTAACAATACCGGTTTTTTGAATACCGACATTCATTGCTGATTGTAAGTCCGCAATTATTGCATTCCCGGCAAACCAAAGTGAAGTTACAGCGAACTGTGAAAATACAATCACCGGTAATATTCTTTTGGGAGCATTCACTAGATTAAAAATTATTAAAATCGTTGTGATGAAATTTGCTTAATATACTAAAATCCCCTGCCTAAATTAATAAGCAGGGGATATTATTTTTAACACATCAATCTTTCTTAAGCAGTTGGCTTAATATTCTGGTTAACGCGGAATAAGTTATTTGGATCATACTTGCTTTTGATTTTAACTAGCCTATCATAATTGTCTTTGTAGGATGCTTTCACTCTTTCCTGCCCTTCATCCATCATAAAGTTAATGTAAGCACCACCAGCGGAATATGGATGGATAGCATCATAATAATCTTTTGTCCATTTAGTAATCTTTTCATTATTAGCCGGATCCGGATCAATACCAACTATTACCTGAGCCCAATTAGCATCTCTATAAGCCCAGGGAGTATCATTTTTACCAACTTTATGTGCGGCTCCATCTATAGGATAAATATGTATTTGCGAAAGTGGTGTGGGCATTTCCTTTCCATACTTTGCGTGTAATTCAACTGCTTCATCGGGAATTTTGTTTATAAAGTCAGCTCTCCAATACCATTGCAAACCCGGGGGTAATATAGGATCAAACATACTATTTAGTGCCGGATGGGTTATTGGGCCTACGTGTTCAAAATCAGGTTTAAGATCAAGAATTGGTTTAAATACTTCTTTAGCTTTTTCGTGCGGACCTAAATAATTCCAAACAACGCCACACACTTTTTTACCATGCAACGGTTCAGGAAATGGCGGACCCGGAATTGTTAATTGTGCAAAAAAACCATACAGATCTTCCGGTGCATTTAATATAAAATCTCTATACCATTTTAATATCCGTTCTGTGTTCTCAATATGCCAAAGTGTTGGTCCTCCGAAGCTTGTATGTACAGGGTGTCCCTGGAATAAAAAGGATGTGATTATTCCGAAATTTCCTCCGCCGCCACGTATTGCCCAAAAAAGATCTTCATTTTCATTCGCACTTGCAGTAACCAATGATCCATCAGCCAGTACCATATCTACTTCAAGAATACTATCGATTGTCAATCCATATTTACGAGTTAAATATCCAACCCCACCGCCCAAAGCAAGCCCGGCAACTCCAGTGGTTGAAATAGTCCCTCCCGGTATTGCCAATCCAAATGGATGGGTTGAGTGATCAGCATCTCCCCATATTGTTCCACCACCTACGCGTATTGTTTTTGATTTTTTATCAACATGCACAAAATTTAAATTAGAGAGATCAATTACTAGCCCGTCATCACATATTCCCAAACCGGCTGCATTGTGTCCACCACCACGTACGGCTATTAGCATATTATTTTCTCTTCCAAATTTTAATGCAGTTATAACATCAGCCACATCCTTACATTTTGCGATTAATGCCGGACGTTTATCAATCATTGCATTAAAAACTTTACGAGACTCATCATAATCCTTATCAGAGGGCTGAATTAATTCCCCGCGTAAACTTTCCCCAAACTCAGTGACAACTTTTTTGTCGAGCATACAAATCTCCTTAGTAATTTTAAAATAAATGAAATACCCGACCGTTAGTTGGGCGGTAAAGGCAGGATTAAATGGGTTAAAGTGAAGAACAAATGATGTAAAGAAGAAATCACTTTGCCCAATTACCAAAGCAAAGTATTCAATATCCAGATAAATGTCAAACTATAGTAAGTGTTGTAAATTCTTAACGTTGTTAAGGATTTAACAAAAAAATACCTGCTTAGGTTAATTAGCAGCGGTTGAAAAGGAATTCTGATTTATTGAAAAACATTTTTCATTTTAAGAAATAATTATTTAGTCTCTTCTTTGTTTTCTGTATTCTTGAACAGACCTGTTACATCTCGACTGAAAGAAATGAGAAATTCCAGCAGCATTTCAGGGTTTTCAAAATTATTGTTAATGATCAATTTCATCGTTTCCCTTTTTTGTTCAAACTTGATTGATTTTTTATATTCATTCATAATTAACTTCATTAGCTCAACAAATTTTGTTTTATAGTAATCTTCCTTTTCCCCTTTCGGCAAAATGATAGTAACAATATTTTTATTCATAATAATTCGCTCAAACAGAGCATATGAAGCATAGAATTTTAAAGTTGCAACCATTAATAGTCTTTTTACCAAATCAGGAACGGGTCCGAAGCGGTCATGCATTTCTTCCTTCAACTCATCTAACTCGTTAAGATTTTTAATTGCATAAAGTGCTGTATAAAAACTAAGTCTGTCCTTTTGTTCTGGCATATAAGTTTCAGGAATTCCAATTTCAAAGTATGAGTCGATAACCGGTTCGGTTCTATCTTCCGGCTTGGGAAGTGTTTTAAATATTTCTTTGTATTCCTGATACTTCAGTTCTTCAACCGATTCATCAATCATTTTTATATAAAGATCGAAACCTATTTCGTTTATAAAGCCGGATTGCTCTTTACCGAGGAGGTTCCCCGCTCCTCTAATTTCAAGATCACGCATCGATAAATTAAATCCTGAACCAATTTCAGTATACTCTTCAATTGCCTGAAGTCTCCGCATTGCTTTTTTTGTAATTCCACTCAATGACGGCACTATAAAATATGCGTGCGCCTGTCTTGTTGATCTTCCAACTCTTCCGCGCAACTGATGAAGTTCGGCAAGTCCAAATCGGTCTGCTCTGTTCACAATTATCGTATTTACATTAGGAATATCAAGACCTGATTCAATAATTTTTGTTGAAAGAAGTACGTCAAATTTTCTGCTGAGAAATCCGTGGATCACTTCTTCAAGTTGCGTTGATTTCATCTGTCCATGAGCAATTCCAATTTTAATATCTGGAATGTGTTTCTTCAAATAATCAGCAAGCTTGCTGATCGATTCAACCCTGTCGTGAACAAAATAAACCTGTCCGCCTCTTTTTAATTCAGAATAAATCCATTCGCGGATTTTTGAAATATCAAATGTAGAAACTGTTGTGTAAATCGGCTGCCGGTTTGGTGGCGGAGTTGCAATGATAGAAAGATCTCGCGCACCAAGAAGAGAAAGATTTAGTGTTCTCGGAATTGGTGTTGCTGTGAGAGTTAATGTATCAACATTTATTTTTATTTCACGAAGCTTTTCTTTTGCAGTAACTCCGAAGCGATGTTCTTCATCAATCATTAGCAAACCGAGGTCTTTAAACTTAATATCTTTTGAAAGCAGTCTGTGTGTTCCGATCACGACATCAACTTTTCCTTCTGTTAGATCTTCTAAAATTTTTGTTTGCTCTTTCTTTGTCTGAAATCTGGAAAGTGCGGCTACCCTCACAGGAAATTGAGTTAGCCTATCTTTAAAAGTATTAAAGTGCTGCTCAGCAAGAATGGTTGTCGGCACAAGTAACGCAACCTGCTTTCCATCCTGCACAGCTTTAAATGATGCACGAACAGCAATTTCAGTTTTACCAAATCCAACATCACCGCAAACAAGGCGATCCATCGGGTTTGCAGCTTCCATATCCTGCTTTACTTCATCAGTTACTTTTTCCTGATCAGGAGTGTCTTCATAAAAGAAGGAAGCTTCCAATTCCCTTTGCCAAATTGTATCTGTGCTAAACTGAAAACCACTTGTTGCTTTTCTTTTAGCATAAAGTTCAATTAACTCTCTGGCAGCTTCTTTAATTTTTTTCTTGGTTTTAGATTTTCTTCTCTCCCACTCCCCTGTTCCGAGAGTTGATAAAGTAGGCTGGAGATTTTCATTCGATGAATACTTTTTAACCAAGCTTAAATAATTAAGATTGACGTAAACAATCCCACCTTCGTTGTAAAGTAGCTTCATCGATTCCTGTTTTGTATCACCAATACTTATCGTTTTAAGTCCGGCATACTTACCTATTCCATAACTTTCGTGGACAACATAATCACCGTGCTTAATTGATGCAAATGATTTTGATTTTGATTTTTTATACTTTTTTAATGAAGAAAGTTTACTCCTGTAAGGTTTATTGAAAATCTGATAATCAGTTAGAAGAAGTATTTTCTCTTTGTTATGAACAAATCCTTCTCTGATGGGCAAAGTTTCTAATTTTATTTTTCGAGTTTCAATTAGATCCGAGAGCTCTTCATTATACTCTGAAAGCAATTCAGTTAAACGCGATGTTTGTAGTTCGTTCTCCGAAGTTAGAATTACTTCGTATTTTCGTTCTGAATAATCTCTCAGAACATTAAACAAAATTTTATAATTTGAATTAATTGTTGGTGCTTCTGAGAAACCGAGATTAATTCGCTCTGATGAAGATGTAATTTCATCTTCAAGTATCCATCTTGTTCTGGTTTTATTTACAACATTATCAAAATCCAATTTTATCATCCCCTCTTTCCAGACACTCTTCTTTTCAACGTCTGGAAACTCCTCATCATTTTTTGCAGAATTGTTTTCGGTCAAATAAATTTCATTGGTGACTTCTCTAAAAGATTTATTTTTAAATTCAAATGAGGAAGCAAAAATTAGCGGGTCAGTTAAGTACTCAAATATGTCTGAAGTGTTTTCTTCGCTTTGATCAACCTTGCCGGCTAATGAGACGCTTTCAAGTTTTTCAATGGAGCGCTGGCTTTCCGGATCAAAATGACGAATTGATTCGAGAAAATCCCCATCAAATTCAAGTCTCGCAGGATTAGCTTCGCTAAAGGACCAGAAATCGATTAATGAACCTCTGACTGAAAATTCGCCGGGTACTTCGACAAACTGATCCCGCTGGTAATTTAAAAGGTTTAAATATTCGACCAGTTCCTCGTATTTGGTAGTGCCTCCAGTTTGAATAATTGTGGTGGTTCTTTCGACAAATTCTTTTGAGGGCAGTTTTATAGTTAGTAACTCATAAGTCGATATCAGAATAAAATATTTTTGTTTTGAAATTTTTGTGAGTTTTTCCTGAACTGCTTCTTTAGAAAAGTCAGCAAGAAAAATTAACTTCTCTGATAAACCAAGCAAGCTTAACTCAACAAAGAGTTCCTCAGCATTTTTTGTTTCGGAAAGTAGAACAACCAACTGTTCAATTTCTTCAGTAAGCCTGAATAATAATGCTGTTTTTGAAACACCATAAAGCGGCGAACAGTAAATGACATTGGATCGCTCGGTATTTGAATGAATCTTTGACATCAATTCATCAAAATTGATGATGCCAGAAATTTTATTTAGTGTTTCAATATTCATTAATAATAAAAAAGGGCTCAATAATATTGAACCCCGGAATAGTTTAACATTAAACTAAATAAAGGTTATTACTTTTGCAGTTCAAGGAGTACTAATTTTTTCCCTTTTTGATTTCTTATATTCGAGGGCTTATAATGCAAATCGTAAACAGTTGATTTTTTAATGTATGATTTATACTTCAACTCAGCCTTCGCGAATTCAGTGGTTAAATCTCCCCCCTTCATTGCAAAAAGAAAGGCCTTCTCCTTTATCAGCGGAATTGCATACCTGAAAAGAATTATTAGCGGAACTGTGGCGCGGCTTACTATCAAATCAAAGGAATTTCCGTGCCTGGTAATAAACTCTTCGCTCTCAACCCTGTGCTTCTCAGCAATGACGTTGCTTAATTTAAGTTTGTCAATAAAACCTTTTACTGCGTCAACTTTCTTTAAAGTGGAATCGACCAAAACTCCTCGTATATCAGGTCGCATAATCGCCAAAGGAATTCCGGGAAAACCTCCGCCAGTACCTATATCTAAAAACTTGGTCACTTTTTCAGGAAGATATTTTGAAATATAAGCTGAAATGAAGACGTGTTTCTCAACTATTGCATCAACATCCCGCTTTGATATCAGGTTTATCTTTTTGTTTTTGTCAACGACTAATTGAGCAAAATAGGCAAGCCTCTCGGTCCTGGTGGGTTCGGGATTAAAACCATTTTCCCAGCAAAATGTATTCAGTTCTTTAAGGTATTGGTCCTGCTTATCGGCCATAAAAAATTTAAAAATTATCTTTTTAAATATACCAATAAAACAGAAATATCTGAAGGCGTAACACCTGAGATTCGCGAGGCTTGTCCAATCGAGCGGGGTTTATATTTTTGAAGTTTTTCACGACTCTCGGCAGATAAGGATTTTAAATCATAATAATTTAATGTTAAAGGAATTTTCTGATCTTCATACCTTTCAAGTTTTCCTACCATCTCTTCCTGTCTCTTCAAATATCCTTCATACTTCAAATCAATCTCAACCTGTTTTAATGCAACTTCATCTTCAAGCAATGATCTAATTTCCTCTCTATCTGAAAGTCCATCGAAGTCTAAAAGTTCCTTTAATGAGAGCTCCGGCCTTCTGCAAAGATTTGCTATGGTTTCTGAGGAATCTATTGGTGATGATTTTTTTGATACTAAAAGATTGTTAATCTCATTTGATTTAAATTTGAGTTCTCTGCTTGCTTTCATTCCCGCAAAAATTTTCTTTTCCCTGGCCTCTACTCTTTCAAAATATTCTGGTTCAATTAATCCAAACAGGTTTCCATATTTCATTAATCTTCTGTCAGCGTTATCCTGTCTCAATAGTAATCGATGTTCAGCCCTTGATGTAAACATTCTATAAGGTTCATCAGTTGATTTAGTGACAAGATCATCGATTAAAACCCCGATGTATGCCTCACTTCTTTTTAGTACAAATTCTTTCTTCTGTTGAATTTTTAGTGCCGCATTTATTCCGGCTATCAATCCTTGTGCTGCGGCTTCTTCATATCCCGAGGTACCATTGACCTGACCTGCAAAGTAAAGTCCCTTTACCAACTTGGTTTCTAAAGTTGAATCTACCTGATGAGGTGGAAAGAAATCATATTCAACTGCGTAACCAGGACGAATCATTTCAACAGCTTCGAGACCTTTTATTTTATGCAAAGCCTCTAGTTGAATTTCTTCTGGTAGGGAAGTGGAGAATCCATTTACATATACTTGATCACTTTCCAATCCTTCAGGTTCAAGAAATAATTGATGCTTTTCCTTATCTGAAAACCTCACCACTTTATCTTCAATTGAAGGGCAATATCTTGGACCAATCCCATTAATCAATCCCGTGAACATTGGTGACCTATCAAAGCCTTTTTCTAGAATTTTGTGAACTTCACTGTTTGTATGGGTAATATGACAGCTTACCTGGGGTAGAGAAGGGAAGTGATCGAGATTTGTAAAATGGGAAAATGGCTGTGGATTTTCATCGCCCGGCTGTTCTTCAAGAATAGAAAAATTGATTGAACTTTGTTTCAATCTTGGTGGAGTTCCTGTTTTTAATCTGCCAGAAGTGAAACCCTGTTTAATTAAACCTTCAGTTATGCCAGTGGAGGTTTTTTCTCCAAAACGACCTCCTGTAGTACCTGTTAAGCCAGTGTGCATAATCGCATTCATAAAAGTACCTGCTGACAAAATCACTGCCTGGGCAAATATTTCTCTTCCTAAACCTGTTTTAATTCCCTTAATCTTCTCATTTTCGATTAAAATTTCAACAACAGAATCTTCAATAATATCCAAAATTGGATGTCCTAAAACATATTTTCCAGCAATTTCTGAATAAAGCCTTCTATCTGACTGACATCTTGGGGACCAAACTGCAGGACCTTTGGATTTGTTCAACATTCTGAATTGGATTCCAGATTCATCAGCAATGCGTCCCATTAATCCACCTAATGCATCAATTTCCCTTACTAGATGTCCCTTTGCTGTACCCCCAATTGCAGGGTTACAGGACATCCTACCTAGTGCATTCTTATCCATAGTGAGAAGTCCAACAGAACAACCCATCTTAGCTGGTGCAACCCCAGCCTCAATTCCGGCATGACCACCACCGATTACAAGAATATCATAATTATTCTTCATAACTCATTATAATATAATGACTTTCACGTGAAACGAGAATTAGTTTCCGAATAAAATAACCCCCAAAAACTTTCTTTTCACGTGAAACAAACTACTTTCCAATACAAAAATTTGAAAAAATATTATTTAATACGTCTTCAGGAGTTAAATTTCCGATTATTTCGCCAAGCGCCAGTTCGGCTGTTCTTAAATCAGCAGCAATGAATTCTCCACTTAGACCTTCTTCAACGGTCTTAATTGTATGAGATAAATCAGCTTTTGCTCTTTCCAGACAATTAAAATGTCTTATGTTACTGACTACAGCATCTTTTTCAGAATAAGCATTTTCACCTAATGCTTTTTTCTTTAACCCATTTATAAAATCCATCATCCCTTCACTTGTTTTCGCTGATACCCTAAAATCCTCAACATAAGATTTTGTTTGATCCAAATCTATCTTATTTAAAACCTTGATTATTTTAGCCTTTGGATTCAAATTAATTAATTCGGCTTCAACAGGTGAAGAAAACCCAACTTCAATATCACCAATGAATAAAATTAGATCAGCATTTTTAACCGCCAATCGTGATCTTTCAATACCTTCCAGTTCTATTTCTTCACCACTAAATCTAAATCCTGCCGTGTCATGAATCTTAAATAACAACCCATCAATCGAGATTTCTTCACGAATTGTGTCTCGGGTTGTCCCTGGTGTACTACTTACAATTGCCCGTGATTCCTTCAATAAATAGTTCAAAATTGAAGATTTTCCAACATTTGGCTCTCCTACAATAGCTAAATTAATTCCATCCCGAATAATTCTCCCAAACGAATATGAACTTAATAAATTATTGATATCAGAAATAATATTTTGAATTTTCATCACAAGTTCGTTTCGCTCAATAAACTCAACTTTTTCTTCAGCAAAATCAAGCTCCAATTCAATAAAAGAAGAAATATTTATCAACTTACTTCTCATTTCATCAACTTTAGAAGATAATATTCCATCTAGCTGATTGCGGGCACCTCTAAGCGATGTCAAAGTTCTGGCATTAATAATATCTGCAACAGCTTCTGCTTGAGCAAGGTCCAATCTATTATTTAAGAAGGCTCTTTTAGTAAACTCACCTGGCTCAGCTACTCGAATATTTTCATTTAGGGTTAAAACTGAAATTATCTTTTGTACAACAAATGTGCTTCCATGAGTGCTTATTTCAACACAATCTTCACCTGTATATGAGTTTGGAGCTCTATAAACTGAAACCAACACATCGTCAATAATTTCATCATCAGTTAGAATTTTGCCATAGTGAATAGTATGACTTTTAGCTTCTCGGATTTTGGTTTTACCAGAAAAAATTTTATCTGTAGTCATAAATGAATCATGTCCACTGATCCTTATAACTGAAATAGCACCTATACCGGGTGGTGTAGCCTGAGCTACAATCGTATCTTCATTAAAATCTTCGGCCATATATTGATTCCTCAAAAACGGGTGCAAACGTACTTAATTTAGGAAGAATTAGCAATCAAGGCTCGAATGACATTCCAAAATTCATTGTCCGCCATTCTGCTACTAATATCTGTCTTTATTGGTCATAATATATCATTTTTTACCAATCATATGTCAATATGACTGAAAAAGAAAATAAATCATTGTTTGCCCATAACTCATTATAATTAAATAAGTTACAAGAATATTCTTTGTTCGGCACACAGATTGTATACTTGTGATTTAAGATTTTCAACAAACAAAATAAAAATAGGAGATATAAAAATGACACTAGTAAAATTTAACCCAATGAGAGATCTTGTTGATTTTGAAAGAGAATTTAACAAAATGTTTAACTCTTTCGAAAACCGATTTGGCATTTCAAGAAGCAAAGAAGAAGACAATGAATACGAAAATGCTGTCTGGATGCCGCTCACAGATATTTATGAAGATAAAGAGAATTACACATTAAATCTTGACCTTCCTGGAATTAAAAAAGAAGATGTAAAAATCTCTTTCGTCGATGGCAAATTAAGCATAAGTGGAGAAAGAACTCAAGAGAGTGAGCACAAAGATTCCAAATGTCACAGAATTGAAAGATCATTTGGAAGATACTACAGATCGTTCAATCTTCCGGAACACGTTCAGTCAAATAAGATTAATGCAGAGTTTAAAGATGGTCAGTTAACAATCTCTATCCCAAAAGCCGAAGAAGCAAAACCTAAAGAGATTGAGATAAAAGTTAAATAAGTAAGGAATCGGTGTTGTATGTTAGGAAGGGTAACTTTTAGGTTACCCTTTTCTTTTGGTTAAATTGATAATAAAAAATTTTAAAGACTATGGAATTTAAGGATTATTATAAAATACTTGGCGTAGAAAAATCCGCTAACAAAGAAGATATAAGTAAAGCTTTCAGGAAGCTTGCTTTAAAATATCACCCGGACAAAAATCCAAATGATAAAGCAGCAGAAGAAAAGTTTAAAGAAATTACTGAAGCGCACGAAGTACTCAGCGATCCGGAAAAAAGGAAAAAGTATGATACGCTCGGTGCTAACTGGAATCAGTATCAAACAAGTGGTGGCGGCTTTGAAGATTTCTTTTCCTCTCAATTTGGTGGAAGAGGAGGAAGTGGTGGAGGGACTAAATTCGAATATTCAGGTGACTTTGGCGATATCTTCGGAGGTACAAGCGGTTTCTCAGATTTTTTTGAAAATATTTTTGGACATGGTGGCAGCAGGGGATCTAAATTTTACAGGTCTCAGCAAAGGGAAGAGAAGGGACAAGATTTTGAAGCTACATTATTCATTTCACTTGAAGAAGCATATAATGGAACAACTAAGGAAGTTTTAGTCAGCGGAAAGAAGCTAAGAATAAAAATTAATCCTGCAACAAAGGATGGAGAGAAGTTAAGACTTAAGGAACAGGGCGGGACTTCGCGAACCGGACATGGAAATGGCGATTTATATTTATCTATAAAAATTACAAAGCACCCTTTTTACGAAATTGATGGTGATGATTTGTACTATGACCTAGTTATTAATTTGTACACTGCTGTTCTCGGAGGAAAGAAAAAGGTAAAATTGATAAATGGAAAAACTATAAACCTAGACATTCCAAAAGGAACGGATAGTAACAGCCTATTCAGAATTGGAAAATTTGGATTGAAGAAATCAGGAGTTGGTGATGAAAGAGGAGATCTTTTTGTCAGAGTTAAATTTGAGACCCCTAAGAATTTATCAAAAAAAGAATTAGAATTATTTAAAGAATTATCGAAGTTAAGAGACTAGTAGGTTCAGAAAAGGAAATAAAATAATGGCATTTAATTTTAATAAACTAACAGTAAAAGCTCAGGAA